>Ga0160423_10000624_pt1 | contig 29089 bp, 17 predicted proteins | sample CRUFie14St8metaG_FD_108191 | JGI IMG/M metagenome (GOLD analysis project Ga0160423, IMG submission 108191) | Marine microbial communities from the Costa Rica Dome - CRUD Field 142mm St8 metaG | ecosystem: Environmental > Aquatic > Marine > Oceanic > Photic zone | place: Costa Rica: the Eastern...
ATTATAAATTAGAAATAACTTCTATTTATACTTACTTGAATCAAAGATTTGGATTAAGATCTTATAAAACTGGTTCATCTTTTTTCTTGCTTTCTAGAACTATTGGAGCCTCATTTAGACTTTATTTAATTGCATCAGTTTTGCAATTTGCAATTTTTGATGTTTGGAATATTCCATTTGCATTTACAGTATTTGTTACTATTGCGTTAATTTGGACATATACATATAGAAGTGGTATAAAGACAATAATTTGGACAGATGCTCTACAAACTACATTTATGCTTTCGACTGTATTTATAATTGCTTTTATTCTTATGAGAAATTTAGATTTAGATGCAATATCTCTGTTTCAAGTTTTAAAAGACTCAGATTATTCAAAAGTTTTCTTCTTTGATGATTGGACTGATAAAAAATATTTTTTTAAACAGTTTTTTTCTGGTGTTTTTATGGCTATTGTAATGACAGGTTTAGATCAAGATCAAATGCAAAAGAATTTAAGTTGTAAAAATTTAAAAGATGCACAAAAAAATATGTTTACCTTCAGTGGTATATTAATTTTTGTGGATTTATTGTTTTTGTCATTGGGTGCCCTGTTATACATTTATTCGAACAAATTTGGTATATCGATACCTCAAAATCCTGATATGTTATTTCCAAATATAGCCATCAATGGTGGTTTACCTGCATTCGTTGGAATATTATTTATAATTGGTATAATTGCAGCAGCATATTCTAGTGCTGATTCTGCTCTTACATCATTAACAACATCATTCTGTGTTGACATAATAGAATTTGAAAAACAGGAAGCTAATAAGCAAATTAAGACAAGAAAATATGTTCATTTGCTAATGTCTTGCTTATTATTTATTGTTATAATGATATTTAATTCGATTAATGATGATAGTGTTATTAAGTCATTATTTACAGTTGCTGGATACACTTATGGTCCATTACTTGGAATGTATAGCTTTGGACTATTTACTCAATTAAAGGTAAATGATAAATATGTTCCTTACGTTGCAGTTTTTTCTCCTATTATTTGCTACATAGCTAATTCATATATTTCATTTGGATTTGAACTTTTAATAATAAATGGAATCATAACTTTTTTTGGACTTTATTTACTAAAAGTTGATGAAAACAAATAGAAATAAATTTATAATGAAAATATTGTTTGTTTTTTTTGTTTCAATTTATTTAACATCTTGTCAAAATATTGAAGTTAAAGATTATAAAAAAAATAGTGAGGAGAATTTAAAAAGAAATAATGATACAATTGAAAAAATAAAAATTCCAACTCATTAAGCTATTATTCAAAGATCTAATAATTTAACTTTTTCTTAGAGTTTTTTATCAAAAAATATGCACCACTTATTCCAATAACAAGTAGACAAAAGGAAATTATTTCAGCTTGAGTAATTCCGTTTAAAATATCATATTCGTTATTGATTCTAACTTTTTCAATCATAAAACGTTCAATTCCGTTTAAGAATAAATAAATACAAAATAAAACACCGCTTGTATTAATTTTTTTTCTGATTTTCCAAAGAAAAAGAAAGAAAATTGTACATATTACTGTTTCATAAAATGCAGTTGGCCAAACTGGATTAGCAAGCTCGTAGCAATACGGATACCATACTTCACTTCCACAATCTTCCATAGGAACACCTTCTCTAATAACATTATGTGGAAATTTGTAGCTCCACATCCAATCAGGTAAAAAACTCATCCATTCAGGTTTAGGGGATAAATTATCAATTCCCCAATCTCCGTCTCCAGACATTTGACATCCAATTCTTCCAACTCCATATGCTAACATTAAACTTGGAGCGGTAGCATCACATATATCTAGTGGACGTATATTATATTTTTTAGTATACCACAAAACACCCACTGCACCACCAATAAGACCACCGTAAAAAGTTAAACCACTAAATGAAATTAATTGTCCAACGGGGTCTTTTAGAAATAAGTCAAAATTTTCTAAATTATGAAAAATCTTTGCCCCAATAATTCCAGATATAGCTGCTATCATTGTTATGTTTCCTACAAGTTGATAGGGGTGAGTTTGTGTTGTAATTTTTTTTGGGGATTCAAGTTGTTCTTTCTTATTTCTGTTCCACTTTAAAAAAGTAAAAATGATAGCAAATAATATTCCACCACTCAAATGTCCTCTTGTTGATAAAATAAATGCCTGGGGATTTACAACTAAATCAGAATAATTAAAATATGCTTCAACTAATTTAAATCCAATTAAAAATGACCAAAATAATGAGAAGAATAAATCTGAAAAACTTAGTTTAACGCCAACTAATTCAAACTTTTTTGTGGGCTTCATAATTCCTAATTTCTCTTTTCTTTTGAGCTCTAATGTTAGTGTCCAAGAGGCTAGTAAAAATGCCATTGCGACCCAAAAACCAAAAGTTTGAATTGGAAGAGGTATATAAATACCAAATAAATCATAAATTAAGTGAGATAAAGTAGGGTACATTAAATAAATTTTGCTGTCATTAATCCGTCATTTTCAATATTACTTAAACAAACATTTTTACTTGTTTGACAAATTTCATGATTGTATTTTGTTTTAACTTTTATATAGTTCTCAGTAAATCCAAACATCATCCCGTCCTTATTATAATTTTCAAATAGAACTTTAAAACTACCATTTAAATTCTTTTCATAAAATTTTCTTTGCAGTTTTTTTGATAAAATTCTTAGTTGTTTGCTTCTTAGTGATCTTACTTGCTTGCTGACTTTTCCTTCAAGATTGATTGCTTGAGTGTTTTCTCTTTCTGAATATGAAAATACATGTAGATAGGATAAATTTAACTTTCTTATAAAATCTAAAGTTTTGTTAAATTCCTTATCTGTTTCACCAGGAAATCCTACAATAACATCAGCTCCAATACATACATTTTCAATTTTTTTATAAATATTATTAATTTTTTCTAAGTATAATTTAGTTTTATATCTTCTACGCATCTTTCCTAGTATAAAATCTGAGCCTGATTGTAATGGTATATGGAAGTGAGGCATAAACTTTTTGGAGTTTTTCACAATATCAATTATTTCGTCAGTAATTAAATTTGGCTCAATTGATGATATCCTGTATCTTTCAACACCTTTAACTTTATCTAGCTCTTTAATAAGATCTGTAAAAGTTTTATTTTTATTATCGTAAGTTCCTATATTAACACCAGTTATAACAATTTCTTTAACTCCTTGCTCTACAATTTTTTTTGCATTGGCAACAATATTTTCAATACTATCACTTCTGTTTTTTCCTCTTGCAAAAGGAATAGTACAATATGAACATGTGTAATTGCATCCATCTTGAATTTTTAAAAAAGAACGTGTTCTATCGTTTAAAGAGTAAGCACTGTTAAATTCTAAGTTTTCAATTTCGCAACCGTGTATTTCAGCTTTATTTTTTTTATTTAAATTATTTAATAAATTCGGAATATTAAACTTATCGTTAGCTCCTAAAACCATATCTACACCCTCAATTTTAGTAATTTCTTTTGGTTTCAGTTGAGCATAACATCCAGTTACTATAATTAATGCATTTGGAGATTTTTCTTTAGCTTTTCTAATTATCCTCCTACAATTTTTATTTGCATTCTCAGTTACTGAGCAAGTATTAATTACATATAAATCAGCAACTCTATCAAAATCAGTTATGATAAAACCTTTATTTTTTAACTGTCTTGATATTGTTGAAGTCTCGGAAAAATTTAATTTGCATCCTAAAGTGTAGAATGCTGCTCTTTTATTTTGATACATTTTGCAAAATTAGAAAACTAATGTTATTATCAATAATTGAAACTAAATTTATTAATGTATCGTTATGTTAACTATAAACAAAAAAATTTTAAATGCATGTTTTTAATTTTGGTTAATAATTTTACTAGTTCTTTAAAAAAATATTTTTTGTTTAAAATCAGTTCTTTTACTTATTTCCTAATCCTATTAGTTATGATGTTGCATCCAAAGATCTCAACCTCTCAAATACAAGTAGTTGCAGATTTTACGACACTAACTGATAAAACAGGATGTGGGTCACTAATTGTTGAGTTTAAAGATTTATCAACAGGTAATCCAAACACATGGCTATGGGATTTTGGAAATGGTAATACATCAAATTTACAACATCCAACTACAGTTTATTCTTCAGCTGGCACTTACAGTGTGACATTAACTGTTTCTAATCAATCTTCAAATGATATAAAATATATTAATGCATATATTAAAATATTTGAAGAACCACAAGCTAATTTTTCCATTGTTGGAAGTAATATGGGTTGTACCCCTTTTACAGTAACATTTGAAGACAATTCAAATTCAAATTCACAACTAGTTAATTGGCAATGGGATTTTGGTGATGGTGGTTCAAGTAATTTACAAAATCCAAATTATGAATTTAATTTTGAGGGTTTATATACTGTTTCGTTATCAGTTGAAGATATAAATGGATGTGAAAATCTTATATCACAATCAAACAGCGTTAAAGTAAATAATACTCCTGTTGCTGATTTTGAAGCAGATGTTACTTTCTCATGTAATAGTAGTGAGATTGTTCGTTTTACTAATAATAGTGTTAATGCAGTTAATTACTTTTGGGATTTTGGTGATGGTTCAACATCATTTTTAGCAAGCCCTTCACACAATTATTTAGCCGGTTCTTACACTGTTAAGTTATATGCCTACAACGGGATATGCTCTGACACACTTATTAAAACAACATATATAGAAATAGGGACATTGTTGTATCCTACATTTACAACTGATGTTAGAGATGGTTGTGAAAATTTATTAGTACAATTTACTGATCAAACTTCCAATAATCCAGATAGTTGGTTTTGGGATTTTGGTGATGGTAATACTTCAACATTACAAAATCCAACTAATAATTATTTAAACCCTGGATTATACACTGTATCTTTAACAACAAGTATAGCTGGACAGTGTGTCAGAACTATTACTTATCCCGGCACTATTGAAGTGTTTCCAAAACCAGATATAAACTTCAATTTTGATAATAACTATGGATGTACATTACCAGTTGATATACAATTTTTTGATAATACAAGTAACGCTGTTAGTTGGAATTGGCATTTTTCTAATGGATCAACACTACACGGTGATGATCCAATTTTAACAATTAATAATTTTGGAGTGTATGATTTAAGTTTAACATCTGTTAATTCGTTTGGATGTGCATCAAATAAGCAGTTTGATAGCTTAATTATTATTGAAGATATAGACATTAATATTTCTTCAAATACTCAACAGGGATGCTCACCCTTAAATGTTAATTTTTTTGATAGCTCAAATACAATTGTACCTATTGTAGATTATTTGTGGGATTTTGGTAATGGAACAACATCAAGTCAAATTCTACCAAATACTAGCTATTTGTCTTCAAATTTTTATGATGTTAAATTAACTATTACAAACGATAATGGTTGTGTGGCAAGTAAGATATTTCATGATTATATTAAAGTAAATACAACACCTATTATTGATTTTGAAGCATCTAGTATTCAATTATGCGCTGGTGAGGATGTGTATTTTAATAATTTATCATCGCCAACTAATTTAATTACTGATTGGCTTTGGTACTTTGGAAATGGAGATACGTCATCATTATTTAATCCAGTTTATCAATATCAAACATCTAGTGTATATGATATTTCTTTAATTGCTAGTATTGAAGGTTGTAAAGATAGTTTAACAATAATTGATTATATTGAAGTAGTAGATCCAAATTCTAATTTCGAAGAAAATTATAATTGTGTAAATCCATTACGAGTTAATTTTACAGATCTTTCTTCTGGTGCAGATAGTTATTTTTGGGATTTTGGTGATGGTAATACTTCAACATTACAAAATCCTATTCACCAGTTTAATTCTAGAGGAGTTTATAATGTAAGTTTAAATGTTTATAACAATATGACTGGTTGTTCACATACTTTCTCTAAGCTAGTTACAATAACAATACCACAAGCACATTTCGACTATTTAATTAATGCAAGTAACTCCTACGAGGATTCATTAGGCTGTAAACCTCATCAAGCTCATCTAGAAAATAATTCTCAAGATTGTGCTTATTATAAAGTTATTTGGTCAGATGGATATATTGGTCATGGTAGAACAGATCATTTAATTCAAGACACAGGATATTTTGATGTTACTATGGCAATTTGGGATATTCATGGATGTAAAGATACTTTTGTATATAATAATATGTACCATGTCAGAGAAGTAAATGCAGATTTTGATCTTTTGAATGTGTCAGGATGTGATTCAATGATTGTTAGTTTTGAAAATTTATCTGATGACTATCAAAATATTTTTTGGAGTTTTGGTGACGGTGTTACATCTACTTTAAATAATGTTACTCACACATACTTAGATACCGGAGTTTACGATGTGGGATTATATATTGAGTCTGATATTGGCTGTAAAGATACTATTTATAAAAAGGAATTTATTTCTTTTCAATTTCCGCAAGCTGATTTTACATCAGATAAACAAAATATTTGCAAAGGAGATTTAGTTGAATTTTTTGATTTGTCAGATGGTAAGGGACTCACATATTATTGGGACTTTGGTAATGGAAATACAAGCAATCAAAAGAACCCAAAAGAAATTTTTAGTTTTGTAAATGATTTTGATATTACTTTAACGGTAACAGATAGTCTTGGTTGTTCTAGTACAAAACATGTATCTGATTTTATAAAGATTCAAAGTCCTGTTTCTAACTTTGTTTTTAGTAATGCTAGTTCAAATTGCCCTCCATTAATTACATCATTTATTGATAGTTCATCAATTGATGTCGTTTCATGGAAATGGACATTTAGTGATGGCGGAGTATCGACGCTTCAAAATCCAACTCATTTATTTTCTTCTTCAGGCTCTTTTGATGTTATGCTTGAAGTTATGAATACCTATGGTTGTAAAAATAAGATAATAAAAGATAGTATTATTAATATATATGGGCCCATAGGTGCTTTTATTATTTCTGATACAGTTGTGTGTGAAGGTGATACGGTTTATTATGAACCAATTGTACAGAATACAGACTATTATTTATGGGATTTTGGTAATGGAATAATTTCTAATGATACTTTTCCAGAACATGTCTATCAAGGAAATGGAAGCTACATACCAAGTTTAGTTATTCAAAATATATCTGGATGTCAAAAAACAATTAATAACAATAATATAATTTCTGTTAACCCTTTACCTTCTGGTGAATATCTTTTATCTGATTCAGTTGTTTGCAAAGGAGAATTCATAAACTTCATACCAAACGTTTCAAATACAGATCACTATAATTGGAGTTTTGGTGATGGAAACACATCTAACGATATAAGTCCTCAGCACATATTTCAATCTGATGGTATATTTTATTGTGATTTAAGCTTGGAAAATAGTTTTGGATGTAAAAAAAATTATGACAACAAAAAAATTATTGTTAATCCTGTTCCTAGTGGATCATATTCAGTCTCAAAGACCAATATTTGTCAAAATGATACTGTGCATTTTTCACCTAATGTAATAAATACCGATAATTTTACATGGAAATTTGGCGACGGAAATATTTCAAATAATATTTTTTCTAGTCACATATTTAGATATAGCGGAGTGTACACGACAAGTTTAATTCTAGAAAATATTTTTGGATGTAAAGATTCAATTTCTAATATTAATATTATTGTTGATTCAACTTATATTGACTTGGGCAATGATTTAGAAATATGTTTAGGCGAAAGCATACAAATAAATGCAGTTGGAAACTTATCAAATTTTTTATTTGCCCCTTCAATAGGTCTTTCCGATTCAAATGTATTTAATCCTATTGCATCTCCTTTGGTAACAACTACATATGTTGTTGAGCATTTTAATAATTTATGTAATGTTAAAGATACAATAGAAATTATTGTACATGATGATATTCCATCTGCTAGTATTTTCTCAACAAATCATTGTGATGGGGATACAGTAAAATTCTCTGCACTTTCCGGTCTTTCTAACAATAATATTAGCTGGGATTGGAGTTTTGGATCAAATATACAAAACCCATTATTTCCTCTAGGCGTCGGTACTCATCAAATTAGTTTAACTGTTGTTAATTTAGATAATAATTGTTATGATACAGTAAATAAAGATATTATAATTTATCCACTCCCAAATGCTGAATTTATAGCTAATGATATATGCTTAGGAGATACGCTTTTCGTTCAAAATAATTTTAGTCAAGATGTTGTAAAGTGGATATATGATATGGGTGATAATAAAGGTTTGTTATATGATTTAAATCCAGTTTATTTATATTCTCAACCTGGAACATACGTTTCATACCTTAAGGTTGTTACTAATCACGGCTGTGAAGATATTTTTTTAGATACAATTAATATAAAAGATGTTCCTGATGCTGATTTTTTCTTTGAAGACGCATGTGTAGGAAATAAAACCACATTAATAGATAATTCGACTGTTGAAAATGGAAGTATTATTTCTTTCAAATGGGATTTTGGTGATAAATCAATAGAAAAATTTGACTCTTCTGTTATACATACGTACACTAGTTCTGGAAGATACAATGTTATTTTGAACGTATTTTCTGATAATGGATGCTCAAGTGAAAAGCTGAAAGAGATTGAAATATACGATTTGCCTAATGTAAAATTTAATACATTAAATCAGTGTATTGATGAGACAATAAATTTTTATGATGCTTCTGTTTCTACAAATGGTTCAATAATAAATTGGAAATGGAGCTTAAATGAAGCTCATGATATATTTTATGACAAAAATATTTCTTATAATTTTAATAATGCAGGGCTTCACAATATAAGATTATTCGTTGAAGATGAAAAAGGTTGTTCTAATAGATATGAAGATAAAATAAGAATTTATGAATTACCAAATGTTACTTTTATCTCCGATACTTCAATATGCTTAGGAGAAGAGTTACTATTACAAGATAATTCCTATGCAAACCATCAAACTGTTAATAGTTGGGAATGGGACTTAGGTGATGGTACTATTTTAAATTCTAAAGATATTAATCATATCTATAAATTCTCTGGTAATTATGATATTAAATTAAAAGTTACAACATCTCAAAATTGTATAAATCAAATATCAAAAAAATCATACGTTTCTATTAAAGAATCTCCAGTTGTAAAATTTAAATCAAATAAAAGTATTACCAATGAATTAGACCCAATTATTGAATTTTATAATAATACTAATGGAAATAATGATTATTATTGGGACTTTGATAATGGTCAAAAATCAAGTGAATTAAATCCTATTATTGAATTTGAAAATTCAGGAAATTATAATGTTATTTTAAAAGCTATAAGTGCTACAGGATGTGTTGATTCTAGTATTAGCACAATTAGTGTATATCCAAAAATGACAATTTATATACCTAATGCATTTACACCTAACAACGACGGTTTTAATGATTATTTTGAAGTAACCGTCAATTCTATTTCTTTTTATGAAATTCATGTATATAACAGATGGGGTGAAAAAATCTTTTATTCTAGTAATGAATTAAATTCTTGGAATGGATCTGATTTTAATGGAACAGTTGTGCCAAACGGTGTTTATCTATATCAAATTAATATTATTGATCAAAATGGTAAAGATTGGGCTTATAATGGTGAAATCAATCTTTTAAGGTGATTAATTATTAAATTAGCCGACTTAATTTAATATAATGAGATTCAATTTTTTCTTCTTATTACTACTGGTTTTAACCTCGTGTTATCAGGAGCCTTATAAAGATCTTTCAATATTTAAATATAATGAAACATCTGCTATTAATTCATTAGATCCAGCTTTTGCAAAGGACCAAGCATCTGTTTGGGCCACCAACCAATTGTTTAATGGTCTTGTACAGTTAGATGAAAATTTAAATATTCAACCTTCAGTTGCACATAGTTGGAATATAATAAATGAAGGCTTAACATATCGTTTTTTTTTGAGATCAGATGTATATTTTCATGAACACTCAATTTTTCATAACGGAACAAGAACAGTTACTGCTCATGATTTTGAATATTCTTTTAGTAGATTATTAGATAATAATATAGTAGCACCTGGAAGATGGGTTTTAAATAATGTTAAAAACTTTTATGCAGAAAACGATTCGGTATTTGTTATTAACCTAACAACAACTTTTCCTGCATTTATTTCATTACTTTCTATGCAATACTGTTCTGTTGTTCCCAGAGAAGTTGTTGAATTAGGAGATTTTGGTTTAAATCCCATTGGAACAGGGCCATTTAAATTTCAAATTTGGCAACAAGGAGTAAAAATGGTTTTAAGAAAAAATAATAACTATTTTGAATACGAAAATGAAAATAGGCTTCCATATTTAGATGCAGTGTCTATTTCTTTTATTTCTGATAAGCAGTCAGCATTTATGCAATTCATTCAAGGTAATTTAGATTTTTTATCTGGAATTGATATTTCCTATAAAGACGAAATATTATCAAATGATGGAAAATTAAATCCAAAATATAGCTCATTTATAAATTTAAATACATCACCATATTTAAATACAGAATATTTAGGTTTTTTGATGAAAGATTCACTTCCAATTGAAATAAGAAAGGCAATTAATTATGGTTTTGACAGGAGAAAAATGATAAAGTATTTAAGAAATAATGTTGGTATTCCTGCGGTAAATGGTTTTATTCCTTATGGAATGCCATCTTTTTCTAATTTTAAAGGCTTCGATTATAACCCAAAAAAAGCTGAGGAGTTGATTAAAAATTCAGATTTTGACTTGAATACAAAAATATTAATATCAACAACATCATCTTATTTAGATTTATGTGAATATATTCAAAACGAATTAAAAAATTTAGGTTTGAATATTTCCATTGATGTAAACCCGCCGTCAACTCATCGTCAATTGGTTGCTACATCTAAATTATCTGTTTTTAGAGCAAGTTGGATTGCTGATTATCCAGATGCGGAGAACTATTTATCATTGTTTTACAGTAAAAATTTATCACCTAATGGTCCTAATTATACACATTTTCAATCTGATGACTTTGATGATTTATATGTTGAATCTCTTTCTCAAACTAATGATAGTGTTAGATATTTAACATATTCTAAAATGGACAAAATGATTATGGATAAAGCTGTAATTGTTCCATTATATTACGATCAAGTTTTAAGATTTACACAAAAAGATATTATAGGATTAAAAAATAATCCGATGAACCTACTAAATTTAAAAAGAGTAAAAAAGAAATAATTGAGGAATTATTTATTTTAGTAAAATTAATTCATTTATTTATCTAGTATTTCGTTGATAAACACTCTAATTTTATAAATTTGTAAAAAACAAATAATGAAAATTTCCTATAATTGGCTTAAAGATTATTTAAATGTTAAAATTGATCCTGAAATAGTTTCAAATTATCTTACTGATATTGGTCTTGAAGTTGAAAAAATAGAACAAATAGAATCAGTTAAAGGGGGTTTGAAAGGAATTATTATTGGTAAAGTTATTACAAAAATTAAACATCCAAATGCAGATAGATTAAATTTAACTACAGTGGATCTTGGTTTGGATGAAAACGTTCAGATTGTATGTGGTGCCCCCAATGTTGATGTTGGGCAAAAGGTTCCTGTAGCAACAGTTGGAGCATATATATACACTGGAAACAATAAATTTAAGATTAAGAAAAGTAAAATTAGAGGTGAAGTATCTAATGGTATGATATGCTCTGAAAACGAATTAGGATTGGGAAGTGATGATGATGGTATAATGATTCTTGACACTAATGCTAAAGTTGGAGAAAATTTATCTGAGCATTTTGATATAGAAAATGATTCTGTTTTTCATATTGGTTTAACTCCTAATAGAACAGATGCCATGTCTCATATTGGAGTAGCAAGAGATTTAAAATGTTTCTTAAATACAATTGAAAATAATAAACTAACTCTGTGTCTTCCCAGTATTGATAATTTTGATAATAATGTTAATTTAAAGCAACTTAATATAGAGGTCAATGATTCTAAACTTTGTCCAAGATATTCTGCTTTACTTATTAAAGATATAATAGTTAAAGATTCACCTGAATGGCTAAAGACTAAATTACAATCAATTGGATTAGATCCAATTAATAATGTTGTAGATGTTACAAATTTTGTTTTACATGAGATAGGACAACCTTTACATGCATTTGATTATTCTAAAATTAAAAATGAGAAAATTGTTGTAAAAACATATGATAAACAAAAGGCTTTTACTACTCTTGATAATAATGATCTATTACTTTCTACAAAAGATCTCATGATTTGTGACTCAAAAGATCCATTGTGTATTGCTGGTGTTTTTGGTGGCTTATCATCTGCCGTTAAAAGTGATACAAAAGAAATATTACTTGAATCTGCGTATTTTAATCCAACTACTATTAGGAAAACTGCTAAAAGACATAATCTCTCAACCGATGCATCATTTAGATATGAAAGAGGGTGTGATCCTAATATAACAATTTATGCTCTAAAAAGAGCAGCACTATTAATTCAAGAAATTGCACAAGGAACTATTTCTTCTAAAATTTTTGATTATTATCCTAAAAAAATTAATGATTGTAAAGTAGATTTATATTTTGAAAATCTATATAATTTAGTAGGAGAGAAAATTGGTGTTGGTAATGTTAAGTCTATTTTAAATGATTTAGACATTGAAATATTACAAGAAGATAAGCAAAAACTTGTTTTAAAAATTCCAACTTATCGATATGATGTTACTAGAGAGATAGATGTTATTGAAGAAATTTTACGTATTTACGGATTTAATAATATTGCTATATCTACAAATTTAAATTCAGTACTTCCATCATCTAGCTTTGATTATTCAATTAATAATAAAAATTTAGTCTCTAATCTGCTTTCTAACAACGGATTTTTAGAGATGATGAATAATTCTTTAACAAGTTCTAAATTAAATTCATTAGATTCCCAAATTGATAATGAAAAAAATATTAATATTTTAAATCCTCTTTCTGAAGAGCTTGATATTTTAAGACAATCAATATTACTTACAGGCTTAAATAGCCTTTCTTACAATATTAATAGAAATAATAAAGATCTTAAGTTTTATGAGTTTGGCAAAACATATATTAAAGAACAAAAAGATAATATTGAGACAAATCATTTGTTATTAATTATGACTGGTAATGAAAAAAGTGAAAATTGGAATAATAAAGATAAGACAATCGATTTTTATAGCCTTAAAGAAATTGTTAATTCAATTTTAGATATTTTATCGATTTCGAATTACACAATTAAAGAGAGTTCTGAAAACACAAGAGAATATGGTTTAGATTATTTGATGAAAGAAAGTACTGTTGTGCAATTTGGTAAACTTTCAAGTCATATCTTAACTCACTTTGATTTAAAGCAAGATGTATTTTTTGCTGATTTTAATTGGGATGCTATTAATAAAAATAAAAATTTTAAACATAAGTATGAATCGATCAGTAAGTACCCTAAGATTAGAAGAGATTTATCGTTATTAATAAGTGACAATATAGATTTTTCCAATATTAGCTCAATAATTGACAAAATGAAAATTCAAAATTTGAAGGATATCAATCTTTTTGACGTATATCAAGGAAAAAATTTGCCGTCTGGTAAAACATCTTACTCAATTTCATTAACATTTGCTGATAACTCTAGAACACTAACCGATTTTGAAATTGATAAAATTATGAAAACTATCATAAACAATTTTGAAAAGCAAGGAATTGAGTTGAGATAACTATTAACACATTTTAGCACACTTTATTCCATCTATTGCGGCAGACATAATACCTCCGGCATATCCTGCTCCTTCTCCGCAAGGAAACAAACCTTTTACATCTGGGTGTTGTAATGTTTTTTTATCTCTAGGTATTCTAATCGGTGATGATGTTCTTGTTTCGGGTGCATGAACTATTGCTTCATTAGTTAAATATCCTTTCATCTGTTTATCAAATTCAATTAATCCCTTTTTTAATGTAGAAATAATAAACTTTGGAAAGATATCAGAAATATTAGTAGAGATAGTTCCAGGAATATATGAGGTTTTTGGAATATCTTTAGATAATTTATTATTCATAAAATCAAGTAATTTTTGTGCTGGTGCTCTTTGTGAATCGTTTGATAGTTTATATGCTTTCTGTTCAATATTTTTTTGAAATTCAACTCCAGCTAATGGACCAAAGGAACTATATTTTTTAAAATCATCAACTTTAAGTTCAATAACTATACCAGAATTAGCAGTTGGATAGTTCCTTTGTGATGGTGACCATCCATTTGTAACAATTTCATTGTTTTTGGTTGCACATGGAGCAATTACTCCTCCTGGACACATACAAAATGAATAAACACCTCTACTATTAATTTGTTTAACTAATGAATATGATGCAGCAGGTAAATAATCACTTCTTTGATTTGTTTTATATTGAATTTTATCAATTAATTTTTGTGGGTGTTCAATTCGAACACCAACAGCAAATGTTTTTAACTCTATTTTTATATTTTTTCTATGTAATAAATAAAATATATCTCTTGCTGAATGTCCTGTCGCAAGTATGATTTTTTTTGTACATATTTCAGTTCCGTTAGAAAGAATTATTGACTTAATTTGATTTTTTTCTATTGTAATATCGATTAGTTTACTGTTAAAATTTATTTTTCCCCCATACTTTTCTATAGTATTTCTTATAGAACTAATTATTTTAGGTAGTTTATTTGTTCCAATGTGCGGGTGAGCATTTACTTTGATGTCACTATCAGCACCATGATCAACTAATAAGTTTAAAATTTCATTTACATCTCCTCTTTTTTTTGATCTTGTGTAGAGTTTTCCATCAGAATATGTTCCTGCACCACCTTCTCCAAAGCAATAGTTTGAATTTTCATTTATGGTATTTTCCCTCATTATTTTAACCAAATCTCTTCTTCTATTTCTAACATCTTTTCCTCTTTCAAAAATTATTGGACATTTTCCATTTTGAATTAATTTTAGGGCTGCAAAAAGTCCTGCAGGTCCAGCTCCAATTATTATAACTTTTTCCTTTTGACTAACGTCTTGGTATTTTACATGATTATCATTTTTTGGTTTAAATTTTTGATTTATATATACATTAACGATTAGATTAATTTTAATTATTTTTCTTCTGGCATCAATGGATTTTTTTATTATCTCAATATGATCAATATTTTTTGATTTAATTGACAATCTATTTGCAATATTCTTTATAAGATAACTTTTGTTGTCAGAATTTTCAGGAGTTACTTGTAAGCTAATTTTTTTAATCATATTAATTTTAAACTTAAAATTAAAATTCTTTAAATTTTATTCTTTTTAATTGTAAATTTACAATATATTTTTTCTAATCAATAAAAGCATGAAATACATACTATTAATTCTAATTATATCAATTAGTAACAATCTTATATTTGCTCAAAATTATTCTGTTAAACTAAAATCATCATCAATAGAATCAATTAATAAACATAATGTTTATAATATTAAAAAGAATGGTCATTATCTTATGACTTTTTCATCTATTCCTAATCAAGATGAGAAAAATGAAATGGAATCTATAGGTATAAATTTTTTAGAATATATTCCTAATAAAACATATGTTGTTTATTCAAGTAAAAATTTAAGTTACGATGATTTTCTGGGTTATAATCTTTATTCAATAACAAAAATTATGCCATCATTCAAAATTGATCCTAAGATTAGTAAAAATCCCCTTCCAAAATGGGCATTTTTTGATAATAAATTACATGTGAAAATTCTTATTTATAAATATGTTAATTTGAATCTAGTTAAAGAATACTTATCATTAATCAATTCATTTTCTGTTTTAAGTATAGATAATTTAAATAATAATATCATTGGTTCACTAAATCCTGAAGACTTACATTTACTAGCATCATTAAATTACGTTTGGTATATTGAACCTATTGATCCTCCCTCAACTCCTGAAAATAAAACAGCTATCACTTTACACAGATCAAATATTATCAATGTTAATTATACAAATGGGAAAAAATATAATGGTGAAGGAATTAACATAATGATGCAAGATGATGGACTTGTTGGTCCACATATTGACAGGCAAGGTAGATTAGATCAATCTAATTGTAGTGGATGTAGCTCTAGCGCAAGTAATGATCATGGTGACCATGTTTCTGGTACTATTATGGGTGCTGGAAATTTAGATCCAAAGGCAAAAGGTATGGCTGATGGTGCATTTTTATATGTTTATGGTTCATCAAACAACAATTATAATGATGTTCCAAATTTATATCAAAATAATGATGTCGTTATAACATCAAAATCATATAGCAATGGTTGTAATGCAGGATACACTTCATTAGCACAAGATCTTGATGAACAAATTAATTCTTATCCTTCATTAATTCATGTGTTTTCTGCTGGTAATGATGGTGCTTCAGACTGTGGATATGGTGCTGGTAGCGGATGGGGAAATGTTACAGGTGGTCATAAACAAGGTAAAAATGTAATTGCTACTGCTAATCTTAGTCAGACAAGTATTCTTGCATCTTCATCAAGTAGAGGTCCTGCTGCAGATGGTAGAATAAAACCTGATATTGGTGCAAAAGGAACTAATGTATATTCTACTGAGCATGATAATACTTATGGTTCAAAAACAGGTACTTCAAAGTCTTGTCCTGGTATATCTGGAGTTATGGCACAATTATATCATGCTTATAAAGATTTAAATCAAAATCAAAATCCAAATTCAGCTCTAATGAAATGTGTTTTATTAAATAGCGCAAATGACATTGGTAATCCGGGTCCTGATTTTAAAAATGGGTGGGGGGAAGTCAATGCATTTCAAGCTCTTGAGATATTAGAGGATAATAACTATTTTTCTAATAGTATTTCACAAGGATTAGTTAACACTCACGATATTAATGTGCCTTCTGGAGTTAAGGAAATGAATGTAATGATATATTGGCATGATAAGGAAGCTAGTGCAAATGCTTCAACAGCTCTAGTTAACGACTTAAATATGACTTTAAGTGATCCTAATTCAAATGTTTTTTATCCTTGGCTTTTAGATCCGACTCCAAATGCAAATATTTTGAACCAAAATGCAATAACAGGAATTGATGATTTAAACAACATGGAACAAATTACTTTGTTAAATCCCAGTACAGGTACATATACACTATCAATTGATGGTTTTTCAATACCATTTGGTCCACAAGAATATTGGATATCATATCAATTTATTACAGATGAAATTACATTAACATATCCTGTTGGAGGAGAAGGTTTAGTCCCGGGTGAAATGGAACTAATTCGATGGGAAGCTAGTAATGGAAATTCACCTTTTACATTAGAATACACTGTTGATGATGGTAATACATGGACTTCAATAAGCAATACTGTTTCAGTCTCAGCTAATTATTTCAATTGGCAAGTACCAAATATTGTTTCAGATCAAGCAAGAATCCGTATTTCTAGAAATGGAATTTCAGATGAAAGTGATACTAGTTTCACTATAGTTAAAGTACCAAGCAATCTTAATATAAATTGGATTTGTCCAGACTCTATATATGTAAGTTGGAATAGTGTTAGTGGTGCAACCTCTTATGAAGTGAGTATGCTTGGTCAAAAATATATGGATTCAATGACTACTGTAACAAGTACTTCTACATGGATCATTAATCCTAATCCAAGTGTTGTTGATAGTTGGTTTTCTGTTAGATCATTGGTAAATGCTTCAAAAGGTAGAAGAGCAATTGCAGTTAATGCACAATCAATTAATAATGGTTGCGTAGCTCCACCAATTGCTATGTTTAATGTTCTTAATTCTCCATCTTGTTCAGGTGAAATAATATTTGAAGATCAAAGTTATAATCAACCTAATAGTTGGCAATGGGATTTTGGTGATGGTAACTATTCAAATCAACAAAACCCTACTCATACATACAGCCAAGAAGGAATATTTAATGTGAAACTTTATGTTTCAAATGCACTGGGGCAAGATTCTGTTTTACAAACTAATATAGTTAATGTTGATTTTCCATCTGCTCCGCTTGGTTTTAATGATACGGCATATGTTAACCCAGCAATATTTAATTTATTTTCAAATGAAAATGTCAATTGGTATAATGATACACTATCTAATAATCCAATATATTATGGGTCTAATTTTCAAACTCCTCTATTAAATACAAATACTTCTTATTACATTAGAAAAGTTGGAGGACCGTCAATTTTTGGTGGCCCTGTAGATAATACAATTGGTAGTGGCGGTTTATATAATAATGATAGACATTTGTATTTAGATTGTTATGTAGCATGTAATTTAGTTTCTGCTGATGTTTATGCAGGAACTAATCAGCCAATAACTTTTGAGCTGAGAAACAATAATAGTCAAGTAATAGAAGATACTACAATAACTGTTCAAGTTGGATTAAATACACTTTATCTAGACTTTGATTTACCTGTCATGAATGATTTAGAACTTGGTATTAGTGCCTCTGGTGCTGATTTATACAGAAATAGTTCTGGAGCTTCGTATCCTTATAATATAGGGTCTTTAGCTAGTATAACAGGTCATAATTCACCTTGGGGTGATCCTGAATATCATTATTTCTTCTATAATTTACAATTACAAGAAAACTGTATGTCTGAATTTGCTCAAGTAAATGCTATTTTTATTAATTCAACCGATATAAATGATCCTAATTCAAAATTATCAATATTTCCAAACCCTACAAATAATAATTTAAATGTATCATCAGAAAATTATATTCATGCTATAAAAATATTTGATATGAGCGGAACTTTAGTGTTGAATCATAACTGCTACTCAAAAAACGAAAATTTAGATCTTTCTAATCTAGCCAAGGGTTTTTATAGTATTCAAATTAGTAATAAAAACATTAATGTTAAAAGAAAATTAGTTATTAAATAGTGAGAGAATCATTACTTGTATTTTGCCTAATATGTATATCACTTAATGTATTCTCCCAAAATTTAAAATATTTAGATTATGATATTTTATCAAATGGAGATACTATTTTTTCTGATGATTTAAATGAAATTTTAGTTTTTGATTTTAATAATGATGATGAAAAAAGATATTATACATTACTTAAAAGAAAAGTTAAAAAAGTGTTTCCTTATGCTTTAAAAGCAAAAGAAATTTTAAGCGAAATTGAAGATTCTTCTTTGCAAATAAAAAGAAAAAGAAAAAGAAGGAAATTTATACGCAAAAAAGTAAATCAAATTAAAAAAAATTATGAAGAATCATTAAAAAAATTAACTATGAGTGAGGGAAGAATATTAGTTAAATTAATTTATAGAGAGACTTCTTTAACAACTTATAATATAGTAAAATCATATCGTGGTAGATTTAATGCATTTTTTTGGCAAACTATGGCTAAGTTATGGAATAATGATTTGAAAACTATTTATGATCCATCAGCTGTTAGAGAAGATTATTTAATAGAAAATATAATTAATGAAGAAAAATTATATCTACAAAAATCTTTTTGATACCTTTTTATTTTTTATTCCATCAGTATAGTCATAAAAACCATTACCACTCTTTACACCTAGTTCATTATTTTTTACCATTTTCACAAGTAAGTTAGCAGGCTTATATTTTTTATCATTAAAACCATCATACATAACTTCTAAAATAGATAAACATACGTCTAATCCAATAAAATCTGCTAAAAACAAAGGACCCATTGGATGTGACATGCCAAGAATCATGACAGTGTCAATTCCATCAACAGATGAAATATTTTCTTCTAAAGTTAATATTGCTTCATTTATCATTGGCATGAGTATTCTGTTTGCAACAAAACCCGGAGCATCATTAACTTCAACTGGTATTTTAGAAATAGATTTACTTAAATTCATTATCTGGTCTGTCACAGTATCAGAAGTATCTTTACCTCTTATTACTTCAACTAGTTTCATAATTGGCACAGGGTTCATAAAATGCATCCCAATTACTTTGTCTGGTCTTTTTGTTGATTTTGCTATTTGTGTAATTGAGATAGATGAAGTGTTTGAGGCTAGTATAGTATCTTGATTACAAAAAGTATCCAATTTAGAAAAAATATTAAGTTTCAACTCTATATTTTCTGTGGCTGCTTCAACAACAAGCTCACAATCATTCACACCATTTTTTAAATCTGTAAATGTGCTTATGTTTGATAGTATAGTGTTTTTTTCTTGTAAACTAATTTTTTCTTTTGCTATCATTCTATCAAGATTCTTTGAAATGGTATTTAACCCTTTTTTAAGTGATTCTTCAGAAATATCAATTAAATTGACACAAAAATTATTTTGAGCAAAAGTGTGGGCAATACCATTACCCATTGTTCCGGCTCCAATTACTGCTATTTTTTTCATTTTTAAACGTTTTAGTTAATATACAATTTTGAGATTATCAAAATAAATTTTATTTTCAGAAATAGAAAAATTCCTTTCCATTTTTAAGTACAACTTGAATGAAGTTGCATTAAAATAGTTGCTTGTTACTGGTGTAAGATTTACATATATTTTACTCCATGTTTCTTTTTCTCTTATCCATAAAATACTTTCGTCAATTACTGTTCCTGATTCTTGAACATACAATCCTGTTTTAAATTCAGTATTTGATTTATAATCTAGTTCAAGAAAAACTGGAGATCCATCTTTTGGAATATCCAATATTTCTATGGTCGCAATTTCAAAAATACTATTAGAGTCTTTTAAAGTAGCAAAAGCATATTTTTGAGCACTATCATTAATTATTTCGAAATCAATATTACTATTAATAGTAGTATCAATTTCTAATCCAACCCCTTCAAAATCTTCATTAAAAACTGAAATATTATCTAAATAGTTAACAACTGGATTAATGGTGTATTCTTCCCCAGAAATGAGTTCAAAATTATTTATAATAAAAGATGAGTAAAAGGGATAAAAAACTCGACTAGAAGATATGCCATTATTTTTTATTCCAGCTTTAATTCTAATTTCCTTGACACCAGTTTCTAGCACAGGAAATTTAGCAGGAAGTTCATATACACCTTGCAATTGATTTTCTATATATACCCATGCATCAGTAATTTTATCTGTTGATGAATTGTTTAATTCAATATCATTAATTTTAATATAGGCAGGAGTTAGGTTCTCTTTCTTGCATGCAACAAATGCAATTAAAATAAAACCAATAATGTAAATTTTCTTAAAATATATTAACATTTAAATGTGTATTTATAATTTATTAGCATATATTTAAGATTAACTTAAAATATTTAATTTGGTAAATTTACTGTTTATAAATATATAAATTTAAAATGATGCTAGATTCTTTTAAGCATAAGGGACTAAGAAAAAAATTAATAGAAAAATTATCATCCAAAGGGATATCAGATAATAATGTTTTGGATGCAATTAATAAGGTTCCAAGACATTTATTTATTGATAATGCTTTCATACATTTTGCATATGAAGATAAGGCTTTTCCAATAGGTGAGGGGCAAACGATTTCACAGCCATATACAGTTGCTTTTCAAACACAGTTACTTGAAATTAAACCATATGAAAAAGTTTTAGAAATAGGTACTGGATCTGGATATCAAGCTGCTGTTTTGTCATTATTAGATGCTGATGTATTTACTATTGAAAGACAAAAGAAATTATATAATAAAACAAAAGAATTTTTACCTAAAATTGGGTATAGATGTAAGTTTATATTTGGTGATGGTTATAAAGGATTACCAAATTTTGCGCCTTTCGATAAAATTATTGTGACATGTGGAGCTCCAAAAATTCCAGAGGAATTATTAGTTCAACTAAAGGTTGGAGGTAGAATGGTAGTACCCATCGGAGATGGAAAAAATCAAAAAATGCATCTTATAAAAAAGAAATCAAGTCAAGATTACGATATTTCTACACATGGTAATTTTTTATTTGTACCAATGTTAGACGATAAAAACAGTCTTTAATTTTTGTTTATAATTGGTGTTATCTCAATAATTAATATTAATTTTTTTTACAATTTTATTTTTCTGTAAGCTAATGAAAGGATTTTTATTATTTACTTTTCTCCCAATAAAATCAATTAAAATTTCTTTATTGTTGTAAGAATTATTAGTAATATTTTTAAAGTTAGATATCATCTCACAACTTGATGATAGTGGGTTTAATTCAATAAAAGATCCCGGAGTTAAGTTCTTTCCAATAAAGCCACTAAAGTTAATTGGATATTTTGTACATCTAAATGTTGGATTTCCCCATCCATTGCTAGTAATTGGTATTGTATCACCCTGTGTAAGCGGTCCAATATTTACAACTGGATTTATATATTTCCAGACTATATTTTCAAGAGAATCAATTTCAAAAAATGTTCCATGGGCACCATCACAAATCAATGTATTTCCATTTTCAAGTCTTTGAGCTCCTGAAATATATGAGGAATAGAAATTTTGAGGTATACTATCTGTGTAAATCCAAGATGAATTACTTGGTCCAAATTGATTATTATTCAAAGTTAAATAATTATTATTTGAATCAATATTAGGAGATACAATTTCAACAGAACTATAGCCTCTGTCTTTACCATTGTTAAATAATAAAAATTTCCCTCCATCTTTATATTCTTTGTTTATCCATCTAACATCATGTTGTCCAAATAATCGCTGGTCAGATATTGTTCCCATATCATAGGCTTGAGGATTTCCCCATCTATACAAAAAGTTTCCACCCTTATTATATATACCCCCACTGTTTGATGCAGCTTCTAAAGTACTAGTAGAATGATCAATAACATAAAATTCTGATAATGCTCTTGAACCTATTACAATTTGATCTAAATCTTCGTTATAATCAATTGAATTACAATGTAGCCAATCATTTTTACCATTTCCTTTGTAAAAATTTATATTAAGTAAATCTATATTTTGGTTAATTACACCATAATTTAATTTAGTAGAATCAAAATCCTGAACTAAATGATCCCATAATCTCCATTCCCATATTATATTTATATCATTCATTCCTACTGGCTCAACTTCTAATATATATGTTGACCATAACTCGTTATCAGCCATTGAGTTAGGATTCCTACCATTTAAAACAGCTTCGTTAAATGATTTATATTCCCAACATAAAACTAAAATATTTCCATTAGATAATGGCTCTATATCATGATGTTGATGATATAAATTATTTGCAAAATCATAATACCAGAGAAGATTATTGTTCCAGTCAAATTTTTCTATTCTACCACCTATGCCTCCACCAGTGAATATAGTACTTTGTATTCTAGCAGTTCTAAGTAAAGTACCATCGTCAAGTAAATAGACTGAATTTCCGGATTTGTAATTGCTCGTCCATGTATTAATTATTCTACCGCAATTATCAATTAAATAAGTTGCTTCATTTGGTGTAAATAGAGTGTAAGCATCGTAAGCATTATCCTCATAAGTAAACAATCCCATAGTCTGATTTTGAGAATATAAGACTAAGGGAAATAAAATTATTAATAATAATTTTTTCATAAATTAAATTTCGTCTAATATACTAGTAATTATATTGCAACCTTCAACTATTTCTTCTTCTGAAATAGTTAGAGGTGGAGATATTCTAACTGCTGTATCAGAAAATAAAAAGTAAAACAAAATTAGTTTTTTATTTAGAGCCTCATCAACTAATTTTTTACATATTTTGCTACATCCTAGTTCAATGGCTAACATTAATCCCATGCCTCTTATTTCTTTAATTTTTGAGTGTTTTAAATTTTTTCTGAAAACTTTCTCTTTACTTTTAATAGTACTTAATATTGATGTATTTTTAATTTGTTTTAATGTTTCAAGAGATGCTGTGCAACTTATTGGATGTCCTCCAAAAGTTGTAATATGTCCTAATTTAGGTTGAAAAGTTAAATAGTTCATGAAACTCCAAGACGAAATAAATGCACCAATTGGCATTCCACCACCCATACCTTTTGCAATACATAAAATATCAGGCACAACGGAAAATACATCAACTGCAAAAATTTTTCCTAATCTACCAAAACCTGTTTGAATTTCATCAAATATTAGTAGAGTTTTAGTTTCATCACACTTTTTTCTAACTTCATGCAAAAAATTATTTTTTGGTGTAATAAATCCACTTGCTCCTTGAATAGGTTCCAGTACTACAGCTGCTGTTTTGTTAGTAATATATTTTAATGATTTAATATCATTAAATTTTATTTGATTACAAGCTGGTATTAATGGTCTGTAGTTACTTTTATACTCTTCATTACCCATGATGCTTAGTGTTCCATGAGTTGAACCGTGATATGAATTTTTACATGAAATGATTTCAGATCTCTTTGTTATTCTTTTAGCTAATTTTATTGCTCCTTCAATAGCCTCAGTTCCTGAATTAGTAAAATAGGTTGTATTTAATTTATTTGGTAAACAATCTGATAATAGTTTAGCAAGGTAATATTGTGGTTTTTGAATGAATTCACCATAGACCATAACATGACTATATTTATCTAACTGTTTTTTAACTGCGTTATTAATTTTGGAGTTATTGTGTCCTAAAGGAACTGCAGATACCCCCGCGATAAAGTCTAAATATTTTTCATCATTTTCATCATAAATGTAACAACCTGAGGCAGATGAAATTTCAAGACATGATGGGTAGGGAAATGTTTGAGCTTGGTATTTTTTAAAAATTTTTTTAGCTGTACTCATATCTATTTTTACATCTTAAGACTTTCTTTTGAGAACATTTTTACAAGCATGTACAATATTTGAGCTAGTTAGACCATATTTTTCCATTAACTGTTTTGGTGTGCCACTTTCACCAAATGTGTCATTAATTCCAACCATTTCTAATGGAAGCGGATAATTTCTACTTAACAACTGTGAAACACTATCACCAAGTCCACCATTAAGCATATGTTCTTCAGCTGTAACAACACACCTTGTTTTTTTTACTGATTTTAAAATAGCTTCATTATCAAGAGGTTTAATAGTATGTATATTTATAAGTTCAGCAGAAATATTTTCTTTTTCCAATAAATTAACGGCTTGTTTTGCTTCCCAAACTAAATGTCCTGTAGCTATAATTGTTACGTCATTTCCCTCACTAAAATTTATAGCTTTGCCAATTTCAAATTTTTGATTTGGATCTGTAAAATTAGGAACTTTTGGCCTTCCAAATCTTAAATAAACTGGTCCTATATGCTCAGCTATTGCTATTGTTGCAGCTTTTGTTTGATTATAGTCACATGGGTTAATCACAGTCATGCTTGGAAGCATTTTCATCATCCCAATATCTTCTAATACTTGATGTGTTGCTCCATCTTCTCCTAAAGTAATTCCAGCGTGAGATGCGCAAATTTTTACATTTTTACCAGAATATGCTATAGACTGTCTAATTTGATCATAAACCCTTGAAGTTGAAAAATTTGCAAATGTTCCAGTAAATGGTATTTTGCCACCTATTGTTAATCCTGCAGCAATTCCCATCATATTAGCTTCAGCAATACCTACTTGAAAAAACCTATCAGGATTTTCGTTTTTGAAATCATTCATTTTTAATGATCCTGTCAAGTCAGCACATAATGCTACAACATTTTTATTTATCCTCCCCAGTTCTGTTAACCCATCACCAAAACCAGATCTTGTATCTTTATTTTCCATTTTATTATAGTTTTATAAATTCTGTTTTTCCAGATTTAATTTTAATATTTTTTTCTTTTGTTGATATGTATTTATTTGACGACTTACTTCTTGAAATAATTTTGTATCTACCAGGCATTAGTGAAACTTTATGTTCTTTATTTTGACCTCTAAAAAAATAAACTTGTACTAATTTATCTCCATCCTCATAATAGATACCACCAAACGATTTGCTGTAAAGAGAAATTTTTACGCTTCCTGGAGAAGGTAATTTAAATTCTGTTAGTTGACTTTGGTTTATCTCCACATTTTTATAAATAATTCTAGGGATTGTAAGAATTTCAATATCATATTTTCCTGTAATGTATTTTTGTTTTGTGTTTATTCTTTGAACATTAAGAGTTGAATCTACTCCTGATTTTCTAACAATATAGTTAAATTTTGTCCTTGAGTTCATTTTTACAATTAGTTCTCCTTGTGGTGTTTTAAGAGGTATTATTGTGTGTTTTCCTGGTAAAATTTTAACACTATCAACTGAAACTGGAGGTAAAGTGTGTGCTTTAACTCTGTATGTTAGAACTGGATCAATGATCATTGTGTCAGGCTGACCATAAGAATTTAATGTGTGAATATAGTTGTATTTTACAGTATTTGTAAATTCATCAATAAATGAAATATTAACATTAGATTCAATTGCTTCATTGTTTTCATCTAATAAATTGACTTGAGTTGTAGTATTATCAATAATGTGAGAAACAACTATATTTAAAACATTTTCAAATTCATTTTCTTTACTGACGTCAAAAAAACGACCAACACAATCAAAAGACTTTTTCCAGCTTTCATCTAATCCAATACCTATGATAAATGGTTTTAAAATTATTCCTTTTTTTTGATAAAGTCTAGAAACAGCACAGGGATCCATTTGACATTCCTCTTTACCGTCAGTTATCAAAATCACAATATTCCTGCTTTTGGAATTAATAAAATCATTTGCTCCTTTTTCTAATGAATAAGCAATTGGAGATGAACCTTTTGCCTGTATATAATTCAATTTATGTTTTATTTTTTTAATAGCTTTTTTTGTTGGTAAAAATTCAACTTCTAAGTGACTATCATTGCAATCTTGAGGGGGAAAACTACTTCTATTTCCATATACTCTCAGTCCTATATTTAAATTTTCATAATTCTTTAGTGAATCAAGCATGTTTATTAACATATTTTTTGCTATGTCTACCTTTCTGCCACTTTCCCAATTTCCAAGCATAGATCTAGAGGCATCAAATATGAATAAAATATTGTTCTCCTTTTGTGTGCTTTTAGCATTAACATTACTGCAGAAGAATGTTAATGACACACATACAAATATAAGTTTGAGTTTTTTAATAATCACCTAATGTTTCTTGATTTTGTGATAATGCTATTTGTAATTGCTCATCATTTGGTGCAGATCCATGCCATTTGTGTGTTCCCATCATAAAATCTACACCATTTCCCATCTCAGTGTGTAATATAATTGCTACAGGAGCACCTTTTCCAGTCATAGCCTTTGCTTTAGTTAAACATTTTATAACTGCATCAATATTATTTCCATTTTTTTCTTCAATTACTAGCCAGTCAAAAGATTCTAATTTTCTTTTAAGATTACCAAGAGGAAGAACGTCACTTATATCACCATCAATTTGTCTTTTATTATAATCTATAGTTGCAATTAAATTATCTACATTATTTCCGCTTGCATACATTAGTGCTTCCCAAATTTGACCCTCTTGAAGCTCTCCATCTCCATGAAGAGAAAAAACAAGATGTTTATCATTATTTAGCTTTTTTGTTATTGCAGCTCCAATAGCAACTGAAAGACCTTGACCTAATGACCCAGAAGCAATTCTAATCCCTTCAAGATTTTCATGAGTTGTAGGGTGACCTTGTAATCTGCTATTAATTTTTCTAAAAGTTTTAAGTTCATCAATTGGGAAGTATCCAGATCTAGCTAAAACTGAGTATAAAACAGGTGATATATGTCCGTTGGATAAAAAAAATAAATCTTCATTTTCACCATTCATTTGAAAACTTTTATTGTGTTTCATAATTTTAAAGTATAATGCAGACAAAAACTCTGTACATCCTAAGGATCCTCCAGGGTGACCTGAGTTGTTTGCATGTACCATTCTAAGTATATCACGTCGAATTTGTGGAATTGTGTTTTTAATTATTTCAATGTCATTCATTGTTATTTATTTTTCAACAAATATATGAGATAAACAAATTTTTTTTAAAGTTTAAAATTAAAATAACTATATTTTATTAACGTATTATTGACAAAATTTATAATTATATTCAAAGAGATATTATATTTGTTTAAAAAATATTTATGTCTTTAAAATGTGGAATTGTTGGTTTGCCAAATGTTGGTAAATCAACATTATTTAATTGTCTCTCTAAAGCTAAGGCACAGTCCGCTAATTTTCCTTTTTGTACAATAGAACCAAACATTGGTATAATTACTGTACCTGACGAAAGACTTTTTAAAATTTCTTCAATTATCGATCCTGAAAAAACTGTTCCTACAACTGTTGAAATTGTAGATATTGCTGGCCTCGTTAAAGGTGCTAGCAAAGGAGAAGGTCTAGGAAATAAGTTTTTAGGTAATATAAGAGAAACAAATGCAATTGTTCATGTTTTAAGATGTTTTGATGATGATAATATTGTACATGTTGATGGGTCAATTGATCCAGTTAGAGATAAAGAAACTATTGATCTTGAATTACAATTAAAAGATTTAGAAACACTAGAAAAAATTAAGGAAAAAAACGTAAGAGTTGCAAAATCAGGTAATAAAGAAGCCATTAAATTAATTACTATTTTAGATAAATTTATTAATCATTTAGAATCAGGTAAGTCAATACGAACTTTAAATATTGAAAAAGAAGAGTTTAGTGTAATTCAACCACTCCAGTTAATTACTCAAAAACCTGTTATATATGTTTGCAATGTTGATGAAAATTCATTACAAAATGGAAATAAATATACTCAAGAGATAAAAAATATTGCTCAAATAGAAAATGCAGAGGTGTTAGTGATTGCTACAGCAATAGAAGCTGAAATTGCGGAACTTGAGGATGTTGATGAACAGAAAATGTTTCTTGACGATCTTGGTTTAGAAAATCCTGGTGTTAACAACTTAATTAAGTCTGCATATAAAATACTTGATTTAGACACATATTTTACGGCTGGTAAGAAAGAGGTTAGAGCATGGACTATTTTAAAAGGAAGTAAGGCACCTAAAGCAGCGGGAGTTATACATTCAGATTTTGAAAAAGGGTTTATTAGAGCAGAAGTAATGTCATATAATAATTTTATTAAATTAGGATCA
>Ga0160423_10000625_pt1 | contig 29081 bp, 40 predicted proteins | sample CRUFie14St8metaG_FD_108191 | JGI IMG/M metagenome (GOLD analysis project Ga0160423, IMG submission 108191) | Marine microbial communities from the Costa Rica Dome - CRUD Field 142mm St8 metaG | ecosystem: Environmental > Aquatic > Marine > Oceanic > Photic zone | place: Costa Rica: the Eastern...
GAAATTACAGAAACTGTTGATGAAATACAGGGTATTCAACCTTCATCTGGTTCTAAGGAGCTAACAATCTATGAGGTTCATACTGATCTAGATATTGAAGGCTTTGAAGATATAGGTGAGGATGGTGAGCCTACAGGATTAAAACTACCCTATGTTGTTACTATTTTAGAAGATACTAATGAGATATTGGCTATACGTAGGAATTATGCAGAGCAAGATCCATTAAAAAGAAAAAAGGACTATTTTGTTCATTTTAAGTTTATGCCCGGTCTTGGTTTCTATGGTTTAGGATTAACACATATGATAGGTGGTTTAGCTCAAGCATCTACATCTATATTAAGACAATTAATTGATTCAGGTACATTATCTAATTTACCCGCTGGTTTTAAATCAAGAGGTGCTAGAATTAGAGATGAAGATAGTGCGTTACAACCGGGTGAATTTAGGGATATTGATGTTGCAAGTGGTGATATACGAAGTTCTTTGATGCCACTGCCATTTAAAGAGCCTTCAGGCACCCTATACAACTTAATGGGTACTTTGGTTGATGCAGGTAGAAGATTCGCTTCTATGGCCGATATGAAGGTAGGAGAGATGGGTGGAGAAACACCTGTAGGAACTACAATGGCTATTATGGAGCGTGGTACTAAAGTTATGTCTGCAATCCATAAAAGATTACATTATTCTCAAAAGATAGAATTTAGGTTATTGGCTAACATATTTGCTAATGATCCAAAACCTTATCCTTATATGAGCATAGGAACTAATCCTATGTCAAAAATACAGGACTTTGATTCTAGAATTGATATATTACCTGTAAGTGACCCAAATATATTCTCTATGTCACAACGAGTGACGTTAGCACAAACACAATTACAATTAGTTCAATCTAATCCACAAATACATGGCGGCCCACAGGGGTTATATGCAGCTTACAGAAATATGTATGAAGCTTTAGGAGTATCAAATATTGATGCAATATTACCTCCACCTCCACAGCCTATGCCTTTGAATGCAGCTAAAGAAAATCAGAATGCGTTGTTAGGTCAACCATTACAGGCTTTCCCACAGCAAGATCATCAAGCTCATATTCAAGCACATTTAGCTATGATGACAACACCGGCTGTTCAATCAAATGCAAATGTTGTTGCTATGTTACAAGGACATATTCAGGAACATATAGGTATATTAGCTGAACAAACAGCACAACAGCAAGTAATGGCATCTATACCACCTGAAAACCAAGCAGCTATGCAAGATCCTAATATTCAGATGCAATTACAGGGTCAAATTGAAATGACAGCTGCTAAACTTGTAGCTGAGATGGTAGAACAGTATGCACAAACCATTACGCCACAAAATCAAGAAGATCCTCTTGTTTCAATTAGAAAGCAAGAACTAGCTCTTAAAGGTGCAGATTTGCAAAGAAAACAACAAGAGTTTGATGAAAGGCAAGATATGGAGAGGATGAGACAACAACAGGATTCTCAATTAGAAAAGGAAAGAATTAATGTTTCTAAGGAAGCATTAGATGATAAAACAAGAATAGCAGAGGAGAGAATACAAACTCAAAGGGATATAGCTGCTTTAAAATCAACTGGCCGTTAAAAAAAGGTAAATACATTGCTTGGGGATATTGTAACTGGCATCCAACTAGTTAAAAAAAGTGTGGATTTCATTAAGGAGAATATCAACACTTGTAAGGATATTTCTGAAATAGCTAGTTCTATTGATGATCTTTTAGATGGAAAACAACAACTAGATAAAAAAAGATCAAAAAAAGATGGGATGTCTTTAGCCGATCAGTTTGGTGTTAAAACAGTAGCTAATGAAATTATAGACGCTAAATTGGCAGCGGAAGAGTTATATAACGTATCTGTTTTAGTGGATCAACGCTTTGGTCATGGTACATGGGCGAACATTATGACAGAAAGAAAAAAGCGTTTAGATGAAGCCAAAAAAGCAGAAAAAGAAAGAATGAGAATTAAAAAGCAACAGCAAGAGGAATTATTAGAGATTTTATCATTTTTATTTTTAGGATTTGTAGGTATCATAGCTTTTTTTGGTATTGTTTACATTTTTATGAATATATGATGGTAAAAAATGGAGACTAGACATTACTTTATTAAATTAGCTATAATGGTAATAATAATATTACTAGCATGGGCTGAAACTTTTTTAATTAAACCACATTGGCTGATAATAAGATGACAGAAAAAAAATTACAAAAAGGTTCGCAGTACGAACATTTAGATATTGATAATAATGGAATCATTACAGATGGCGAAATGGCTATTGCTCAAAAGATGGAGCAACTTCAACATCAAAGAGAAATGAATCAAAACCTAGATAAGATGCAAGATCAACAACGTATGATGGCTTGGGTTGCTATGGGTTCTATGGTTTTATTTGTTGTTGCTATGATGACTCCTTTTATTGATGTAGATAGAGTTAATCAACTTTCAGGTTTTTTAAATACTTTCTTTGTAAGCCAAGCAGCTGTTGTATCTGTATTTATGGGAGCCACAGCTTATAGTAAAAGAAATAATGATTTATCGGTGCAATCGAAATAATAGGTAAAAATAATGTATGAGTATCACGTAAAAAAAATTTGTAGAATTATTGATGGTGATACTATTGATGTAGATATTGATTTAGGTTTTAGCTTAACTAAAAAAGAAAGAATAAGATTGGCTGGTATTGATACACCAGAAACAAGAACAAAAGATTATGAAGAAAAAAAACTTGGTGTAGACGCAAAAGAATATTTAGCTATGCGTATTGATGCTTGTGAAAATTTAATTGTAAAAACAGAAAAAGATGGCAAGTATGGTAGAATGTTAGGTTGGTTATTTGATGATGATAATAGAAGTATTAATAGAGATATGGTAGACTTAGGTTACGCTTGGACTTATAGTGGTGGCACTAAAGATAAAAATTTAAAAGAATTAAAAGAAAAAAGAGGATTAGCCATTGACGATAACTAGAAGCCAAATGTCTAAACAAATTTCAAATCCTCCAAACAAAAGGAGAAATAAAAATATGTTAACAAATAGAAGTAAGAGCAAAGTAAGAAAAGTTATAAAAGGTTTGAAAAAAGCTTCAAAAACTCATGCTGGTCAAGCTAAAACATTAAAAGGTTTATTAAATGGCAAAAAGAAAAGACCCCAAAGTAGGAACAGGAAAAAAACCTAAAGGTACTGGAAGGAGGCTTTATACAGATGAAAATCCTAAAGACACTGTATCGATTAAGTATGCTACCATTGCAGATGCTAGGGCAACTGCTAACAAAGTTAAAAAAATCAATAAGCCATATGCTAGGAAAATTCAAATCCTTACTGTTATGGAGCAAAGAGCCAAAGTATCTGGGAAAGCAAAGCAAGCCCAAATCGCCAAAAAAGCGAAAGAAGCTCTTAGGAAAAAGCACAAAAAGAGTTAAGAGATGATTTTAAGTATTGTTAAATCTATAGGTTCTTTAGCTTCATCTTATGTAGATGGTAAAGTTCAAACACAAAAGATAAAAGCAGAGATACAAAAAAAACAACTTACTGGTGAGATTGATTGGGATTTAGAAGCAATAAGGGCTACTCAATCGAGTTGGAAAGACGAGTGGCTGACAATTTTGCTAAGTCTGCCATTTTTGCTGTGCTTCATTTCGGATACCACAAGAGAGATGGCATTTGCTGGTTTTCAAGCACTTGAACAGGCTCCTAGATGGTATACATATAGTTTTGGAGTGGTAATCGCAGCTTCATTTGGAATTAGATCTGCAACTAAATTTTTTGGAGGTAAAAAATAATGGCTGAAAAAAAGAAGAGGGCAACTAAATCTAAAAAGAAAAAGGGTGCTACACCTACAAACCCAGCACTTTACGCTAGAGTCAAGGCAGAAGCAAAAAGAAAATTTAAAGTATATCCTAGTGCTTATGCAAATGGTTGGTTGGTGCGAACTTATAAAAAACGTGGTGGGGGATATAGATAAATGGCAAAACCAACTGGAGGATTAACTGCTTGGTTTGGTAAAGGATCCAAAGGTGATTGGGTAGATATTGGTGCCCCAAAGAAAAAGGGTAAGTTTCAATCTTGTGGTAGAAAATCAGCTACAAAATCAAAACGAGCTTATCCAAAATGCGTTCCTAGAAGTAAAGCTAGGACAATGACTAAATCTCAAATTAAAAGTGCAGTAACTCGTAAAAGAGCAAAGCCACAAGGCGTTGGAGGGAAACCAACAAATGTCAGAACAATTGTAAAAAAGAAAAAGAAGGGAACTAAAAAATGACATTTAAATTAAGTAAAAAAAGTTTAGATAGATTAGATGGTGTGCATGATGATCTAATATCTATTGTTAAGGAAGCTATAACGCTTAGTAAGGTGGATTTTGGAGTGATTTGTGGCACCCGCACAAAAAGTGAGCAGGCAGCCCTTGTCAAATCTGGGGCATCCAAAACCATGAATAGCCGCCACTTACCACAAGCATCTACAGGAAAAAGTCATGCAGTGGATCTCATGGCTTATGTTGGATCGAGGGCAAGCTGGGAGTTGAATCTTTATGATGATATAGCTGATGCTATAAAGCAAGCTTGTATTAATCAATCAAAACAAGTGACATGGGGTGCTGCTTGGCACAAAAAATTAAATGAATGGAGTGGAACTTCAGAAGAATTAATGAACTCATACATTGATTTACGCAGGTCAGAAGGTAGAAGGCCATTTATAGATGGGCCGCATTTCCAGCTTGAAATTTAATTATGGATTCAATAGTTTTAGCAGAATATCTGCTTAAAGACATACGCCAAAGAAAGAAAGATTTTGCAGAATCTTTGGTGAATGGTTCGATAGATACGATAGAAAACTATCGGTTTACAGTGGGTCAGGTACGTGGCATGACCTATGTAGAAGATTTAATTATAGCCGCGATGAAAGGCATAGAGCTTGAAAATGAATAAAAAATTATACGTTCCAGACAGAATGGTACCAAAACCTCCAAAAAATGTTTTTAAAATTGAGGAGAACAAAAATTCAGATGATCCTTCTAAAATGGAGAAATCAGCTTTAGAAAGATTACCTCAACCTACTGGCTATAGAATACTAGTCATTCCATACTACATGAAAACCCAAACAAAGGGTGGTGTTTATGTTCCTGATGCAACAAGGGATAGAGAGAGCTTTGCTACTGTCGCTGCTTATGTTGTAAAGTTAGGAGCTTCTGCATATAAAGATGTGGGAAGATTCCCAGATGGAGCATGGTGTAAAGAAAAAGACTGGATTATTATGGGAAGATATGCAGGAAATAGGTTTAAAGTGGAAAATCTTGAAGTTCGTATCATAAATGACGATAATGTTATTGCGAAAATACTTGACCCCACCGATATTTCATATGTATAAAGATAGAGAGGTATAAAAAATGTCAGTAGAAACTCAAAAAGAAAATAGTCAAGACGTAAGTGATGCAGTTATTGTAGATGCTGTAGTTGAAGAAGATAATTTAAATTCTCAAGAATCCCGAACAATTGTTCAGGAAGATAATAAAGAAGAAAAAGTTGTTGTAAGTGAAAAAGATAATTCTGAAGATGAATTAGAAACTTATAGCGAAAATGTACAAAAGAGAATTAATCAATTAACTGCTAAAAGAAAACAGGCTATTGAAGAGGCACAAGCTGCTTATCAATATGCTGAACACATGAAAAAAGAAAACGAACAGTTAAAGAATGGATATTCTGCTTTAAATCAGGGATATGTGAATGAGTATGAGAACAGGGTTAAAAGTCAAAGTGCTCAAGCTCAAAAGCTTTACGAAGAAGCAACAGAGGCTGGTGATTCAAAGAAGCAAGCAGAAATATTAAAAATTATGAGTCAGCTTGGAGTTGAAGAAGAAAGAATAAGGCAACAAAAAGCTAAAATACAGCAACAGAACGTACAATCAAACACACAACAAAATGTACAACAACCTCAAGCTGTTCCACAACAACCACAAGTTCAAGCACCAGATCCAAAAGAAGATAAGAAGTTACAAGCTTGGTTATCAAAAAACTCATGGTTCAATGTTGATAAAATTATGACTAGAGGTGCTCAAACAATACATGAAGAGTTAATATTGGAAGAAGGCTTTGATCCTACAACAGATGAATATTATTCAGAAATTGATAAAAGGATGCGAAGAGAGTTTCCACACAAGTTTCAGGAGAAGCGAACATCAAACGCCCAAGTCGTTACTCCTGCATCCACAGGTAGATCTGTGAAAAATGGGCGAGTAAAGAAATCGGTGCAATTAACACCGGGGCAAGTGGCATTTGCAACTAAGATGCGAATACCCTTGGAAAAATACGCTGAAGAAGTGATTAAAATTGAAAACAGAAAGCAAGCGGGGAAATAATATGTCTGAAAGAAATTCTAGAGAATCTAAAAACAGAGATAATTCAGAAAGAGTAACAGAGTGGAAGCCTCCTTCAACTCTTGAAGCTCCAGAACCCCCTGTTGGTTATAAGCATAGATGGATCAGAGAATCTGTCATGGAATATGATGATAGAAATAATATTCATAAAAAAAGAAGAGAAGGATATGAATTAGTAAAAGCTGAAGAATATCCTGATTTTGACGCACCTGTCATTGATGAAGGTAAGAACTCTGGCGTTATAGGCGTTGGTGGATTAGTATTGGCAAGAATACCTGAAGAGATAGCAGAACAGCGAAACAAGCACTATTCTAATGTGGCAAAAAATCAAATGGAAGCTGTAGATAGGGATTGGATGAGAGAAAATAATCCTAATATGCCTAAACTAGCTCCACAAAGATCAACTTCTGTGACATTTGGGTCACAGAAACCTAATACTGAATAATTTTAACCCTTTTATAAGGAGACTTTAAAAATGGCAAATAAAGATGCTGCTTTTGGTTTACGACCTGTCAAAATGATAGGTGGTGCACCTTGGACAGGCGGCCAAAGTCGATATAGAATTGCCGCCAATTATGGAACAAGTATCTTTCAAGGTGACATGGTAATGCAAGTCACTGGTGGTACTGTAGAAATTCATGCAGATGGTGGTACTGTTCCTATTGTTGGCGTTTTCAATGGCTGTCAATACACTGATCCTACTACTGGAGAACAAGTTTTTAGTAACTATTATCCAGCTAGTACAAATGCTTCTGATATTATTGCTTTTATAATAGATGACCCAATGGTTGTTTTTGAAGTTCAAGCAAATGCTGCTTTTCCAATTGCAGACTTGTTTGGTAACTTTGATATTGTTTACACAACAGCAGGTTCAACTGTTACTGGTATTTCTGGTGCAGAATTGAATGTATCTGATGGTGGAACAGGAACAACTTTATCTGTTAAAGCAATTGATATTTCTGAGGATCCAGAAAATTCAGATGTTAGTTCGGCAAATACAAACGTACTTGTTACAATTCAAAATCATATATTCGGTGTTAAAGGTGCCGGGTTAGCATAAGGAGACTAAATAATGGCTATATCTAGAGCACAATTAGCTAAAGAGCTAGAGCCCGGTCTTAATGCTCTTTTTGGAATGGAATATGATCGTTATGAAAACGAACATAGTGAAATCTATGAAACAGAATCTTCAGATCGTGCATTTGAAGAAGAAGTGATGTTAGTAGGTTTCGGAAATGCTCCAACAAAGAGTGAAGGATCTGGTGTTTCATTTGATAGTGCAAATGAAGCTTACACAGCTAGATACACACACGAAACTATTGCATTAGCATTTGCTCTTACTGAAGAAGCAATTGAAGATAATCTTTATGATCGTCTTGGTGCAAGATACACTAGAGCATTAGCACGTTCTATGGCTCATACTAAGCAAGTAAAATCTGCTGCAACGCTTAATAATGCGTTTGATAGTAGTTTTACTGGTGGTGATGGCAAAGAACTATGTGCTACAGACCATCCATTAGCTATGGGTGGAACATTTTCAAATGAGCTTTCAACAGCTGCAGATTTGAACGAAACTTCTCTTGAAAACGCACTTATTGATATTTCTCAATTCGTAGATGAAAGAAATATGATAATCGCTTTAAGAGGTATGAAGTTAATCGTACCACCTGCATTGAAGTTTATAGCTGACAGATTAATGTCATCAACCCAAAGACCGGGTACTGCTGACAATGATGTCAATGCTATTAACAACATGGGAATGTTACCTGATGGTGTAGTAGTCAATCATTTCTTAACCGATACTGATGCGTTTTTTATTAAAACAGACGCACCAAATGGTTTTAAAATGTTTGAAAGATCACCATTAGCTACTTCTATGGAAGCTGATTTTGATACTGGAAATATGAGATTTAAAGCAAGAGAAAGATATTCTTTTGGCTTCTCTGATCCAAGATGTGTTTTCGGTTCACCGGGAGCATAATTAAAATTAATGAAGGGGGCACTTGCCCCCTTTTGTTTTTTGCTGTATAGTTTTAATATTAACTTCTGACAATCCGAAAGGGTTGACATTATTTTAACTATGACAGGAGATCAAAATGGCTGTACATTTTACCGGCCCTATTCTTTTCGCAGGAAAAGATGGCAATAGGAAATGGTTTGAAAACCTACCTATAGACAAAAATCCAGATTATCTAGTTTATATGGATGATTTTACTGGTATTACACTAGATTCAACAAATGATTGGACAGTAGTAAAAGACTCAAGTGCTTCAGCTGCTATCGCAGCAGACGTTGTTAATGGGGCAGTGACTTTAAGCTCACAAGCTACAACTGATAATGATGGTGCTTCAATACAAGGAAATGAAATATTTGCACTTTCTTCAACTAGGGATATTTGGTTTGAAACCAAAATAACTCCTACAGATGCTGAAGGTAATGCAATGGATATTTGTATTGGACTAACTGTTAATTTTGCAACAAATCCAGAAAATATGTTAACAGCTACTGACAGAATTGTTTTTCAAGTAGATGATGGTGATAGCAACATTGATTGTGTTACTGAAAAAGATGGCACTGCTACAACAACTGATTCTGGTGTTGATATTGCAAGTGGAACAGCAGTTACACTTGGATTTCACGTAAAAGGAACTGGTTCTGTAGAATTTTTTGTAAATAGAAACTTAGTTGCTACTCATACAGCTAACATTCCAGATGATGAAAACCTTGCATTAGGAGCTATGGAGCTTTCAGGTTCAGCAACTGGAACAAAGTCAATGAACATTGATTATATGTTTGCAGCTCAAAATCGTTAGGAGATAGCTTATGGCTGAAAAAAAGAGAGCTAGAACCAAATCGGGCAAATTTATACCAGACGATCCTAGTACACCTGAAGTTAATGAAGCTTGGGTTACGACTAAAAAAACTTCAAAAAAGAAGTCAACATCATCTGCGTCTTTGCCACCTAAAGGTACTGCTCAATATAAAGCAATGCTTCTAAGAGGTGAGATTGAGGAGTAATAAATGTCTACTAGATCAGATGTAAAAGCTTTTAATCATAATCAAGGTGATTCAGCTGCAGTAGTTGGGCCTGCCAGATCAAGAATAAGACAAGTAGTTATATTCGCTGATGCTGCAGGTGCCTTAACAATCACAAATGGGAATGGTGGTGCTAACTTATTAGTACAAAGTTTTCCTACAGGATTGCATACGCTGAACATACCTGACAATGGTATATTAGCTACAAGTGGTGCTTATGTTTCTGCGTTTACAGGTAGTAGCAATAAATTGACATTGTTCTTATCGTAATGGCAAGAAAGAAAGATAAACAACCACCTAAAACCAAAAAGTATTTCCGTTCCACTAAAAGTGGAGCGGGAATGACTAAGGCTGGTGTTGCTCGTTATAGAAGAGAGAACCCCGGTTCTAAATTAAAAACAGCAGTAACTAAGAAAAAAAATCTTACTAAAAAAGAAAAATCAAGACGTAAATCTTATTGTGCAAGATCTGCAGGTCAAATGAAAAAGTTTCCTAAAGCAGCTAAAGACCCAAATAGTCGTTTAAGGCAAGCTAGAAGAAGATGGAGATGCTAATGAAAAAAGATATTTTTGTTGGAATTGTTACAGCTTCTTTCTTTGGTTCTTTTGCTTGGATGGCTACCACATTGATCTCTGTAGATAAAAGAACTGAAATTACTGCTGTAAAAGTAAATGCAAACTATGAAATGATTAAACCATTATGGGAAGATTTTATTAAAAGGAGTGCTAAATATGAAATCCAAAATGAGTCCAAATAAAAAAATGCAGATGATGACAAAAGGTGGTTCAGTAAAAAATACTACCAAATCAGTTCCTATTGTTATGAAAATGAAAGGTGGAAAAATAGTGCAAATGACTAAAGGTGGCACTGTTAAAATGATGACTAAAGGTGGTAGTGTTAAAAAAATGAAATATGGTGGAAAAGTAAAAAAATAATATAAATTATGGCTTATCTACAAAGTAACATACCTTATTTTAAATGTTGGGTACGTAGAGAATATACTCACAACCATGAAAAATATCATGGTGAGTTTCTTCATGCTATGGCTATCGCTGTTACTTCTATGCCTTGTCGTTGTTTAAGCTTTCAAGTAATATTTACTGGTTGTGAATCTCAAGAACAAAATCCTCATGGTGGAGCTATGTGGGCAAGAATGCCTATAACTGCACTAGTTGGTGATTTTGATTTTGAAGGATGGCCTGAACCTATGCCTACTTATTTAGCTCAACCTTGGGATTGTGCTTCTCATCATCATTCTGTTTATGTATTAAATAGAGCAACTCCTTGTCCTTGGTTAGCAAAAATAGGTAGTGAATTTTATCCTGCAAAATATTTATTTACTGTAGATTATGCTGAAAGCGAAATAGCAGATGACCCTGCTCAACATAAACAGAGTCATGTATTGCAATTGTTAGATGCTAAAGAATATACAGGTAATATTGTAGCTTTACCTAACAATCGTGTTAGGGTAACACACCCAGCTTGGTTTCAAACAGGAGAGGGGCCGCCAGATTTTAAACCATCTCATCATGTTCATTATTCAAAGTCTGATTTGGATTATGTATTGGATGTAAATCAAATATTTGATAATATGTACGCAAAACCAGAAAAGAAAAAAGGTAAATAAAATGGCTGTTTCAAATAGTACAGATTTTGAACTTGACGTAACTGAATACATTGAAGAAGCTTTTGAGCGTTGTGGTTTAGAAGTAAGAACAGGATATGATCTTAAAACAGCAAAAAGATCTTTAAATCTTATGTTAGCAGAGTGGGCGAATAGAGGTTTGAATCAATGGACAATTGTTCAGAGGACACAAACAGTTACTTCTGGAACCACAGAATATACTTTAAATGCTGATATTATAGATATTTTATCTGTTGCAGTAGTAAGAGATAATACTTATTATCCATTAGAAAGAATAAGTAGAGATGCTTATTTAGCTATTCCTAATAAAACTAGTTCTGGTAGACCAACACAGTTTTTTCTTGATAGGCAAATAACGCCTAATTTAAAAATATGGTTAAGTCCAGAAAACAGTACAGATGTTTTGTATTATGATGCACTTACAAGAATGGATGATGCTGATACTTACACTAATACTTTGGATATACCTTTTAGGTTCTATCCTTGTTTAGCTGCGGGTTTAGCCTATTATATAGCAATTAAAAGAGCACCTGACAGAATACAATTGTTAAAATCAGTATATGAAGAAGAGTTTGATAGAGCTATGGCAGAAGATAGAGATAGATCTTCTACTACAATTAGTCCAGAATTGAGGTTTTACAGAGTTGTCTAGATTTGCTTCAGGAAAAAGAGCTTATGGTATATCTGATAGGTCTGGATTTAGATATAGACTAAAAGATATGAAAAAAGAGTGGAATGGATTACTTGTTGGTAAAGACGAGTTTGAACCAAAACATCCACAATTGTTCGTGAAAAGAAGAATAATTGACCCACAAGCGATTAGAGATGCAAGACCAGAAGTTAATTTAACAGAAGAAAGAGGTATTCAGTGGGGATTTAATCCTGTTGGAACACCTAATAGAGATTATTCTCCACCAGCTAATATTCAAGCAACAGGTCAAGTAGGTTCTGTTTCTATAAATCCAACAGAAAGTACAGATGCTATTAATCTCTCTGGTGTAGGTGCAACTTCTGGTGTGGGTTCTATTTCTATAAATGAAGATGATGTATCTTCATCAGTTACAGGAGTTTCCTCTTCCTCTGGAGTTGGTTCTGTAACAGTAAGTTCAAATGTTACAAGATACACTGTAACAGTAGCAAGTTATCTTGGTGCAAATAAATACTACATAGATGGCGTAAGACAACCCACATTAAGTTTATCTGAAGGAAGTATATATCTTTTTGATTGGTCAGCTGCTACATCACACCCATTCAGATTTTCCACTACATCTGATGGAACACATAATAGTGGAAGCGAGTACACAACAGGTGTTGTAAAAGATGACTCTGCTTACACTACACAAATAACAGTTGCAGGTGGAGCACCTACGTTGTATTATTATTGTTCAAATCACAGTGGCATGGGAGGTCAAGCAAATACACCATGAGCTTTACTTATTCACAACTTAAAACTGCTATACAAGATTATACAGAGAACAATGAAACTACCTTTGTTACTAATTTACCTATTTTTATACGTTTAGCTGAAGAAAGAATATTAAAAAGTGTACAGCTAAGTTTATTTAGAAAAAATGCTATAGCGACCATAACCCAAGGAAGTCAATATTTTGCTTGTCCTTCTGACTTTTTAGCTCCTTTTTCTCTTAGTTTTAGATCAACAGATGAAAATAAAGTTTTTGTTGACTTTAAAGACCCAAGTTTTTTACAAACTTATACACCTAACAGTTCAACGCAAAGTGCTCCTAAATATTATAGTATTTTTGATATTGAAAACTTTTTAATAGCTCCAACTCCTGATGCTTCATATACAGGAGAATTGCATTATTATTATAGACCTGTAAGTTTAACAGATGGTGCAGATAGTGGAACAACTTGGTTAAGTATAAATGCAGAATTATCTTTACTGTACGGATCTTTAATAGAAGCTTATACTTTTATGAAAGGTGAGCAAGATGTTATGGCTATGTACAATCAAAAATTTCAAGAATCGCTTATGGGTATAAAAATGTTAGGTGAAGCTAAAGAAGTGACAGATGAATTTAGAACTGGAAAAATAATAAGGCAGAAACAATAATGTTTAGTTTAAAAATGGATTTACCGAAAGATAGACCAATTGTTGATGTTAAAACAACAAGCAATAGAGGTTTTACTCCAGAGGAAGTCGCAGAGAATTGTGTTAGAAAAATAATATCTGTATCTGATAATGTAGATCCTGTCTTGAGAGATCAAGCAAGAGCCTATGCTAAAGATATTGAAAGAGTAGTTGCATATTACATGAAAGAAGCTATTAATAGTGATAGAACATCTGTGTACAATGCAATTATGGATGCAGGGCATCCAAAACTGGCCGAACTAATAAGGAGATTATAATATGGCTTTTAGTGGAAACTTTATGTGTACTTCTTTTAAGGTAGAACTCCTTCAAGGAAAGCACGACTTTACAAACGGACAAGATCAATTCAAGCTTGCACTTTTTACAAATAGTGCAGAACCAACACAAGGAAGTTTTGGTGGAAGTGGATCTACTATGAATGCTTCAGTTACAGACTATTCTGCTAATAATGAAGTAGGAAATTCTGGAGATTATTCAGCGGGTGGAGGAACATTAACAAATGTTACCCCAACTTCTTCTTCTACTACAGCTTTTACTGATTTTGCTGATAAAACCTATGGTTCATCAACCATAACAGCAAGAGGAGCTATTATCTATAATTCACAAACAGCAGGTGGTTCAAGCACCACAGACGCTGTTTTAGTTTTAGATTTCGGTTCTGACAAGTCATCAAGTTCTGGTGATTTTCAGATTGTGTTTCCAACTGCTGATGCGAGTAGTGCTATAATCAGAATTGCATAAAGGAGTTTTTCCTTGGCAAGTGTAACAGGTTGGGGTAGAGGAACTTGGAACCAAGGTGCTTGGAATTCAGCAATTCCAATCGAGGTTACAGGTGTTGTTGGCACTACTAGTGTTGGTAGTGTATCTATCTCTATTAGCAAATCTGTTAGTGTAACTGGTGTTGCTGGTACAAGTGCAGTAGGTAGTGTAACCATACCTAATATTGCTGTTTCTGTAACAGGAGTTGCAGGGACAAGTGCAGTAGGCACTGCTTTAGCTGAAACAGCACAAATAGTAAATGCAACAGGTCTTGTTGGCACCTCTGCTGTAGGAAGTGTTTCTGTTGAAACAGATCAAAATTTAGGTGTAACAGGAGTTGCAGGTAATGTAGGTGTAGGATCTGTTGTCGTTCCACAACACATAGATGTTTCTCTTACTGGTGTAGTAACTACCTCTGCTGTTGGCTCTACCACTATTGTACAAGGTCAAGGAATAGATGTAAGCTTAACAGGTGTCAGTTCTACAACATCTGTAGGTTCAGTAACTCCACAAACAGATCAGGTAATTAGTGTAACAGGTGTAGCAGGAACGCCTGCTGTAGGTTCTGCTACAGGTCAAGGTAATATTTCGGTCAGTATTACAGGAGTGGTAGGAACAAGCTCTACAGGGTCAGCATCAGGAATAGGAGATACAATCATTAACTTAACGGGACTTTCTACTAGCGCATCTGTTGGAAATGTGTTAGTTTGGGATAATATTATTCCTGCACCCGGTAATACTTGGTCAGAAATAGCAGCATAGGATAATAAAATGAGCACGTATGTAAATAATTTAAGACTTGAAGAAATAGGAACAGGTGAGAGATCTGGTACTTGGGGCACAGCTACTAACACAAATCTTGAACTTATAGGAGAAGCTTTAGGATATGGTACAGAAGCCATAACTACTAATGCTGATACTCATGCAAGCACTATTGCAGATGGCTCTACAGACCAAGCTAGAGCTATCTATATTAAGTATACAGGAACGCTTGATTCTGCTTGTACGATTACAATATCCCCAAACACCATGAAGAGAGTGCATATTATTGAAAATGCAACAAGTGGAAGTCAAAACATTATTATTAGTCAAGGTTCTGGTGGCAATGTAACGATAGCAAATGGTCAGACTAAGATTGTTTATTTAGATGGGGCAGGATCTGGAGCAGCTGTTACAGATGCACTTGCTGATTTATCCATACCAGATTTGTTTATAGATGATGATGTAAGTCTACAATCAGATGGTGCTATTTTAAATTTTGGAGCCGATAGTGATATAAACTTAACACATACGGCCGATACAAGTTTGACACTTGGAGGAGCAGGTTCTACTACTGGACTTGTTGTTAACAACACAGCTACAGATGGAGATCCTTTTGTTGCTTTTGCTCTAAGTGGCACACAAGCATTCACTATGGGCGTTGATGATGGCGATAGTGATAAGTTTAAACTAGGCACAACAGCTATTGGTACAAATACAATGTTAGCAATGGATTCTTCCAAGAATGTTGATATTGTAGGCCATGATGGTAGTAGTGTTGGTTTAAAATTAGGTGGTACTCTTGTAACTGCCACAGCTGCTAGTTTAAACAATGCAGCTACAACTGGAAAAGCTATAGCAATGGCGATAGTATTTGGATAAAGGAGAATAAAATATGGCAAATCCTAATATTGTCTCGGTTACTAGCATTTATGCAGGAAATGCGGGGTATAATTTATCTGCTACGACTACTGCTACGCTTTTAACTGTAGACGCTGATAAAATAGTAAAAATTAATAATATCATTTGTGCAAACGTAGATGGTACGAATGCAGCTACTCTTGATTTATTTGTAGATGGTATGGGTAGTGGAGCTTCTGGTGTTACGACAACAGGTGCAGACGCTACAGTTTATCTAGCTAAAACTATTTCTGTACCCGCTGATGCGAGTTTAGTGGTTCTTGATGCACCCATTTATTTAATGGAAGGTGATGTTTTAAAAGGTGGAGCAAGTGCAGCAAGTGATTTAGACTTGTTTGTATCTTATGAAGTCATAGATGATGCGTAAGGTTAGTTTATGGGTAGAAATAGACCAAAGGGGGGTCTTTTAGGAGGCTCTGATATACTAAGAACACCAGATGCACCTGAAGTAAGTGGAACAGGAGGAGCTGATTCAATAGATGTTGTTTTTACCGACCCTTCTGATGTTGGGGGAGGTTCCATAACTTCTCGTACAGCAAGTGCTACAGACTCTGGGGGAACTACCACTACAGCAACAGGAACTGGAACAACAGTTACAATATCTAGTCTTAGCATAGGAAGCTTTACTGTAGGAGGATTTGTAACCAATGATTTTGGTAATAGTGTAGCTAGTGCTACAGTTTCTGTTGAAGTTTTATTTGATAGGTCAGTTTGGTTTGGTGGGCATGATGCTGCTAGTGATAACAGAATAGATTATGCGGCTTTAGCCTCCACAGGTAATGCTACAGATTTTGGAGATTTAACTGGGGGTAAAATAGAGAGTGCGTATGGTGGAGCTGCTTCCTCCACCAGAGGTGTAGTTGGTGCTACTGCTTCTAATGCGTTGCAGTATATAACTTTTGCTTCAACAGGTAATACTACAGACTTTGGGGATAGAACTGTATCATTAACATTTTTTGCAGGTTTATCTAATAGTACAAGAGGCGTATTTGGTGGGGGTAGCTCTGATTCAAATGTAATGGATTATATAACCATAGCATCTACAGGAAACGCAACTGACTTTGGTGATTTAAGTCAAGGTAGAAAACAACCTTCTGCTTCTGCCTCTTCAACTAGAGGTATTTTTGCAGGTGGTGAAAGTTCAAATAGTAAGGTTAATACTATAGATTATATCACTATTGCATCTACAGGAAACGCAACTGATTTTGGTAATTTGACTGCTGTTAAAGATAAAACAGCATCTACAAGTTCTAGCACAAGAAGTCTTATAATGGGTGGTTTAGCACCAAGCAACACAAATGTTATAGAATATATTACTATAGCATCTACTGGCAATGGAACTGATTTTGGTGATTTATCGCAGAATGTAAGAGAGGGTGGAGGTAATAATAATAATGTAAGAGCCGTTCATGGTGGAGGAAATGCTAGTGGTTATACAAATGTAATAGACTTTGTAACGATAGCAAGCACGGGTAATGCATCAGATTTTGGTGATTTGACAGATGCAAGAGGTGGTATGATGTATTGTAGTTCTAATCATGGAGGACTTCATTAATGCCTAATTTTTCTGGAATGTGGACAATAAGAGAACAAGGTGTGGCTCTTCAAGGTGGTAGATGGTCTAGCCCACCAGAAATATTTCAACAAATTGCTTTGTTCTTTGGTGGGTCAGCAGGTTCTGGTGGACAGAATTATATTGATCAAAGAAATTTAGCAAGCACTGGCAATGCAAGTGATTTTGGTGACATGAGTACAGGTGCTTCTGGTGTTGGTGCTGCAGGTAACACAACAAGAGCAGTTTACAGTTTAGGACAAACAGGTGCTCCTAATTATGTTGTTAATACATTGGAATATGTAACTTTTGCTTCAGCGGGTAATGGTGCAGATTTTGGAGATTTAACGACAGTTAGGCAAAAAGCAGCTTGTGCATCTAATCATACAAGAGGTCTTTATGGTTCAGGAGAAAATGCAACAAGTGCAGTTAATATAATTGATTTTATAACTTTTAATACTTTAGGTAATGCAACTGACTTTGGAGATATGACAGTTACGCAACAATATAGAGCTTCTTGTTCTTCTCCGACAAGAGGAATATGGGCAGGTGGTGGCTTAGCTGAAATAAACGTAATTGATTTTGTTGTAACAGCAAGTGCAGGTAATGCAAGTGACTTTGGTGATTTGACAGTAGGACGTTATGGTTTTGGTGGTGTTTCTAATGCCACAAGAGGGGCTTTTGGTGGTGGTTTCGCAGGTGGTTATTCTAATGTAATTGATTATATTACAATGGCTAGTGAAGGTAATGCTACTGACTTTGGAGATTTAACTGGGGGTAGATATTTAAACACATCTGCTTCTGGACAAACAATAGGTGTTTGGGCAGGTGGAATTGCTGCAGGTACTGTTTATTTAAACACAATAGACCAAGTAACTATAGCCTCAACAGCTAACGCCACAGACTTTGGCGATTTAGTAAATGCTAGAGGATACCTTGGAGGAAGTTCTGGTGTTTCATCATCTCATGGAGGATTAGCATAATGGCAAGATACTTAGGGGGATTATTAACAGCAGATGAATCACAGGTTCTTCCTTCTGATAATTATCAAGATACTTCGGGTAACGCTGTTTTTACTTCTGATGAACAGTATTTGTTAAATAAATCAAATCTCTGGCCTACACCGGGAATATTTTCTCCTACAGATAGAGCTATTTTTGTTGGTGGAGATGATGGGTCTGCCATAAATACAATGGAATTTGTTAATATTTCATCTTTAGGAAATGCTAGTGATTTTGGGGATTATGGTGGAACTATAGCTCATGCTGCTTCAATGGCAAGTAGCACAATAGGTGTAATTGGAGGTGGTAAATATAATGGTAGTCAAACTAATATAATGGAATTTGTCACCATAGCTACTGAAGGTAACTCTAGTGATTTTGGCGATTTGACTGCTGTTAGGAGTAGAATAGGAGGAAGTAATGGTGTAGCGAGTAGTGTAGCGAGAGGATTTTTTACAGGAGGATTAAATTCATCAAGTAACGGAACGCAAGATAAAATGTTAGTACTAATAACTAGTAGTGGTTATAATGCTGTAACTTTTAATTATCTTCAATTATCTAGATATGACCATGTTGATGTTGCATCTGAAACAAGATGTATAACTATGGGGGGATTAAATTATAATTCTACTGCTTATCTTAACTCAATAGAATATAGCACTTTTGCAAGTAATTCTGGTGGAACAGACTTTGGAGATTTAACAGAATCAGTTGGTGGTAGTCCTGCAGGTGCTTCTAGTGGTACAAGAGGCGTTAGAGCAGGCGGACAAACAGGAAGTGGTAAAACAAATGTCATTGACTATATTACTATAGCCTCAACAGGTAATGCTACTGATTTTGGAGATTTAGCTTCTGCAACTGTTTATATTGCAGGTACTTCGAATGCAACTAGAGGAATTTTTGGTGGAGGAACTGATGCTACTAACAGTCTAAGTAATACAATTGAATATATTACTATAGCTAGTACTGGTAATACTTCAGACTTTGGAGATTTATCAGCCTCTAAGAAATTTGTAACAGCTTTTTCTGGTTCTCATGGGGGATTACAATAATTAAAAGGAGATAATAATGGCTTATAAAGTAGTAAAATATAGATTAACAGCAGAAGGTACAATACCAACTTTTCTTAAATTTGGTGTACCTCAAGGAACAGGAGGTATGTATCCTGTTAAAGATAGCACAGCAAGTCCAAGAGATCATGTGATGATTGGGATTGCAGATGATGGAGCCGATATATCTGGTTCTGAAGGTGAGATTACGAGTAAAGATGCTTTAACTGCATATCTTACTAGTGTAAGTGATGGGCAAGGGTGGAAACAAATAGCATCAGATGGAGAAACAGAAGAAGATTTTGTACCTGCAACTCATGCTACAAGAATATGGGATGATTTAACAACATTAAATGGTGGATAATTTGAAAACCGAACTTGTTATAAAAAACATACAGACAGCTTTATCTGAAGTAAAGCCAGAGTACAAAACTATGTTGAAGAACATAGATAAGAATATGCCTATGGTGCAACAGGCATCTAGTAATTTTTATAAATCACATTCTCAATTTATGGGTGTAACACTAGATGTAACTGCTATTACACCAATACGTTCCATCAAACATACTTTGGCGGAAGTAGATAAAACAAAAAATGCTTTGCAAGAAGCACAAATACGTATGCAGAAAAAAGCTGTCGAATTAAAGATGAAACAGCGGGAATTGCTAGAGTGTCAAGATGATTTGCAAAGAGAAATGTTAGAGGTAGAAATACTGGAGATACAAACACATTCTGTAAATGCACAAAACTCTGTGCAAGGTGCTATTAGAAAACTAAACTTTTTTATCAATCAATACAATTCTTTGTTAAAACATCTAGGTGTAGATGAGATTACAGAAGAAATGTATGAAAGAGAAGAAAACAGATATCATATAATGACAGCTATGAAACAAGCTTTGACTAGTGCTAGACCTAGAGGTGGCATTATAGATGAAGGTAATATGATTTATATTTTTGATTTAGGTATTAGTGGTGCTCAAGCACAAGCTGAAGTCTTTGCTTATTTACAAACTGAAAACCAATTAATGAAAGAAGGTAAAGCACCTACACATGAAATGACTATGCGTTGGTTAGAAGCTTGTGCAGATAAATGGGAAAAAGATCCAGAGATATTTGCTAATCGTAGAGGTTTTACTTTATTAGATAAACAATCATTAACGAATACAAAGAAGTTAGAAAATAAAAAGAAGCATTAAATGCCTTTAACAAAGTTACAATTCAGACCGGGTATTAATAAAGAAGCTACTTCATATTCTAATGAAGGTGGGTGGAATGATTGTGATAAAGTAAGATTTAAACAAGGTTTTCCAGAAAAAATAGGTGGTTGGACTAAGTTTGGTAGTAATTCATTTCTTGGAACTTGTAGAGCATTACACCCTTGGCAAACTTTAGCTTTAGAAAAATTTGTTGGTTTAGGCACTAGCAGTAAATATTACATAGAAGAAGGTGAAGCTTATTATGATATTACACCTTTAAGAGTAACAACATCTGCAGGAGATGTAACTTTTTCTGCCTCTAATGGATCTTCAACAATTACAGTAACAGATGCAAGTCATGGTGCAGTTGAAGGTGATTTTGTTACATTTAGTGGTGCAGCTACTTTAGGTGGTAATATTACAGCAAATGTTCTTAATCAAGAGTATGAAATTAATTCTATAACTGACAGTAATACATATACTATTTTAGCTAGAGAGGTTGCTACTTTAGGTAGTGTTACTGTAGATGGATCTTATACGCCTACACAGGTAACAGCTAATTCTTCTGATACTGGAAATGGTGGTAGTTCTGTTGTTGGAGCATACCAAATTAGCAAAGGTTTAGATACAGGTGTTTCTGGTAATGGTTGGGGTGCAGGTACATGGGGTCGTTTGACATGGGGAAGTGCAGCTACCATAGGTACTACAAGCATCTTACGTTTATGGTCACATGATAATTTTGGTGAAGATTTATTAATTAATGTTAGAAACTCTGCAATATATTATTGGGATAAAACAAATGGTTTAACTACAAGAGCTGTTGAGTTAAGCACTTTAGCTGGTTCAACTAGTGCTCCTTTAATTGCAACTCAAGTTCTAGTTTCTGATAGAGATAGACATATTATTGCCTTTGGTTGTGATACAGAAGCTAGTCCGGGCACACAGGATCCTTTAGTTATTCGTTTTTCTAGTCAGGAATCTTTAACCGAGTGGGGATCGTTAGTAACTAATACAGCGGGTGAATTAAGATTAGGTTCTGGTTCAGAAATTATTTGTGCTGTAGAAACAAGACAACAAATTTTAGTTTTTACAGATGTTTCAATATATACAATGCAATTTATCGGGCCGCCATTTACATTTGGAATTAACTTAATATCTGAAAATATATCAATAAGAAGTTATAATTCGGCTGTAGCAATAGAAGATACTGTGTTTTGGATGGGTCTAAATGATTTTTACGTTTATGGAGGTTCTGTCAATAAAATACCATGCACTGTCAAAGATCATGTTTTTAATGATTTAAATAAAGAACAAGCATCAAAAGTGTTTGCAGCAGCTAATGCAGGTTTTTCAGAGGTCTGGTGGTTTTATCCTTCAGCTAGTTCAAGTGAGATTGATAAATATGTTGTTTTTAATTATGAACAAAAAATATGGTACATAGGATCTCTTAACAGAACAGCTTGGATGGATCGTGGTGTGAGTGAGTTCCCTGTGGCAGCTAGTACAGATGGTTATTTATACAACCATGAAACAGGTGATGATGATGGTAGTACAAACCCTGTATCTGCTATCTCTGCACATATAGAATCTAGTCAAATAGATATTGGTGATGGTAATCAATTTAGCTTTATTACAAGAATTATTCCTGATTTAACCTTCAGAAGTTCTGCTGATGGTTCTTCTGCTACTCTAACACTTAAAACAAGAAACGCCCCCGGTGGTAATTATTTGCAAACAGAGTCAACGACAGTTACAAAATCAGCTACAGTTCCTGTTGAACAATTTACTGAAGATGCTAGAGTTAGATTAAGGGGTAGAAGTTTTGCATTAAGAGTGGAGTCTACAACAACAGGAATAGGTTGGAGATTGGGTTCTCCCAGAGTAGATATTAGACCAGATGGAAGAAGATAATGTCTAGAAACTTAGTATTACCATTTTTTCCCATACCACCAAATCAGTATGAACAACAATATTTTGCAACACTGGTTAGAAACTTTGCTGTTTACTTGGATCAGATACAAAATCCGGGGGAAGGTAGAGCTTCTACTTTCGTAATGACTAATTTACAAAAAAATGATAGTGGTTTAGAAGTAGGATCACTATTTAATCATGGAGGGTTTGTGAAAATAGCTGAAGCACATAGTCCTCATGTAGCAACAAATGTAGGAACAACTGCTGTAGGAAGCGTAACTGTAACGACAACATAAATAAAATAATACGAACAATTGTTCGGACTAGTAAAATAAATTTTTATCTGATATATTTATATGTTAGAGTATATTAAGGAACAAATATGATGAACATGGCTGAAATGGGTAGATTTGGCGATAACAACATAGCTCACGTACAAACAGGTGAGATGGTTGTACCTAAGAGTGTTCTTGATAACAATCCATCACTTAAAGTAGGAATACAAAGAGCTATTGCTATAGAAGGTAATGATCCTAGAAGATATACTGTTGGTGATCCAAGAAACAGTATTAATCCTATGACAGGGCAACCAGAGTTTTTTGATTTTAAAAAATTATTACCTATTTTGGGTGCAGTTCTTCTTCCGGGTATTGGTTCTGGAATAGCAGGTGCTTTAGGATTAACTGGAACTGCTGGTAAAGTCGTGGGTAGTGCTTTAACTGGTGCTTTAGCCAGTGGATTAACTGGAGGAAGTCCTATTCAAGGTGCTTTAACTGGTGGATTAGGTGGTGCCTTATTTCCTTCTAGTGGAAATTTGTTTGAATCAACTGGTGATGCAACTAAAACAGACGTTTTGAAAAAAGCTATAACAGATCCTTCTGCTAATGTTAAACCTGTACCTATGCTTGCAGAATTTGCTTATAATCTTGGATTACCAAAAGATAGCACAGTTGGTAAACTTTTAAGTACACAATTAGGTTCAGGCATTGCATCTGGATTATTAGCTAGTCTTTTAGCCAGTGGTGATGAAGATGAGGAAATGGTTATAGATGCTAGAAAATTTGGAACAGGAAAAGATTACGCATCAACACCATTAATTGATTATGGTAAAGAAGGTTCTGTTTTACAGCCTTTTAGAGCTAATACAGGTGGTTCAATATTCCCAAGAAGAGATGGTGGTATCATGCCTAGTGAAGGAAGTGGTCAGGTTGATGATGTGCCTGCTATGTTGACAGCGGGTGAATTTGTGTTAACAAAAGATGCAGTAAAAGGTCTTGGTGGTGGCGATCAGAATGTAGGTATACAACGTGCTTATAATATGATGGATAGTCTTGAGAGGATGGCATAATGGTTGAAACAATAGAGCAAATACAACGTAAACCACCTTATTTAGAGAATATTGAAAAAGGTATATTAGATTCTCTTTTTGATCCTCAATATGATGATGATGGTACGTTTACTGGCTTTGGAGAAAGTGGATTACTTAGTAGCCCAAAGTACACAGATCCCAGTAGTCCTGATTATTTGTTTGGTGTGCCAGATCAAAAGCTTGCAGAGATAGATCCATTTCAACAAAAAGTATTTGATACACTTAGCTCTCAAGAATATATGGATAGGTTTAAGCCTTTCTTTACTTCAGCTGGTCAATATGGCAAAGCAGGTTCTGAAGCTTTCAAAAGTGGTTTAGGCTTTTTAGACACAGCAGAAGATAAATTTGATACAGGTGAAGCTCTTGTTAAAAGTGGTATTGGTCAATACGATCCATCTACTCAAATAAAAGCATTTATGGATCCTTATCAAGAAAACGTCATTGACGTAGCTATGAAGCGATTAGGCGATATAGATGCAAAGGAACAACAGAAAGCACAAGCGGGTGCTATTGCATCAGGAGCTTTTGGTGGTAGTCGATCAAGATTAAACTTAGGAGAACTTCAGGATGCTCAAGCTGATAGGAGAGGAGATACTTTATCTAAGTTACTATCTCAAGGATACAAAACTGCATTAGCATCTTCTATGGATGCTTTTGAAAGAGGGCAAAGAAGAGATTTAGAAGGTGGTAGACTATTAGGTGGATTAGGTTCAAGTATCGGTAGATTAGGTGGTATTGCGGGTGGTATAGGACAAGGCTTTGGTGGATTAGGAAATGTTATGGGGCAATTGGGTCAGAGATATGGTGGATTAACAGCGGGTGATCTTAACGCTTTATATTCAGCTGGCACAAGTAGACAAAACTATAATCAAGCTGTTCTAGATGCTTACAGATCTAATCAAATGAATCCTCTGAAAGGTGCTTTAATGCCTTTAACTTTAGGTCAGCAGTTCTTAAAAGGAACTCCATCAGTGGGTAATGTACAACAATACACACAAACTTATCAACCAAGTCCAAATCCATTCTTACAAGGGTTAGGTCTTTCTTTCGCATATGGTCAACCACAAGGCCAACCACAAGCATAGGTTTTAAATATGGCTGAAAATCAAAGCACTTACGGACTACCAAACATACGTGATTTACTAAGTACGGGTATTGGACAACTTGAAGATCTTACAACAGGAATAACTTCTGGTATTTATGGTGGTGCATCAGATATAACAGGTATGGGTTCAGAACTACTTGGATTACCTGATGATATAGCTCAATTCTATAGAGGATTAGCTCAAGATTCTTACAAAAAAAGTGCAGAAGGTTTTAAATCGATTTTAGATCCTAAAACTTTAGCTCAAAGAGACATTGAAAGAAGAATAAATACACCTGAAAGAGATTTAATTGAAAGTATGTTAGTTGATCCTGATAGGATGAAATCTTTTGAGCCACCAGAGCCAACATCTGATTTAGGTAAAAGACTAAGTGAGATTGATAACTTGCTTAGTGCAATATCTCCTAAAGTTCCTCCAGAAGGTAGACCACAAACAGCTGCTGAAGAAAAAGCATCAGCAGAAGAATCTTTGTTAAAAGAAGCTCAAGCAGAAGAACAATTGTTCGGAAAAGAAAAAGAGGATTTTAGAGCAAAAGAAGCAGCACGTTTGCAAGGAACTCCACCAACTCCAGAAAATAAAGAAAAAATACAAGAAGATGCTTTTAAAATGATAATGGAGGAAAATTTAAGAGCTGCAGGTAAAGGTAAAAATGTTAAAGGCTCTGGAGGAGCAAGAGATTTAGATTTTTATAAAAAAGAATTTGCAAAGGCTACAGGTGTAGATATATCAGGTAAACCTGATAAAAGTAATTTTCTTATGGCTCTAGGTCTTAATTTAATGCAGAACAGAGCGGGCAAAGGGTTTAATGTAGGTAAGATATTAGGTGCAGTAGGTGAAGCTACAGAGAAGGCTATGCCTGAATTAAAAGAGGCACAGAAAGAAGCAAAGGCTAATATGATAGCTGCAGGTAAATACGCCATGCAAGCTCAAGCAAAAGATGCAGCCACAGCAGCAGCAGCTTCTAAAAAATTAAATGAAACAAAAGAATATTTTGTCGTACCCACAGATGGAAAAGGTGGTTTGACTACATCTGCTTACATAAATAATTTTGCAAAAGGTAGGCTGATGACATTTTCAAATGGTCAATTAGCACAACTTCAAAGTGATCCACAATTTAGTAATAACTATGCTTTACTACCTGCTAGTGATTTTCGTGATGTTTTAAGTAAATCTATGGAAACTAAAGAAGCTGCTGACCTTTATTTAACTAAAAATCCTAGAGATATTAATTTAATAGGAAGTGATGATGAAGCAGGTTCTTCATTATTTAATATTCGTGTTTATGATCCTAATGTAAATACAAATCCTGATGGCACTCCAATAATGGTTGGAGATGGTGTAGAGCAATATAAAGCTTTTGCTCTCGCTTTACAAGATCTTCAAAAAGCAAAAGGTAAATTTGCAGAGGGTTTAGGTTTAGCTAAAGATGCAACTGTATTTAGATTTGCTTTAGATAAAGCAGAATCTTTAGCTGGTGCTTTTGGTATTGATGTATCAAAAGGAGCAAATCCAACAGAAAAATTACAATTATTTTTGAGAAAATTACAAGCTCAAAATGCTAAAGCAATATTAGGAGAAGCTGGTAAAACTATATCTGATGCTGATCGTAAACTTGTTGCAGATATTGTTGGAGATAGAACCCTTCTTAATAATCCTGATCTTTTAGTAGAAAAAGTAAATCAACTTTTTAATGATATAATTGTAAAGAAAGAAAGACAAATATTCGCTGGTTTAGAAATGTTAGATAGGTTTCAGAAAAGAAATGTAACCAAAACATTATATGGAAGCTTTGGAACATTAAGTCCTGAAGAGCAAGAGGAACGAATACGTCTTAGAAAAAAATATGGTTTAGACATATGAACGAGCAACAAGAATTACAATTATTAAAAAGACTTGAATCTGGTAATTTAAGTGATAAAGCAGAATTACAAATTTTAAAAGCTTTAGAAGAAAAACCAGATGATATAAGTGATTTACTAACAGCAACAGCTTTTCAAGGCTATAAACCCGGTCAATCTTTAGAAGATATAGTTAAAGAAAAAGAAGAAAAAGACCAAGATGCTGACTTTGATTACGAAACAGGTGCTGGTAGTGGACTTAGAGCTATGTTGTCTTTTGGAGAAACACAAGGCGATAAGGAAGCTATATTAACAAAGCTTGTAGGTAAAGAAGGATTTACTACCGATAGTAAAGGTAGATTAGCTTTGACAGAAGAAGGTCAAAGAAAAAGAGGAATGGATCCTATAGGTAAAAATCTAGTTATAGAAGATAAAGGATTTTCTTTTGGTGATGTGGCAGATTTAGCTGGTATTCTACCTGAAGCGATATTGGGTACGGCAGGTGCTATCGCTGGTGGAACAGCAGGTTCATTCATACCGGGGGCTGGCACAATTGGTGGGGCTGCTTTAGGAGGTGGTGGTGGTTCTGCTTTAGGTCAGGCTATTGAAGAAGGTATAGAATCTTTACTTGGTATACAAACACAAACAGGAAAAGAAGTAGCTAAAGATGTTGCTATAGAAGGAGCAATAGGTGCTGGTGGAAGCGTAATAGGTGATTTAGTAATAAGAGCTGGTCGTGGTATATTAGGTTTAGGTAAAGGAGCTTTAGGCAAAGTTACTAAACCAACAGATGAAATAGGTTCTAAAAAAGTCGCTATAGGAAGAAGAATAATAGATAAAGAGGGATTACCTAGTTTTGAAGCTGTTGGTGCCCCACAATTTATATCTTATCCACAGAAAGTAGCTGAAACAGTAGCAAAATCTCAAGCAAGATTAGAAAAAAACGTAAATTTTGCTTTAAATGAAAAAAAGAGATTAATTGATGAATTTGGTGGGGGTAAAAGTTTAGAGGAAGCAGCTGAAAATATTAGTAATGTAGCTAATAACAAATTAGATAAAATTTTTTCTATACAAAAATCGGCTCAAGATGCAACTTTGAAAGCTATAGATGATAGTATTGATATACTTGAAACAAGTATTAAAGAAGGTGTAGATGTAAATGAATCTGCATTAAGAAGTATTACTAGTGCTTTTGAAAGTTTCTCAGAGGATTCAACTACAGCTTTTAGAACCATAGACGAACTATTAGCTAAAGTGGATGGAACTTTTAAAATAGGGGGTAAGGATGTTGTTGGTGGTCAATTAGAAGTATTTGATACAACACCTTTAAAAAATTTAATAAAAGATTTAGAAGATCAATTTGGAACTACTGATGTTTTAAAAGATCAAACTAAAAGAATTGTTGCAATTGTTCGTAATCTTGGAGATCAAACATCTTTTTATAAATTAGCAAGAGCAAGAAAAAGTATTAATGATGAATTGTTCGACTTTACCGCAGGGCCTACAACACGAAATGAATTAGAAATGTTTCGTAAAGCTATGGATGATTTGATAGATGCTGGTGAATTAGTTCCTATTGAAGGAATGAAAGAAACTTCTATACCAATTTTTAAGGAAGCTATTAAAAAAAGAAAAGAAGCAATGGATCATTATCGAACTGGTCTTAAAAAATTTGAAGAATTAGAGGAATTTGGATTAATTAATAACGTAAGAAGAGCAGCTTCTGAACAAGGAGAAAAATTTAGTATAGATAGATTTTATGATAAAATTGTTAAAAAAGATTCTCCAAGAAGAATAACAGCAGTTTTAGAAGCTGTAAAACCTGATGATGCTGAAGGTTTAAGATCTATGTTAGCAAGGACTTTTTTAGATGATGCACTTTCAAAATCTAGAGGTGAATATGGAAAATTTAATGGAACAATTTTTCGTAATCAAATAACAAGGTTAGATAAACAAGGAAATGCTACAGCTAAAGCTTTATTTGGTAATAATTTTGATGCTGTTGATAGATTATCTAAAGCTATTGCTTTTAATGGATTAAATAAACTTGATGATGATATTTTAAAAAATATTATAAAATTAAGTCCTTCAGATGACATTGTTCAAACTTTCAAAAATCTTAATCAAGCAAATATTGATGCTACACAAGCTTTTAAATCTAAAGTTTTACAAAAATTAAGAGATCCTAACTCAACTGGAATTACTGCTGAAGAAGCTGTAGATTTATTAAGTAGTCCTAGTATTACAAGAAGTGAGATAAAAGCTGTAAAAGACTTTTTTGGTGAAGGATCTGATGCTTTTAATGATATTAAGCAAAGAACAATGGAGAGAATACTAGAGCCTATTGATGATACTATTTTTTCTGATACATCTGCTGCTAGAGCTTTTTCTGAACAAGTAAAAAGGTATCAAAAAAATGGTATCATAAAAGAGATA
>Ga0160423_10000626_pt1 | contig 29055 bp, 32 predicted proteins | sample CRUFie14St8metaG_FD_108191 | JGI IMG/M metagenome (GOLD analysis project Ga0160423, IMG submission 108191) | Marine microbial communities from the Costa Rica Dome - CRUD Field 142mm St8 metaG | ecosystem: Environmental > Aquatic > Marine > Oceanic > Photic zone | place: Costa Rica: the Eastern...
CCTGGCGCCAGGTACAGGGCCACCAGTATTCCTCGATAGCACGGGGCCTCCGCTGTTAAACCCAGGCGCCACGGGCAGACCAAGTGCCGTAAGAATTACACGGAGAATCAGAGCTTGAATGATTGCCTGGCCAATTTGAATCAAGAGCTGACCGAAGAACTGACGGAATGCGTCCTCTGCGCTCTTGGTGCCATTGATCAGATCAGTAATCACATTTGTTGTAAGCTGAGCAAAACCTTGCGCGATCCCCTCAATTAAGTCTCCAGCAGCGTTGGCAACAGTTTCTATAATTAATGGAACAGTTTCAAATCTTTCTACGAGTGACTGCGTCAGTGCCGAAAAAGGGCCAAGAGCCGCAGTTGAAAGTCTTTCTATTTGAATAAGTTGCTTTTCGGTTTCAACCAATTGAGTATTAAGTTCTCGAATGTTTCTAGTTGCTGATGTAAACAACTCTGGCTGAGTTTCTGCAATTTTCGTCTGGATTTTTAGTTCATTTAAAATCTTTTCTCGCTCGGCTTCCAAGAATCTCTGTTGCTCATTCAAAAAAGATGCATCCAGAGCCCTCCCGCCCTCAAACACATCACCCTGAGCAAAAACTGCTGCTTGTTTCAAATCAGTCTTGGGGGCATCAAGTCGTCTCCTGACAAACAGTCCCTCCAAAGTAGTTTGAAAAGCTTGTAGGGCCTCATTTCTTTCCCTTCCAATCTGTGCGATTCTGGCTTCGGCAAGTTTTTGCTGGGCGAGTAGTGCAAGTACTTCCTTAAGTCTCTTGGCCTTTTCCTGAGCAAAAGTGCCTTGTTGTTTTTCGAGTTGTTCAATTTCGATATCGAACTTTCTGATCTCCTGTTTAGCGGCCAATATTTCAGTCTGCCCTTCAAGTTGGAGTTGGAGGTCTCCAATCCTTTCCTCTTCAAACCGTTGAAGCTGTTCGCCAACCACAAGCGCTTTCTTTAACGCATCCTCTTGATCTTTAAGGATTGCCTCGCCGTCTTCAAAACTGGCATTTGCCAAATCAGACTGGTCTTCAATTTTTTGCAGGTTCAAAACCAGTTCGTCTAAAATGGCGTTCTGCTGTTGTTGGGTAATGCCCAACTGAGAGAGTTGAGTTGCCGCACTGGCAGGTATGGCTCGACGATTAGCAAAAATGTCCTGCCTCTGCAAAAAGTTAATGCCAGGGGCCGAAGGAGTCTGCCTTTGCGGAAGACCTTCGGTTGCTCGATTAATAGTTTCTATAGAACTTGTAGTAACACCAATATCCCTTACAGCCGTTCCGATTTTTTTGAGCTCATCAACGGCAGCATTTTCTCGTGCCGCGTTCCTTGCTGTGAGATCATCTTGTGCTGCCTGTTCTCCGGCTCTCAGCAGATCTCGGTTCAAAAGTGGTGCGGCTTCAAGTTCAAGTATTTTTCTTTCAAGTTCACGTATTGCCAATAAAGGAGTGGTGGATTTCCCCACATTCCGAATGATGTCTAGAAGATTCCCGCCTTGGAACTGGTTGAGAAGATCGGCGAGATTTAGCCCCCTTTCACTCCTGATCAAATCACTGGGCAAATCTTGGAATCGCTTCTGGACATTATCCACCGTTCTTATTAAACGGGCAAAGGCCGTGTTGAAATCTTCAAGATCACCAGTGCGTCTCAAAAAAGTTGTACGTCCAGCACCAGCATCTGTTTTGAAGGTTCCTCGGCTTCTTGCGACGGAATCAAGAATTTCTTCCCTCTCGACCCGAAGTCCTTTAAGGTTATCCTCAAATAGTTTCAGTTGCCTCAATTGTTCGTCAAGAACTGGAATTTCGCGCAACGACTCTCTAGTACGTTCTGCGTTTCTCAGTATTGAGTTTATTTCTTCAAGTCTGTCGGAAAGCGCCCGATTAGCGTTTGCAAAAGCAGAAATGCTTAAGTCATCATCAAAAACCGGAAAACCAGTGCGAGTGGTGCCGATTCGATCGCCTTGTCCCAGTTGAGCGATTTCTTTGAGAACTTCTATAGCCTCGTTTAAATCGCCGCGCGCAACAAACCCTCTATCGGGAACCTGCTGTAAGAAATTCTGGGCTGCTGGAGCTATTGGTCCTGGTCCAGTAGTAATACTTTGACCGATAAAAGCAGCCCTTTCGGCAGCCTGCCTTGCAGAGAGTTGTCGGCTTCTATCTGGAGGGGTGAGAAGGTTGCTGAACCCAAACTGCTGTGCCAGGCCATTAATCAAATCTGTACCAGCACTCAAGAAGGCAAAAGTAAATTCTTCAATAAAGAAGATAAATGTCTCACCCAAAACGCCAGATACGCTCAGGGCCTCAAACCCAAACTGGCTGGCAGCTGTTAAAAATTTGGCTTTTATGACTTCACCGCCTGCAATAAACGCACGCTTCAGGACACCAAGAGATTCTTGGATAACACCGCCCCTGCCTTGTGACACAGCCCTTTCGACATCAGCAATACGACGTTGGGCATCTGCAGGGGTGATAAGCTCCTGGTCTCTCGCAGACTGAATTCTTAAAATTGCGTCTCGCCCCTGAGACTGAAGGCCCCTGAGGTTGTCAACGATTCTCTCGATTGGCGTTAAAACATTCTGAAGAAAATCTTTAAACGTCGGGATCAGATTTTGTGCCAGTTCAACGCCAAGATCTTGGAGATTGACTTTAAGTTTCTGGAATGAGAATGATGCGGTATCAGTGATCAGCTCCACCGCTTTGGCTGCAGATCCAGCCTTGGTTGAGAACGGAATAAAGAAATCATCAAGTGCCCCGCCCTCGTTTCGGAGCAGCGAGAGAATACCGATGTTTGCACGGATACGTGGGAAGAGTTCTGCGAGAGCGTCAGCATTGTCTCCAGCCCTAAGTGCCAATTCTGACAAGTACCCAGCCAGCCCATCGTTCTCTCGAAGCCCTTGTGTGCCAAGTTCTGTAACCAGTTGTCTGGCAACTTCTAGGGATGATCCTGTTGGTCTGAGAACCTTCTGCAAGACGTTACGCAATGCAGTCACTGCTTCTGCAGTTGAAAGACCACCAGTTGAAAGTGCGGCCAGTGCTCCGCCAAGTTCGTCAAGGCCAATGCCAACAGACTCGGCAACTGGAAGAACACGACCAAGCGAGCCAGCCAACTCGTCTGCCGTTGTTCTGCCGAGCCTAATGGTTGTGAAAAGAGAATCAACCTGTTCAGGTAGTTTGTCGATTTCCCTACCAGTGGTCTGAAAAACACTGACAAGAAGTTTGGTTGCAGTGCCAAGATCGGTAACACCACCGATCGCAAGTTTGTTTGCCTCTCTCAAGAAGTCAAGAAGCCTGGTCGCCGGAACACCAGCCGAGATTGCGTCATAGGCGGCTTGAAAGGCAGACTCAAAAGACTGGCCACCTTCTGCGGCCACGTTCCGAATCTCTGTAGATAACTGCGCAAGAGCAGCATCTCTGCTCGCGGGGTCCGTAAAATCAAAACCGACAGCAATATTTCCCGCGCCACCCTGGCCTTGCAAGAGGGTTGCAATACGAGCAGTCTTCAGTTCAACTTCCGTGGCAAGTTTGATTGTTTCTTTGAACTGATTGATTACCTTTGTCAAGCCGAAGGCACGTGCAACTGAAGACAGATCCACAAATGCAAACCTGATCGCACGAAGACGAGTGATCAAAGTTGGCTTGATTGCATTGCCAAAGCCCTTGCCCAAAAGTTTGAGGCTGGTCCTCAAAACTGGGATTCTTCCGATTATCGCAATGGCGGCAGCACGGAAGCCCCGGAACGCAAGAGACGCCTTCTTGGCCTTTTTCGCTGCTTCTTCTTTTTCTTTATTGGCTCTCTTGAGTTTCTTTTCTAACTCAAACTCGGCCTGAGAAACAATCTTGGCTGCCCCGCCCAATGCCTTAAGGGACAAAAGAATCCTGTCAGCATTTTTCCTGGCAGTCTTGAGAATGCCGGCCAACTCTTTAAGTTTGGAAGGATCAAGAGTTTTAAGGGCCTCATTGACCTCGGCCATTGACGCCTTGATTTGCGTGGAGAATTCTTGAAGTTTAGGAATGAACGCTTCAAGAGTTTTAAGAGTCTTATCGACGTTAGGGGCTTTGGATGCCCGCTTGGGGGCTGCAGTAATCGACCGGAGAGCCGACGCAGCTTCCTTCAAACTATCCAGTCTCTTTGGGTCAACCGCGTCGATATTGACCTTGATCTTGGGTAAATCCTTACCCTTGTCGGCAATCGACTTGATTGCGTTTGATGCCTGGGTAAAACCAGTGGCCGTGTCGAATACAACCTTGATAGGGTTGTTTTGATATGCCTCTTTCAGCTGAGTAAGCTTCTCGCCCTTCAGCCTGTTGATCTTGCCAAGAGCACTCTTGTTGTCGATCTCAATTTTGATCGGGTTTGAAGCGAAAGCAGTTTGAAGCTGCTGAAGTTTCTGCTTCTTAATAAAATCAAGTTTGCCCAGAGCGCTCTTATTGTCGATGACAATCTTGAGCCTAGTCTTGTCAAAAACCGCTTGGGCTCGGACAAGAGATTGCTGTATTCGCTTGATACCCTTTGAGAACTGGTCATCAAGTGTAATTTTTACTCTTGCGTCACCCTTAGCCATCTTGAACCTGTTTTACGAGCTTTTGATACTGCCGCCCGCCTTTCTTATCTAGTAGAGAATACACGCCCAAACGTATAAGTTCGGCTTGCGTCAAAGATTTTCTACTGTCGGTTCCGGCCACTTTTGAGGCAAAAAACCAGAGTTGCTTTAGGCTGAGTTCGTCGATGTCTCTTCGGCACCATCCAGCTGCGGCGAGGATTCCGTAAGCGATCCCCATAGATTCGGATTCGTCCCCGTGAACCTCTCCACCACTTGGTCGATCAAGGTCACCCAGGGTTTCACCTTTCCCTCGTCACCAAAGCTTTCGTCAAACCATTCCTTGGCGACAGTAGGGAATACCCAGACTGGGCAGCGAGGGTCTTGCAAGTCAATCCCATCAACCGAGTCATTAATGACATCCATCAAATCATCGGCGATCAAAGTGATAACGGTGCTGAAAATATCAGCCGTACCCAGCTCTGACTGAGTTAACTTCTGCAGTGAGTTATTCACGGCGTCTTTGAAGCGACGGAAATGAGCCACAGCCATTGGCCGCACAAGAACACGGAATCTATGGCCGTTGATGTCAAGTTCAACAGTACGGCCTGGGAATAAAGTTGCGAGGTCGATTTGTTCTGTCATGCGGGCATCTTACTAGGCTGCCAGCAAAATTGTGCAAAACTATCGGGTTTCTTTATCAGGTTCCACCATCGTCGCCAGAATCTCCAGAACCCTGTCCGCCAACAAAATTGTTTTGGCCAGGTGAAACTGAAGGCTGAGTATTCGAAAGTTCCAACATGTGGCCTGCAACTTCCCCATCTGCTGCGTCGATATCCGTCAGAACAGAAACAGTGAAAGAGATAGTAGAATAATCTTCTATCTGAAAGTTGGCAGCATTAGGCACGATGCTGCAGCGGAACTTGCGTACAGACTGTCGCTCGCCGTTGTTTCTGGAGAAGAACAAGAAGCCAGTTCCCTTTTTGGGAGAACCCAACTTCTGCGGCAGAATCTTACGGCCATCCCCATCATTGAGAGCATCCGCTGTACCAGTGATTTGAATCACGTTGCCTGCAACCACCGAGTTGGTGCCGGTGCTAAAGACACGAAGCAGCCCTCTTTCAAGAGACAAGACTTCGTAGTCTGCAGTATCAGGATTCGTGCCATCATACTTTTCAAGTGTTGCCGCGCCACCTGTGGTTCTAATTGCAGCTGTGATGGTGAGCAGGTTATAAAGAGCCACACCATTACTAAAGAGTTTGATAACAGCGCCCGGCTTGAAGTCTGCTTCTGTTACGGTGAACTGTGCATCATTGCTAAGGAGCGTGGTGTCCTGATTCAGTGTGCTTCTGCCATCACCAAACAGGAACAGATTCAGGTTGTCCGAAGAGATGTTGTTGCATTCAATCTCATAGGACTCGTTGATGTCAGAGAAGGATTGATCAATCAGGTTCTCTCTGCCGCCATCTGAATCTTTGAGATCCAAAGTGGTAGGTTCAAAGTTTGGGCTGATCGTGCCAACCGTTCCGAGGTCAAGGAGGTGAGGGTTGGCCTGCCCGTCTTCCTGAAAATAGAACCGCGAACCAGCAACCCAAAAGTCCTGGAATCCAACAATACCTGGCATCTTAGACTCCTATCAACCAGTAGCGCCTTGACCCGGTGAAACAGTGGGCTCAGAACCTTTGTAGAACACATAGCGACCAGCGGTCTCTGATTCACTGACATCTGAAAGAACGCTGACAGACAGGGTGAACTCAGAGAAATCTTCGATCTGGAAGTTCGCAGACGAAGGAAGCACCGAGCAATCGAACTCGCGAACCGACTGACGCTCGTTGTTGTTTCTAGAGAAAATCACATAACCCTTGCCACGAACCGGAGCGCCAAGGCTTTGAGGCTTGAGCAATCTAGTGTTTGAAGCGTTATAAGTGGTCAAGCCTGTGCCAGCAGAGTGACCAGAGGCAGGACCAACAGCGTCGCCATTCGCAAGGGTGTTTGTTCCGTTGCTGAAGAATCTGACAAGACCTCGTGAAGTGCTGACGATTTCGTAGTCTGCACTGGTGCTGTTCGTTCCATCAAAGGCAACCAGAGAGTTGCCCGACCCGATGGAGGCGTCGACTGAAGCGTACTGCCTGAAGTCAACAGAGCCAATGTTGTAGATGCCCTTTCCAGCGGTGTCCTTGACCTTCATCAACTTGCCAGGTCCAATTTGAATCTTCTGGACAGAGATTGATGTCGCCTGCGTCATGTTTTCTGGCGGGTCAGCCAAGAACAGGAACTGCAGGTTTTCTTGGGAAAGGTTCTTTGTGACAACCTCGTAAGTTTCATTGACATCAGAGAATGCCTGGTCAATGAGATTCAAACGACCACCATCGCCATCCTTCAACTCGAGAACAGTAGGCTCGATTGCGGGCGAAATAGTATTAACCGTGCCCATGTCGAGCAGCGGATAAGTTTCGGTATCAGTTGCGTCTCTCTGGAAATAGAACCGAGATCCAGCAACCCAAAGATCTTGAAAACCAACAACACCTGGCATAAGAAGTTCTCCGTATTAGGTGTTAGTATTGTACCGTAAAACTGATCATTATTCCCTGAATTGAAAAATCTGTGTTAGTCATTTCTGTGACGTCCACATTCAACAGGTCGAGATTCAGTACCAAAGTGTCTGAGGGAAACAGAGGATCAGTAGACTCCATAAACTGACGGAGAATTTGCTCACCGTCAAACACAAGGCCCTCAATCTCGTTGTCGTCAAAGCCGTGGGTCTCATCTGTTTCTGAGTCCATGATCATGGATTCCATAGGCATTTTCTGCACAAGATCCATAGTGACATTCATCTGCTGCCGAACAGGCTGCAGAATTGTAAATTCAGGCGTCAAAATCGAAATCGCTTGGCTATGCCTGTGCCAAGGGAACTCGGCCCAGTTGATAGGTCCACGTCTGACGTAGTAGGCACCGCCCCTTTCAGTCTTGCAAATGTTTACTAGGCGATCCAGCATTCTGGTACGGACTGATTCTACTTTTGCCATGGTTATCCTCTGATTTTTTCTACAGCCCTGCTTGCTGCTGCTTGGATGCGGCTAACAAATATTGGCCTAAATCTAGTGGAAACAGCCTGGAAAGGGTCTCTTTTCTTCAACTTTATTTCGGTCATCAATAGGAAAACAGTTGGAAGAGTTCTTCTGCTCTTGCTCGGCTTTGAGTTTTCCTTCTTAAGTCGATCCTTATCCACGCCCCTGAAGCGAATGGTCGGGTGGTTTCTGACAGGTATAAAGTGAATTTCCCCAGGATATTGAGAAATATTTGAGTAAGGAGCAGTAGGGTTCTGCTGCAAAAAGTACTTGCTAGAACCTGATGCTCTAAGACCCCTATCGACTGGCACTGCCAAGTGCTTCTTTCGCTTCGGTGTGATTCGAGATCCTTTTTGGTGGGCCTCATAAATTTCGTTCAATCGAGAGGCGCCAGTGCCCGCTTTGAAAAATCCAATCTCTAACTCCGGCTTTCCAAATCTATCTTTCACGACCTGGAAATCCAAACTTCTTTTCATGGTGCCAGTTCTGCTGCCAAATCTATTTTGTCCCTGGTTGGAAAAGAACTCGTTCTTCGCCAGCTTGACATACTCTTTGCCAAGTGTTTTCGCTTCTTTTTCGAGCTCTTCCTGGATGGCCTGAATGCCGTCTTTTACACGGCTTGTGATTTTACTAAGTGGCCCAGTGTCGACAAAACCGACGATTTCAAAAGCGTCAGCCATGATTGAAATACCCGTACCTTTTGTACAGTTTTACAATAGAAATAAAGAACGGATCATGGACATCTTCCTTGAGTCGTGAGGTTGCTCCTGAGATTGTCTCGTCTTCAAGAATCGCTTTGTTGCCCATATATCGCAGGCGGTTATAAATGACCTGTCGGATGATCGCCAGCTTGACATCCTCTGGGGCGTCAGGCGGGGTGACTGAGTATGAGGTCAGATCTAAGTTCTGTGAGGCATAGCCGCCAGTCATGGTGATGGCGGTCCAGTAATGCCATCCCGCATAATCCTGAAGGGAGATGTAGCCCCTCTCCTTGATTACCTGGAAGTCATCATCGAGCACCAAGTCATCCGACTCAGACTCCTTGTCGCCATAATCCCAGCCCTTGACGGCAACACGAACTACCCCGCCTGATGTGAGAGCCACAGGATTCAGGGGTAGCCAGATTTTCGGCATGGATCTTTTACGTGGGGTGTCGAAGTTAAACACCTTCTTGTAATCGACCCTATACCCCCACAGTCGGCCTGTGAGGCTTTCGAAGAGAGATTCCGTTGCACTGATCAAGGACTGAATCAGCGGCTCCTCCTCGACCGTGACGGTCTGATACTTGCGAACATCAGACACCGTGACAAGAGATAAACCAGGAGTAATAAGCGACATCAGATAATTCCCTGGGTTACGAAGACTTCAAAGGGATCAGTTATGATTGGATTGGCGCCGGAATCCTGGAATGCCACTTGAGCAACAAATTTTCCTGCAGGCAGGCTGGTTGTATTTGTGCTTGTGAGATTGATGGTCAGCGTCCCGGCGCTCAGTGTTCCGGACGTGATGTTCAAAAGCGATTTGCCACCGGCTGATTCCCGAATTCGGAAGTTCGTGAAGGTGAAGCCAGTGGTGACGGCAGTTGAACCATCAGCGTTCTCGAAGGTGAACTTCAGAGTTGTCGCGGATCCGGTTATCAGATAAATCACTCGGTCTTGCATTATGACCTCGGGCCCCTGAATCTTAACTTCAGATTTTGAGGATTACGCATCACCAGTTTTATATTTTGCTCCTTGGGTGCTTCAGGCTCCTGTGCAGCAGATCCAAACTGGACCACAGCCCCGACTGACTGTGGCCCACGAATCTCGGTTCCGAGTTGCTTGTAGTCATATCTACTTGCCATGACAAATCCCATAAAAAAGGGCCCCCATGGCGGGGGCCCTGATTTTCAAGTTGTAGGCCAGGATCAGGTGGGCTGGCCGGCGGTAGCGAACACCGTGTCGCTGAAGAACTTGTCCGATGCACTGCCTGGAGGGCTGTAGAGATCGGAGATCGCGTAGGAGGCTGCTGCACCGCCGCATGTTGCTGCACTGCCGGTTGCAGTCAGGCGAACATACTTGGTTGTGCTGGCGAGGTGCGAGAATGGGATGGACCCAATGAACGCATCCTGAGTGTCAGCTGCAGTCTCGAACGAGATGTCAGTGCTAGAAGCGCTGATCTTCTTGACGGTGGTGAAGGTCGAATTGTCGGCAGACTCTTCGACTCGGAAAGTCAACTCTTCACCAGAGATGGTGTGGAAGGAGACAAAGAAGGAAATCATGCGACCAGTTTTGCTGGAAACATTGATTGATTCCCCATTCACCTTTGCGGTGCCAATTGAGGTTTCAGCAGCCGACAGGTTGAAGGCATTGCCGAAGTCAATGGTTTCGTGTAAGTGTGGTCCAACTAACATATTAAATACCTAAGTCCTTATTCTTTATGCGTAGTTCGCGTCGTCACAAACAACGATGGCTTGGTCGTGACGGAGACCAACATCGACATACATTCTCATCTTGAGGTAGATGTGATCACGGGTGAAGCCCTTGCCACGGCCCGCATCGTCATCAATCTCAATGCCGCCCCAACGCCCAAGCAGAACTTCGTTCCAGTTGCCGTAGAAGACGTTACCGAAGGTCGAGCCGGCGTCGCCGTCGTCGATCCATCCGAGGTTCTTGCCAGGCTTTCTGGCGGACTCGACTTGAGTGGAGGTCACGTAAGGACCGATAACTTCAGCCAAACGCTCATCAGAGATCATTGGCATACCAAGAAGATATGGCTGGCCAGTGGTCTGGGTGTCGTAGTTTTCAGTCTTCAGCTTCTTGAGGTTGCGGAAGAACTTGGGGTGAGCCAAGAAGGCAGCCGAATCATCAGGAGTCACGTCGTTTCCGGTAAGGAGACCGACCATTTCCATCAGATCATCGAAGTCAAGAGTGCCACCGTCAGCATCAGAGACAGCAGAGCCATCCCACGCAGCACTGGTGTCAGCACGGTAGACCTGAACAGATGGGAAATTCTTGAGATCAGACTGTCCAAGGTTGGTAGCGTTAACCGCATTCACGATACCGCGTGGCTCGTCAGCAGAACCAGCACCATAAAGAATGGCGTTGTCGAGCTTCTTAGCAGCAGCACGGCTCATATCGCGACGAAGCAAGTCTTCGAATCCAAACCCTGCGTAGTTTCTCATCTCTTGAGTCAAGCGAACCATGACACCAAGTTTCTTGGGAGTCATGTTGACGTCGCCAACCTTGGTTTGCGATTCGGTGTACTCGTCTTCTTCACCGATGAAGTAGGCGACCATACCACCCAAGAATTTAGGAATCTTGACGTTTCCGCCTTGGAGGCCGTCGATCACAGAGATTCGGTTGGCTGATCCATCTTCGCCAGTCAGGTTGATAAGTGCCGACTGGGTGTAAATGGCGCCAATGACATCATCAAGAACTTCATCAGGAACGAAGAAGCCACCAGCGGTGCCGACTCCGATTGTCTGAGCCTTGGTGCGGGCGGCGTCCATAACTTCTTTTTCGAAGCCAGCCTTTTCCCAGTTGTTTGAAGCGATTGCATCCATGCAGCGAATGAAGGAGAACTTGTGAGCCTCTTCCTTCAAACCAGCAATACCGCCACCGTTACGTGAGCGGGCAGCTTCGGATTGCTGGCGAAGTTCATCGACTTGGGCACGCAAGACTTCGAACTGGGAAGAAACTTCCTTCATGTTCAAGCCTTCAGTGTCAATGCCGGCTGACTTCAAATCAGCTTGGATTTGCACAACCTCTTCGGAAAGACCGTTGTAGTCCTTCGAGAGGTTCTCGATGTTTTCGAGAAGCTTCTTAGCGACTTCTCTTTCGGAGGAGTTTGCGTTCCTGTTCATTTCTGAATTAGTCCTTCATAAAACGAATTTGTTCAGTCATCTGCAAAGCTGTTAACAAAGCTTCATTGATGACATCAGATTCTACTTCGTCTGCGTGATTTTTATAGTTATTGGAAGAAATATTTTTCAGTTCAGTGCACAAATCTGAGATCTGCCCCTCAAGTGCAAAAATTCTTGACTCTAAAGATTCAGATACTTCACTAATCTTACTGCTAAGGGTTTCGATGGTGATTGATGCAGAGCCATATGAGCTGTCTTTTTCCATCTCCATAACCTTGCGATCAGTCCACTCGAATGCCTGCATTTGATTCGTGGTAGCGTTGCCACCCCACAGATACCAAGCAACTGCACCTGGACCAGGGAAGTCCTCATGGTCAGGGTTGTTGTTTTGTTCAGGCTCCAGATCCGTTTGGTGTCTCAAGAACCAGGCACGCATACGGCGGACCTTGTCTTCTGTGATTTCACCACGGGCCATGTCTCGAGCCTCCGCGACAGTTTGATCTCTAAGACCATCGCCGCCAAGACCCTCGTCGTAGTACTCAAGTCCTCGACGAGCATTTTCACGCACGTATTCGGGAACCGAAAGATCCACGTGACCATCTTTTGTTTCGGCATATTCTGCAAAAACCATAGATTTCGAAGACAGCGGATGCTCAGAGGGGAGCAGGTCGGTGTCATGCGGAGCATTGCGGAACTCAAGCGTTCGCAAGGCGTGCAAGAAACTATTGACACGACCGTAACCCCACTGCTCCTCCGAAACAACAGTTGGGCGAACAGAGGATGGGTTCGTACGGTAAGCCCCTACGCCGCGATCAAAAACCTTCTCAAGAGTAGAAAGGGTTGTTTTCTTTCTTGAATCATCACCATACTCTTCATTATGCTCCTCAACTTTATTCTCGAGTGCCGTAATAACTTCTGGCGAAGCATCTTTTTGCTCGGACATATTCACGATTTCTGGCATTTCTATGACCGTGAGTCTTGAGATGTTTACAGGAACCGAGCGGTCTGTCATGAAATATTCTTCGCCACCAAGTCTGGCAAGAATGTCGACATGAGCAATTGGGTCACCGTCTGTTGCCTCTTGCCTGTCAACACCTTGCCCAGCCTCTCCATCGGTCTGGAGTCTGCTGACAATTCCTGTGTACATGCCCTTTCTTCCGTCCCACTGGACATAATCGCCAGGGCTTACTTTTGCCGCTGCAGTGACGGCTTCTTCAACCATCTCCTCTTCAGGCATTTCGTACATGTCATAAACATCTGGCACGGTCTCTACACCATGATTCATTGAACTGTCAGGCATGTAGAGGGTGACGCCTGGCATTTCCTCAAATGTATGAGGATGTGCTGTGCCTTCACCGCCCATGGCGACATCAAGTTCTTCAGCCTCTTCAATGGTTTCATAAAGCGGGTAGAAGTAGCCGGACTCGCCCTCAGTAGGCCCTGACGCCGAAGTTCCCATCACTGCATAACCATCGACAGCCTTTTCCAACTCCTTGGTCAACTCGTCAACGAGAAGTTCTGATCTTTCGATGAGATCCGGTGCGTCCATGTCGAACTGAGCGTAATGCCTTGTGAGGTGGCTGTAGATTTCAGATCTCTCATTTTCCGTGAGATCCATAGCCGCTCGGGCGCCATTGAGTGCTCCCATGGCTGCAATTACACCACGGCGATGAGTAACAAGCTCGCCATTTTCGACATCATGGTGAGGCAATTTGTATCCGGCAAGAATGTCTTCATCGCCGGGCTCTACATAGGCAAAAGCCGTCATGTACTTGTCCCAGTCGATGTCTCCATCGCCATTCAAGGCCCAGTCTCTGATTCTTAGCTCTGCTTCAGAACTGTCCCAAGATGCCTCAGGGTTAGAAGAAACAGGGGTGTTCCCGTAAGGAACGACCATCTTATATCCCATATCAGGCTTGTGGTCCTCCTCTTCTTCTTCATCATCCTCGTCATCCTCATGACCGGCTTTCATTTCCTCCTCTTCTTCTTCTTCTTCGTGTCCAGCCTTCATTTCTTCTTCTTCGTCTTCCTCATGACCCCCCTTCTTCTCATCATCGTCGTCATGCTGGTACTTCATTTCCTCTTCTTCCTCTTCTGAAGGTTCATGACCACCCTTCATTTCCTCTTCCTCCTCCTCGTCTTCCTTGTGCCCGGCCTTGGCAAAGTCAACAATTGGGCTAGAAATGCAGCAGTGATCGCCAGCCTCACAGTCAGGGAAGATGGATTTCCACATCTCGACCAGGTTGTAATCGTTAAGTTCCCAACCCTCTTCGTTTCCAGTAGAAAGGTCGTAGGTTCTTCTGATATCACGGAGAATCTTTAGGTCCTGTTCAGGCTGAATCATCTGATGCTTGGCAGCACGGGAAATGACCTGCACGGCTCCTGTGTTTGCAGGCACAGGCGCAACAGTCCATTCGACGAGAACGTTCTTATCAAAAACCATTCCCTCTGGGCCCAAGCCAAGGGACTTTCTTTCTTCAGCATCTGTGACCTGAATAACATTCTCGGTAAAGAAACCAACACTTCCCGTTCGGATAATTCTGGCCTTGGCTAAGCGGTAGATCGTGTCAGCCCACTGGTACTCATCAGCCATTGCAAAGATTGGCAAAAGCTGGAGGCTTGGCCCCTGGTAATCTTCAGCTCGCCTGCGAACCACATCCCATTTGATGACTGATCCAATCGGCGGTGAGTCCCATTCGTGGGAATAGAGCATAACTGGGTTGTCTTTGAAGGTGTCAAAAACCCAGTTTTGCAAAACGATATCGCCATGTCGGTCGACTCGCTCGTCTGAGGCCCACCATGCAATCGCGCGATCAGCGTACTCGTCTCGCCAAACAAGGCCAGACTGCTCGGCCATTTGCCGCAGTTCGTCATTTGAATAGTTATGGGACTTGCGATTCGGCTGCATTGAATCACGGATGACTTTGCAGTTTCCCTCGTCATCGACTTTGACGTTGCTGGCAACATCATTATCGGACAGGTATCTGGCCACTTCATCAATATTCAGTGGTTCTGCAGATTTTAAGTTACTAATGTCAATTTTATTCATGATTATTTACCGTTTCGCAAATCAAGTGCAGTTTGGAAAGCACTCAGATCAATACTTTACCCGAATGACATGGAACCTTTTCGAATGACAAAAATCTTTGTGTCATTCATTTCCGTGTCAACCGTTGCCAATTCTCCACTCAGTAGGGGTTGATTCTGAAAGACGAAAAAGTTCATCGCGAAGACTTCTGATAAAAGAGTCCGCCTCGATATTTGTAGCCAACTTGGTCTTGGCTTCGCTCGCAAGGATTGTGAACAATTGATCGACAGCAGACTTTCTTTCGCTTTCACTGATAGATTTCGAGTCAATCACCGATAGATTGCTCTGTATAGCAGTGAAAGTGGTCTGCGTCAGTCGGTTGGCCTGGTTTTGAAGCCACTCAAAAATCTCTGGATGATCAATTGGAACTTCACTGTTGTGAATCTCTCTGGAGGTCGTGTAGTCATATGCGAGACCCAAAGCGGTGGCGTACGCCTTTGAGAACCCCTCCTTGAGAGCAGAAGCCACATCCTCTTGAGAAATCCTGCCCTCTCCACTGGCCTCGTACTTCTGTTGAATTTTTGAGATCGACGACGACCATGCCGGTTCGAAGCTATTGGCAACGGCATCAAATACCTGCTGTTGCTCTTCGACCGTCGGTTCATCGTCCATGACCATTGGCTCTTCCACTTCCTGCTCTTCATCATCTGGCCGGCGTGAGGGGCGAATGAACGATGGATCAGGATCCGGGTTTGGAGGGTCTTCAACTACGTTTACCGAAGGGATTGCATTGGATGGATTGACAAAGGCAGTGTCATCGCCTGCATAACCTGGGACTGTAAGCCCAACAACTTCAAATGCCTTTGATGGGGGCATGTGGATGTTTTGAGAGGTGAGGCGGTCAACAACTTCTATTTTATCGACAAGACTCTGCCTTAAAGCTTCCACACCAGAAAGATCAAAAGCACCAACAACATCGTCTGTCTGGTTGAAGAAAATTGTGCCGTCAAGCAAATCTTCAAAGTAACGAACCTCGGGAATAAGGCATTTATCCCAGAAATTGAAGTCCTGTCCAAGCTGAGTTGCGTAGTTGAGTTGATCGGTGATGCCAGCAACAGATTTTGGCACACGCATAGAGCCGAACACTTCTTCTCTGTTGTAGCGAATCGACTCCAAATAATCCATGTCTCGAGGCGACATGCCTGTATTGACGTACTCAAGAGAGCCAGTAAGGATTGCAAGTTCGCCCCTATTGCCTGGGCCCCTGTGACGCTGCTCCCAGCGATCGACGAACTCCTCTTCCTCCTCAGCCGTCCATGGTTCTGTCCCGCCTTTGTCGATCAGAAGTCCACCAGGATTAGCACCATTTTCGAGCACACTTTGGTTGTGCTGCTTGGAAAGCATGTCGGTCTTGATGGCCATTGCAGTTGGGCCAACAGGAGAGAAGCCGCGAAGCATGTTTTCAGGGTTGATGTACTTGAAGTGAATAATTTCACCTTTAGTCAAATAAATCGTCTGGTCCTGAGACTTCATTGGGACGTATTCGCCCGTTGTATATCTTCCGCTTCTGTACTCCCATCCAACGTGTACGCCTTGGTCCACGACCTCACGCACAGCATCAGGATTGAGCGGGTGGATTTCCAAAGGCACCTCGCCCTTTTGATATGGCCGGTCATTGCTGCTTGCCAAGTACCAAAAGGCCTCACCCTTAGTCGCCATAAACAACTCTGTTATTTGCCAAAGTTGATTTCCAGTCATGTGCTCGTTGGCACGATGGAAGACGTCATACAGCGGGTGTTCAAAATCTGGCTCAAGTTCCTTGACCTTCAGGCCTGCAAACCGGCTGGGATTTTGATTTTTAGTCAAGTGCCTATGGACAGCACGACGCTTGCGGCCTGCACGAGGCATCGACTTCGTACGCATCCTGCGTGTTGTAAAGTCTTCAGTCTCCCGATAAACATAGAACGGAGCCTGAGACAGGTTGATTGCCCTTAACATTGCCGTGCAATAAACCCAAGCGTGGTTTTGAAAGGGCTCAGTCGCACGGTAAAGGGCTGATTGATTCAAGCCGTAGAGGCTTGCAAAATAGTTCGCATAACTTTTGCGAATATGTTGCGACGCCTGCCGCTTTTCTTTTGCCGTTCCGTTGATTGATTCTTCTACGGGAAGAGGGCTTCCGTCTGGTCCATATAGAGGCATTGGATTCCCTTATCTGATGGTTGGCGAAATCACGCTGGAAATTGTGTGATGGGTTTTGAAGTAATCAAAGAGTCCCTGTCGCTGAGTATTGGTCAATTGGCCCTCGTAACAAACCATTTCAGCAAATTTGAATGGCATTGGATCGACTGCTAGATTCGAATCAGTGCTGTCGCCAAGAATTAACTTGTTACTCGACTCCACAAGAGCACTTCCCCCAGACCTGGTGTCCCCAAGAATTCCAGGCCGAGTAGTATCTCTTGTACCACTGGATGTGAAAAAGACTTTATTGTTTCTTCTAATAACACCAAGAATTTGAGCGTCATCACTCAAGCTGTCGATTTTATTTGAGAAGGTATGAGTGCCAAAACTTCCTGTAACTTTGAGGGTGGAAACATTAGTTTCCATCTGCCAATTCATACCCATCCATCTGATAAAAGTTCCAAATTGTGAAACGCCTGACGACATTTTCACGACTGAATACCACTCAAAATCGCCTGCAGCAATTGAAGTTTCGGTCCCATTGCTATCGGATAAAAGATCTCCACTACCATCAAATGTGATACCTGGATGTCGTGCTTTAAAGCCGTTTGCGTTCCATGCTGGGTTCGTTCTTGTCCCTGGCGACTGAAGGTTGATATCAGAAGAAATTTTTCCAGAACGTGCGGTAAGGCCTCGAATATCTGCGCCGCCCCTGCCCGGAACAGGGGTCAAAGAGCCACTGACACCGTCATGGGTTGCGTCAATCCAAAAATGAAGACCCTCTAGACTGCCTGGATCAGACACATTTGTCGGCTCTTGTACTCGACCCCGCGTTCGGCCCTTGCTCTTCGCTACTGCAGAGACCACAGGCACACGCCCAAAGAGCTTGTACTGCTGAGCCATCTCAGGCGGAATTGCATAAAGCCTGCCCTCTCGCAAGGCTTGCAGGTAGTCTTCGTAAGTAGGAAAAAGTGGCCCGCTCATTTCATTCCTCCTCAGAAGAATCGACGTCTTCCGCCTCTACAGGCTCGTCGTAAATAATCTGAGTGTTTTGTTCTCTTTCCTCGGCATTTTCCTCTTCGAGGTCATGGGCATCGAGATCCTTGGCCATTGGCGGGTTATAGATTCTGAATGTCATGCCACCGTTGTTGATCGCATCTTCGAGGTCGTAGGGGTTGAAAACGAAAGGAGGGCGTGAAACTTGTTCAGTCTTTTTGGTCATTTTCTTCGATCTTTCTTTCTAAGTTCTCGAGCCGACTTCTCATCTCGTACATATCTAGGTCGTATTTGGATTTTTGACTGGCAATTCTCCAGACGAGGATACCAGTAATTGTGATACCGCTGATAAAAACTCCAGCCGGCACCAGGGTTTCAGCACCCAGCACACCCTGATCTTGTCCCATGCCAGCTCCCGCTGAAGCCAGAGTTGTGCCAAGTAGGCCGTAAAAGTAAACAATACCTGGATTAAGAAGCTCTGTCATTCAGCCCTCGCGAATGACACTATGATACCCAAAGTATGATCGGTGACTCGAATGACAAACCAAATGTTTAAAAAGTTCTGGACAATCTTATGAGTGGCTACTCGAAACTCAAAATTCTCTACATAATCAGGTCCTACGACGAAAGGGCTGGGCAGAAAATTGCCAAGTCTTTAGCGGGTAAAGAAATTTGTTCCGATCTCACATTCCGAGATGCACACGCAATTTCTGCTATTGATGACATTCATGAGTGGACCAGGGATTGCCTGAGGTCCTTTTTATTGTCGGAATCTAAGGTTGCAGCAGTCTACTCAAAGTTTGCGAATGTCAGCACCTTGCGTCCTTACATAGAACTTGCTAGAAATTATGGGTGGGTGCCATTTGTGTTAGATTGCAGAACGAATATAGTGCCGCCATCAGAATCACAAAGTGTTGATCAGTATAAGATGTCATGGGACGACATCTGGCTAACTGAGTTCAAAACTTCGCTAGAACAGGGTACGGAACAATGACTGAAAAAAGATGGAAAATAACTGAGCATCATCGGTATAGCCACACAATCGAGTTTGAACAGCCCAACAAGGACTGGAAGGGCAGAATACTTTTAAGAAGCGATGCCCATCATGACAACTCACATACGAGCTGGGAACTAGAAAAAAAACATCTTGACCAAGCAATGGAAACAGGGTCGCCCATCATTGATGGAGGCGACCTTTTTTGTGCTATGCAGGGCAAGTGGGACAGGCGTGCAGATACGTCTGCCTGCCGGCCAGAGCACAGAAACGGAAACTACTTAGATTCTTTGGTTTCTACTGCGGCAGAATTTTACCAGCCTTATTGCGAAAACTTTGCGTTACTTTGCCCCGGTAACCACGAGACCTCGATTACCAAAAGGCACGAAACGTGTCTTACTTCGAGACTTGCAGAACGGATGAGATCAGATGGTTCCGAGGTCCACACTGGGTCATACGCTGGTTTTATCCGCATCAAGGTCAGAAGAAGTGCCAACGCAAGTTACAATTTAGTTATAGCAAGGCATCACGGATACGGCGGCGGGGGACCAGTGACAAGAGGCGTAATTCAAACCAACCGGCAGGCTGTATACCAGCCTGATGCAGATGTTGTCTGGAGCGGCCATACACATGACTCTTGGCAAGTGCCCGTTTCAAGAGTAAGGCTTCGACCAAATGGCGACATCTTCCTTGATCGGCAGTTGCACGTTAAGACAGCGGGATACAAGGATGAGTTCTCTCCCCATGATGGCTGGCATATCGAAAGGGGTGGCCCTCCAAAGCCACTCGGAGCAGCTTGGCTTTACTTCTGGATTGACCGGACGGCAGAAAGACTTCAATTTGAGGTAAGAGAGGCTTTGTAAGATGACAGGCGGTTCACGCTCTGACAAAGAGAAACTCAAAAAAGCAAGGGAGTTATTATTCTCTTTTGTAGAAGAGGTTGGTGCGGATGCTGTGATTGTAGTCTGGAGCGCAAGTATGCCCGGTAAGACCACAATTGATATCGAGCACTGGGGCAACGCTTTGACGTGCAACGGTCTTGCTGATTATATTGCCGAAAACTTCTCGTCAGAAATTGACCATGATCTTGATGATGTTGAAGAAGATGCAGAAGATCCTAGAGGGGATGAGGAAAGTTGAGCGGATACGCAACTGTTGAACATGCAGGAGGGGAAACGCTTGCTCGCGACCCTTCTGCAGTGGCAACGGTTGCCATCCTTGATGACGGACTAACCGACATCAGCCCTGTTCTGCTGAAGATACAGATTGCAGAAACTTATGTTCATCTACTTTTGGATGTTGAGTCAGCGAAAAACTTGGCTCACGATATGACCGCACTTGCCAACGGCGCTATCGAAGACTTCAAACAACGCGGGGGCGCAGCACCACGATACCGGGCTTGATTCGCTTCTGCTTCCTCATCATGACGCAGACAGCCCACTTCATAACGCAGTCGTCATTTGCCCCACTCGATGAGCCCCAGCCGTTCCCACGCTTGACATAAGTCAGACACTCCTGCAGCAAATCTCTGTCCCTAACCCAGGACTCGGCAACATCCTGGTTCTCGAGAAGGTCAGAAAGTTCATCAAGCATCTGAGGCTTCGTGATTGCATTCGTTGACCAGCCGGGCTTCCCTGGCTTGTGATGGAAAAGATTTTTCCTGTAGCCCAAATCCCAAATTTGCGAAAGGACCGCGTGCCCGTGGTTTTCTCGTTCAACACCGAGGAGTGCGTTGTTGTACTCCCTGCAAAGTCTCACAGCATGTTTCGCAAGCTCTTTAGGAGAGAGGAGACCATGGATTGCAGCAACCTGTTCAGCCGTATCGCGACGCATGATCCCAATGCCGCAGCGGTCGCCACCAGGTAGACCCTCAGAAGTATCGCATCCCGCAACATACTCCACACCCTCAACAGCATCAGCCCATCGGACCTCATATGTATGGGCGTTGAGTACTTTTTTCTTAACGCCTGGGACGCTTTGCGCCAAGTAGTCCGGTATTGACTCAAGGAGGTCGACGCACACTTTTGAATTAAATCTGCATGACCCTCCAGTGAGAAAGCACGATACATCATCTTCAGGGTGTTCTTGTCTGAAAAGAGGCCCAAGTCTTCGCTCCGTTCTGCGACGCCATTTGATTTGATTGACATCTAAGTGGTGGAGCCTAACAAGCTCCTCTTCTCGCTCTTCAAGGTTGTCCATAATCTCGAAGGCTTCATCTGGATCTTCAAGATCTAATCTGTTTGAGTCATCAGTGAACCACGGCAAGAAGATAGGGGTGTAGTCATTCTCGCCTCGTTTGGCTGCATGATAAATATCGTGGAACAGGTCCATGCCATTAGGCGTGGACTCGAGGACGATCTCTCCCTCTGCTGCGGCCTCCTCTAGGCCTGCAAGGACTTCACGCTGCTTATCCTTCTGGTTACCCCCCTGACACCAGAAGGCAACCTCAGAGCCGTGTATCCGCTGAAACGTGCCACCGCGAGCCTCAGAGTTTGCAGCCGCTGTACCACAGATAAATCTAGAGTTGAGAGATGGGAAGTCCATTCTGTAGGAATTGCCAACACCTTTTCTGTTGGGCCTACTGGGATCATTGTTGTAATACCGCTGAACAATCTCAAAAATGTCTGAGGTCTTGCGATGGGTATCGGCAAGCGTCATCACTGAAACATTGTCACAGAGAGTCGCCATGTGATACGAGAGTGATTGCTCCAGTGTTGTGAATCCACCCTGTCGATACTTGAGCAAAACAAACCGCTTGGGACGGCCATCTTTAATAGTTTTTCTTTTTATATCCAGGTATTTTTTCTGGACTGGTCTCAGGTTGAAATTGATCAGCTGAGCCTTCTTGTTGACGATCATCAGACGGTCGGAGCAGAAGTTCTCGAAGTTATCAATGCTGTAACCCTTCGAGGCTTTCTCAATCGAATCAATCATCGACTGGAGTATTTTTTTATCAAACTCGTTTAGTTCTAATTCCATCAGAGTCGCTGTCTGCTTTTTGTTCCTGCTATAGCATACAGGATCAACCCGGAAGGACCCGGTATCAGACGCGGTACATTTTCATCCTCTGTGATGAGATCAAAAATTTCTTTGCCTTGTTCCTGAATACCGAACCCTGGCAAATAAGAGCCTGAATAATCCACTGGCATCGGATATTCAATAAGTGCAGACGGCCTAGCAGCGAACTCAGACTTGTCCTGCTTTGGAAACCCTGTCAGTGGGAAGTCAAACCCGGTGGTGACAATTCTGGGCGAGCCTATATCCTCCGCTGCAGAGACAGAATCCACAACGGCGTCTACACCAGAAATGATCTCAACCACCTGATCGAATAACTCTTTGCCCATTAGGGTGCCCGCCACTGTAAGAGCAAGGGTGAGCCTTTGAGTTTTGACACTTAAAGACTCACACCTTGCTTCACAGTTCGAAAGGTTTTTCGATTCTTCTTGCGCACGCTTGGCGCAGGCCGGACAAGCCGGCGTCCCCTCAGCTTTCATTACAGATTACTTTCGGAATCTGCTGGTCAGGCTGGCCATGGGGAAGATGTTTCCGCCAACCCAGCCGACCACAAGGGTCAAAGCCGAGAACCAGATGGTGCCGAGAAACTCGGAGAAATTCATTGCAGCAAGAGTGCTCATGTGTTTCGCATCTTTCTTAATGCTTGATCCAGAAGAGGGTCTTCTGCACGCATTGCGGCAACGAGCTCGCGTGTGCTTTCGCCCTTTCCGTTATCAAGTACGGAGTTAATCATATCAGCTTTTCTTGAAGTTTTCGATGGTATCCAACCAATTACCCTGCGGAGCAGTAGCCCTATGCCCGATTGCCAAAGTATTACTACAACTAAAATTCCAAGTATAACCAATAAGCCTTCTTGAATTGCAGATACCCAGTATGGAACTGAATCTTGAACCTCGGTCAGATCAACCTGCACTCCCTGGATTATGTCTTGGATTTGCTGCTGCTCTTTAGCGCCAGCGGCGTCGCCGTGTTTTACGAATCGCTCTTCGGACCGTTCAGCAAGATCTTGAATCTTTACCCCTGCTTTTGCAATGTTGCTGCTTGCAGAAACACATCCGCCGATTAAAACCCCAACTATCGCGGTATATTTTAGCACTCATATATTTTATCATCAAAATAAAAAAAGACCCTGGCTGTTACGCCAGGGCCAATAAGAAAGGGTACAAGGAGATCCTATCAAGTTGCACAACAACAGCGTGCAGTTTGCGAATCATTTTTCGTGTTAGGTTATTCAAGATGGACCGAGAAGAACTCATTCAACAATATCGAATCAAACACAAGAACAACCAGTCCTATGGGGTGGGAAGTTCTTTTTCTGAGATTGCAGAGTTGTTTGACCAGCTCGAGCCGTCGACGTCGATTCTTGATTTTGGTTGCGGCAAGGGAGCGTTAGTCAAGCAACTCAAGTTGATGGGCTTTGATGCGAAGGGTTATGACCCCGCCATCAGGAGGTTTGAAAAATTCCCAGAACGAAAATTCGACGCAGTAATTTGTACCGATGTTTTAGAGCACATCCGAAAGGATGACGTGGATGATGTTTTTCAGATGATGCTTTCGGTCGAGCCGAAGTTTATCTTCCTTACCATCGCCCACTTCGTTGCCAATCATAACCTGCCGAATGGCCGTAACTGCCACGAGACCGTAGAGTCGCCGTTTTGGTGGTGGTCCAAGATTGGGCAGAACTTCAAGGAGTGGAGTGCTACTGGTCTTGAAGGGTTCAGGCCTCGCACGTCGAGATGGCTGCTCAAAAGGCCAGAAAATTAAACAGATGCAGGAAAATCTTTTTTCTAGCCAAGAGCCAGAACCTCAAGAAGAAGCGTTGGTCTGGACTCGAGAAAAGTTAATCGACTTCTTGTCTCAATTCGGGAAGTGCATTAAGGGGAAGTCTGGCAAGATCTTGCCTCTTGAGAAGTTCGTGCAGATGGTAGATCAAGCAATAGAAAGCGAAAGGCGAAAATGAGTACGTGTCACCTGATAGGGAATGGAAGTTCGAAGTCACTTTATGAGTACAAGAACGGCGATAACACTTTCATGTGCAATATGCCTGACCCACACATCAACACTCTTGGGGTTTTTGTGAGAGACCGTGCTGTAGCGAACCTCTACATCGACGGTACATTTTCGGCAGGCAAAATTTTCTGCGATGAATCAGTTGCCTCGTATTTGAAAATGGGCGGGTATAGGGGCCACGTCTCGCCGTACCTTTCCCAGGGAGCAAATATTGGAATCCAGGCAATCCAGTATCTTGCCGTTCACTACAACACAGTAGAGCTGTGGGGCTTCGACTCTCTGTACTCTGGATCTCTCCAGTCTGAGATGTCAAAGTACTTGCCCTTCTCCCCAGAGGATGAGCATGACATTGAATCCTGGGCCTCCGGCTGGCACAGAGATGTGCTAAAGCAATTTCCAGACAATGTGTTTATACTCAACAAACCATCCCTTCAGGGATTCGAAAAAATTTATTTGAAAGAAATGCTAAATTTGCAGCATTAATCTGGAGGCAATCCAAATGGCAGTGTGTCACATAATTGGTAACGGACCTTCGGCAAAATATTTCAACGGATGGCCAGGCGATATCTTCGGCTGCAACATTCCTCACTTCGATCTGCCGTATCAAGCAACTGCCGCGATTGACATTGAAATCCCATATTGGATCAAGCAAACGGGATATGTCCCGAACTACCCAATCCTCTGCCCGGAAACAGTGTACGACCACGTGCAGGAACACAACCTGCCCGGCATATGGCTTCCAGTCCTCCCGCTTTCGACCAATACTGGAGCAGCACTCGGAGCCTACTTGGCGGACCAATATGAGGAAATCCATTTGTGGGGCGTAGACAGCCTGTGGAGGCTTGGCACAGTCAACTCGGTCACAGACACCCATCATCGCGCGTACCCCGTCAGAGCGGCTACATCCGGCGTTCTGTGGCGAATCAATTGGGCCGAGAACGTAGCCCCCAAAACAAACGTCATCTGCCATATGCCTAGAGGGGCAATCTGCGAAACCCCACTCGCCGGCGTGACCTACTCGCGAACGGATATGCCTGACGACCCACCAACGCCGCTCGACAAACCAGCACTTGTCGCAAAGCAAGAAGATGAATACAAATGGGTCACAGAATTCATCGTCGAAGAAGATGGCGCTAAGTTGAGTATCCACTATGGTGACGCAGAAAGAATCAAAGCCCGGCGAAAAGAAATCAAATATCAAAACACAAGCCCGGAGCAAAACACCACCTCATGAAAAAGCCTAGATTTTCAACCGAAGATCTCGACTACGAGTACTCAGACCTGTTCTGGCAAGAGAACAAGGAATACTCCGCAGTGGCAACGGTCGCCATAGTGGTGCTCTGCAAAAGACTTGTCGAGGATGCCGGCGAACTCAAAAAGGCACTCATGGCTTCCTCATACGCATTCCACGTAGAAGACGGATCCGTCGCCAGGGAAATACCAAACTTCGCCTGTGGTATCCAACTCCCCGAACTCGACGAACACGCAAACTCAAACCACAAAATCAACAAAGTCAAAGGCATCTACGAAGCACTCATCCCATACGCACTCTTCCACTCGCATGGGGTCCAAGAAGTTCTCGTATACCAAGACACACAACAAATCGAAGCAATACACGAACTCAAGCAAAAAGGCTATGGGGCTGTCGCTGACTTCCTCTTCTCATGGTGGCCCGAAGACGACGACGACGATGAAGATGGCTCAATCACTGCATAGAGCGCGGTATATTTTCGGCATATAAACTTTTTCAGTTTGAAGTGACACCCTAGCCCTGGGAGCTTGTTAGGGCGATGTTAGGGTCGATGTGGATAACTTGTGGATAAGCCAGGCATTCGCTCAAGTTTGCATCCGGTCTTGCCGATTATGGTACTGTTCCCACTGTTAGACCGATTCCGTCCCCGTACCCGTACCGAGACCGAATCGACCTAACGACCGCCGGAAGTTCCGGCATTCAATCCCGCCGGAAGTTCCGGCATTCAATCCCGCCGGAAGTTCCGGCATAATCTAATGAGGTTCTTACCATGTCCGAATTTACTTACTCCACCGAATCACTCGCTAATTCCGTCCGAATCGCCGCTGGCAAGATTGGCAAGATCGAACCTACGGCGTTCACCAAGAAGGATCGAACCGCGCACGGCCGTGCTATCTTGCTGCAGTGCTTCACCGCCGCCGCCGAAGTCAAGAAGGAACGCCGTGGCGCTATGGCCTTGCAAGACATCACCTTCGCCGAAGGTAACGTCGCCGCTGGCTTGGCTATCGCAGAAGACGTCGTTCACTATGTCCACACGATGCAAGGTATGATTCTTCCACTCTTGGCATTCTTGGAGACGGAGTACGCCCGCGACCAATCTGAATGGATTCGCGGACACACGGAAGAAGGCCAACCGCAGTACTTCACCATGCGAGACGCCGCACGCGTTGTTGCTCTCTCTCTCCCCGGAGCCAAGAAGGTACAGTCGGCTGCAGACCGTAAACTGGCCGATGCGATCGCATCCGCCGCCAAGCCTACGGCCTAAGCCTAGGCCAGCCGCCAAGCCAAGCCCGCCGGATACGTCCGGCGGGCTTATCGCGTTGCGCCCGAATTTCCGCGCCCGTACCCGTACCCTGCGCCGATATTCGCACGCCCGCCCGCGCATGATTTGCGCCCGCCCGAATCTATCCGCCCGCGCATGATTTGCGCCCGCGCATCCGCCCGCGCATCCGCCCGCGCCCGATTCGGAGACATCCCAGGAAAATCAAGCTCGTGCCTGGGTGCGCGCCCGCCCGCCCGCACGACCACGCATACCCCAGGTTTACCGCGCGCGAAGAGAGGGGGGATTTTGACCCTCTAGGTTTACCGCGCCCGAAGAACGGGGGGGATTTGCACAAGCTCTTTTCTGGATCCGCACAAGCTCGCGAAGCCTACCGGCATCGTTGCGCCTTCTCTTTGACAACTTCATAAGTGCCCAGCTTCGTCGCGCGAATTGTCTCGCGCAAGCTCGCGGTATCGTCGCGCCCAACACGCGCCCTCGGCCATTCCCGTATCCGTACCGGAACCGCCACTAGGGGGATTGCATTGGATCCGTAGCCGATACCGTCGCCACATGGTGAGGGGCACAAGTGCAGAATTTCCTCGCCCGCATGTCGGTAGACAGTTGCCGAGCGGTTGGGGGGATTTTCCGTCGCGACCATCCGCGAAGACCTACAGGTGTATTGCACACCTGCTCGGTCTGCTCCGGACTCTAATGAGAGCGTTCTAGAGGTGTCCCCTCTATGGCGTGCGGTTACACTCAGCGAACGGGGACGCAAGCCTACCGTGTACGCATTCGTGCCTACGCCGTAGCCCAGCATCCTTAGCATTCGTCTGCGGCGGGTTATTGTCCAGCTTTACGGCTGGGACGTATGGTCATAGTCATTGACCCGCTACGCCTGCACAACGCCTAGTGCCCTATCCCGTGTCGGGTGGCACTTCCTGGATACGTTGCGCCGTGACTCTCTCCCAAGTGGGGGGAATAGCCAAGTCCCTCCAGGGAACAACTGGGTCAATCGTCCAATCGAACCATAGACCCAGGCAAGGTGGCAACCGTTTACACAGTGTCATTGTGTAGATTGGTATTGCCATCCCACCCGGCTAGGTGTAACTAACCACCGCAGGGGCGGGCCGCGTACGAAGAAAGCCGTCACAGGATTGGATTGTGGCCAGCTCGTGGTGCGTAGGCGTTCTATCAACATCAACCTATCTAGCAGTCCCATGCGGATTGCTATTTACGCCCCTGGGGGATTTGTTTCTCTCAGGGGTTTTTGCATTCTCTCTGTGTGCCAATTATCTGGCACTTTCTTGATCCTTCCATATTGGGGGGATTTGTCAAATATACCGGGCATTTGTTTGCCCCAGGTTTCTAACTAGAAAAGAGGCAGCTTTTATGAGTACTAACACTCCCTACAGAACCATTGTTTCATGGTTTCGTGAACGCGGCATGAAGGTCATTTCTCCCTCATGGTGCAGTGACGGATGGTGTGCAGGTGACGAGCCAGGCATGCTGATTGTGAGCACTGAACAAAAGAGTCAGCTTAGTCCAGTGGTGGCCGACACTGTTGCCTACTACGAGAACAGTGAGGGATCGGACGAGTTCCAGCGGTTCCTTTTCGTGCACGGTCTCTGGTTCGAGTGGAACAACGCGGCAACCATCTGTATCTACGAGGACACTGCGCCTTGTGAGGATGTGGATGTGGCAGCTCTTCAGGACGGCCTGGTGAACTGACCCCCCCAAAATTCGACGTCGATTGTCGCCCCCCATTCGGGGGGATTTGTCTGGGCTAAGAAAATGAAAGGACAGCCCCATGTGTGAACAAACTACTGAACTCCCAAGAAATCCCAACTCCTGGCGACAGGACAACGCCACCTATCGGTACTGGCAAACGGACCCTAAGACGAAGCGGGAATACTGCATCTGGTCCAGGTTTGACAAGGTGCGAGGCAAGTGGGTTTGCGTCATTGACCACGACGGTACGTACCATCTCGGCATCTCAGACAACAGTGCCGATGCGTTCCTTCAATCATTGTGGAACCGCGACCTTGCTGATGCGAGAGCAGAAGCAGAGTGGAAGCGATTCTGGGAAGTCGCCCCAGGTTCCTGATACTGGCAACCGTTGCCACCTGGATTGATTCGTCCCCCCAAAATAGGGGGGTTTTTTATTGGCTTCTAGAAGAAAGGACAAGCCATGGCTAGAAAAAATACAAGTAAACCACTATGGGCAATGCGTGCTGATCCACAAGTGATGAGCCAAACCATCCCGTGCACCGCCATTCCTGGATCTCGCTCTCCCTCAAAGATGCAGCAGACATTGAACTCATGCAGCTCGAAAACCGCGAGCATCCGGAAGCTGCAGCGTCGTATGCACATGATGCTGAGGGTGCTGCGTTCTCGGTGTCAGTCGAGAATGATCCGCAACATGATCGGTATCCGGATGGAACTGTGTAAGGATCTCGTGCCCTACACAGACAAGAAACTTTCTCGGTGGTGCAAAGACACGATGCCGGTGATCGAAAAGGCTGCTGAGGACTGCCGCCTGGAAATCACAATCGACGAAAGCGGATTGCCCAAAGTCTGGTAACATCGGTTGCGCATCTTGGGGGGGATTGCAACTCAGGAGAAACCCATGAGGTTTATCAAACTGACTCTGTACAGATTGCTCCATGTAGCTTTTACTGGTGCAACTCTTTTCTTCATGCTGGCGGCAACACTCCAATCGGATAAGCCGACCACGCAGGAAGTCGTACAAAATTTTGCAGGGTTCTTAGCAGGATTGCTGGGTTCCTGGATCCTTGTTCTGAGCGAGCAAAGATTCTTGCACTGACCTGCAAAAATTGTTTTGTGTTTCGACCCCCCAGGTGTTGGGGGGTTTTTTCGTTTCA
>Ga0160423_10000628_pt1 | contig 29024 bp, 29 predicted proteins | sample CRUFie14St8metaG_FD_108191 | JGI IMG/M metagenome (GOLD analysis project Ga0160423, IMG submission 108191) | Marine microbial communities from the Costa Rica Dome - CRUD Field 142mm St8 metaG | ecosystem: Environmental > Aquatic > Marine > Oceanic > Photic zone | place: Costa Rica: the Eastern...
ATGACCGACACAACTCTAATTGACAAGGTCTATGGCATAGCTAATGGCTATGACCCAGACATAGACGATTTAACTTCTTTTGAAGATATCGTCAAAACTCTTGAGGTTATGAAGGACAAAGCGTTGAAGTTTGAATTAATTGAACATGCTTTTAGACCTGAACCAACTCTTCCTATTTTTGCTAATAGAAGACAAGGACAGCTATGAAAACTAAGGACATAAACGTAGCTGACCTACTTACTTATGCAGACAGAGAAGCCATAGCCAAGGTTGTAGAGCAAAGAGTTCACAAAGAATACGGCGACATGTACGAATTTAAATGGCAGATGAGCGTAGAAGGACACTTTGAAATACCGGAGACATTATGACAATTGACGTTAAACAAACACTGAACTATTCAGCTGCTATACGCAAGGCTGAACCCGACTGGGATGACGACAAAGTACGCAGAGCTGCGGAGCATTGCGTTTTATACATGGACGTGAGAATCAAACCAGCGAAGTTAAAGAAACATCTTGAACAATTTAAGGACTCAAATCATTACTTATGACAATAACTATTCACCCATCAACAACTCAACAATCTTTGATGCAACAACTAAATCAAGTTGTTTATCTATCCACTGAATGGTGGAAGCTCAAGGAATTAATTGAATCATTTAACACAACTAAATAACAGAGTGACTACGCCTGACAGTCAGTAAACCCCTCGTAAGAGACAGGTATCTTTACACACTCATCGAGGCATCGTAATGAAGTATCAAGTTGAATACAGCAACAAACGCTGCTGGGAACACGATTGGCGTTGGCACTTCATGGAAGGTGTTGACCACGAAGACATAGCATGGAAAGCCAAGGACTGGTGTGATACCAGGGGATTTGAGCTAATTGATGTAAAACCTATTACAGGGAGTTACCCATTATGAAAAAGAAACCAAACAAAGGTCAAAGGTATTTTCCCAACAGCTGTGAAGCAATAAGGAACACACCTGATAAGTATTTCGCCTCTATGCCATATGAACAGTTTGAAGACTGGAAGATATATGGATATCAGATACCTGAATCAGTATTTGCGATTATTCGTATGAAAGATAAGGACGGGAAATACACAGAAAAGTATTACAACACTGAAAGAGGTGCAAGGAACTGCATAAATAAATGCATGAACGAAAACAAGGAAATATATATGTGCACCATGGAAGGCATGTATCACTTAAAACCCTCAGATATTCTGGATTTTAACAATGAATAGAAAAACTTTATACAAGAGATACAACACACTGTTAAGAGATATCTCCATACATCCACATAAGGACGAATTACTTAACCTTATGTATCAACAACTACAAGATGACATTGACGCATCATCTAATATGTATCCGTACAAACATTTTTAGGAGCCTTTATGCAGCTTTTATCAATTGGCTCTTTCTATTTAGGAATAGAGAAAGACAAATATTGTGACTTATCTCTCCACATAGGAAGATTATATGTAGAATATAGTTGTCCATCCATTAACAAATCTAATGACGAATCCAGACCCATCAAGGGTGGTGACGGACTTTCAGATGCAAAAGCTTGCCCAAGCTGTAGAGCTATTCCGGACGCATGACAAAGAAATCCCCGCCCAAGTTATTGCTACTTTTTTATATGTTGCTTCCCATGACGACTGCGCTAAGGTCGATCTGGAAAAGGCACTCGCTTTCTCAAGCGCAAGTGGTAGCCGTAATACTGATTGGCTTAGTGAGTTTCATAGATTAAATAAAGCTGGACTAGGACTTTTAATTAAGTATCGAGATCCGACTAACAGAAGGAAGCAGATATTGAAGTTAAGTCCTAAAGGTCGAATACTTGTAAACCAACTTAAACAAATTCTTTATGGTCAAAGCGACTTGGGGTAATTGCCTCAAACATACTATAAACACCCGTGATTCCTGGATTTATGGGACTGGCGCAAAGTCCGCCATTACCTATGCCAACTATTTCACAGAGTTTAGAGGACTCGGTTTCCCTGTAGAAAAGATCACTATCCCATTGATAGATGAACTTAAACAGCATCTTAAAACTGATGGACGTGCAAACGCCACTATTAATAGATGTTTGTCTTCTATAAAAACAGTACTCAATCACTGTAAAGATCATGGATTAATTTTCTTTGAGATTCCTAAATGGAAAAAACTTAAAGAGAATAAATATCAACGTATCCATTTCACCAAGGATGAAGTCGAAGCCATTTGCACCGCAGCTGTGGAAGTACATGGACGACAAGACTTAGCTGATATTGTTAACTTCGCTGCCTATACAGGCATGAGACAAGGAGAAATCCTTAAGTTAACTGCATCACGCGTTGACTTCTTACAAAATTGCATACATGTAGGTGCAAGAAGAGAAGATACTACCAAGACTGGTACGTATCGAGCTGTTCCAATCCATTCATCGCTAAAGCATATGCTTCAAACTCGTACTCAAGATTTAGGTGCGAGAGATAAAGTATTTGGTTACGACTGGAAGGACAAGGATCAATTACTACGTGCCTTTAAAAAGGTAATAAACAGATATCCAATTCACCTTGCCAGCGAGGACGGATACTGTTTCCACAGCCTACGCCATTCATTTGGTACATGGCATTTCGCAGCTGGTACAAAACCCAGAAATCTCATGGAGATGATGGGTCACGCAAACATAGCGACAACTCTAGGTTATGGTCATGCTACCGATGAAGGAAAGCAGCATGATATCAACAATATCTAGCGTGTCCACTGCTGTCGTTAAACAAGTATTTTTATGACGGATTTTTGTTATGTTAAGCGCGTTTGTTATAATCAATATGGTCAGATCCCTTGGGAGTGTGGCGGAATTGGTAGACGCGCCGGACTTAAAAACTAACCAAATTAAAGATACACTAGCGTACAGCACATATTAGCGATTGGTCAAAAGCCAGTCGCTTTCTTAATTTATAACCTATCCACATTCGTAGGATTATCCAACGTATATCTAGCGCACATTTTACACACTCATCATATGCCTACAACTGCTGATTTAGAGATGCAAGAGAGGTTTGAACGGAAACAAATTAAGGGTGGTTTAGAGCGATTTAGGTCTAATACTAAAAAGTTAATAGACAAGGACTATGCTTCAGCCACGGTTTTCGGTTCGTCATCAATAGAAACCCTTTTGCCCTATTTAGTAAAATATATTGATAAAAAGAAAGAAGAAAGACAGAAACTATTAGTAGGTAGACAACTACTTTTAATACCTTATTTAATTTCTCTCGATTCAGAATCGCAAGGAGCTATTACTGCAAAGATAACCTTCGATAAACTATTTTCTCCTCGAAAGGACAATAGCAAGGTGGCAAATGTAGTACAAGCTATAGGCTCTGCATTAGAGGCTGAATGCCAGATGAGATACTATGAAACCAGTGCACCAGGGCTTTTTGAGACATTAAAGAAAAATTATTGGCATCAAGCTAAAGGTACAGCTTACAAAGCTAAATCCATGACAACCTTGATGAATAAACACGAAGACTTAGAACGATGGAAGCCATGGAACAGGATTGAGCGTATCAAGGTAGGAACTTGGTTTTTAGATTGCCTAATGGAATCTTCTCAATGGTTTGAAAGAGAACTTTCTATGCATCGAGGCAAGACACAACAATTCGTTGTACCTACAGATAAGTTCCATAAAAATAAAGAAGAAATTATTAGATTAGCTGAATTATTTAGTCCATTAGCATGGCCGATGCTCATTGAACCAAGAGACTGGTCACCTATGCATAATGGTGGATATTATCTAAATGATTTAACTAAGTGCCATGAAATGGTGCGAAGAGGTAAACCCCTACGTATACAGGGGGAAACTACCTATCAATTCCTTAATGAAATACAGAAGGTTAAATACTGTCTAAACCCATTCATAGTAATGGTTGCGGAAGACCTAGAGGAAAGAGAAATAGAGGTAGGAAAATTTCGTCCTGTTATAAATCATCCTGACCCTCCTAAACCTCCCAATATGGAGGATGAAGAGACAAGGAAACAATGGAGAAAAGATAAAGCAATAGCACGTAATAAGAATGCTAATGAATGGAGGATTTCTTGTAGAACTCGAATGACAATGAATTGCGTCAGAGAGTTTAAGGACAAGGAGTACTACATCCCTTGGTCTTTTGATTATCGTGGGAGAGCTTACCCTATACCTAGCTTCTTAACTCCTCAAGATACAGACTTTGGAAAAAGTTTAATTAGGTTTGCAGAAGAAGCACCTATAACTGAGGACGGGATGAAGTGGTTAGCTTTTCAAGTATCTACTACTTATGGTCTTGATAAAGCGACTATGGAGGAGCGACTTGATTGGGTCGCTAAAGTAGAAAATATACAATTAATTATCAGAGTTGCTACAGATCCAATTAATAATATTGGAGACTGGGAAGCAGCTGACGAACCTTGGCAATTCTTAGCTGCGTGTAAGGAATACTATGACGTAGTAATGACTGGTAAACCAACTACTGGTCTACCAGTGGCAACTGATGCTACATGCTCAGGTCTACAGATACTGGCTGGTCTAGCAAGGGATAAGTCCACAGCATGTTTGGTCAATGTAATGCCAAGCAATAAACCTCAAGATGCATATCAAGTTATAGCTGATGTAAGTCGTCCAAATATACCTGATCGTTTAAAACCTTATTGGGATAGAAAAAAAACCAAAAGGACTACGATGACAATACCCTACAATGCTAAACCCTTTAGCAATAGGCAGTATATAAGAGATGCATTTAATGATATTGATGTCGAGGTTGATAATGACGAGCTAACTCAAGTAGTTAAAGCAGTACGAGATGCCATGGAGCTAGTCGTACCAGGCCCTATGAGGGTTATGCGATGGATAGAGTCAGAGGTTTCTAATGCAATTAAGGAAGGAGCTGAAGAAATATCTTGGGTAACTCCCTCTGGTTTCAGAGTGAATCAACGCCTTATGAAATACGATCACAAAAACGTTGAATTACATTTAATGGGTCGTTGTCGAATAAAAGTTATTGATGGAGAGAAAGGCGTAGACCTTAGACATCATAAGAATGCGACAGCTCCAAACTTAATCCACTCATTGGATGCCAGCTTGTTACATCTAAGTGCTACTAAATTTAATGCACCAATAGCTTTAATACATGATTCAGTTCTATGTAGAGCTACAGATATGACCAACCTATCCACATTAGTAAGAGATACATACATGCACCTATTTGCGGAGCATGATTTCTTAAAAGACTTTGCTAAAGCAATTAATGCAAAGACTGAACCACCGATTATTGGCGATCTTGAGCCTGAGTCGGTTATAAAATCCACTTATTTTTTTTGTTAATGGCAAGAAACATCCACATAACACAAGAGCCTGTAACTTTATCTGGTTATCAGGCTGTACTGAAGCCAAGCAAGTTTGGCTATTCACTTAAGGCTGTTGTCGGGAGTGATTTAGTTGACAAGCTTGAGGAAGAAAGAGCTGACTGTCTTAAATGGGCAGAGTCAAAGCTGAAGAATCCAAAGAGAGCCACATTAAAACCTACTCCTTGGGAAGAGGTTGCTGATGGAGAATTTGTAGTTAAATTTTCTTGGGCTGAAGATAAGAAACCACCTGTTGTTGATTCAGAAGGAACGCCAATAACAAATCCAGATGTCCCAGTATATGAAGGTAGTAAGGTTAAAATTGGCTTTATTCAAAAGCCTTATATACTGCGTGATGGCGTTACCTATGGTACTAGTCTTAAGTTATCGGGCGTTCAAGTTATATCAGTTCAAACCGGAGCTGGTATCGACACTGGTGACTTAGACGAGGATGGTGTAGCAGAACTATTTGGTAAGACACAAGGCTTTAAAGCTGACGAACCAAACGTTACACCAGCTGAAGAAGAAGTTGTCGTTGATGATGATTTCTAATGTTCAAATCAGGATTAGAGGAAAAAGTCTCTGATCTTTTATGTGAGTTAGGTGTGGATTATGAATATGAAGGTATTAGTTTTTCCTATACAATTCAACATCAATACACACCTGATTTTGTTTTACCATCGGGAGTATGCTTAGAAACTAAAGGTTTTTGGCGACCTGAAGATAGACGTAAGATCAAAAAGGTTATCGAAGATAATCCAGATATTGACTTAAGAATGGTCTTTCAAGACCCTTATAAAAAAATAAATAAAAAATCAAAGACAACCTACGCAAAATGGTGTCAGAGATATGGAATTAAATGGTGTGCATTTCACGCCATACCAGTTGATTGGCTTACATGACAGAAAGCGAATTTTTACGACACGATCCATGTCCAGACTGTGGTTCATCCGATGCATTAGCAGTATATTCGGATGGACATACCTTCTGTTTCAGTTGTCAAACAAGGAAGGCTGGAGATGGGCAACAACACACTCATCACATGCAAAAAAATGTCACTTTTAAAGGATCAGCCCAAAGGCTGCAAAAACGAAACATCAGTGAAAGAACCTGCGAAAAATATAAAATCTATCGAGATGAGACACACTTACGCTTCCCTTATTTCGATGGTTCTGGATGCCTTCAAGGATTCAAAACAAAAGATAAATTAAAAAACTTTAAATATGAAGGAATTTCCACTGACACCTTATTTGGTCAGCATTTATTCCCTAATAGTGGTAAACGTATTGTTATTACTGAAGGTGAACTAGACGCTGCAAGCTGCTACGAGGCTATGGAAAATTGGCCGATGGTATCGTTACCCCATGGTGCAGCTTCAGCCAAAAAGGACATCCAAAAACAAATACCTTTTTTACAAGGTTATAAAGAAATCATCTTATTCTTTGATAAAGATGAAGCGGGACAAAGAGCTACGGAGCAAGTGGCTGCTGTTTTACCGCAAGGGACAGTTAAAATTGCTCATTTGTCGGATGATTATAAGGATGCCAGTGATGCTCTACAGGCTAATGATGCGGACGCTATACGCCGTGCTATATGGGATGCAAAACCTTATGAACCTGACGGTATCGTTAGTGCGAAATCCTTATTAGAAGCAGTTACTACTCCCAGCCCACCATGTAATCACGAATATCCCTTTCCTGGACTGCAATCTATGACACATGGGATAAGATACGGTGAGCTAACAACTATTACCGCTGGAACGGGTCAGGGTAAATCTACTTTTTGTCGTCAACTAGCTACTGAGTTATTAAACAAAGGAGAAAAAGTTGGCTACATAGCATTAGAAGAATCTAACAGGCGAACAGCTTTAGGACTTATGTCTGTAGCTGTGGGTAAAGCCCTGCACCTTGGCGAACATGAATACTCCACCTTAAAAAATGCCTACGATTCCACTATCGATGGTTGGAACCTTTATTTATACGACCATTTTGGTAGTTTATCTTCGGATATTATCTACAGTCGCATTGAATATATGGCTCTGGGCTTAGATATTAAAGTAGTTTTTCTCGATCATTTGTCCATATTATTATCTGGACTAGATGGAAATATGGATGAGAGAAGAACGATAGATAAAACCATGACTGACTTAAGGAGTCTGGTTGAACGTACAGGAATTAAATTATTTTTAGTTTCTCACTTAAGAAGAGCTCAAGGAGATAAAGCTATTGAAGATGGTCAAAAAGTTTCCATTGGAATGCTAAGAGGATCAGCTTCAATTAGTCAGTTATCTGACACTGTTATAGCTTTAGAGCGCGATCAGCAGAACCCAGATGATGTCTCGACTTTAAGAGTTTTAAAGAACAGATACTCAGGAGAGACAGGTGTGGCTGCTGAACTCAAATATGATAAAACCACCTGTAAATTTAATGAAACTAAGGACACAATTTTCAGTCCCAGCACAGACTTCTGAGGCTGAATTAAAAAAACCAAACCCACCCAGTAAACAAGCTAAAAAGAAAGCCAAGTTTAGGGATAAAACCTATGTTGGAAAGCCAAATGCTGGTGTTTGATTGCGAGACTAACGGATTATTACATGACGTTTCTGAAATACACTGCATTGCCATTTACGACTCCCAAAAAGAAAAAACCTTCGCATTTAATCATAACGGTGGTGACTGCTACCCGATCACAGAAGCTTTGCATTGGTTATCCAGTGCTGATGTCATTGTTGGTCACAATATTATTGGCTACGATTTACCTGTTCTTCGGAAAATTTATCCTTGGTTTAAGTATAACGGCGATGTTATTGATACTCTTGTTTTATCTCGCAATTATCACCCAAATATGATGGAGATAGACAAGAAAAGAAATATAGCAAGAATGCCTTTACAACTATATGGAAGACATTCCTTAGAAGCTTATGGATATAGATTAGGTGAATATAAAGGTGAATTTGGTAAGACAAGTGACTGGCAAAAATGGTCACAAGAAATGCAAGATTATTGCGTACAAGACGTACAAGTAACAACTAAATTATGCGAACACTTCCGCCCTTACCTGACTGGTGTTCGTTAGAGCATCAGGTCGCACAAATACTTACAGAGCAAGAAATACATGGATGGTACTTTGATGAACAAAAAGGTCAGCAACTTGAATCACATCTCAGAAGAGAGATGGAAAACACTGTTGCAGTACTTCAAGGACAATTCCCTTTCGTTGGAGGAAAGATGTTCACTCCTAAACGAAATAACAAGTCCACAGGCTACATCGAAGGAGCCGAATCACAAAGATTAATTGAATTTAACCCTACATCAAGAGATCACATAGCATGGATTCTGAAGAATCGTCTGAATATTACGTTGACCCAGACTACAACGACTGGGAAACCAATTATAGACGAGATTACCTTGAAGGAGATAGACAATCCCTTCTGCAAATTATGTGCGAAAGCTTTGGATCTGAAAAAGAAGCTAGGAATGATATCGCAAGGCGTGAACGCTTGGCTCAAGCTATCTACGACCTCTAGTCGAATACATCATCACTGTTCGGTATCTACAAACACATTTAGATGTGCACATCGTAAGCCGAACCTAGCTCAAGTTCCAGCTGAAGCACAATTTAGAGAACTATTTACCGCATCCCCTGGTATGACTATGGTTGGAGCGGATTTAAGCGGAATAGAACTAAGAATGCTTGCTCATTACTTAGGACGATATGACGGAGGTCGATATGCCGACATATTATTAAACGATGATATTCATCAAGTTAACGCTGACAAAATAGGGATCACCCGCCGACAAGTAAAGACTGTAACGTATGCCTTTCTTTACGGGGCGGGAAACCTCAAATTAGGACTGAGTTATGATAACTCTTTAAAACCTAAAGAAGCCAGTCAAAAAGGATCCGAGATTAGAAAGGCTTACGTATCTGCAATCGATGGACTCGCCGACTTATTGGCAGCGGTTGCAAATAAGGCTGCTAATGGTTACCTCATGGCATGTGACGGACGAAAAGTGTTGGTCGATTCACCACACAAAGGATTAAATTATCTCCTTCAATGTGGTGCTGGAATCGTAGCCAAACGATGGATGGTTATAGCTAATGATGCACTAAATTTTTATGCTCACACTCATCAATTAGCGTTCGTACATGACGAACTTCAATACGAAACTACACCAGAAAATGCCGACAAATTAATGGCATGTTTGGAAGAATCAGCAGTAAAAGCTGGAGAATATTACAAATTGCGTTGTCCAATTGCAGCTGAATCAAAAGTTGGGCTGACATGGGCTGACGTTCATTAAATATATGAAATTATTGATTGATTGCGACTACATAGTATATAAATGCTGTGCAGCCGCCGAAACAGAACTAGATTTTGGTGACGATGTAATAGTAGTTACTTCACAATTTAGTGAAGCTTACAAATGTGTAGAAAGAGATTTAGACAAAATTAAAAAGGAATTTCCTTTTCATGATGAAATAATTCTTTTCTTTACAAGCCCTAATAATTTTAGGAAAAAAATTTTACCGGAATACAAGGGTCATCGAAATAGAAAAAAGCCCTGTGGATTTAAAAGAGTTATAAATGAACTCAAGAAAAACTACAGAGTAATAGTTAAACCTACCCTTGAAGCTGACGATAGTCTAGGTATCTATGCAACTAAGTATGAAGGCAACATTATTGTTAGTCCTGACAAAGACATGCGACAAATTGCTGGAAAACTATATGACTTTAATGAAACAGTGGATATCACACCTGAAGAGGGTGCAAAATGGCATTTAATACAAACGCTTGCCGGTGATAACACTGATGGCTACAGCGGTGTGCCAGGAATTGGTGTAAAACGTGCACAAAAAATCTTTGAAGAAAAAGGATATACATGGCAAGCCGTGGTTGAAACCTTCGAAGAAAAAGGCATGACTGAAGATGACGCGTTGACTAATGCAAGACTTGCAAGAATTTTAACTGTTGATGATTATGACTCAGAAAAAAAAGAACCAATCCTTTGGACCGCCTCCTCCAATTACAGAATTAACACTGGAGCAAGACTTGAAGCTACGCCAGCTTGAGCTGTTAATCGAAAAACCTGAGACAAAAAAGGAAGATATTGCAATAGTCATGTTGGCATTGCAAGAACAAGCCTTTGTCTTATCAAACTGTATAAAAAACCTTATAAAAAAATGGCCGAAACCACCAACGACCACGGACCCTCGTACTACAAACGAGGTTCCATTAATGTTTGGGATTTTATTAGAGACCAAAGACTCGGATTCCACCTTGGAAACGTAATTAAATATACATGCAGAGCGGGTCATAAAGACAACGACATACAAGATTTACAAAAAGCAATCCACTACCTACAAAATGAGATCGAATTTAGAACAAGCCAAAGAGTTCAGGAAGAAATATCAAATACAAAATTCTGATAATAAAGCAACGAGAGATTATCAAGTCAGTTTAATTACTGAAGAGTATATGGAATTTATTGAAGCTGAAATGATGCTGTTTAGAAATACCGATAAGTACAAAGAGGAAGCTCTTAAAGAGTTAGCTGATCTTGTTTATGTCTGTTATCAGTATGCAGCAAACATGGGTTGGGATTTAGACAGAGCATTAAAGCTGGTACATAAAAGTAATCTATCGAAACTAGATGAAGATGGAAGACCAATTAGAAGAGAAGACGGAAAGATATTAAAAGGACCAAATTACAAAAAACCCAACTTACATTCACTCATATAAATGGCTAACAAAATTGCTAGGACTGGTCGAGTCCAGTCATGGATTGATAATCCAACATCTCGTCTACCCGTATCATGCACTGTCTTCGTAGTTGAAGACTCAATGGAGGGACCAAATGGAATCGAAAGCAGCTGGAAATTTGTATCACACGCTCTCAGATATGGAGCGGGTGTCGCAGTCCACTTGTCAAAACTACGACCAGCGGGAACAAAAACTAATAAAGGAACTGACACGCTTGTTGCAAGCGGTCCGGTGTCCTTCGCAAAAATTTACTCAACATTAAATGAAATTCTTAGGAGGGGTGGCACGTACAGGAATGGGGCGTGTGTTATTCATCTCGATATTACACATTCCGATATTCTTGATTTCGTGCAGTGTCCGAGACAAGAACTCCCATGGGTTAAACGATGTGTTGACCTTACCGAAGAACAATGGGCTAATACAGAATCTGGAACAAAAGAAGAAATCTTACGAGGAATTGCAAAGGGAGATATTTGGCTCAACAAAATAAAACATGACGAAAATGGAAAACGAATCTACTCCAACGTCTGTCTTGAGGTTTACTTGCCCTCACGCGGAACGTGCCTCTTACAGCACCTTAACCTGTCTGCCTGTCGTATCGGCGACTTACGATCAGGTTTCCGTGAAGGCATGTCCTCGTTGTGTGAGTTACATGGTAGGACAGGGGTTGGAGAATCTGGAGAATATCTTACGCCAGATATCGACAGGCAAGTCGGCTTCGGACTCTTAGGTCTAGCCAACTTCCTATCAAATAATAATATTACTTATGCTGAGTTTGGTAAGGCTCTTGAAGCAACTAATAATGCTGAATCTTACGAAGATAAAGCGGGATTAGCTGCTCGTGAACTCTATCTTGGCATACAAGAAGCAGCTAACATAGCACGAGAGAACAACATGCAAAGAGCATTTGCCATTGCACCTACAGCTAGTTGTTCTTATAGAAGTAGAGACCTTAATGGTTTTACTGCTACACCAGAAATTGCACCACCAATCAGTCGAGTAGTTGACAGAGATTCAGGTGAATTTGGTGTGACACAAGTAGACTATGGCAACGTTGAGATCGCATCTGAAGTTGGATGGGAGAATTATAAAAAAGTAGCAGATCAAATAATGATCATGCTAAATAGAACTGGTTTGCTTCATGGCTATAGCTTCAATTCTTGGAGTGACATGGTGATTTACGATGAGGCATTTATCGAAGAGTGGCTGAAAAGTCCACAGACTTCTCTCTATTATTCTCTGCAAGTAATGGGAGACACTCAAGATAAGTCTGATGCTTATGCAGCATTAGATCAGTCAGAAGTTGAAGATTACTTGGCAGAAATAATGAGCAAAAATCCTGATGAAATTGCTTGTGACTGTCAACAATGAACCCCTACGAAAAATTATTAACTAGAAAAAGAAAATGGACACCTGTCCAAACCACCAAAGGAGTACTTAAATATGGTGCAGAAGAAACGGTGTACCGTGCTCTCGCTATACGCTCAATGGAATGTCCAGTTGGCGCGTTTATATCTGATTCACTCTCTGAGATTCCTCAGAAAAGTAGAGAACTTTTGGAATCAAACGTAAAAGACGAAGACAACCATGACTTAGCACTTGGATATATCGCTAACGCAATAGGCGTAGATGATAAAGCTGAAGCCGAGGCATTACGCCTACGTGACGCATGGATAGCTCATCCAGATCACACAATATTAAAAGCCCTAGTAATTGAAAGAGCAATATTCTTTGTGATATTGCCTTTCTTTAGGTTTAATGGTGATGCTGGTTTGCGTACTGTAAGTGCTGACATATCTAGAGACGAACAAATACATGTTGCTACTAATAGTCTTGTTTGTGCAGAGCTTGGTTTAAAACCTAGCCAGTCATTAGACAAGTTAAGGAAGGCAACTATTAACTGGATAATGCAACCTTTAAATGAGATACATGACGATAAATATTTGAGCAAAAAATTTTGGCTCGATGCTAGTGATCGTCTTATGTATGAAGGTAAAGCTCCAGAATTTAATTCTACAAAAGCTGGAAGAATGCCAGCGTTTTTTGAACATGCCAACACAAACCTCCCTCAATATGCTTGAACCTTTAATAGGTCCAACTGTTGAATCCCTCCTTGCTGAAATGGAGGAAACATTTCCACCAATTAATCCCCACCCAAAAGAAGAACTAGCTCCCATCATGTTTAGAGCTGGACAACGCTCAGTAATCGAGTGGTACACGAATAGATTAAAGGAAAGTAGATAATGTCATTACAAAAATATTGGAATTATGCCACCTCCTACAATAAAAAGGGGCAACCAATTTATCATGGTCCAAAACATCAAGATACTGATGGTCACTTAGGTTACTCAGCTCACCATTATGGAGTACTGTCTAGTGCTTGGGATGAAAAAGCTTACTTTAAAGCAAACTCAGGTTACGACCATATAAGTATGTATGACGCATCGCAAGATCGTACAGGCACATATGAATATGGTAGTACTGTAAGTACTGATGAAATATCAAGAGATATTATTGGTTATAATCAGGAGTATGGTGCGGACGCTACTTTAAGTAGAGGTAATCAATACTTTACTAAGTGGATAGGAGAAGACCAATACTCTGGTCAGGATACTACTGGTAGAACTCTTACGACTCAACGTGTTGAATCAGATAATAAAGCTGCACACACTTGGGAAGATATAGGTAGAGCTGTCGAAGTTATTAACTTTGATCAATACATGAATGATGTGGGTTACGCTAAAGCTGCTGAAGCTATGGGTATTGACTCGTATGAAACTCTAGATCAAGTACATCAAGCTATGGGTTATATGCAGGGTACATGGTCTCCACCAGTTGTTGAAGAAGAAGCAACAGATCCAGTAAACGATTATGAGTTTGAAAAAATTGATGGAACTATTGGTGGAGGAAGTACACCGATAGAAGGTGATAATGATGGTGACGGTATTGTTGATGCTGTCGGTGGTGTTACTGATCAAGAACAACTTACTGGTGTACAAGAAGGTTACGCTACTGATTTAGCAAATGCATTAACATCACAACAAACTGAATTTGATTCATTATTAGAACAAGCTTTAGCTGATCAAAATACTGATTATCAAACTCAACTAGCTAATGCTTTAACTAATGCAAGAGATAGCTACGCTACTGATCTAGCAAACGCTTTAGCAACACAACAGACTGGTTTTGATACTGCCTTTGCTAACCAACAGGCAGGGTTTGATATGCAATTGTCATCTATGAATGCAATGATGTCAAACTATCAAAATCAAGTAAGGATGATGAATGAGGAGGCTTTACGTGCTCAAGAACAAATGAGAATACAGGCTGCATATGGAGATCCTGGAAGGGTTACTGGAGCAACAGTTACTGGTGTATCAGAAGCTGATGATGAAGATGAATTAATAACTTTAGGAGCTACAGGTAGTTTTGGTAGAGACGGTTTAAGAATATCATCACTAAACATATAAGAAAATGACAGCAAAATCTAGGTATGACTATTTGTCATCAGAACGTGCTCAATTTTTAGACGAAGCTAAACAAGCAGCTGATTTAACACTGCCTTATTTAATTCGTGGACATGAAGAATACTCTAAAGGAATGAGAAATCTACCTCAACCTTGGCAAAGTGTTGGAGCGAAAGGTGTAGTTACTCTGGCATCAAAATTGATGTTAGCTCTGCTACCCGTTCAAACCAGCTTCTTTAAATTACAGGTAGATGATACTCAGCTAGGAGAAAGTTTTGGTCCAGAAGTAAAGTCAGAATTAGATTTATCTTTTGCAAAAATAGAAAAAACAATCCTTGAAGCAATAGCTGCATCAAGTGATCGTGTTGTAGTTCATCAGGCTTTAAAGCATTTGGTGGTAGCTGGCAACGCTTTACTATTTATGGGTAAAGAAAATCTTAAGTTATATCCTCTTAATCGCTACGTCCTAGAACGAGACGGCAACGGCAATGTGATTGAAATAGTTACAAAAGAATCAATTGCAAAAAAATTAATTTACGATGAGCTTCCTGAAGAAGTCCTTGTTAAGTACGCTAATGAGGAAGATCAAATGGAAGACACTGAAGAGTGTGATATTTATACACACATAACAAGAGACAACAACAGAGTTATCTGGCATCAAGAAGTTCATGATTATGTACTTCCTAAGTCACACGGTAAAGCTCCATTAGATGCTAATCCATGGATAGCACTGAGGTTCAATGCTGTTGATGGTGAAGATTATGGAAGAGGAAGAGTCGGTCAATTTATGGGTGACTTGAAATCTCTAGATGCTTTATCACAAGCTCTTGTTGAAGGTAGTGCAGCTGCTGCAAAAGTAGTTTTTACAGTCAGCCCATCTTCCACAACAAAACCATCGTCACTAGCTTCTGCTGGCAACGGTGCAATTATTCAAGGTAGACCAGACGATATTGGTGTAGTTCAAGTAGGTAAAACAGCCGACTTTGGTACTGCATATAACATGGCATTACAACTTGAAAAAAGATTAAACGAAGCATTTTTAATTCTTAACGTTAGACAGTCTGAACGTACTACTGCTGAAGAAGTACGTATGACACAGATGGAATTAGAACAGCAGCTTGGCGGGCTCTTCAGCTTGTTAACTGTGGACTTATTAATTCCATATTTAAATAGAAAATTAAATGTGTTTCAAAAAACAGGACAGATCCCCAGATTACCAAAGGATGTTGTCAAACCAACTATAGTTGCGGGTATAAATGCACTAGGTAGAGGACAAGATAGAGAAAGCCTTGCTTCCTTCTTAGGAACTATTGCACAAACAATGGGTCCAGAAGCAATAATGCAACATATAAATCCAGAAGAAGTTATTAAGAGATTGGCGGCAGCTCAAGGTATTGAGGTCTTGAATCTTGTAAGAACAATGCAAGAAATTCAACAAGAGAGACAGCAAGCAATGCAACGTGAGCAAGCCATGATGCAACAACAACAGCAGACGGAACGTATGAAAACACCAATGGCTGACCCATCTAAGAATCCACAACTAGCTAGACAACTCGATCCAACCCAACAAGCACAATGAGCGAAACATTAACTATGACACCAGAGGAAACTCCGGCTGGTGAACTAAGTCCACAAGAACAAGAATCTTTAGAAGTAGGTGAGAAACTTGTGGAAGCCCAAGACCAACGTCTTGCTGGCAAATATGAGAATGCTGAACAATTAGAAAAAGCATATATAGAATTAGAAAAAAAATTAGGCTCTAAAGAAAAAGCAGAAGATAAACCTGAAGCAAATAAAGAGGAACCTAAAGAGGAACAAAAAAAAGAAACTAATATTCTTGATCAACTTTGGGATGAAGCAAGTTCTGGTGAAAAATTTAAACCTGAAACTTTAAAACAGTTAACTGAAATGAAGGCGACTGAACTTGCACAAATGCATTTGGCATATAGACAACAAGCTAATAAAGATAATGTTGGTCAAAGAGAATTAAGTCAACAAGACATTACCGAATTAAAAGGTGTAGTAGGTGGTCCAGAAAATTACGACAACATGTTGAAATGGGCAACCCAAAATTTAAAACAAGGCGAGATACAGATGTACGACAAAGTGATGGAGCTAGGGAATCCCTTGGCTGCATACTTTGCAGTACAAGCCTTAGCTTATCGGTATCAAGATGCATCTGGTAAAGATGGACAAATGATTACTGGTAAGGCTCCATCACCATCTGGGGATGTTTTCAAAAGCCAAGCACAAGTTGTACAGGCTATGGGTGATCCAAGATATGACAAAGATCCAGCCTATAGACAAGAAGTACAACAAAAACTTGAACGTTCAAATATCGAATTTTAATTATGCCAAGAGGAAAAGGAACTTACGGAACCAAAAAAGGTAGACCACCCAAAAAAGGAAAATGAAAACAAAAGATTTAAATAATCTTCTTAACTATTACCCATACGAACCACCAATCAGACTTATGACAAACCACAACCACGACAATGATCAATGGCATATCGCCGAAGAAACAAATGGCAGACTTGCCATGATCGGTGTTATTGCTGCACTAGGTGCATACGCACTAACAGGACAAATTATCCCAGGAATTTTTTAAATGGCTGCTATCTCAGTACAAAGAGAAACAACCAATAACTGGCAGAAGTTTTGCGAGTGGGTTACTAGCACACAGAACCGCCTTTACGTAGGTTGGTTCGGCGTGTTAATGATCCCTTGCTTACTAGCCGCTGCTACATGTTTCATACTCGCCTTTATCGCTGCGCCCCCAGTGGACATCGATGGCATACGTGAGCCAGTTTCCGGCTCGTTACTATACGGAAACAATATTATTTCAGGAGCTGTCGTCCCCTCCTCTAACGCAATCGGACTACATTTTTATCCCATTTGGGAAGCCGGAACTTTAGACGAATGGTTATACAACGGCGGCCCATATCAACTCGTTATCTTCCACTTCTTAATAGGAGTAGCTGCATACGCTGGAAGACAATGGGAACTTTCATACAGACTAGGAATGAGACCATGGATATTTGTTGCATACACAGCCCCACTATCCGCAGCTCTTGCGGTGTTCCTTGTATATCCATTTGGACAAGGGAGTTTTAGTGATGGTATGCCTCTTGGTATTTCTGGTACTTTTAACTTCATGTTTGTATTCCAAGCAGAACACAATATCCTTATGCACCCGTTCCACATGCTCGGTGTTGCTGGGGTATTCGGTGGATCTCTTTTCTCTGCTATGCACGGAAGTCTCGTTACTTCCTCGATTATTAAAGAGACAACAGAAGAGGTATCACAGAACTATGGCTATAAATTTGGTCAAGACGAAGAGACATATAACATCGTTGCAGCTCATGGCTATTTCGGTAGATTAATTTTTCAATATGCTTCTTTCAATAATTCTCGTTCTTTACATTTCTTTCTTGCTACTTGGCCCGTGGTTGGCATATGGCTCACCTCAATGGGAATCTGCACAATGGCTTTCAACCTTAACGGTTTCAATTTTAACCAATCAATAGTTGATAGTAACGGAAAAGTTATTCCTACTTGGGCTGATATTGTAAACAGACAAAACCTTGGTTTTGAAGTAATGCACGAGCGTAACGCTCACAACTTCCCACTCGACTTAGCAAGTGCTGAATCAACACAAATTGCTCTTACAGCCCCAGAAATTGGTTGAAAAATTTTTAATCTATTTAACTTTATTAACTAATTTATTTATATGTTCTGGGGTAATCAGACATTGGAATAACATGCCACACCAAAATTCAACCATGAGAGCTGGAGCTTGTCCTTATGTTATTGAACCAGAAACAAAATCTGATAAAGAAACTAAGGAAAAGCTAGAAGCTCAATACAAAGAACCTGAAGGAGATCCTTCATATTAATATGACTGCAAACGTAAGACACTGGAAAGCTACAACAGGTAGAAACAATCCTGTTGAAGTAGAAGAAGAAATTAAACCAGTAGGAAAAAAGCGTGATAACAAGGGACGCTATATAAAAAAGAAAGAGCCTCAATCATTAGAGGAAGCTCTTACAGAAAACTAGCCACTACGTCCGTTCATCCCTTACGGGACGCATGACTCCAAAGCATGGAACGGGGCTTTGGTACTGAGGTTAATTATGTCTCCAGTAGAATTACAAGCTCGACTCAAAGAGCAGAAAGATTTTAAAAGAGAAACTTTACTTAAGTATCGTGGCATCACATACACAAAAAGATAATCGGTAAGCCGACTGGGAGGTGCAAGTCCTCCCTTATCAATTTGGCTTTTGCCCTCTAAGGAGGATACCATCAGCCGTAATTACGGTGGGATAGACCACAAACATTAATGAGACGCATAAGTCTCGCAACTTTTCACGCGTGAAGACGATTATTTATACCTCTAATTTTTAACTGAAAAATGGCTCAACAGTCTACAGGGATGCAATCCAGCGTTACTATGCCAGGTGCTAGTAATAGTGCTGGAGATAGACGCGCCCTTTACTTAAAGCTGTTCTCAGGAGAGATGTTTAAAGGATTCCAGCACGAAACAATTGCTAGAGATCTTGTAATGAAGCGTACTCTAACCAACGGTCAGAGCATGCAGTTCATCTATACAGGTCGTACTGGCGCGGAATTCCATACTCCTGGAAATAGCATACTTGGAAACTCAGATGGAACACCTCCAGTAGCTGAGAAAACAATCACTTGTGATGAACTACTAATCAGTTCAGCATTCGTTTACGAGCTGGATGAAACATTGGCTCACTATGATTTGAGATCAGAAATCTCAAGAAAGATTGGTTTCGCACTTGCTGAGAAATATGACAGACTTGTATTCCGTGCAATTACACGAGGAGCAAGAGCTGCCTCACCAATTACAAAAACTGGTTTTGTAGAGCCAGGCGGTACTCAGATCAGAGTTGGTTCAACAACTAATGATTCTGATGCTTATGCTTCTGCAAATCTCGTCAACGCTTTCTACGATGCAGCCGCTGCAATGGATGAGAAAGGCGTTTCTGGTGACGGAAGAATTGGTGTTCTTAACCCAAGACAATATTACAGCTTAATTCAAGCTGTTGGATCTAATGGTCTAGTAAACCGTGACTCACAAGGTACTGCTTTACAAGGTGGTAACGGAGTTATTGAAATAGCTGGTATCAAGATCTACAAGTCAATGAATATTCCATTCCTTGGCAAATATGGTGTTGCTTATGGTGGCACAACAGGAGAAACTGCTCCTTCAAACTTAGGTTCTTTTGTTGGACCTACTCCAGAAGATGCTTCTGGTGCAGAAACAGGAATTAAAAACGACTACGGTACTAACTCAGAGTTAGGATCCAAATCATGTGGTTTGATATTCCAGAAAGAAGCTGCTGGTTGTGTTGAAGCAATCGGTCCTCAAGTACAAGTAACTTCAGGTGACGTATCCGTGATTTATCAGGGTGATGTTATCTTAGGTCGTCTTGCAATGGGTGCTGATTACTTAAACCCAGCTGCGGCTGTAGAATTATATGTTGGTGCTTCTGCTCCTTCAGGATTCTAAAAATTGTTCAATGGGGTCTTCGGACCCCTTTTTTTTATTTATATATTTATGGCTTTTCCTACCACTAACGCAGTTACTGAACTGCCAGCAGTAAACCAAATATTAGCGTCTTGTGGTCAAGCTCCAGCGACCACTTTGGATCAAACCAACCCTGACGTTGCGATTGCATATAGTACTTTATTAGAAGTATCTAGAGAAATCCAATCTGAAGGCTGGAGTTTTAATAAGGAATACCACTACGAATTTACACCTGACACTAATAACGAAATACTAATACCAAACAATATCTTACAAATAGACTTAACAGAGAACTCTGCTAATGCAACTAAAGATGTTGTTAGAAGAAATGGAAAATTGTATGACAAACAAAATCATACTTATAAATTTACAGATGGTAGCGTTGAGTGTGATGTTACTTGGTTTTTTGACTGGGTAGATTTACCACAACCTATAAAAGATTACATAACAGCTAGAGCTGCTGGGATAACTTCAACCAGAATTATTGGAGATAGTACTCAATATAAGATGTTGCAACAAAAAGAGTCTTATATGAGAGCTATGGCAGTGGAGTATGAATGCAATCAAGGTGACTATACATTCTTTGGTACTACAAGTAATAACAGCAAATATAACAGCTACAAACCTCACACAGCTTTAATACGATAATGGCTTCAGTTACTCAACGAATTAACAATTTTCTAGGTGGCGTGTCCAGACAAACTGACGATAAAAAACTTCCTGGGCAAGTTCGTGAGTGTCTGAATGGGTTTCCTGATCCTACTTTTGGCTTAACTAAACGTCCAGGATTTAAATTTTTACAAACCTTACAAGATACAAGTGGCAATAATTTATCTCGAACAACATTAGAAAATGCAAAATGGTTCTTTATTGCTAGAGATGAAGATGAAAAATATGTAGGATGCGTAACTAAAAAAGTAGGTAATACAAATGGAAGTATTTATATTTGGAACGCAGCTGATGGAACCGCATGTACTGTAAGTTATACCAGTTATAGTGGGACATCTTGTCAAACATATTTAGACCAGCTTTTACCAATAAATAAATATAAACTTACAACAATTCAGGACACTACAATAGTCACTAACATAGCAAAGACTGTTGCTAAAAATCCTGATCCTACGTTTATTGCAAATACGAGAGCTACATTAATTCTTACAGATACTGCAATTTCTTCAACATATTCAGTAACGATGAATGCTGGAGGAGGTGCATCTGATCAAACTTTTAGTACAACTACAAGTTCCTCAGAAACTTATGATGGCTTATTAACTACCCTTAAAAATGGTATTGATAGTTTTGGTATATCAGGTGTAGTCGTTACCAAATTTCTTGGTGGACTACAGATTGAAAGAGAAGTAAGTGGTACAAGAACTCCTTTTACTATTACATGTAAAGGTGGTGCAGCTAATAACAAATTAGCAGTGTTTCAAGATCAAGTAGATAATGTTTCACAACTACCAGCACAGGCATTTCATAATCATGTAGTAAAAGTATTAAATACAAATTCTTCAGCTGATACGTATTTTGCAAAGTTTATAGCTGACGATGGTATATCAGGTAGAGGACATTGGGAAGAAGGAAGAGATCCAAGTGGTTCATCAGGCTTAGATGCCTCAACAATGCCACATGAATTAATTAATAACGCTACAAATTCATTTGTTTTTAGAAGAGTTGATTATAAAGAAAGATTTGTAGGCGATGATTCGACTAATAGTCATCCTAGTTTTGTAGGTAAAGAAATACAAGATGCCTTTTTCTATAACAATAGACTTGGATTCTTAGCAACTGATAATGTTTCTATGAGTCAGGCTGGGGATTTTTTTAATTTTTACCATACTTCTGCACAAATAATTACTCAAGCAGATCCTGTTGATTTAAGTTGTTCATCTATAAGACCAGCTGCATTGCATGCAGTTATACCTACGGCTGCTGGATTATTCCTGTTTAGTGGTAAAGAACAGTTTCTAATGTTTTCTGATACTGGCGTGTTAACTCCAGGTTTAACGGTTATTAAGAGTATTAGTAACTACGAAATGGACCCTGTTATAAACCCTGTCCAGACTGGAGATATTATAAATTTTCTTACTAAAACTCCTAGTTATACCAGAGTTTTTTCAATGGCTCCAAGAGGTGTTCAACAACAACCTATGGTTATAGACGTTAGCAGAGTTGTTAAAGAATGGATACCAGCTAATATGACCAGTCTAAATACTAGTGTTCAAAATAAATTACTTACATTAAGTGGTAATGAATCTAAATATATTTATTTCTTTAGAACATATACTGATGGTCAAGAAAATTTAATGGAGTCTTGGTTTAATTGGGAACTTCCAGGAACTGTACAAACTTCTGCCATTGATGAAGATGATATGTATGCAGTTTGTTTTTTAAACAACAATGCTGTCTTACTTCAAGCTGCGTTAAGTCAAAGTCCAGAACAAGCAATTATAGTTAATAACCAAGGTCAAAAAGTTAATCCATGTATAGATTTGTATGCGACTGCTAGTTCAGTTACATACGATTCTGCTGGAAAGTTTAGTAAATGTTATTTACCTTATAACCTTACACAATGGTCAGATTTAAATGACTTAACTCCAGTATTAGTTATTTCTGGTAGTACGGCTGCCGGTACATTTGTTCAATCAGGTTTCACTATGACACCTGAATATGTAATTGATGGTTTTCAAGCTTACTTTAAAGTTCCTAATCAAGATTTAACCAGTGTTGCAAGTAATGTAATTGTAGGTTTTAAATATGATTTTGATATTGTTTTACCTAGGATTTACATGCAATTAAATGAGGCTGGATCTAAAAGTGATTTTACTGCTTCATTAGTAATATCAAGAATGAAGTTTGCTGTAGGCTTATCAGGTTTAATGGCATTTAAATTATTTTCAAAAGGTAGGTTAACTGGTTCTAGATCTTATACAGGAGATGGATCTACTACAGATTACAACTGGACTAAAGGGGATATAAATAATATTGATAGAGACGAAATAAAAATAAAAATAAATAATGTTGTTACTACATCTTTTACTTTTTTAAGTGATACAGAAATTAGATTTACTACAGCTCCAGCTAGTGGAGATGTAATTGTTATCTATACAGATGAATGGTATAACTTAAACCCAATTCAAGAAGCTGACTTTTATTTAGCGGATGATGTACCGCTTGAAGATCAATCAATATTTACAATTCCAATACATCAAAGATCGAAGAATTTCCAACTAAGAATTTTTAATGACTCACCATACCCTGTCTCTTTAAATTCAATGATGTGGGAAGGACATTACACACCACGTTTTTATAGGAGGACATAAATATGGGAATAAATGCAATATTAGGATTTGGTGGTGCTCTACTAGGTTATTCTGGACAAAAATCAGCTGCAAGTGCTGCTGCTGCAAGGCACAACGAGATGATCGAAAAGCAATATGAGTACAATACCCAACTGTATGATATGCAGAAGGAGAAATCTCAAGCTGATTGGGATGAAGCTGTACGAAATATTACGAAGAAGCAAGCAGATGAGTTAAAACTAGCTGCATATAAAGATGCTAATGCTTTGGATTCCTATAATTATGGAATGCAAATAAGGAATATGAAACAAGATTCTTTAAATAAGCAGTTTTTAAAATCAAAGGAATTAAATAAAAAACAAAGAGCATTTAACACAATCGGTGCATCACTTGCAAAAAAAAGTCAACAAAGAGCATTAAGAGAAGCGACACAGAGATTAATATTTCAAAACCAAGATGCCATATTGAAACAGATGGCAGCTAAAGGTGAAGCTATAGTAAAAGGTGGTAGCGGTAGAACTGCTGGAAAAGTGGTACAGGCTACCATAGCTGATTTAGGTAGAACACAATCTGCTTTAGCAGAATCATTAATGAGTGCTCAGACTAATACTAGAGCTGCAAATTTAAATATAGATTTGAAGAAAGCAATAGCAGATAAAAATGCTGATGCAAACTTAATGCTAGATCCTGGAACTCTACCAGTACCGCCTGTACCATATAAAACTTTAGTCACTGAATATGATTTACCTAGAGAATTAGAAGATTTTGATTTTGGTCCAGAACCAATTAAAGGAGCACAAATGACTTACACAGGATCATGGGCTAATTTAGGTGCTGGAATTTTAAATTCTTTAGCTAATTCAAGTCCTGGACCCGCTCAAAATAATGCTATAGGAGCTTTTAGTTCTAGCGATTTTATGAATCCAAGTACAAATTATAATTTTACTGGAGGAATGGGAGATTTCTCTGGAGTTGATTGGACTAATAGCATAGGAGATTATTCAAGTTTAGCGGGCAGTATTTCAGTTCAATATTAAATAAATTTTAATTTTAAAAAACAATGGCAAGTAGTTATCAAGGGTACGCTCGTCCTACTGGCTTTCAAGAACTCACAGCAACTAATGCTGAATTAGTAAGGCAGCAAGAGCAAGACAATAGAAAAATTCAAGCTTTAGAAAAACAAAAAGCTGAACTAGATAAACGAGCAGATAAGTCTGAACGTCAACTAGAAAGAAAATTAACTAAAGAGGAAGAACAAAGACTTAAGAATTATAACTTTGTTGAAAACATTTCTTACGACAATAGAGTTCAGGCTATTAAAACCAATCAACAAATTGAAGAACAAAGCTATAGAACTCTTGCAGAGGAGGACCGCAAAAAGGCGCAAGACCTTATGCAATTTAGTCAGTCCCTTACAGATAGCTTAGGTAAATTCCATGAAAAATGGAAAAACAATCAAATGCAAGCTGGATATAATGCAGCTGCAATGGAAGGGTTGCCTAGTGATTCTGTAGCTGATCAAGTAGAAGGTAGTAATAAACTTTATGAACAACACTTAGATATACAAGATATTGGAGAAGCTTTGTGGAAACAAGGTGCACCAGTTAATGTTGTCAATAATGTAAAAAGAAGTAGTGCTTGGTGGGAATATGGAGCTGCACAATACAGAGCTGAAGCAGCTGGTGATGCTTTTTCATTTTGGATAAAGAATTATGTAAGAGATTCTGGAGCTATACAACCACATGAAGTACAAGAAGCCTTAGAAAAAGGCAGAGAGAAATTCTTAAAAATGAATAACCTATATGGTTATAGTTCAGATTTCTTAAATCCAACTTTAAAGAAGATGGGTGATGCTAGTAGGAGGTTATTAGCTAAAGCACAAGCAGGGAAAGATTACGTAGATAGTCAAGATATGGTTGCGGTTTTGCGTAATCAGTTTTATCAAAACAAAGATGTCGAAAGTATGAATAGATATTTTGCTGATGGCATGAAAAGTTTTGATAAAAATGGCGTTCGTTATAAAGGACTTTTTAAAGAAATACTTAAAGAGGATTTATCTAACACAGATATATTTTCAGATGAAGTATTTGAATCTTTAATAAACTCTCCTACTACTGATCAACCAAGTAAAACATGGGCTGAAAGACATCCTATTTGGTATGACCAAATTGTAGAGGCAAGAAAAGAAGACGCACGTACCAGATTTGCAAAAAGAGAAGCAGAACACGAATTTGAAGGTCAACAGTGGCTTAAAAAACTAAAAGATGATGAAGATCTATTATTTGCCCAAGGTAAAAGATACAGTAGAGATCAACAAAAAGAGTTTATAAGACAGTGGAAAGATAATAAATGGGGTCCAATTCCTCCACATCTTACAAATATGGTTACGACTGAAGAGGTTTCTGATGAAGATATAAATGAAAGATTAGAGAGAAAAGATAGAGGTGGTGAACCTATATATAAAGAAGATCTTTACGGTATTGATGATTACGAACTTTGGAAAGAATGGGCAGATATTGCTAAAGATTCACAGAATTATTCATTACCCGCAGAATACAAAGAAGAGTTAACTTCAGCTATAAATGCTGCTGTTAAAGATTATGCAAAAGACCTACAGAAACAAGAAGATTACACCTTTATTGATGCTAATACAACTAACATGAAAAGAGATTTCATTAGACTGTACAAGGAACATATTGTAGTAAGTGAAAGTCCAAGAAAAGCTTATAATGCTGCTTCTAATGAGATGAGAGAGAATCTAAAAAAAGGTGATTATAGCCGTTATGCAGAATCCTCTGATAATACAGTTTTTGTACAAAATAGAGAAATAGCAATGACTGCTATTAAAGCTAATCCAGAAATATTTTATACAAGTGTAGTTCCTGGAACTGAAGAAGCTTTAAAAAAATATAGAGACACTAATGGCAGAGAAGTTCATAAAATATTTGAGGATCTAGCCGTTGAACTTAATAGATCTAAAAAAATAAATGTAACTCCCACTCAACTTGCTGATTTTGGATTAGAAGTAATTGATGATAAACCAATTAAAACAGAAGCTGATCAAGAATTAGAAAAACTTCCTTTACGTATACAAAAATTATTATCAGTACATACTGACAAGGTAAGAGTAGAAAGAGCAAAAGTAGAATGGCTTAGAGATCAAAACGCTAACGTATCTTATAACGATCCAGGATTTTTAAGTGATGATTTGCAGAAGTTAATTGAAGAATCTAGAGAAAAAGTTCTTGATGATAAATTAAAAGAAGCGGGATATGTAACACCTCAATTAAATGAAGCACGTCCAAGAATAGGAGATTGGAAACGATTACCTAGAGGAACATTTATTAAATGGGATGGTGATCAATGGATTGAAACTGGAGTCTTTTTTACAAATAGAAAAGAATATGAATTTCCAGCAAGAGAATACCTCGATAGAGATCGGGTTAGAAGAAAACTACTAAGGTAATAGAATGTACTCAGGATATGATCCTAACTCTGTAGATAAAGAGGCATTACAAGAATCAATTGATCGAGATGCTCAGTACAGAGAATTAGAAAAAAAGAAAAGACAGATAGCTGCTGAACAGCAAGCTCAAGAGGAAGCGGAAGAGGTACAAGCTCAAGCTGAACTAAAAGATGTTCGTAACAAAAAGAACTTAGGAGGCATTGTTGGAGTAGGTAAAGAAATAGGAGCTGCCGTTACCGGTGGATTACAAGATACAGTTTCCTCTGTTGTCACTCTTCCAGAAAGAGCCATTGATATGTTCAGTGGTGAAATGGTTGAAGAAGGTAAAACTAAAGAAGGCTATAAAGCAGAATGGGATGATTGGTTTGTTAAAGATGAAAACCCCATAGAAACAAAAACATGGTGGGGATCAGCCTTACGAGGTCTGGTTCATTTCGGATCAATGGCAGCTGCAATAATACCCGCTGCAAAAGTATCTGGTATAGCAGCTGCAACAGCTGGTTGGAGTACAATAGTTCGTGGTGCTGCAATTGGTGCTGCTTCAGATTTAACATCTAAATACAGTCAAGAAGACAATGGTCTCGCAGTTCTTAGAGATAGATTTAACTTTATAGATACTCCTATTTCTACAAGAGATACTGATCACCCAGCTATGAAGACATTGAAAAATGTTGTAGAAGGTATGGGAATTGGTGTGATATTTGATGGATTAAGTCTTGCTATTGGTAAAGGTGTAAAAAAAGTTAGAGGGATTGATCCTAAAACTAAGAAGCCAATTATCGAAGATGCTATTCCAGAAGAAGTAGAAAAAATAGCTTTACGAGCAGAAAGCCGTAGAGGACAAATTATAGAAAAAGCTCAAGATCAATTAGCTAGTCCAGAATTTGGTGCGTACAAAAACAAACCACTAGCTAACAAATGGCAAGCAGCCCCTACCTCTAATGGTTCTCCTTATGATGTCAGAAGACAGTTAAGAAGAACTAGAACAGAATGGGGAGCTGAACATGGATCTACAGATTCTTTATATACACCTGTTCAATTAGAACGTACAGCTATAACTAGTCGATTAGCAGAAGAGCAGCTTACAGGTATTATGCGTAACTTTATGAGTGATGCCAGAGTTCAAAAAGAAATAGCTGAGGCTAAGGCAAAACAAATACCTTTAAGTGAAAAATGGGAAGATGCTGTAATTACAGCTCAAAGAATATTTGAGGGTAGAAATACAAGCGATATAACACCACAAGAATTTTGGGCAGAATTAGATAAAGCACCTACAGTAAGAGATGCAAATACTCCAGATGAATTATGGGTTTGGAAAGAATCCAATCAAGCTGTTGCTGATTTAGTTATTGGATCATTATTAAAAGAAATAAGAGATCAAGGAATAGCAAACAGAGAGTTATATGACATAGCTGATTTAGCCGATATAGATGGTCCAGTTAAAGCAATGTATGACAAGATAATTGCTGGTTTAACTCAAATTAAATTGAGTAAAATGACTTTATCAGATATGTTTAGAGGTCAAGGTATAGGAAAAAGAAGAAATTTAATTTTTGATGCTGTTGACAAAGAAGTTGCAGAAATGGCTGAAGCTCATCAACTAGCATTAAAAATTGCTGGTGATGACGCTAATGATGATTTATTTAGAGCTATCCACGAAACAATATCAATGTCAGGTGAGATTCATAACTTAACTGACTACGATAATTACATTAGGAAAATAGTTAAAGGTGGTACGTTTAAAAAAGGCGGTAAACAAACCGGTCTAATATTAAAAGGTTTACAAAGAGTATATAAAAATGGTGTTCTTAGTGGTCCTAAAACTCCAGTAAGAGCAATGATGGGTACTGGAACTGCTGCGTTTTTACGTCCATTATCTACAGCATTAGGTGCTTCTATGAAAGGAGATGGTGCAACTATGCGAGCTTCGATGGCTGGTTTTAGTGCAATGGTTGAGGCTATACCAGAAGCTTTTACATTATTTAAAAAAAATCTAAATTCTTACTGGTCTGGAGATGTTGCAACAATTCAATCTAGATATAACGTCATAACAAAAGGTGATGAGCAATGGAATTTATATACTAACTGGATAGAAA
>Ga0160423_10000629_pt1 | contig 29021 bp, 18 predicted proteins | sample CRUFie14St8metaG_FD_108191 | JGI IMG/M metagenome (GOLD analysis project Ga0160423, IMG submission 108191) | Marine microbial communities from the Costa Rica Dome - CRUD Field 142mm St8 metaG | ecosystem: Environmental > Aquatic > Marine > Oceanic > Photic zone | place: Costa Rica: the Eastern...
TTATCACCGAGGATGACGCCGACATGGTAGATTTTAGCGTCAAAATCAATTCTCATCTCGTTATTATTACTGTTGGAATCGGAAGAGGACACTACACGAGCAATGATTGATTGATCGTCGCCTGAACTCGCTGTCCACTCATACAAAATTGGATTACTTGTAGAGGCAGCACTAATGACTCCTAAGTCAATAGAGTCTAGAAGGGTTGGGTTGCCTGTGTTAGCAAGTGTCTCATGAAGAATTTCCAATACTGCGGTCCCGGATGCTGCTCCAATATTGGCAACAACCACTCTAATTTTGTGGGCCCCAGGTGCAATGATTATCTCGCCAGCCTCTTCAATGGAACCGCCTTCCGAAAATGTTAGTGCAGCAACAGAAAAATCAGGATTAGATCTTCCAGATGCTGCATCAGCAGGTATAACTGGCAATGTAACCTGTAGTACCAACACAGCTAGCATCAGGAAAACTATTTTCCTGTCAGACATCTGTCATACCTCCCCTAAAAGCATGTATCTGGACGGATTTGCCCTGCCTTGTCCAAACGGCCAATAGCTGTTCCATCAACTGGTTATGAACATCATTGCCAATGCCAAGTCTTCTCCTCTCTTCCCACAGCAGCAGCTGTTCGGCCTGAGTCAGCACCCCGTCTTTGAGGTAGAGTTCAAGAGTCCGACGATAGGAATCTCTGTCAGATACTGCGTAAACGATTTCGTCCCCAGGAAGAGTATCTGCTCTGTCTTGCAGTATGTTTCCCAGATTCAGGGCTTCTTCATATGATAAGTTACGCCTATCCAAATCGCTTTGAATTGAAGAGGCGATCTCTTGTAATGCGTACCGAGAGGATGCTTTGTGAATTTGCCGCATGAATTTGCGACATCTTCGCGACATGCGTCCGCCCGCCATGGGCCTTTCTGTAAACCGGGCGGATTATAAGACAATCGCTAGTAACCACTAATTTAATGCAAAACGTAGGGAAAACTATTCATTATGCATATTACGTTTATAGAAAGCCACATACAATATAAAACAAACAATGAAAGACTTGATTTGTGACTTCTTTTTGGGTTAAGCCATGGCAGAAGCAATTACACTAGAAGCAGGAGACAAATCTCCCTTATTTGACGCAGTAGATTCGAAGGGAGTAAGGCATAAATTAACAGACATACTTGCTGGCGGGAACAAGGTAATACTATACTTCTATCCCAGAGATTCAACACCTGGTTGTACTACTCAAGCATGTGACTTCAGAGACGACATGGCGAAGTTAGCATCGCATGGCTATGTCGTGTTGGGCGTGTCCAAGGACTCTGAAAAGAGCCATGAGAATTTCATAACCAAACAAGAACTGAATTTCCCTCTACTTTTGGACGAGGATGGAACTATTCACGAAACCTTCGGGGCGTGGAGAATGAAAATGAATTATGGCAAGGAGTACATGGGTTGTGCTCGATCTACGTTCGTTATCGGCGAGGATGGTAACTTAATCTTCGCAAGATATAACGTAAAAGCAAAAGGTCACGTCTCTATGCTATCGAGAGAGCTGGGACTTGATGAGTGAATTGGGCGGCCTTAAGGTTGAACTTGCCCACGGAGGCACAGCATGGAAACCATGCATGATTGCAACAGAAAACATTGGCTCTGGCACAAAGATTGGCGCCCTTTCACACATCGGAAAAGATGTTGTAATCGGGTCAAACTGCAATATACAAGGAATGGTTTATGTCGCTGATAAATGCTTGATTGGAGACAATGTTTTCATCGGCCCAAAAGCAACACTCACAAACGACAAATATCCACCCTCTGGTGGGCAATGGTCCCCAATCGTCGTTAAGGATGGTGTTGTTATTGGAGCCAACGCAACAATAATTGCAGGCGTCACTCTTCAGCAGGATTGTGTAATCGGAGCAGGAGCAGTGGTCACAAAAGACGTGCCCAGCAACCAAGTCTGGATAGGCAATCCTGCGAAATTTCTGATGACTACATCAGAGTACAACAAAAGGAGAGAGATTGATGAGTAAAATTTCAGTGATAGAATTTCTAAAAAAATGCATTGAATATGCAGATGCTTCTATCACAAGAAAGGAAAAAAGAGGAGATGATTCTGAAATAATTGCCGAATGGCATGCATACAGAAACTACACGCAATATGCTCTTGAAGAGGTTGAAAAGGGCGATTTAGACCATTGGTTTGTTCGTGATTATACACCTGCAGAGCATGAAATTAATGTTGATGATTTAGACCATCCGTCAAGGGCGAAATGGCTTGCCGCTTCTGCATCACCAAGGCCACTGGTACTAGTTAGCACACGGAGTGGAAATCAGGAAAATGTCGCACCTGTAACCAGTATTTCAGTTGTGTCTAATTCTCCACCACTAATCGTAATGTCGCTATCACAAAACAGAGAAGGAAGAAAGAGAGACACTTATCTAAACTTAGTCGATACCAAGGAATGTGAATTACAGTTCCTTGCTCCTACACTCAAAGCTGCTAGGGATGCTGACCTTGCTGGCAAAGCAACTGAAGGAAGTGAATGGGATTTACTTGATGTGGAGGGACCAATACACCCTCTGGCTATTGTTGTAATGAAATGCAGATTAGTAGAAGATAATCCACTACCAGAGGGAGCCGTCGCCAGACTGCTTACTCTTCGTGTTGAAAGTTTGATTGTACCATCAGAAACTCCCCCCGATGAGGGGTTGGCTCTCCTATGCCAACATGGGATGGACAGATTAATTCCAACCCCTGTAGATTGGTCACACATTGCGACATATCACAGAAGTTGAGAGAGACCTTCCTCGAGGGATGTTTCAGCTGACCAATCGATTACAGAATTCATTGAAACGTCGGGTAAGCGTCTTTGACTATCACCGTGGTTTGACTCAATATGAACAATTTCTACGCCTCTATGCTTAGCGATTTTCTTTGCCAATGAAAGTATACTCAGTTCTTCTAGCGAACCAAGATTAAAACTATGCCCCGAGATGTGATCTAGATCTCCTATCTTCAGCAATGCTTCTACAATATCACCGACCCATGTGAAGCTACGCGTCTGCAACCCTGTTCCGTGGACTTGAATGGTGTTTCCAGTCATCATCATCGATACTACCTGCCCATTTTCACCCCCATGGAGCCGGGGCCCGTACACATTAAATGGTCTAGCAATTCTTACATCCATGCCTTTTCTTGCTTCAAAATGACACAGTAATTCTCCGATGTGTTTTGAAGCCCCATAAGAATGGCGCTGATGAAGAAAAGCAGGTGTAAAAACGCTTGTTGAGTTATTATTCAGAGGCATTTTTTCTTGTTCGCCAAACGCTTCTGGAGAGGAGTAAAACACGATTCTACTGTCAAGTTTTTTCGCATATTCTAGAGCCATTCTTGTTCCGTTAACATTCACATCGACTACCAAATCTGCCTCATTATGGAATCTACGTGTCCCATTTATTGCAGCCAGATGATGAATAACATCTGGTTTGAAGTCCCTACATGCTTCTTCCCAATCCTCTTGATTGCGAACATCACCGGTAACCAGCTTTGCACGCTCGTCAACTTGCGATTTATCACCGCGAGATAAATCATCAAACACAACAACATCATCCCCTCGTGCTACTAATGCATCAACTAAGTGTGAGCCCAAAAACCCCGCTCCGCCTGTGACTAGTATGCGCATCTAATCACCAACGCGCTTTATTACACTGATTGTTACTTCATTGCCATTTTTAGAGATCCTTACTAAATCTCCATCATTTATGGCAATGCAGGGATCTTTGTCAAATCCATGCGAATAAGGAACCTCCAAAAGACTACAAGCGGGAAGCGTCAAAGAACATACGTCTCGATTTACAATAGCCTTTGGCCCCATGCCGGTGTAGATAAGTCCCATCAGAACATAAGGCGCAACTGTTGAGCCCGAGCCCTTTGGATAAATCAAAATCTTGTCTTTAATGGCACGACCATCAAGTGGATGGCCTACTTCTTCGACGATACCGCTATCCCTGTTTACATATCCAAGATATGTAATCGGCACGTCGGTTACCATCGCCTCTCCTTCCATCTCCCAATTCCCTTGGGAGTCCAGACCCCCTCCAGTAAGTTTGCATTCTCCATATTGAAATGATTTCGAGGATGCGTGTTGGGGTTGTGCTTTAGGCTGTAAATGCGTGACTGGACCCTCAATTAGTGTGGGGTCAAAAGCATGGGAGACACAATCTTGGATGGTCCCCACGGAGGTTGGCATTTTGTTAAGACCACTAGTTAGGTAATGCTCGGCCTTCAGAGAATTAGTCATCAAATGATTGTATTTATTTCGATTGTAGGGGGTTACTTCAGGACATGTATCTTGCAAGATTACCGCCCCAGCCTCCTCTAGTATTCCAATTGAACCGTCCGCATCTGCCAGTTGGTAATTGTGACTCGATGTAAATACCCATAAGCGGTTGTCGGGAATCTTTAGACCCAATTCCCCATAACCCCTCACGTAAGAAGATGTTATCCTTATCTCCTCAAGACTTGCTTGTGGACATCCAATTACCACCAAATCGATTTGTCCTTTAGGCGCAAGATCCTCGTATCTCCCTTTCAAGTCAGCTTCTGTAAATTTGAGATGTTTTTCTTTTCCCGTGAGTTCAGGAGATTCGGTGTGACCCTCTGCCCAAAGCATCGCGCAGCCGTAATTTGCTGCAGCTGCTGTTAGCGCTTTTTTAGATGCAAAACTAATGTATTCTGGCAGTCCCCGAAGATACGGCATTGGGCCGTATGGAACATCCCAATCAGGCCTAACTTGCTTCCCAATCCAGTCCCCTAAAACTGACCAATCGGCCAACGATGATAACTCACAGTCAACATCTACTACAATGTTTGGAACTCGGTTTTGTTCAAGGTGTAGGCCCCATTTCGGAGCGTAACCTGTCAGAGCAGTGGCTAAAGCCGATAATCCTGATTCTCTGTTTGTAATCAAACCAGTCCACGAATTTGAGAATGCTACTGCATTTGATTCTGCCCATGAAGCAATGCCTGATTCACCCTCGATTCCTCTATCATAGGGGGTGCATGAGAGAGTTGCCTCAATCCCAAGTTGCTCATAAGCGTCAATAATCTCGAACTGTTGCTCCAAAAAGTCAGGATAATCGATATCCATTTCTTCCATCTTTTCCTTGTCACACCCTGCTGAATTCAGGGTGGTGGGAATGGAAACAGAGCCTTCTCCTGCGAGGTCTGCGAGGAACCTTCGCAAACCGTGTCCACCCGTGATTACAGACACTCCTGAAACGTGGCTGTGATTGACTTCAATAAAACCCTCAGCGCCGGCTGTCTTTGCTAAATCAATTACCAATCTCGCTGCTTTTTGTCTAGTTAGACCCTCGGTGCCAGAAAGCATCGAAGCGAGTCTTTTCGGCACCTCCATGTAATGATGGTAGAGCCACACTTTCATGAACACTTTGTAGGGAATAGAGTCAAAACCCAATAAGTTGAGATGCCAAACATGGCGGAGAAGACACCGACAAAGAAACAAAAAATTGTGAAAATTTTTGCGATTTCTGTTGTAATTTTGAGCATAGTAATGAGTTCGATAGCACTGTATGTTGTTAGTGATATCAAAGAAAAAAAGGACGGAAATGACGGCAGGACGTCGCTTACTAAAACCAGTACACTTTACGGCACTAACGGCTGTGAAAATGGTGGATTTAGTATACAAAGTGGGATAGATGAGAACCGAAATGGGGTTCTTGAAAACGAAGAGGTTTCAGAAATCAAAAACATCTGTCATGGGACAGAGGGTCCTCCTGGTCCAATGGGAAATAGGGGATATTGGGGTTACAACGGAACGAATGGAATTGATGGCATAAATGGCACTGACGGAGAAATTGGGGTTTCTTCATTTATCGACTCCTTTGTCGGTCCTTACGGGCCATGCTCCAGTGCAGCAATCATTGAGATGGGAAATAATTCTAGTAGCATGATTGTTGATTCTACAATCAAAATATGTTTTGAAAATTTGACAAAAGGTAGACTGACAGATGTTAACTTGAATACAGGTGATTCATTTTCTACTGGTTGTAATGGAGGCAGCGCGAACGGTGGACTGTTCCTTTTTGCAACTGTTAGAGATGGCAATTGCCTGCTATACAAAATAGAGGATGGGGTTGTAAGCCAGGTCTCCGATGATGTGAATTTTTTGCCGGGGTCAATACTAGGATTTACTGTCCACAAAAACAGGATATGGTTTGATGCAGATGATGGAAGCGGCACACAGATTTGGTCTAGTGATGGCAAAACAATGTGGAGAGAGACAAATTTAACATCTGGAATTCAACCTGGGACTGAGATGATTAATACGGGTAATGAAATAGTAATCTCTCACAGCAGCGGCTTATTGTTAATTGGTGATTCTGACACATATTTGTCGGGCAATTATTGGAACCTCACATATGCTAACGGCATACTGATTTACAATAGTGTAGACGGAATGTATGTTGATGGTTCAATTTTCAACGCTGAAATTCACTCTGATGCGGTTTTCCATGAGGGTTACCTGTGGTTTATTGCAACTAGTGATGGTAATGGTCCGCAATTGCACAGATCTGATGTTTCATCTATTGAGAAACTGACTACTCAATTGCAATTTAATTCTGGTAATGTAATAGGCCCGTCTGTGATTGGACAAAACATTGTATTCGACTCAGGTGGAATCGTGTCTTACAACACGAGTTCGTCCAGTCTACAAGAACTAAATTCAACAATACAACTTGCAGGAACTGATTCTGATTGGATTATTTTCCAAGACAAGATTTGGTTTCCATGCGCTGTAGCAAGCATCGGGTTCGAGTTATGTGTAAGCGACGGTTTGGAATCATGGTTACATTTTGATTACAATCCGGGAATATCCTCTTCCAACCCAACAAATTTTGCGATTCTCCAAGATAATCTGGTAATGTTGGTTGAACAGAGTAGCGAAGGAGGGCAATTAGCAGTCGTCACTGAAAACTCAATTGAATTATTGTGGGACCACAATCCAGGCGATTTTGCATCTGGAATCCATGGAGATTTGTGGGTTGGAGATGAGTTATTATTTTTCATCGGTGACGATTCGCAAACCGGATTAGAAATGTATGGATGGGCACACGGCGAGTTGTCTGATGAATGGATAGTTATTCACTGACGCCAGTCATGCTTTGCAGCAAGGGGTTGCCTCCAGCCTTGACCGAATGCTCGCTTGGACACTCTCGGTGCGGGAGGCATTTGCCATCGTTTGTGCTCGTTCCTCGACAACTTTGTGAGCACATCTTTGACAGTATCTGCACTAAATCCCTTGTGAGTGATTTGTGTTGCATCCAGTCCCGATTCAATATGTAGTCGAAGTATTTCATCAAGTACGGGGTAAGGTGGTAAACTGTCCTCGTCTTTTTGGTTAGGAGCCAATTCTGCGCTAGGAGGTTTAGTTAACGTAGATTCTGTAACAGCCATGCGCCCAAGCCTTTTGTTAAATTGCCTTGCAAGAGAATATACCTCCATTTTGTACAAATCACCAAGGGGCGCATAACCTCCCGCCATGTCTCCATACAAAGTGCAGTAACCCTGTCCAAGTTCTGATTTGTTTCCTGTTGCTATTGCCATTGCCCCGTTAGCATTAGCATGGGCCATAACGATAAGAGCGCGAAGTCTTGCCTGCAAGTTTTCTCCTGCTACTGGATGACCTGTGTTTAATATGTCATCCAAAGCGACATCTGTAGCTTCATGTAGGCTCGAAATAGAACGCATGGAGAAATTGATACCTAATGCCTCTGCAGTTGCCTTAGCGTCATCTATGCTGTGTTGACTCGAGTGTTTGGATGGCATCGAAATTCCTGTCACGTTCTCCGGCCCTACCGCAGCACTTGCGATACACGCAGCTAGTGCTGAATCTATTCCTCCAGAGAGACCGAGAACAATCTTAGAGATTCCACTCTTCTTACAATAATCAGAAAGTCCGATGATAATAGCGTCCAGTAATTCATCTTCGGTTTCCTCTAAATTTTCATCTGCTTGTAGAATTGTTACTTCTCCATCCCCTACCCAGTAGCAATTTTCAGGGCTCGCCAAATCTGTGACCAAAACTCCTTCTGACCAAGCTGGAGCGATTACTGTGGTGCCGTCAGGCCATGCAATTATTGAGCGCCCGTCAAATAATAGGTCGTCATTTCCACCAACTTGATTGGCCAAGAGAAATGGATGATTTAGGGAAGCCGCTGCGCTTCTAGCAACTTCAATCCTTACACCGGATTTGTTTGCATGATAAGGAGATGCGGACAGATTTACTGTAGCATGTAAAATTACACCCTGTCTACCCCACTCAACGATTTGGGCTATCGGGTCGCTGTCATAGTCGTTGGGAGTGGCTCGACAGTGTTGCCATGCATCTTCGCAAACTGTTACGCCTATATCCAAACCAGCGATTGTCCTAGCGATACCCGGCCGTTCATCTGCCTCAAAGTATCTCTCCTCATCGAATACATCGTATGTGGGGAGTAATTGCTTCCGTGTTATCTCTCTGACTGAATCGCCGGCTCTCACGACACCATTCCCGGGTAATGACCTGTCGTCTTCAGCAGGAACTGGTGTTCCTACTAGCACAGGAATTTCTGTGTTTAACGAACTTGCAACCCTATGACATTCATCAATAAAATCAGGTTGTAATAAAAGGTCTCGGGGAGGATAACCACTGATGGCTAATTCTGTAGTAACAGCGAAACTGGAACCATGTTCTGCAGCTAATTTTGCTAATTTGGATATCATTTCAGCATTCCCTGAAATATCACCTACGACCGGATTGGCCTGGAGTAACGCAATTTTAGACGACATAATACCCACCAGGTCACAGAGTTTAATCTTCATAATCAAATTCGTCACTTTCGAATTCAAATTCAAGATCGGATTCTCCTTGTTTAGCGGTAGCGACTCTCATCCAAGATAGCACGAATAACAAACCGATACATATCATCGTCATTGTTGTGCCTAATATCCATGGATTCGTCGCACCAATTGCGTCTTCAAGGAACCCCCTTTCCTTTGCTGGTGTTACGTCAACAAACTCTGTTTTATCTGTTGTCTCGCCAAGTGTAACTTCTAGCCTTTGCAAACCAGGTGCATCTGGTTTCCAATCAATAAGAAGAGTGTCCACAGATTCTGCTTCGACAAAGACCGAGGTTTTTGCCAATTGTGAGCGTTGACCTGCTAAGTCAACAATTTCCACCAAAATTTCAGCATCGCCACCAAGCATACCATCGTTTCTTATGTGAATTTGAACAATTGTATTCTCATCCACTTCTAAATTTGATTTTGACAACTCTATTCCGCTCTGTTCTAGTGAGAAGTCGGTTGTATGATGCTCAAGATTCCATATACCTGAGGGGAATGCTACTGAATTGCCATCTCTTTCAAACTGATTGCCAGCAATATCTCTACCGTCCACTCGCATTTTAACAACTAAATTTTCTTGTAAAAATTGTCTTTCAATACCCCTGAGGTCTATTGCGGCAGTGAACTCTAACCTCAAACCAGTATTTTCGGTTCCAACAAGACTCATAGGTACTGTATCAGAAATTATAGAGCCGCTTTGTCCTCCCGCAGTTACCCACCAAAACAATTCGACTGAATCAGAATCTATTCCGTAATTCTCTGAGATGATTACCCGAACAAGATGTTCGTCAACCTCCAGTGTTGCTGATGGTCTTGGGGAAGAATACTCAACAACCTGAGGTCCAACTGCGTCTACTAGTATCCATCTTACTGCTTCAGTAGGACTGGTCATATCAATCCCTTGTTCGGGCATGCAGTCAATTTTCCAAGTCATTGCATGCTGGCCTGAGGATAATGGTGCAATCATGGATGCAGTGAATAATCCATTTGTAGCGACTGCGGGTGTTTTAATTCCATTTAGTCTGACCTCTAACCCACAATCAAAGTCCGGATAATCACCCGTTTTGACGAATATCAAATGTCCTGAAAGTTCTATGGTTGAACCTGGCGTCACTCTAGCCCCGTCCTCGTTCAGTGCACCATTCTCAACCCAAAGCGACATATTGTCAGGTATCATCATCTCAGACGAGAAGCGCCAGCGATTTTGAGGGAAACTTACCTCGTTTTGATTGCCCGCACGGTCTTGTATTCGGACTACAGGTTCTCTCCTTGTATCTCCCAAATCAGGCAGACTCCACTGTGGAATCAACTCTAATGCAAGTACAAGATTCTGCTCATAAGGACTTGGAGTGAAGCCATTTTCGTCATTAATTCTACAACTGCTGATAATTATGTGAGTCGTCTCACTGACACATTCATTGGTATTGGAGTTCCATCGCAAATTTAGTCTATCACTAACGATATTATCTGCAAGAGAAACCTGTATTTCTTCTACATCTGAAATCCCGTTAGGTTCAGTAAATGAGATATTCAATTCGTATGATTGCCCCGGATGTAGCCAAGCCCTACGCTCTCCGGCCCATTCGAAGCCTTCAGGACTAATCACCGGAGCTCCATCAGCCATAATTTGGTACATGAATAAGTGGTTATCTGCCATTTCAGAGCCACCTCCTAGAAGTTGATGCCCAGAGGGATCGCTACCAATAACGTAACCGGCTACTTTTTCTCCAGCGAAAGCAGCAGTGTCGTCGATTGTTGCAATGTAATTTCCAGCAGTTGTACCCAAATTAATCGGGTTTGTCATCTTCCGAGGAATGTATTCTCCAACGCTAGGCCACCCATCTCCATCAAGATCGTTAGCCCATTCCATCCACAGCATCAAAGTAACATCATCGGGCAACACTGGTTGATCTGATATGTTGATTATCACTTGTTGATTCATTGATGATTGCAAATGGTCAAAATATCTGATGTTTGAACTCGCAACGACTGGTGCTAATGGATCTACGATGAACGTTCTATTTACCACTGAAGGCCCATTTAATCCGCCACCTGCGAGAGGTATAACCTCGACCTCATATGTTAGATTACCAGCTTTGAAGGGTGTGACAGTATCTACTACCCAATAAGAACCATTGTACTGGGTGGTATTTGCGATGGTTTGACCATTTTCAGTCAAACGAAGTTCGTACTCTCCCGGGTACGGTTTCTCGTAATCACCTCCTTCCTCGAATCCAATATCGACGTGAATACTTATGTTATCCTCCGCCATGAGATAATCCAAGTCTGAACCTACTACACCTTTGTCTGTAGTAATAACCATGGATTGGATTTCCAAATCATTGTCTATTGCTTGGCTAGACCATGTTCTTATGGCTGGCATAGAAACTACTCCATTGGCTAATTCAACACGTACCTCAAATCTCATTTCAGACTGGTCATCAAAGGATTGAGCAGTTCTAAATTTAGCGTTTAAATCATGTAGATTATTGGTTTCGCTTTGCCTAATACCATCTTCTGCAAAAATCAACGTTTCATGGTCACCAGTTGCGATTATACCTTGGCCCTGAATAGGTATGAACCACATAGCATTCTTGTCTTCTGTATACATATTAACAATCAATCTATGCGGTGAAGAAGAGTAAGTTTGTGCACGAGTGTTTACCTCCCTCCACATCTGCGAGGGTGTAAGTGTTTGTGAGTCGTTAGTCCAAGTCATTGCACCCATCGCAACGTCTCCTGAGGAGGTTGAAGAAATGAGGGCTACTCGTAGAGAACACGGGTAATTTGCTGTGAATTTGAGAGGCAAACTTGCAGCCTTGGAAGAATCAAGCCTTGCTCTGTTAATCGCAAGGACCATGTCATCTAGAGCTGTTGCTATGACAACATCGTGTGCATCGTAACCAATACTTATCCCGCCAATTCTGTAGTTTCCTGCATCTGAGATAATCTCTACTCTTGCGTGAATATACTCCTTTCCTGCAACTATTTTTACCGGAGGTGTTGTCCTAGTTTCATAATTTAGATTTTCCAGCTCTGTTTCATTTAGAGACAAACGCAGGCCATCTACGTAACCATTACCACCAGTCTGGGTTACCATTGTAGAACCTATCCAAACAGCAATAGTCTGTACGCCAAGTCCGATTGTACTGACCTTGTCTACTGATAATTCAAACGATTTAGCATCTCGGGGAACCAAAATACTCTGCCAGGTAGTCGGATTTAGACCGACTGGAAATATTGTACTCGAATTACCATCAATCAACACATCTTGATTGCCCCAAGTTCCAACTCCTTTGTCTGTAACTGACCATTCATTTCTACCATCTTCGTCAATATCCATCCGTGGAGAAGAAATTGCGACTGTGGGGTATAACTGAAGTTTTAATTTGTCAATCTCCCATTGTTCTGAATCGCTCTCAAATTTGAATTGGATTACTGATGCTGGGTGAGTAAGATTGATTTTGTTAGTGGAAGAATTAGTCTCAATCCAGTTTGCTCGATCAATTGAAACATATTCGGTAATATTTCCTTGGCCCTCTATCTCGAACTTGTAAGATGCGAAAGGCATGTCAATGTCATATGTTGGAGACATCATTGAGGAATTAGATTGACCTAGCAATTTGCCATCGCTATCGTGCCATGATGAATTGTCCAATTCCCAACCTTGACTTTCAGGATTAGAGATTAGCTCATTGTAGTGCTTTCCACCACCAGAGATACCGTATAACCTCGGGGACTCTCCTAATTGATTTGAGGAAAATTCTATTTGCAATCTGAGAGATTTGTGGACATCCCAATCTATTGCAGATAGGTCGACAAAGACTTCTGACCGATTTGTTAATCCGGGTATTGCAACATCGGTATCATCATCGATTACAGTCCAGTTTAACTGAGCGCCCTCAGGAATAGTTGCATCCAAGAAAATTGGCGGAAATCTCCCTGGATCAATCTTTTCATCCGAATTAACGGACCATCCAAACGAAGGTGTTGTTAGATTTGCACCCTTTGTTCCGGGAATTATTACATCGTCAAAGAACCAATAATCACAACATGTACCTGACCCTGCATTTTGTCTAGCTCTTACTTGAAAATCAGAGTGATATGCGTTTGTGGGCAGGTTGTAATTTACATTGGTTACACCGCCCCCTGTCGGGGCTCCCGGTAAATACTGTATTTGGGTCCAACCGTTGTTAGAATTCTTGTACTCGAGATAGAAATTCTCGTTCGTGTCAGGCTCTTCCCCACATGAGTATGTGCCCTGTTTTATCCAAGCTTGTACTGAAAGACCCGCATGCCCGACTAGATTGACTGGTGGGCTTGTCACAGTTACAGATCCTCCTCTTGTCCACCAAGATGCACCATTACCTCCGCTCATCCCACAGGTTGTAGCAGTATTTCTTTGTCCAAAGTTTGAATTTGAGGAGACCCACCCGTTTGCGTTCTTTTCGAAATCCCACACTACGCCTTGGAAACCTAGCATCAACGAACCATCATCTTCGATTGTGAGACCTTGTTTAGAGAAACCAGCCTGATTCCAATCAGACCAATCAAATCCAGTTGCTCTCGTGGTGTTACTAGCCTCAACAGAGAATGAAACTGTCTGCAGGGCATGAGATGATTCCAATTCTAGTGACGGACCATTTCCATATGTTCCTGCACTGGGAATAATGACATTGTGTGCCTGATTACTATTGGATTTTTTCGCAATATTCTCACCAAGCTCCAGATTGGTATTATCTAGAGTGTAAAACTGCGACAGCGGACCTGAAAAAAGGAATAGCAAACTTAGCGCGAACGCCAAGACTCCTCTATTTGGGGATGCCATGCGTTTACCGCATAGAGTCAACGTAATTCAAAGCAACCCCTCTCCAGCATTTTTCTTAGGTTTGGTTTTGGTGAATAATTGCGACGTAGTGAAACGACTGTTTCAAGACGGGTTGGCTCCTCGCAGCATACATGGCCACCCCTCACAGCACTGAAGAATTGGATTCAGTTTCGCTTGAAACTGGGTTGCTTTCTACTTGGCAAGAGGAAGATTTGTTCAACAAAACTGTGGTCAACAGGAAACAAGGTAAGCCGTTCATTTTCCTAGAAGGCCCGCCCACCGCTAATGGAAAACCTGGGATTCACCACGTTGTGGCTAGGACATACAAAGACCTAGTTTGTCGCTGGAAAACAATGCAGGGTAATTTCGTTGAAAGAAAAGGGGGATGGGACACCCATGGACTACCTGTCGAAATCGAAGTGCAAAAACGCCTAAACTTGATGAGTAATGAGGCAATTGAAGAATTTGGGATGGAGGAATTCAACAAAGAGTGTCGAGAATCTGTGTGGACTTACGAAGCAGCATGGAGGGAAATGACTGAGCGTATGGCGTACTGGTGTGACTTAGACGAGCCTTATGTTACTCTACACAATGAATACATTGAATCATGCTGGTGGGCCCTCAAAAAGATGTTCGAAAAAGGCCTGCTATACAGAGGATACAAAGTACTTCCATACTGCCCTCAAACAGGAACTTCATACTCGAGTCACGAAGTTGCACTAGGTTACAAGGAGGTAGAGGAGCCATCCGTCTACGTGAAATTCAAAATGAAAGATAACGATGCTTCAATACTCGCATGGACCACAACGCCATGGACACTACCGGGAAATGTGGGCCTTGCTGTTGGGCCTGACGTTGAATACGTGAGAGTCAAGGTGACGGCAAAACCGGAAAACTGGGAAGGACATGGAGGTGCAGAGGTGGGTGAAGAATTAATCCTCGCAAAAGATCTGTTCAAGGAAGTAATGCGACATCACTGCGAGGAGGTCGAGACATTCCCAGGAAGCGACCTAATCGGGCGCTCTTACGAACCGTTATTCCCAGGTGCAGTAGATAGAAACGGGTCCGAATCTGCATGGACTGTTATCGGTGCAGATTGGGTTACAACAACCGATGGTACTGGAGTAGTGCACACCGCTGTAATGTACGGTGAAGATGATTACAATCTAGGGATGGAAGTCGGTCTTCCTGCTCAGCACACTGTGGGAATAGATGGCTCCTTTTTGCAAGGGACACACTCAGAACTAGACGGAAGGTATGTGAAAGATTGTGATGACACAATAATCAAGATTCTACACGAATCAAATCTTCTTTACAGAGAGAAAATGTACCTCCACGATTATCCCCATTGTTGGAGGACTGGACACCCACTACTCTACTACGCAATGGATTCGTGGTTCGTCAAAATGACCGCAGTCAAAGACAAGTTGTTAGATTTTAACTCCCAAGTTGAATGGGCACCAGATTGGGTCGGCGAAGGTAGATTCGGCGAGTGGTTACGTAACGTCAAGGACTGGGCTATTAGTAGAGAGAGATATTGGGGCACACCTCTGCCTGTGTGGATTTGCGAAGATTGTGAAAGTCAACATTGTGTTGGCTCAGTAGAGGAAATGGCGAGCATGGCAAAACCGGGAAGTCCAGTCGCTGATGATTTGCATCGCCCCTATGTGGATGATACAATTCTCGTCTGCAAAGACTGTGACGGAGATATGAAGAGAGAACCTTTCGTCATGGATTGTTGGTTCGACTCAGGCTGTGCATCTTTCGCTCAGTGGCATCATCCATTTGGTGAGGAAGGAAAATTCGAGAATAATTTCCCGATTGACTACATCTGTGAAGGTGTTGACCAAACAAGAGGATGGTTCTACACATTACTCGCTGTTAGTACCACTGTTTTCGATTCAATTTGTTACAAAAGTTGCCTGTCGCTAGGATTGATTCTAGACGCTGAAGGCAAAAAGATGTCCAAATCCAAAGGAAATATTGTTGACCCGTGGGACCACTTCAATAGAGAGGGAGCCGATGCGACCCGATGGTATATGGTCACTGCAGGAGCTCCTTGGAATCCGCTAAAATTCGACCCTAATGGTGTACGAGAAACCTACGGTAAGATGTTCTTGACCCTATGGAACATATACAGATTCCATTCAGACTATGCGGCACTGGATGGCTTTGATCCAGAAAGTTCACCTCGCGGAAAGAACACACCTCTGGACGATTGGGTCCTGTCCCGCTTAGCTGAAGTTGTGGTAGGTAGTACTGAACAATTTGAGAATTGGGACTTCCACAAAGCCTGTCGAGATATCGAGGAGTTTGTTGTCAACGACGTTTCTAATTGGTACGTGCGACGTTCTCGCCGCAGGCTTTGGGAGGAATCTGACAGCGATGACAAACTGGCTTGTCAACACACATTACACACAGTGCTTGTTACTGTCTCTCGACTTATAGCTCCCGTATCGCCATTCATGTCAGATGCCATTCACAGAAATCTGGAAGGTGAATCTGTTCACCTCGCTGACTGGCCTGAAGCAGGGAAGATCGATTCAGAAGTTATCCAAACGATGGCATTGGTTAGAGAACTCGCTGAAACTGGTCGCAGAATCAGGGTCGATGCAGACCGTAGACAGAGATTACCTTGTTCAGAAGGTTGGATTGTTAGCGGACCAGATTTGTCAGCGTTCCATGAAATTTTAGCGGAGGAGTTGAACGTAGAAGTGATTTCACTAGAACAGGATTTGGACAGATTCCAAAGAGTGGAGGTCGTTCCAAACCGACGAACCCTTGGGGCAAAATGCAGACAGGATTTACCCAAGGTCTTGCAAGGAATTTCAGATGGGGATAGTGAAGCAATGATTGCTAGTATCGAAGCCGGTAATCTGACAATCGCAGGATATGAAATTGGTATGGATGACATAGAACTGCGTCGGGTTGAGCGAGAGGGTTTTGCTGCACAAACGGTACAAATTGCCGACTCTTCTGTATCTCTGGTACTGGACATGGCCGATACGCCTGAACTATTATCGAAAGGCCTTGCTCGAGACATTACTCGAAGAATCCAAGCTGCAAGAAAAGACTTAGACCTTGCAATCGAAGACACAATTTCTCTCAAAGTATGGATGAAAGATGCTCCGGAATTATTCGAGGAAGATGCTAATTGGATTATTGCAGAAACGAGGTCTAGCGAATCCGTATTCAATATTGGTGAAGGCAGTGGAGATTCATTTGAGGTCGATGGTTCCACGATTTGGTATAATGTTTCGAGGTCATGAAAATGAAAAGGATTCTTCTAGCCGTTCTTTTAGCACTAAGTACACTGCTTGCAGGTTGCTTCGGAGATGGAGAAATTGTTGCAAAGGAAGAAATCATCGAAACGCCAATATGGTCAAATTACGAGATTATTGACCCAGTTGCACCCATTTCACCTTGGGAATTCGTAACCATTGACTTGAATCTCAATGAAAGTACAGAAACATCCTGGGCAGTTTTCAACAAGGAATATGGGGGAAATTGTTGTGAACACTATCTTGCCACAACAATAGATGGAACGATTCTGAACATTGGTGGAGAATATCCTGTCTGGTCGCACGATAGAGGACATGAGTGGGACACATATATTCCAGGAGCATTGACAGATCCAATGTGTAGAACACCTGTACCCACAAACCCAGGACAGGAAGGTTTGGGAGAAGGAAGCATTGTTCAAGCAACTAATGGCGATATCATCTCCATGTCTTGGTTCCCGTACATAGGAGGGGACATGAAATTGGACAAGTTCTACGCAATTTTGTATGACGCCTCAGAAGATGAATGGACTTGGTGTTACAACAGATTGACTGAACCATTCTACGATAGATCTTGGCAGGTCGAAGTCGTTGGACCAATCACTTCGAACATTGGTTCTGGCGAATGGGCAAGTCTCGTTGTGTCTAATTTTTGGCATCAATCGATGAACGCTGGAGGGCAAATTAGCGTTGATGGCTTGAACTACTATAACTTCCAATTTGCCGGTCGCAATTCTAACCCCGGCAGCGAAGATGTTGATTTGAACTTTTCAAATCCGGGCGAATACTTCGATGTAAACAAACCTCACAAGGAAATGAGAGCATTTCCCTTACCCAGCGGAGGCTTATATTTCCCAAAATATTTCTCTGATGGAACATCGGCTTTCCTCGATACATCTCTAAACTGGAATAAGCATGATGCGTTATTCCCAAGTGAATATTGCCAAATCGATTCTACCGGAGCAATACATTGTGTGAGCCTAGCAGGAACTACGTTTACCCACCATCTATCTTACGATGGTGGAGCCACGTGGGCCACACAAAACTATTCTGATGATGATTGGACAGCAATTGAGGAGTGGGAATTCCAAGCAAATGGAGCATTGGACCTATTCGTACTAAACGTCAGGTATCAATCAGCAGATGGTCCAGACAAAGACATCCTATACCACGTCCGCGAGTACTCAGAGTCGATGGAACCTGACACAATCACAATGATTGGGCTGGGCGACTTGGATTCTACAAGTGGAGCGGGTAACGACATTCGTTTTGATTTTGCATCACTTGCAATACTAAACGATGGCGGAGTCGTGGTCGCATATCATGATTCTAGCGACCCTGACCCACTATTTGCCGTTGAAATTGAAATGCCCGTTTATGTTCCAAGGCCTTCAATTGTCGAAGGGTAAATCTGAAGTGAAAGTGAACGCTTCTGTGACCATTATATTCAAAAGCCTTTGACATTGATTTTGTGTTATGGTTCTGAAGGCTTTACCTGGAGTTGGGGCGGGATTAGCTAGGAAATTGACCGACCATTTTGGTACAGAGGACAAAGTCTTGCAATTGCTTGCAGATGGTCAAACCGAAATAATAGCGGAAGTTGATGGAGTCTCCATAAAGCGTGCAGACAGCCTTGCAAGGTCATTGAATGGTATTGATAACTTTCTAGCAACACCAGAATCCTTACGCCTTCACAGAGAACTCATAGGAGCTATCTCAAGTCACGCTCTGAACTCGTCGACTCGCTCAAGATTGAAGAATCTGATGCCAGTAAAAGACATCACCTCTCGCAGGGAAATTATCTCACAGGCGATCGAGTGTGAATTCGTAATCCAAGGACTCAATCTACCAACAGAAGTAGATGGGAATTACGAACGGGTCGTGGTTAGCAAAAAACCACTTGAACAATTAAAGAGATTCTGCAGGGTTTTGACACCTTCTGAACAAGAAACATGGAAAGATTACAAGGTATTCAAATCGGTAACATGGGTTGGTAGTGATGGGCCAACACAGACACCGGAAGGCTGGCTAGTTCTACCAGATGGTGCAAGCATTGACATGATATTACCAGAGAAATGTGTCGGCTGGTTTGAGCACAACCGGAAGTCACTAGAATTGCTTTCAACATTGCCTGAGGGCAATGGTTTCATGAAATATTTCAATGAAATACGGATGCCGATTCTGCAAGAGCTTCTGGACGAGATGTCTAATGAGGCAGATTCTGAAGCGATTGCTGATGTTAGAGACAAATTATGGCCTTTAGCAAAAGAAATGGAAAAGCGAATTCACGAAGAGGTAGATTCTGCAATGAAAAATGTCAAGTTGGATTTGTCCGGTTCCGACATGTTGGAAGCATTGGCAGATGCTGCCTCGCTTCAGAGAAAATTAGCTCAGCAAACCAGTGATTCGATAGAGCAGGCAATCGAATCTGCAACCGACGAGATCTCTAGTCTGTTATCCTCCGTTGGTGTAAGATGTCCGAGAAACATATTCAAATCAGAATGGCCGACCAAGGTGGATAGAAGTGTTTTAGATGGGGTTGACTCCCAACTTGAAGAATTATGGAAGACCACACAATCTGACAGGCTGATATCATTAGCAAGAAGACTTGCGCCCTTGAAATCTAGATGTGAAAAGTCTCTCCGTAAGTTAGTGGAATTAGACCAGTGGCTTACAATTGGTAGATGGGCAAGGGATGTAAACGCTGTGATGCCTGAAATTACGGACCATGGGATCTCAATAAAATCTGGAAGGCATCTTCTCATTGACGGCACTCCGGACCCTGTGGATTATGGGTTAGGAAATTGTGCAGACAAAGCAGACAGACAATCAATTGCCTTGTTAACGGGTGCAAATAGTGGCGGTAAGACAACTATGCTGGAGTTATTAGCACACTGTACGATATTAGCGCACATGGGGTTACCCGTTCCTGCAAAAGCAGCTAAAATTGGACGGGTTGAATCCTTACATGTGCTCGCCAAGGCTGGAGGCACCCAGTCTGCTGGAGCATTAGAGCAGACACTATTGCAACTTGCAGAAGTAGTCTCAAATGACGACTCGAAACTAATCTTGGCTGATGAACTTGAAGCGATAACAGAGCCGGGTGCAGGTGCGAGGATTATTGCAGGCATGCTCGAGGCAGCCGAATCTCATGCTGGAACCTGTATGTTACTCGTCACACATCTTGCACCATCAATAATCGAGGCTTCGGGTAAAAATCTGAGAACCGATGGAATTGAGGCTAGAGGACTTGATGAAAACCTTGAGTTAATCGTTGACCGAACACCTCGAAGAAATCATCTCGCACGTTCTACACCAGAGCTTATTGTGAGGAGACTTGTTGAAAGGTCCAGTGGTAATGCGAAAAACGTATTCAACTCAATCTTAGGACGATTCTGATCAGCAGATTCTTCCTGCAGACTCGCCATATTCTGCCATTGGTATTTGGAATAAGTCGTCACAGTTTCTCTCTACTATTGGTAATGTCAGAGTAGACGCAGCCCAGTTAACTGTAAACCATCCAGTCGCTGCTGGACTTGGTACGTAATCTTCGCCGGTTTGAGTTACTGTAAAGTGAATGGATTCCCCTGCTGCCAAGAATACATCCATTGGCATGAATTCCATTTTTGCTACTACTGTACTGAACGGAGTAATTTGGAAAACTCCGTCTCTACCACCTGCATGATATCTTAGGTCCATCACTGCATGACCCAAGTGTATTCCAGCATCATCCGTCATTTCGATGAAGATATGTCCGTTTCTCGTATCATGAGGAGTTGCCGAGATATGGAACGAAGGCATACCAGCAATGTACGTGTCATTTTCAAACGGCCCGTATGACATAGTGATAGGCTCGAAAGACAATGGACTACCAACCGAGGCTCCCGACGGATTCATGACGTCTGCCCGAATTGGCATGTAGTAGGTATCTTCCGCAGGCCAGGTAGACTCAAATCTCCATCCACCTCGATTATCTTGCATCTCGACTCCTAGTACTGGTGCATCACCCTCTCCTTTGAGATACCAGTCAAACCAGTAAAGCATCTCATCTGCCCAATCCCATCTTAGTGTGTATGGGTATGCTTCTTGACCTCTTCCTGCACCCTGAGAACTGTGGCCTGATACTCTGTCAGGGTAATCATGTGCCCATTGACCTGCAAGCGTCTTGATTTCAATTCCAGCATCGGCGACTTGCTGGTGTATGGGGAAGGCCATGTGCGGATCGACGTTCCAATCTTGCATTCCCTGAATTATGTAGACAGACCCGTTGTAGTTGTCCAAGACTCTTCCTAAGAATGACCGCTCTGTCCAATATGTGTTTCCAGCATAATCAACCATGCCACCGGACAAGTAGGCAGCAGGGCCATTCAGATAACCCTCAGCATATCCTTCACATGCGTTCTGAATATCTTGAGAGTCCCCATCTACTCCGAATGTACCGTATACTCCGTTGTGCATTATCATGCCACGAGCTTCCATACTTCCATTTCTCCACATCAATTCATGAACTCCAATTAAGCCAGACATTGGAACTATAGTGGCAAGGTAGGGATTTCCAAATGTCGCAGCCTGCCATGGGGTGCTTCCATCGTAAGATTTACCGATTATTCCAACCTTACCGCTTGACCAACCCTGACTACCTAACCAAGTAACAGCGGCATCAATACCTCTCTGCTCGTCTGTTCCCATGAGATCCATACAATGGTTTGATTCTCCTGTACCAAATACGCTCACTTGGGCCACTGCATAGCCATGGGGTACGTAATTTTCAATCAAGAATCTCCCCAATCTATCGGCTGGAGTTAATGCATCAACATCACCGTCGTTATAGTATGGGCCGACTTCTGCAATTACAGGAACCCGGCATTCATCTGTTAAATTGCCAGATTCCCAGTCGCATCCCTCAATTACTGGCAACCATAATCCCAAATGAACCATAGCATCACCTGTCAATCCTGCACCTCCATCTGCGGCTGTAATTGTTGGAACATCTACGTAGACACTCCTGACTGCATCAATTCCATGCGAACCATTTTCTGTGACACGACTGAACACATCGCTGTCGTCATAAGATATGTCCGTGCGCTCCCAAGGTTGTGGGTATGCTGATTGTTTCTCTTCTGACTGAGATGCTATCTCATCCTCTCCGAAACAACCAGAGAACATAGCCGGCAAAAGAATTGCCAGCATAAACAGCGCTCGTCGCATGGCCTGTGGGCATGATAGGTACATTTTGAGGGTATCGTATGAGTGTAAAATTTTCGTACCTTGGAGTAGGTTACTTCATGTGCTGTTACTGATTGGTCAAATCCATGCGCCGGATAATAGTAGCAATGATTCTGATTATTGCACTCTTCCCAATCACTGGAACAAGCCAAACTTCTGAGGAAGGAGGAATAGTGATAGAGGAAATTCTTGTATCTGCTTCTTCTGCACAGTACAACGGAACCGACTGGAATGGAGATGGCGATATAGGATCATATTCTGATCAGTACATCATGATTACAAATACTGGTACACAATCTGTTGACATCTCTGATTGGATCCTTGATGATATAACAGATGGTGGTAGCCCTCCGTGCAGAATTGGTTGGAACACCACCATTGACGCTGGTGAAAGCATAACATTCTACCGAGCAAATACTGATATCGAACTGGATTATTGGGATGGTGACACTGCCACATTAATGAACGCAGACGGGAATTTAATCGATTCTATGTCCTACCCTGGAGAGGACTCTTGGTGGGATAAAGTGTACATAATTGCAGAAAATGGTAGTCTTTGGAAGACTGACCCTAACCCTGCTGAGAGACAAGGTACGTGTTTCACTGAATCTGACAACACAGCAGAGTCTTACATCCTCAAAGGAAGGATTGTCACAATGACTGGTCAGAGCAATGTAATAGAGAATGGAAACATGATGATAGAAGGTAGCATGATTGTTGCGATTTGGGCAGATGGAGAAATCCCGCCAATCAACACAGACAACGTAACAGTCTACGACACAGAGGCAACAATCTACCCTGGTCTGATTGACTTACACAATCACATGCATTATAATCACATTCCATTGTGGGATTTTGAAGTTCATTTATCTGAATCCCAAAAATCCGAGGAAGGTGGTTATACAAATCGCTACCAATGGGGAAATAATTGGGACTATGGGCCAAGTATAACTTGGATGAAAACCAACATGCAATCGCGAAATAGATGGGACATGTCTGCAGAGCAGATGAAGTATGCAGAGGTGCAGGCGGTAGCAGGAGGCGTAACCGCAGTTCAGGGCTCACCGGGGAGTGGAACCGATGCGTGGGACAGCTTATTGTCGCGGAATATTGAATTGTACAACTTCGGACAAGACGGTATAAGCACTTGTGCTGTTTGTGGTGCAGCAGATTCTGACTACACTGGAAGTCATTTAATCTCCCAAAATCAATCAGGTTCTCTTAACGCGTGGTTTGTTCATCTTTCTGAGGGTGTCGACCAAAGTAGCAGAGCAGAGTTTGATGCTTTGTGGGACAAAGGACTGATTATGGACGAAACCGTGGTAATCCACGGAACTGGAATGGACCAAAGTCAGTTCAATAAAATGGGACAAACCGGAGCAGGTCTAGTTTGGTCACCATTCTCAAATTTAGTACTCTATGGGGACACTACCGATGTTGTTGCTGCTGACAATGCAGGAATAACAATCTCTATTGCTCCTGATTGGGGTCCAAGTGGAACAAAAAATAATCTTCACGAATTAAAGGTAGCAGATATGTGGAATAGAGAGATTTTAGGTGGACATTTCACTGATTACGAGTTGGCAGAGATGGTAACATGTAACGCAGCAGAAATAAGCAATTGGGATGGATTTGTTGGTCAACTAAAGGCAGGCATGTACGCAGACATAGTCGTAATTGATACGTTTCATGAAAACCCATACAGGAACCTAATAGAAGCTATCGACCCTGACGTTAGGTTAACTGTCGTCCATGGAAAACCGGTATTCGGAGATATAGACCTAATGAGTGCAATGAAAGGTAATGACTGGGAATACATCAACGGTAGCGGGTTCTCAAAAGCGATCGATGTAACATCTACATCAGTTGTGGATGGAATGCAGACCTGGGAAGACATTGAATCAGGTCTTGCTATGGCAATGCGCAATGAATTCAACGACATTAAGGCAAACTGGAACGATGTAGCAGGAATGACTGACTCGGAAATTGAAGATTGGCTGGGGACTAATTTTGACGGAGACTACAGAGATAATGTAAACCGACTGAAGAACGTCACACTAGACCCTATCTATACGATTGGCGATGATAGGTTCTTCGATGTTGTCAATCGCTCAACCCATGCAAATTATCACATAGATATGACAAAATTATACGATTACTATGACATCACATATGACGCTGATGGACAGCGGCCTTTCGTTGACGATTCTGATTACTTAAATCAGACTGTAGATCCATTACCTGTGCTTGGATGTACCGACCCTGAGGCTCTGAACTACAATTCTAGGGCTGATAGCGACGATGGAACATGTAACTACCCTGAAGAAACTTTAGACGGTGATTCTATTGATAACACCTCAGATGAGGATACCTGCATTGGGATTTGTGATGAGGAAACCAACGATGAAGCACTATCAGATGGAAAAGACCCAATATTCACCTTGGGTATTGTTATGGTCATCATTTTTGCCTTGTCCGTAGCAATCATAATATTTTCAAAAGAAAAGGAGTCTATGGCCGATTCAGTCAATGATGAGGCAGATGATGGTTTCATACCTGAATTGCCGCCTCTAAAGCCGCCTGAAGGTTAGACTAAATCCCAAATCGGCCCATCCGATGTGTCTGTGACAACAACTCCTAGGTCTGCCAATTCATCACGAATAGCATCAGCCTCAGCCCAATTCTTTGCATCCCTTGCTTGACTTCTTAGTGCTAACAGGTTTTCCACTCGGTCTGCGATTTCTGCCCTCCTTGGGTCGTCTTCAGGTTCTGCTAGAGTCTCCTCTCTGCTTGGTAAAACCCCTAACACGGCTCCTGCTGTATCTTCCAGCCATTCTACGCAATGCTGAGCATAAGCTCCCAAGTCATCACCTTCCAGTGAGCCAAGCATTTTACTCATTTCTCTTATAGAACCAAGGACTTTAGCGCAAGCCTCTCTGGAATTAAAATCATCATCCATGGCAATAGCAAATCCTTGAGCCATTTTTTCCAATAAGCCCAGACTCTTGACTAGCGGAATTTGGGAAGATACATCGCCTTCGGGTAAGGGCGGGCAATTTATTCCTACCAATTCTAATGCTGCTTTGTAGACTGCCACAAGTCTAGAATGATTTTTTTCTGCATCCTTCAATAATTGCTCATTCATGTCAATTGGGGACCTGTAGTGGGCATTTATGAGTGAAAAACGTAGCACCAGCGGATCTATTTTTTGTAAAATGTCCTCAATAGTCCAAAAGTTACCTAGTGACTTGCTCATCTTTTCTCCGTCTATGTTAACAAATCCATTATGCAACCAGTGATGTACTACTGGTGAACAACCCGTGTGACACTCTCCCTGGAATATTTCAGCCTCGTGATGTGGGAATAGTAAGTCATGTCCACCGCCATGAATATCGAATTGTGTCCCAAAGGCATCCATACTCATCGCAGTACATTCGATATGCCAGCCTGGCCGTCCTGGGCCCCATGGTGAATCCCATGTTGGTTCTCCAGGCTTTGCTGATTTCCATAGAGCGAAATCCTTGTGATCCCTCTTCCCTGATCCGGTACCATCTACCCTTCCTCCGGCGCCACTTCGCACAGAGTCGATATTTTGTCCTGTTAATTGACCATATTTTTCAGGTGCGCTATCAACGCTGAAGTAAACACCATCATCTGCAGCGTAAGCATTACCCTTGTCGATTAGGTCCTGAATTATACTAATCATATCATCAACATAATCAGTACATCGCGGATACGAATCGGCTCTCAAGATATTCAATCTATCCATATCACGATAATAATTGATAATATTTTCTTCAACTAATTGTTTCCAATCTTGTTCTGTTTCGTTTGCTCGATTGATAATTTTATCATCAATATCTGTGAAATTTTGAACATAATTTACGTCATATCCTGATTTTTCCAACCACCTATGTATCAAATCGAATGATAGGTAGCATCTCGCATGTCCTAAGTGACACAAATCATAGACAGTTACACCACATACATACATGTTGACAACACCAGGATTCATAGTAGTAAAAACCACCTTTTCACGGCGTCTTGTATCATGCACACGCAGAGGCATATAACTCGTGGGGTAGCACACATCTATTCAAACAATGGTATGATTCAAGGTACAAAGGTGGACGGAAGTATATGGAGGGGCTTGTTGTCGTAACCGGAGCAAATGGCCACATTGGCAACAACCTTTGCAGACAACTGATCCAACGAGGATATACTGTAAGAGGAACTGTGCGCTCATTAGACAAAGCCCCAAACTTAGAGATGGAATTTGTTGAAGCCGATGTGTTAGTTGAGGATGACTGGGACAAAGCACTCGAAGGTGCAAGCGGTTTGTTTCATTTGGCCACAATTTACGCCACCAGCGGTGATGGGCAATTGATTCTTGACACTGCAAACAAGGGTACTGAAATTGTATTCAGAGCAGCAGCAAAAGCTGGTATTTCTCGTATTGTATACACTTCCTCTGTTGCTGCTGTTGGTTCTACACCCAAAGGACACGTCAAAGACGAAGCAAATTGGAATGACAATTTTTCTCTCCCCTACACTCAAGGTAAAACAGAATCCGAAAGGAAGGCTTGGGAATTAGCCGAGGAACTAAACCTTGACTTGAGAGTAATAAACCCAAGTGGAGTACTAGGAGGTTCGTTCTCACGTCCTACACCATCCACTGATATAATTGGAGATGCGATGAAAGGAAAATATCCCGCTGTGCCCAAGGTACCTCTTGCATTTGTTCACGTGGATGATGTTGCAACAGCTCACAGGAAAGCGTACGAAATCGATGAGGCGGGAGGACGCTACGTGCTGGCACCCCATCAGGGAGGAACAATACACGATCTTTTCAAGCGTGCAAAAAAGATGTATCCAGAAATGAAATTCCCTAAAATCGGCATACCACTGTGGATGATGCCTGCTGTAGTTTTCCAAGACTGGGTTATGGGAATCTTTACTGGCAAGCGAATGATTACACGCTCAGCGGCGAAATCATTCGCAAAAGGCGACTCAAAATACTCTAGTAAAAAAGCAGAGAAAGAATTGGGAATAGTTTGGAAGACTTATGACGATATGATACGCGATACTGTGGAGGAATATCGGTGATAAGTAACAAGATGGCCATAAGAATTGGTTGGTCCTTGCCATTAGCAACCGTTCTTCTAACCTCCATCATCCACATAATTAGTGGAAACTACAGAGCCTTCCCATTTTTCATATCAGAGGCAGACTACCCTGGATTGGAGCGAGTAGTTTTCAAATTCGGATTTTTTATCAGCGGCTTAATCTTAATCTACGTATCATATGTCTTATTCAATTCATGCAGAGGTCGTGCAAGATGGTATTGGATTCATATTTCAGGTATTTTGGGCGCTATTGTAGGCGTCAATTTATCCTTGATGGCCATATGGGATATTTACGACCATGAAAGATTGCATGTCATCACCGCATCCAGTGTTTTTCAATTCGGATTGGCATGGGGTGTCGTCACTCACCTAGCCTTGCCAAATGCGAGTAAATTCAATAAAAAGATGAGGTATTTCTCGATTTCATTCGCATTCCTCGCATATTTAGGCATGATTTATTCAATAAATTTAGGATTACAGGAATACCCAGAGTTTGTTGAAGGGAAATGGGATTTCAACAAACTACAACCTTGGATTAGCTGGGCTGCTCCTCTTGAATACCTAATGGTATTTTCATTCATGATGACTTTAGCCTCGTTCGAAGATGAAGTACAAAAAGGAGTTGGGGATCAATGACAAAACTACTGGTTGTAGACCTGTTAGCCGAAAGGGAAGCCTTTGGAGAGAAAGGGGTGGAGGAAATTGCAAGACACTTTCCAAACCACCAAGTGTACCTATGGGCACCCCATACCAACGAGCCCAGAAAATACTCATTTGGAATAAGAACTGATGTGCCTGAAGAGGCTGATGCGATTGTTATTACAGGTAGCAGAAGAAATGTATCCATGTGGGAGCCGTGGATGGACAAGGTTGTTGCACTAATTCAGAATTGCAAAGTACCACTTTACGGAATTTGTTTTGGTCACCAAATTATCTGTAAAGCCCTCGGTGGAGAAGTTGAGAGGGCTAGCGAAGGTTCAGCTTTCATGGCAGATGTCACATATTCCAACGGTGATAAAACAAGACAACTTTTCACTCACCAAGACCATGTTATTGACGCTGGGGAAATGGAGGTTATCGGCTCAGCAGAACACTGTAAAATAGCAGTCTGCAAGCATCCCAGTAGGCCAATAAGGACTGTGCAATTCCATCCAGAGGCTGTACTATCGCTTCTAGAGTTTTCAGTTGAATGCGGAGATATGACATTGGATGAAAGAGAGGATTTCGGAGATGGTAAACAAGACCTGGATGTTACAGAATCTCTTATCCATCCCAAATTCTAAATTTAAAACCACTTTGAATTTAAATGATGGAAGCACAGGATTACTATCTGACCCTTATTCAACAGGGTCACACTCCTGTTGATGCTGCCCACTACACATGCCAGTATTATCCTGAATTTAAACCACCAACAGCAGGTGCAGAAATGATAGCAAATCCTTTTGGAAACTCGGAGTTTGTTGGTTTAATTGGACAAGGGGGGGCTGTTTCTGCAACCGGAGCCGGATCAATAACAGCAGGTACTGTAGCAGCAGGAGCTACCACAGGTGGTGGTATGTCAGTAGCAACAATCGCCGTAGTTTCTGTATTAGTCCTAGGAGGGGCAGGCACTGCTGGATACTTCATATACGACTATCTAACTGAACCCGATTTTTATGGAACAA
>Ga0160423_10000630_pt1 | contig 29014 bp, 45 predicted proteins | sample CRUFie14St8metaG_FD_108191 | JGI IMG/M metagenome (GOLD analysis project Ga0160423, IMG submission 108191) | Marine microbial communities from the Costa Rica Dome - CRUD Field 142mm St8 metaG | ecosystem: Environmental > Aquatic > Marine > Oceanic > Photic zone | place: Costa Rica: the Eastern...
GAAGTTACAGGAGGTTCTGCTCCTGCAGGATTTAGTCCAATGTATTACAATCCCACAACTAAAGAAGTCATAGTTGTATCTCCATAGTTAATTTATAGATAACTAATACTACGTAGTATTAACATAGAGGTATCAATGAATAACATCAAAAAATATATCTGGATGGGAATTGGATTCCTATCACTTGGTATGGCATATATTGGAGTGATCGTTCCAGGTATTCCATTCTCGATATTCTTAGTGTTCGCGGCATATTGTTTTGCTAAAAGCAGTAAGAGAATGCACGATTGGTTATACAATCACAAATACTTTGGACCGTTCCTAACAAATTGGGTACAGAAAAGAGTATTTCCTACAAAAGGCAAATACGCAATGATAATAGTTATGGCTAGTTCCCTTGCGTTTTTGTGGTTCACTACAGAAAACATCAAAGCAGTAGCATGGAGTGGAGGCTTTATGGCACTAGTTGCTATATGGGCTTGGAGATTTCCTGGTACTGTTGAAGAACATAAAGCAAGAACGAAAGCCGGAAAGAAGATTGGCTGGATAAAATAAGATGAAGTGCGAACAGGGAGATTTAGCAAAAATTATATTTTCACTAAACGAAAACAATATAGGAAAGGTTGTTTTAGTTGAAAATTATATTGGTAAATTTAACGCAGGTGGCAGATTTGATTTCAGAGGTGTTACCTGCGTTGTTCCTGTTGCAGATCATTATTGGTGGATAAGTGGACAAGGACTAAGCAACATGTTCGGAGATACTCCTAAAGCATATATTGCTGACAGTTGGCTAGAACCACTTAGACCTGATGTTAACAAAGTTTCCCAAAAAGAAAAAATACCGTACGAAAAAGTTGCATAAGGGGTTGACACTACTTACAACCTCTGCTATATTAGTTGAACATTAGCAAAAGGAAAGCAAATGCCTACACTATATCATTTTGAATTGACTAACAACGATATCTACGAAGTCGTAGCAATGGGTTTCAAAGATGCATGTCTTACCCTAGAAGAACAACATCCAGAAATCAAAATAGATGATATACTTTGCATATCAGAATTTCCTAATCCTATACCAGGCGTAGACACAATACATTAAAGTTTCTATAGTCCTGTAGTTTAATGGTAAAACACCCGGCTTATACTCGGCACAGTCTCCAGATTAGAGAGCGATGGGGGTTCGAATCCCCCCAGGACTACCATTTTTGATAAAAAAAGATTGACAACACCTTAAAAAGGTGTTATAAATAAAGAGTAATTGTTGACAGCATCGTATGTCACAAGAACAGGACCCGGGTGCGATACCCGGCAGGTCCACCATAAGGACATTGATATGGAAGTTATATGGCACATATTGTTAACAACTTGTTTAGGCTCGACCTGTCTACAACAAGATGTTCAAAGGTTTGACACGAAAGAACAGTGTTTCTATATGCTTGAAATGTATGAAGGCATTCCTGCAGATGGAGATTGGGATTCTGTCGACTATGTATGTAAACCTGTAGACTCAGTGTCTTTATGATGGGCCTGAAATAGGATCGACTGGCTTGTTAAGGGTGAAAGAGATTACCGGGTGGAAACTCCGTTAACGTAACAAAACTATAGACGCAAACGAAAACTTTGCTCTTGCTGCCTAGTAATAGGTGACGGGGTTGGCAACTTACCTGGCAACAGAAAAGTTGCGCTATTCTTATTCAAGAGAAGGAACAATCAAATGCAGTTTAAAGAATTTTACTTTCACGTATTAGCCATCTGTATTGGCATAGGATTATTTGCAGGCACAGCACACGCTGAAGTCGTTAAGGACCATTATAAGACTGTGATACAAAAGACACCTTACTATGTTGAAGTTTGTCAAGACGTAGTAGTAGGCGGCGACAAAACAGGTGATGCACTAACAGGTGCAATTATTGGAGGCGTAATTGGAAATAATGTTACTAAAAATGTAGACAATGGCGGAGCAGTTGGTGCGTTACTAGGAGGCATTATTGGACACAACAACTCTAAAGCAAAGAGCCGTGTAGAAACACAGTGCCGCAGAGAACAACGCTTTAATGAATCTACAAAAGAAGTTTACAGTCACAGCACAGTTAGTTTTTTACATAATGGACGTTCTTACACTTTGCAGTTTCAGAAATAGTTTCTAAAAATTTTGCGATGCATAATTACCTAGTAAGACTAAGCAAATTAGCAAACTTTTAAGGAGTATTTATGGTAGTTGGATTTCAAATTCCAAAAACAACATTTAGAGTAAGAGAAGGTGACACAATCATAGAAGAAGGTTGTAGTTTTACTGACGGCACTTGGCATACTAAAACAACAGACGATTATTTTAAAGGTAAACGTGTAGCAATGTTTAGCCTGCCAGGAGCATTTACACCTACATGCACATCTAATCAACTTCCTGGTTTTGAAGAGCATTACGAACGCATGAAAGAACTTGGTATTGATGAAGTGTATTGTGTAAGTGTCAACGATTCATTTGTAATGAATGCATGGGCAGAAGTTCTTAAAATTAAGAATGTAAAAGTTATTCCTGATGGTTCAGGAAATTTCACACGCTACATGGGCATGCTCATTGGTAAGAATCATTTAGGGTTTGGTATGCGTTCATGGAGATACATGGCAGTCATCAATGACGGACTGGTTGAAAAATGGTGGCAGGAACCTGGTATTAACAATGAAGGTGCTGACGAAGATCCTTACGAGCAGACTACACCAGAAAATATGCTAGAATATCTTGAAAACTAATTCTTTTTTGAAATTCGATAATGCTCTGCTACGTAGAGAAAATGCTTGTCCTCCTATATGGATGATGAGACAGGCAGGCAGATATCAACAATCATATCGGTCAATGAAGAAGTCATGGACATTTGAACAGATGTGCAAACTTCCAGGGTTGGCAACTGATGTAGCAATGTTACCTATCAATGAATTTGATTTTGATGTTGCAATATTGTTTAGTGATATCTTGTTTCATTTAGAAGGGTTAGGATTACCTTTAACTTTTAGTCCAGGGCCTAAATTTGAATTGCATTTAGATGAGGATAATTGGGTAAACTATAAAGATGTAAACAAAGCAATAGACTTTCTCAAATTTCAATCAAAAGCAATAAAACAAACTAGAGATAAACTTGGTTCTAAAAAGGCACTAGTTGGATTTGTAGGAGGGCCTTGGACTATTTTAAATTATGCTTTAGGTGATAAAAAGGCAAGTGATGATTTCAAACACATGTATTTGAAAACTGTGCTTGTACCATTACTGCGAGCTAGTATAAAAAAGCAACTTGAAGCAGGTGCTGATTGTGTAATGATTTTTGACAGTGGTTTAAAAAATATACGCAAGAAGTATTTTGATAATGAATACTGTGAACTATTAAAAGAATTACAAAGTGCAGGTACAACAGCATATTATTCAAGAACATTGCCAAACAACAGTTTACAAAAAGTAATAGATGTTGACTTTGCAGGAATAGGCATAGATAGCAATCAAGACTTAAACAAAACATTACAAAAAGTAAGTAAAGGTTTTGTACAAGGAAATTTTGATGAAACACTTCTGCTGATAGATTCACAAAAAACATTAGAAAAAGAAATACATAAATGGCTTGAAACTATAGAAGATACTACAGGATGGGTATGTGGGTTAGGTCATGGTATTTTAAAAGAGACACCTCCAAAGAATGTTTCCTTATTTGTAAAAACCGTAAGAAATTACTTTGATTAACATCTATATTAGTATCTACCTATATTCTATAACTCGGTGGTTTTTGCTTCGATCCATTAAATAAAACTATAACACTTGACATAATAATAAGTTTATGTTATAGTGGTTATGTTAGGTAATAGAATAATCTATTACGAGCATTGTACGCAACAGCCGCAAGGCAGGAGGTATTACAATGCATATCATAAAAAAGCACTAGTAAATCTAAGGTACTTCATTGCGCCATTACTAATCTGTGTTTCACTCGCTGGAGTGTTAGCAGGAGGTATATGGACTTGGACAGGTGTATTCCTATTGGGAGTAGGAATAATACTTGATACCTTAGTAACCTATAAAACCAAAGGTGCTGGCTTCGACGAAAATGGCGAGCCCTATGGTATCCCCTGGTTACAGAATACAGTTATGTATTTGATGTTACCAGTATTCGTTGCACTGCAACTTGCACTAGCATATCAAATCTACTCTGGTATGTATGGTTTAGAGTTGTTAGGCGCAGTTCTTTCAACAGGTATATTTGCAGGCATAGGCATAATATATGGACACGAACTGTCACACACCAAAGGCTTCAGTTTTGTTATAAGTCGTTGGATGATGGCACTAAGTGGTTCAGCACATTTCTGTTATGCTCACGTGTACAATCATCACTTGGAACTAGCAAGTGAAGATGATCCTGCAACTGCACCTAGAGGACGTGATATCTATTCACACTATGCTAAGAGTCATTTAGGACAGAGCAAGTTCCTATTTGATATGGAGAAAGCAAGATTGAAAAGACTTGACAAACCTTTCTTGTCTGTAGGTAACAGATGGATTAGAGGTTATATGATGAGTCTACCAACTATCTTTTTGTTCTTCTTAGCAGGTGGATGGTTAGGAGTCGCTTGTATGGCACTTGTTTGGGTAATCTCAAACTTTGAACTAGAAGCACTTAACTATCTAGAACATTACGGACTTGTTCGTGTTAAGAGCGAACCGATAGACTATAGACACAGTTGGGATAACTCAACTCTGTTTACCAGTTGGTTCTTCATAGAGATTGGTCGCCAGGCTGATCATCACGATAGAGGTGAAACACACTTCTGGGAACTAGACGAAGTAGGTGCACCTAACACAGGTGTAGGTTATTTCACTCTGTTTGCACTCGCATTGATACCGCCCGTGTTTAATCGTTTTATGAAAAAACATTTAGACAAATGGGATAGAGAGATGGCAACAGAAGCAGAAAGAGAAATAGCAAAGCAGTTCGCTTAAACTCTGGGGGGTGTCTTTTGGGCACCCCTTTTTTCTTGACTTTTATTTCTATGTGTGTTATATTTTAACAACACTTAGGAAAAGGTTTATAATGGCTACTTTAGAAGAAAAAATAGAACTTGTAGATAATATTAAAGGTAAAAGATATTACAATATCAAAATATGGGGATATGGTGCAGAACATGTATATGGTAGCATATCAAAAGAAGCACATGATTTTTGGAAAGAACACGTATCCGAACACGGTGATAATGATCTTGTAAATTATATGGTTAATGCAGAGGATGGCGACTTTGATTTTGAACATATCAAAAGTGTTCCGCCCGAAGCAGACTTCTTAATGAGTCCTGATGCTGATGGAAATGAATGGCGTAGTACTTGGTACGAAATGCCTGGCGAGTTTGAGCATATACATACTGTTTCTATTGACAGTGCTACTATTGATATTGATGAAGTACAAGATGGAGAATATAATAGTCAGCACATAGCAACTGTAATTCAAAGCAAAGATCTAAATGAATGGTGTAATCAAATAAGTGAAGATACAGATTATAATACCGAAATACTTGATTGTGTAGATGATGTCTATCCTGAACAAGGAACTTATATTGTGCAAATGTTAAGTATGGAAAAAGGTACATTCTTTGATACTACTATCGAAACAGTTGGTGATTTTGATCCAAAAAAACTAAAAATCCAATATAGCGAAACAACCAATGGCGAAGATGTTATACGTGGTATGACATATAACGGCCAAGAACTTTACAATGATGGCGGAGATACAAACGGAAAAGGATATAGTGCTGCAATTTGGCAACAATAGTGTTGAAAATGTTGTAGAAAATAGTTGACATTTAGTAGTAATCTATATAAAATGTAAAGTATTATTAACGGATGAAAAGGCAAACTAAAATGAAAGGCATAAATTGGAGTAGAGTAAAACAGATAACAATTGGTGTTGCTGTTTTTGTAAGCGTAAGTGTAATATCATTTGGAACAGGAACATTTCACCCAAATGATTACAAACTCAAAAAAATCAAAGAAGGACTCGAAGTAGTATGGGTAAGTCAGGCAATGGAACTTGGCTTGCACGAGCCAGAATTTGTTTTTAATGATGACGATACTTTTATTGTTGCAGTTCAAAAGTGTGTTGATTATCTAAATTTTACAATTAAACATGATGATAGAATTCCTAGCAGTATTCTTATAGCAATGGCTGGTGTTGAATCTGGTTGGGGTACTAGCAGGTTTGCGACTGAAGGTAATGCACTATTTGGTGTAAGAACATGGAGTGAAAAAGTACCTCAAATGAAACCGCTCGACCTGCCTAAGGCTAAATTTGGTGTTAAGACTTACGATACAAAGTGTCAAAGTATTAAAGATGTAATTGATATTCTAAATAGACATCCTGCATACAAATCATTTAGAGAAGAAAGAGCCAAACAATCTAAAGATGGTAAATGGGATTATACCAAACTATTACAAGGCATTGCTCCTTGGAGTACTAACGAGAAATATGTCGCTATCATTTTGGAAACAATAGAACGTAGACAACTTCCATAAAAGAAGGTATACTAATATTATGAAATCAAAATACGGACCAAGATATCTTAAAGTAGACTTTATGGATATGAGTAAACACTGGGCAGTGGATACACAATATCCTGTAGAAGGCAGTCGTGGTAATTCATACACAGTTGAATTTACTAAAAATGGTTTTACTTGTGATTGCATGGGTATGACAATGCACGGCAAATGCAAACACACAAGAGCCATAGCAGAACGTTGGCAACAAGTGTGTTCCGATGACTTTAACATTAACGATTATTCATTAGGAGCGTAATATGACAATGCATTTAGCTCGTGGCTTGACCACATTGAACACAAAGAAACGCAAGAAGAAGAAACTTACAGACAAGCAGATAGAACAATATACTGTAAAGTGGAGACAGCATAACAAGGCAATGCGTAAAAAGCATTTACACACACATCAGTTCGATACTGTTCAAGATTACATTGCATATTGTAGAGGCGAATACAAACCTAAGCGTAAGACAGAGACAGTAATTAGTACACCTTGGCATCAATCAGGTAATTCGTTCGAAAGACCTCAGCAAAATTATCCAAGCATGATGAGTGAGAAGAGTTTTGCTCCATGTACTAGAAAAGAACCATTGCAGTATACAGGTGAAAGAAAACTAATTGGTATTGCTACAATGCACAAATCCAATATGGTTCCTGTATTTGCAGACGATGATGACAAGACAGGTTCTAAACAAGCAACAGAAATTGCAACAATGAGGAGAAACTAATTTGGATAAATTAGATTTGACTTTATTGGAAAAAGGCAATATAGTGTATATTAAGTTAACACACAAAGAAAGGTAAACTATGAAAAAGGCAATTACAAAGGCAATATTGTTGGCAGGTATTCTAAGTATGTTAGGTGCTTGTACTACAATGAAGACTATAGATGTACGTGAAACAAAAGCGAATCCTAATTGGTATATGGATTGTGAACAGATTGGTTCAGAAGGCTTTTTGTTTTGGAAAGATGACTACGCTTATGCATGTGGTATGGGCGAAAGTATCTACGAGCAAGCAAGTGAATCGCAGGCGTATGCATTTGCTGTAAAAGGTTTTGCAGAAAGAATCAATGGTACTGTAAACAGCTCAACTGTAGTCGATATTCAAAACGACACTAGAAAAGATCGTACTAAAGTAGAACATCTTGTAAAAGATACTACTATTAGAGAACATCTAGAAGTAAAGAAATACTCATATGAGTTGGCTAGCACAGGCAGAGTTCATACGTATGTGCGAATTAAAATGCCACTTGAAGTATTCGATAGGTTAATTGCAGAATCTAAGCAGGTGCAGTAATGTTAAAACAAGCACTTATAATAACAGGTGCTGTTTTGCTTACTGCATGTGCTTCTACAAAAGAACCACTAGTACAGGCAGAAAAGCCTCAGTACTGTAACACATCAGAAGAGATCATTGTCAAGAACGGCGGTACCGTAGACAGTGTGACATTAATAGAATGTACGGACGATAGAATTAAGAAACTGTTTGCGGTGAAGAGCGGAATGGCTCCTAATTGCGGAGAGTTTACTTACTGGACAAAGAGAGGAGGGCATGATGTTCAAAGGCGAGGTATCAGTTGTCAAAAACCTGATGGTTCTTGGGAAATCATTAATACTGGCATTAACAATTAGTACAACATCCTATGCAGAAAATATTTGGGATCCTAAGTTCTATGAATATAGTTCAAACAATATTATTCCTAGAATTGTAGAATTTGGGTTTGGTTGGAACAAAAAATTAGACGAGCGTCAAAAACTAGCATATCATCAAAGTATAATTCATGCATTAGAATATGCTGAAAACGGCCACAAGGTAAAATGGTACAACAATGATGCGAGTGGCTATTCTACTCCTGTTGTAACTTGGCCTACAAGTAATGGCTATTGCAGACGCTTGCATTTAAGCGTTATTGCGTATGGTAAACAAAAGGCTAAAGCAGTATCTGCTTGTTTTAGTAATCTGGACAGTAATTGGACTTGGCATAGGGAATAAATATATAACATGATATTAGGAATTTTAACATTACTATCTGCACTTACTATTAGTGCTGTTGCTATCTACTACAGTGTAGCAGGTTTAGCGGCTATTTTTGCCGCCGCGGTTATTCCCATTATTATAATGGGTGTAGCTCTTGAAGTTGGTAAACTTGTAACCGCAGTATGGTTACATAGGCATTGGCAACAAGCAACATGGTGGCTAAAAACCTATTTAAGTGTTGCTGTATTTGTACTCATGTTTATTACAAGCATGGGTATTTTTGGTTTCTTATCTAAAGCACATATTGAACAAACATCAATGAGTCAAGAGCAGGTTGCTCTTATTGAGACGATAGATGATAAACTTATAAGATCACAAGCAAAAATCGAGCGTTGGTCAGGAGAAATGGATCGCTTGATGAAAGGCGAAGACGTCCGTGTTGACAATCTTATTGATAGAGAACAACAAGAACTAGATAAAATTTATTCACTTATAAAAAGCGAAAAAGATGATATCCGAGTAGATTTTGACAAACAGATACAATTACAAAATGATAGGATTGAACAAGCAAGAGTTAGAAAAGAAGCAGATATTAAAGCCGCTAAGGATAGATTTGAAGGCTCTTTAGGCGGCGGATCAAAATATGACGAAGCAGTAGAAAAAGCAAAAGCAAACGAATTAAGTGTTGCTTCTTCTGCACAGAGAGAAATACGTAATATTAATGCAAAATTAAATGATGCATTATCTGCTGTTGATACAAAATATGCAGCAGACATTAAAGTAATTCAAGACAGAATACAAGATCTACGTAATCAGGCAAACAATAAAACACAGGATATAGAAGGCAGAATTTTAGAATTAGAAGGCTTTATTGATAAAGAACAAGAATCAATTGATACAGTAAGAGAAGAAAAATTCAACTATGAAAAGACTTATAGAAAACTAGAAGCAGAAGTAGGTCCAATCAAATACATTGCTGAATTTATATACGGTGAGAATGCAGATCAAAACTTGCTTGAAGCCGCAGTAAGATGGGTGATTATAATTATTATATTCGTATTCGACCCGCTTGCTGTCTTACTACTAATTGCTAGTCAGTACACATTTAGTTGGCGCAATTCGAATAAGGGCGGTAGTTTGCCCCCAAAGCCCGATCCAGATCCTGAACCACAACCGGATCAAGATCCTGCATACACTGACGAAGAATGGAATGAAGCACATAGATTAAATGATGAATTTGATCGTGCAAAGAAGATAGCACAAAACGTTCCGCCTGTACTTTCAAAAAAAAAGGATGACCAGTATTTACTCTGGCCAGACATAGACCCAGATAACGATAAAGAAAAAAGCCTTTCTGAAATGCTTCAGGAGGGCTTTGAATATGAAAAATCTCTAGAAGAACATGAAGACCAATTAGAACTTGACTTTGAAAAAGAAGTTGAAGTTCCAGGCAATGATTTAGACAAATGGAACGAATGGGTGGAGGCTGCTAACAAAGCCGCTGAAGATGATTCAGAGTTTATATCACAGGCTTCAGAAGAAGAACGTATCGCTATTGCAAAATGGAAAGCAGAAGACGAACGCAATAGTGTGAAGTACAGTAGAAAATTACACAATGAAGGCAAGATAGATACATTACCGTGGGAAAAGTATTTGCAGCCACAACCTGATCATGATACTAATAGCAAATTCAAAATCATGCCAGAGCTAGAAAAAGAAATCAGAGTAGGCAAGCCTGTTTATACAGAAATTGTAGAGACCGAAGAAGAGCTAAAAAAAAAGAAAGAATATCTAAATTGGATAGAAAAAGAAGGCAAGACACAAGTAAAAAAAACGAAAGAGATAGAGGAATAGGCTATATACAAAATGCAGAACAAGGCGAAAGCACAGTTTGGAAAAAACTGAAAGAAAGGCAACAGTGAAAAATAAAATCACAATAATAACTCCACCGGATGATATCCCACAAGATGGAGTAAGAATTTTAGTATACGGATGTAAAGAAGAACACACTCTTTTGATTTCATCTGTAATTTACCAATTAGAAGATTGCAAACCAACTATCATATATGTTAGTAATGGACAAAAAGATAGTGAATGGACACTTGACAAAAAACTAAAATGTAGTATAATTGTTTTTAATGCAGAAGCAGAAGATCAAACAATGATAGGATATTTGGCAGCACAAACAAATTCATATTACTTTGGACAACTGCGAACATTAAACACTGTCAATAGTAATAAGATTGATAGCAAAGAACAACTAACAACAATAATAGGAGATCTAGTAACTTAATATGCAAAACTACAAAAGACAGCAAAAAAATAATTTCAGCAATTTTTCTAATTATAAAAGACCATCTAGGAATAATAGAAATACAAGAGATAATACACCTGCTCCACAAGGACTACAAGTTTTTGTAAGAGAAGGCGAAGATATTAACAAAGCTCTTAGAAAACTTAAAAAGAAAATTGAAAGAGCTGGCATTATGAAAGAGATGAGAGATAGGCAATATTATCAAAAACCGAGCGAAAAAAGAAGAAAGGCAAAGAAGGCAGGAATAGCAAGATGGAAGAAGAAACAAAAGGAAACGGCTCAATTTTAATCGCTTGACTTCTTCAGCAAGACCTGCTATAATATAGTACTTAATTAGAAAGGCAAACTTATATGAATAGCGATGTAATGATAGATCTAGAGACTCTAGATACAAAGCCAACGGCAACCATTCTTACAATAGGTGCAATCAAATTTGATCCGTTTGGTGATGACTTACACAATCAAAAGTGTGAAAAATTATACATAAAAGTAGATATAGATAGTTGTGATGAACTTGGCTTAACAACAAGTCAGGACACAATTGCTTGGTGGGGTCAACAGAGTAAGGCTGCACAAGATGAAGCATTCAGTACAGAAGGCAGAGTTCATATAAGAGATGCATTTAACGAATTGTATAAATTTTGTTGGGGCGCACAAAGAGTATGGAGTCATGGTGCTGCCTTTGATATTATTATATGCGAAAATGTTTTCGCAAAATTAGAAAAATTAGTTCCTTGGAATTTTTGGCAGGTAAGATGCACAAGAACACTATTCGATATAGGCATCAATCCTGAAAGACCTCCTGTGCTGGCTCACCATGCACTGGAAGATGCTTGGAATCAAGCAGTGGGTGTTCAGAATGTTATGCGAACACTTAGAACAAGTTCTAAAATAAATGGTGATTATATTCAACCATATGCAAACATGAGGTAAAAATGCGTATCGAACATGATATCAAACTAGACTATAAAGACGTTTTGTTTAAACCAAAGCGTTCAACATTAACATCGCGGCGTGATGTTGATTTAACAAGAGAATTTACATTCTATAACAGTGGCAAAACATGGAAAGGTATTCCTATTATGGCTGCTAACATGGATGGAGTAGGAACATTTGCAATGGCAAAAGTTCTTCAAGAAAAGAAAATGATTACAGTAATGCGTAAACATTATACTATTGACGATTGGAAAGAAGCCATAGGCAATGGTGTGAAAATGAAATACCTTAGTGTATGCACAGGCACAGGAGTTATTTGGGACGAGAACGCACAAGATTATGCTACAATGAAAGCGGTGCTTGAAATGTATCCTGATATTCCTTTTATATGCGTTGATGTTGCAAATGGATATTTTGAAAACTATGCAGACTTTATCGCAAGGTTGCGAGACAAGTACCCAGAAAAAACAATTATCGCTGGCAATGTGATCACAGGCGAAATGACAGAAGAACTTATTCTAAAAGGTGCTGATGTTGTAAAGTGTGGTATTGGTCCAGGATCGGTTTGTACTACTAGAACAATGACAGGTGTTGGTGTACCACAACTATCAGGCATTATAGAATGTGCAGATGCAGCGAACGGCGTGGGCGGACATGTAATTGCTGATGGCGGTTGTGTGTATCCAGGTGATGTAGCAAAAGCATTTGGTGCAGGAGCACACTTTGTTATGTTAGGCGGCATGTTAGCAGGACATGATGAATCCGAAGGTGAAGTTGTAGAAGGAACTGTACAGTTTTATGGTATGAGTTCAAATGCTGCTATGGCCAAGCACGGAAGTCGAAAAGACGGTTATAGAGGTGCTGAAGGAAAAGTAGTTAAGATTCCATATAAAGGTGCTGTTGAAAATACACTAACAGAAATACTGGGTGGAGTAAGAAGTGCTGCAACATACATTGGTGCAAAACGTATAAAGGATATGCCAAAATGTACAACTTTTGTAAGATGTACACAAAATGTAAATCCAGTGTTTAACCAGTTTAATGTCTAAATTGGAAAGATTTAGACTTGAAATTTGTCATTTAATAACTATATAATATAGTAGTATGATAAATACATTTGAGCAAACGCCAACAGGGTTTGTTCAAATTAACTTGCTTAATAAGGAGGAAACTATGACAAGCAAAAATCTATCAATCTTTAATCAACTAAGACCAGTTACAGTAGGATTTGATCCTATGTTTGATCGTTTTGAAAGAATGTTCGAAGACGATTTCTTTACAAACGGTGCAAGCAGTAACTACCCGCCTTACAATATTCATAAGACAGGCAACTACACTTATGATATTGAGGTTGCGTTAGCAGGCTTCAACAAGAAGGATATTGACGTTCAATACGAAGATAGTGTAATTACTATTAAGTCAGTACACGAAACTAACGCAGAGGACTCTAATGATAGCGTCCTATATAGAGGTATCAGCAAAAGACACTTTACAAAATCATTTACAATTGCAGATGATGTAGAAGTTACAGGTGCTGAACTTAAAGACGGTTTACTTAAGATTTCTTTGGAAAGAATTATTCCAGAATCTAAGAAACCTAGAACAATCGAAGTTAAGTAATACATCGTGAGGGGGGTTTACCCCCTCACACTTTAAAGGTTAAATTATGACGGACGTTAAAGAAGATATTGCAATAGATGAACAAATTAAGATAGACGTCCAACCGCCAGGGTTATGGAAGGTAATACTGCTTAACGATGATGTTACACCTATGGATCTAGTTATAGATATCCTTGTGTCATTTTTCAAACATACTCCAGAATCAGCAAAAAAAATTACTATGGATATACACAATACCGGTAGTGGTATTGCTGGAATCTACTCGCATGAAGTAGCAGAACATCTTGCAATAGAATCAACATCTTATGCACGTAAGAATGGCTCACCTTTAAAAATAAGAATAGAAGAAGAATAAAGGGAGGATAATAATGAGTAACTTAAAAGAATTAACATGGGAACATCATAAGAATGCAGAAAGACAACAATTTGTAAAATACTTAATGAGCGGAACAATAGATCCTAAAGTATATGCAACGTATCTTTGGAATCAATTTCCGTGTTACGAAATATTAGAAGTAATGGCACAAGCACAAGGACTACTTGATGACTTTCCTACAGTAGTTAGAGCTAAATCTATATTGAACGACTTTAGAGAACTTTGGCCAAAGGAAGAAAAACCACCGCAACATACAATGGCTACTAAAAAATATCTTACACACATGAAAACAATTATGAATGATCCAGATAAAATAATGGCTCACATCTATGTAAGGCACATGGGTGACTTGAGTGGTGGACAAATGATTAAAAAGAAAGTGCCAGGTGCAGGAACATTTTATCAATTTGATAGCGATGTCAAAGAAATAAAAGAATCAATTAGAGCAAAGACCAATGATAGTATGGCTGAAGAAGCAAAGATTTGTTTTGATTATGCCACAGAACTATTTAAAGATATGATGCAGTATGTCCCAAAATAGTATCATCTGGGATAAACTAATCGAGTGCAAGAACGAGATTATTAATATCTTTGACGCTAATGGCACAGAGTATGACGAGCCTGGTCTTGCACACTTCAACAACGAACTATGGATAAACAGAGTATGGCAAAACGAACATGTTCGTAGAGCTCACATAGATGTTGTAGATGCACGTGATACCAAAGGCTTATGGATGATGCATGTGTGTGTTTTTCCTGTGCTTAGTAATGACGGACCTATATATGGGTTTGATGTTATCTCTGGTAAAAAGAAGATGACAGGTGCCTTTCATGACTTTAGTCGTAGCAGTGGTGGTAGTAACCATCCTATGATTGAAGGCTACAGAGAAGCAGTAGCAGATTTTATTCCTAGCAAACGTAGAGAACTACCTGAATGGGCACAGAACATATTTACTGATAGCATGATTGCTGCGGGCAATGTAGCAACTGAAGAAGAAGCAACTGCTATAGTAGATCTAGCACTAGGTAATCTACGTGCATACTTTGCAGAAATAGGAGAATTTACAGGAACTGCTGATCCTGAAAAAACAGCAGAAGCGCAGAACTACTACTGCCACAATCAGCAACAGAATCCACATACACCACGCACGATGAAGTCGCTAGGCTTAAATGAAGCGGATGTGGACAAGTTCTGCACTGATATGCTCTTTCCTAAACTTGCATAAATACTAGCGTTATGAGAGCATTTGAATTTTACAATAAAATTGTCACTGAATCACAAGTAGAAACGCCTAAAGCACATGCAATGGCTGTTGCTTTGAATTCTGCACTTGATGAAATTAAATCCGAGATAAAAGCAGAAATAGCAGAAAAAAAGCCAGCACCTAAAACAAATACAAAACCAAACAATTTTAAACCGATTGCTACTCCATCACAGCAAAATCAACCAGAACGACTTGTTGCAAGTTTAGATGAAGCAAAAAGATCAACAGAACAATTAATTGCAGACGCAGAAAAGCAGTTAGCAGAAATCAAAGCACTATTAGGAGAAGCAGGTTTAGCAACACCTAAAGGAATGTCACTTATAGAAAGTTTAGAACAAACTATTATTGAACTTAAAAAAGTTCAGGCAGAAGAAATAAAGAATGCTGAATTCACCCAAAGAAAAGCAAGAAGAGACAAAGAAAATCCTGCAATTGCTGAATTAGCAGGCAAAGTTACAGGCACATTAGAAGCCATAGAAGCACACTACAAGAAACAAGCAGAAGAAGCAAAGGAAGATGGTTCAACACAAATTGTTGTTAAAAAAGCACCACCAATGGATGCAGTAACAAAAGAAATTGTAACCATAATGGATGGCACACTAGAAGGTTTAAGAGATAATCCTGAAACCGCTGAAGAGTATAACGCTCTAAATGACCTTATTTTAAAATTCTTAAAGGCTAGCAAAAAAGGAGTAGTTCCTCTAGCAGATTTATTAAACAAAGGTAGCGGAAATATTGTTACTGAAGTTGATGACGGTGAATGGGGACAACTTAAAGAAAACGGATTTATTAAAAGTTTAATGGAAATGAAACCTGCAGGCAGTGGTGCAGGCAAGTGGGGTCCCGGCGAAGTTGGCCTTGCTGTTCTAGGAAGTCCAGTTAATAAAATGGGCAAGGGTGACCTTAATGTAGGCGGCAAGAAGTTTGAGCTAAAGGCTTCTGCTAGTCCTAAGTCAGGCGGAAGAATTAATGCAAGTAAAGCAATTAAAAAAGGATCAGACGGTCAGGCAGAATTTATGAAAGCATGGGAAAGTTTTTCTCCTAATTTAGATATTGATCAATCAGGAAATGAGATCATGGCGAGAAAAGGAGATCCCCTACCACCTAAGTCAAGAACAAAAATTAAAGCAACAAGCATTGGCGGAACCTGGGTTGCAATTGTAAATGCTGCTCTAACAAGATCAAAAATAAGTTCAAGCGAGTTAGGTGCATTCCTACAAGATGTATTACGTGCTCCAATTAACGATGCTTACAAGAACAAAGTAAAATTTGAAAGTTCAAGAATGATTAGCAACGAAGATGGTAAAGTGCAAATAAACGGAGCAGGGTTACTTTCTGAATATATCGGCCAGTGTATGAAACTGTATAACGAAACTGACGGCGTTGAAGATATACTTGTTATCAATCCTACAGACGGACACTTTGAAATTATCAACGCCTTAGATAATGCTGGTATTGAAGCAAAGGTAAATTCCGGAGCAATTCAAACATCTACTACATGGATTGATTTTGATGATCCTCAGATGTTAGCCACACCACAACTAGGCACCATTACTCCAACCTAACTTAACTACGCACATAATTAACTACTCATACTAAAGTATATACATTTCTGGTAAATACTTATGAGGAAAATCATTTCCGGGAGCGAATCGGATGAATAAAATTATTGTAACAATATTAGCCATAATCGCATTTGCAGGCACTGCATCTGCTGACTCAATGACCTTTCAATTTAAAAATCCGTCTTTCTCAGGTCAAGGCTATAGCAACCACGTGCTTGCAATAGAGCAACTTCAAGCCAATAGAAAACAGGCATTGAAAGATGAAGCAGAAGCAGCAGAAAGAGAGGCTGCTAGAGAACTAGCAAATACTACTCTTGCTAAATTCCTCAACAACGTGGAATCAAGAATCTATGCCAACATTTCCAAGAACCTAGTTGACGGTATGTTTGAGGAGAATGGTGCATTAACAGGTACAGCAGAAATTGAAGGCGCAACAATATACTGGATTAAGGACGAAACAGCAGGCACTATTACTGTGCAAATTACGGAAGCAGACGGAACGTTTACTGAATTAGTTGTTCCGTTAACCGGGTTTGGCTTTTAGGAGGCGGACATTGCGTAGCACAATATTAGCGTTAGTTATGGCGATTGCACTCTCGGGGTGTGCCACATCAATGCAGAAAGCGAATTGGACACCACCGGAAGTAAGTCGTTCGCCTATACAAAATACGCTAGACACAGTTCCCCATTTAGATGGTCCTAAAATTACTATTGCAGTATATGCATTTACAGATAAAACAGGTCAAAGAAAACCTAATCAAAATTTTTCGCAGTTAAGTTCTGCGATTACACAAGGCTCAGAAGTATGGGTAGTACAGGCACTAAAAGAAGTAGGCGGCAGTACATGGTTCACTGTCGTGGAGAGGATTGGACTTGATAACCTCGTCAAGGAAAGGCAACTTATTAAAAGCACAAGGGAAGTATATGAAGGCAAAGAGGCATTAAAATTAAAACCATTATTGTTTGCTGGTCTCATGATTGAAGGAGGCGTGGTTGGTTATGAAAGTAATATCGAAAGTGGAGGCGTAGGAGCCCGTTATTTTGGTATTGGAGCCAACATGCAATATCGTGTGGATCAGGTAACAGTGGCAATGCGAATAGTTAGTGTGCAGACAGGAGAAGTACTGTTAACGACAGCAACTGAAAAACGAATCGCTAGCCACAGGTCTGGAGCAGACGTATTTAGGTTCCTGGATCTCGGCACAAAGGCTTTAGAGTTAGAAAGCGGGAGTGCTGTAAATGAACCTGTCAACTATGCTGTCCGAACTGCAATTGAAGCAGCCGTAGTTGACTTAATACAACAGGGAGAGGGAAAACAACTGTGGAAATACAAGAAAACTATTGGTAAGAAGGCGACCTTACCCAATAATCCACAGGGAGATAATAAAAATAACAAAACCATAAAGGAAGAAGGAGCGAAAAATGAATAAATCATTTTCTATAACACATGCCCTTCTTGTTGCGATGTTGCTATTCCTTACGCCTTCGTTTGCAAACGACATTTACATTCAACAATCAGGCGACGGGTTAGACCTAGACATCACACAAGACGGAGCGGATAACGTCATCGGTACCTCATCAACAGACGTAAGTTTGACAGGGGACGACATGACATTTGCTATAACACAGACGGGAAGTTATAATACTATAGCAGCAACTATTAAAGGAGACACATACACTGGCACCTGGCAGTTTACGGGTGATACAAACGCCGTGGATCTGCTGTGTTCCAGTGCATCATCAGGAAACTGTGATACTGTGACACTTAATATTACTACTACAGGAGACGACAACACATACGACTTCGACATTGGTGAATCAGCCGATGCAGATAGTTCAACTATTTCGTTTACTGTAACTGGTGATAATAACATCGTTAATACTGATGTAGACGGACAGAGCGCAGCGTTAACTGTAACAGTTGACAATAGTGCATCACTTTCTACAAACAGTGATAACAGTGATGAAGGAGTTGCTATAACAACTACTCAAAGTGGTAATGGTGATACGAACGGAATGGGCATAACACTTGATGTAACAGGCGGTGGTGGTAAGATTGATATTAGCCAAAGCGGTGTCAATGACAACATTGTTGACCTTACAATAAGTGGTGATGACTTTGACGTTGATATAACACAGAGCGACTAGAATGCGATTATTGGTTATGATGCTAGTCATACTTCTGGCCATGCCTTCTTATGCTAAAGTAGGCGATGTTATCCAACAGGAAGGAGTGACCGACATTAAACGTAAAGATGGTCCAACATTTGAAAAGATACAAAAAGATTTCGATGTTGAGAGCTATGACAGCGTAATAACTAAGAATGGCAAAACAGCGATTGAGTTCCTTGATGAGACTCGTGTAGATGTAACGGAAAACAGCAAACTTATTATCGATGAGTTTGTTTATGATCCCGACACTTCAACTGGTACGCTTGCACTTAAAGCAAGTTTTGGTACAGTAAGATACGCGAGCGGACAAATTGCAAAAAATTCTAGGCAAAATGTTAAAATCAGAACGCCAACCGCAGTGGTTGGTGTTAGGGGTACTGACTTTTCACTTACTGTAGATGAAACAGGAAATAGTACTATCATATTATTACCAAGTTGTACCATGGTTATGGGTCAACGATTGTGTGTGGTAGGAGAGATTGAAGTTTCAAGTGATATAGGAACAGTAATACTTAACAAGGCATTTCAGGCGACTGTGGTTGAAACACAAAAATCACAACCTATGAAACCTGTTTTGCTGGATCTGTCTGAGGATTATATTAATAACTTGTTGATTATACGCAAGCCGAGAGAAATAGAATATGAAGAAGAACGTGATAGAATTAGAACTATTGCTGATATTTTAAAATTAGATTTCTTAGAGTTCACGGAATTGACAAAGGATTACCTAAGCACACCAGAGGAAACATGGACAAGCGAACTTGACTATGATCCATTAAGGCAAAACTTTTTGTATGATGCACTTGATGCCTCACTAGCACAAGTGTTAAAACAAATGGCAGATGAACTAGCAGCATCTGAAAGAATGAGTTTTCTAGGAACTGATGAAACTACTGGTATAACAGTTTTAGATCAGGATCCTGAATACATTTATATTAGACAAGATGCGGCAGGAAATTATGTTAGGATAAAATTAAACAAAGATTTTACCTACAGAATAAATCACGACCAAGGCGGCAATGAAGTAAATGATTTTGACATCAACCCTGACGGAGGAGCAATTAATAATGAGATTACTATTCTTCAGCGTAATTAGTTTATTGTTCTGCTTACCGGCCTGGGCAAATGATGTTATTATATACTACAGCACAGGCGGAACAAACACAAGTTCACACTACAACCATTTAAAAAGCGAACTTGAAGATTTAGGTTTTACTGTAACAGGAAGTACAAGTGGCACAGTAAGTTCAAGTGATCTATCAGGCAAAGAACTTGTAATTGATATAGCAGGAACTTCAAACTGTGGTAATACCTGTAAAACAAACTATGAAAGTTTTATAGGCAACGGAGGACACGTAGTTATTCTTGCACCCAACGGAGCAACCAATAGAATAGGTAACATTGAATCGTTGGTTGAAAGTAAATTAAGTGTAGGAAGTATGTACATAGCAGGTGGATGTAATACCTGTTATGGTTCATATGCAGTAGGAGATTATGCTTCAAGCACATCAAGTGAAAACACATTGCCAGGACCAGACAAAATTTTTACCGCAAGTGGCGGTACAGCAATGGCAAAAAATAGTACAAGCAGTAGTTGGAACACTTGGTATAATTGGGAGTATGGTAGTAATGGTGGATCAATCACAGTTTCATTTGGTTATGGACAGTTACTATCAACACATCAATATAGCGATAATATGGTGGACTTCCTAACTCGTGCAATGACAGAAGCAGGATTATATGCCACAACATCATATACATCAAGCATAAGCAATGCACAGACTACACAGGTCAACACTGCTAGGGCAGTCACAAATAATGGCAATGGCATATACATTGATCAGGTAGGTAACAATAACACACTTAACATTACACAAGATGGCGATGATAACTTAATTGCAGGACCTGGCTCAACAACAAATAGTATTGTAGATGCAGAAATAGCAGGAAATAATAATATTACAAACATGACTCAGAGAGGAGATAACAATGTAATACTTTTTGCAATTGACGGAGATTACAATACTACAACACTTAATCAAGGCGGCGCATCAGGCGCAGATGACAATAGAATCTTAATGGATATTAACGGAGACTATAACACTATCTCTAGCACACAGACACACAACAATGGTGTTGGCAACAACGGACATTTTCTTGCAATTGATATAGATGGAGACAGTAACAATTTGTTAACAAGTCAAACCAATGATGGAGATAAAAAAGCATTTATATCACTACAAGGTGACGATAACGATATAGACTTATACCAACAGGGTACAGGCTCACACTATGTTGAGATAGCAACAGGCAGTGATCAAACTGTTGATGTAACACAAGATGGTTCAGGTAATCATAATGCATCTGTGTCTATGACTGGATACAGTGCTACACTTGATCTTACTCAAGACAGTTCAACAAATCAGACATATTCAATAAATCAAAACTGCTTAAACGCTAATGGCTGCGGCACAACTACTGTTACGCAACAATAAATAGTGTATGGAGACAAAACATAAAAGTCGCTGGCAGCGGTTTAAAGAATGGTGGACAATTGATCACGTTGTTGATCTATGCATTGACGCACTGTTAATGTTATGGGAAGTAATCACTAGCCCAGTTTTAATCGCAGTTAGAATATTAAGACACTTTATAGGTGATTGGTTTGTGGGCGGAATCAAAAGAATTGCTAGAGCAATAGTACATTGGTTTGCACGTAAACGTGAATATCGCAAAGCACACGGTCACGGCATATTTAGAACCTATTGGTGGCTTATACTACTCAGTCCTTTTATACTATTTTTATTGTTTATTTTACTTGCTATGATATCAGGTATATCAAAAGATCTTTCTGTAATGCTAGAATTACTAATACGAGGTTGTGAGTCTCTACAGCCAGGTGCTGAACAGTATTGGTGTAATATCAGTTAAATACACATATGAAATGGTTTATAGTTGTATTAATGATGGGTACATTTGCTAATGGAGATAGGAATACCTATATCTACTTCAAACCCGAACTAGATAGTTTTGAACAATGCCAAGAATATGTAACTGAAAACACTCCAACTATACAAGCACAAATGTTATTAGAATTCAACGGAGATAGTATTGACACTATCTATTGTTTTAGAGAAGATAAACTTAAGAAATTTTTCGAAGCAAACAGCAAAGCAGGAAAAACAGAAATATGAAATGGTTAACACACTGGGCTACTGCTCTAATTACATTGTCTGTATTAACATTTTATGGGTGGAGTGATCCATACGTAAAACAATTATTGCGTTTCAAATCATTTGATGTAATACAGCAATATGACACACCTGTGGTAAGTGAAGATATTGCTTTCCTTGAAATAGATGAACGTGCAATAGAAAAGCACGGACAATGGCCTTGGAAAAGATCTGTGCTTGCAGATACTATATGGAAACTTAGAGAAGCAGGTGCTGGTATAATTGTACTGCCTATTTTATTTGCAGAACCAGATAGACTAGGTGGAGATATGGAACTTGCACAGGCACTTGCAGGTAACGGTGTTGTTATTGCACAGGTAGGAACTACACAAACAAATAAAAATGCTGTGCCAAGAGGAGTTGCTAAGATAGGTGATCCTATGCCATGGCTATTTGAATGGCCAGGAATGCTCGGTCCAATAGAACTATTAGGTTTGAATGCTGACGGGGTTGGAGTATTAAACACTGCTCCTGAGATTGATGGTGTAACAAGACGATTACCTCTGCTTATGCGTGTTGGCAACGAAGTGTATCCAGCAATGGCAATTGAAACAATACGTGTTGCTACAGGTGATCCTAGTTACCAAGTTAAAACAGAACAAGGCGGCATCACTAAGATGCGTGTGCCTGCATATGCAACAATACAGACAGATGCTAATGCACAAATATGGTTACGTTGGAACAAACAGTTTCCTGCAATTAGTTTAGCAGAAGATGACTACAGTGTTTTACAAGGTAAGACAGTAATAATCGGAACCACAGCAGAAGGACTTAGTGGTATAATTGCTACTCCAAATGGCGAGAAGTATAGCCATATGCTTATTGGAACTAGTCTCCAAAATATTATAAATGGAGATAATATTAAACGTTATGATTATGCTACTTTTGTAGAATGGGCAGCAGCCATATTAATGGGTCTATTATTAATACTTGCAGCAACAAAAGCACCGTATTGGTTTGCTGGGGCATTGATACTAGTAGCAACTGTAACGCCTGTGTACGGCGCTTATATTGCGTTTAAAGGGCATTTATTGCTATGGGATTGGAGTTGGCCTGTGTTTGTATCTGCTATAGTTGGCTTCCATAGTATATTCAATAGATTTACCAAAGAGTTCTTTGAAAAACAAGCAATTAAGAAACAGTTTGCAGGTTATGCTTCACCAACTGTTGTGCGTATGTTACAGGAAAATCCTGCACTTATCAAAGACGGAATGAAAAAGGATATATCAATTTGCTTTTCGGATTTACGTGGCTTTACTCCTTTAGGTGAAAGTTTTGGAAATGATGTAAAAGGTCTTACTAAACTTATGAACGGGTATATGGATGCAATCACACAGCCTGTATTGGATAAGGAAGGTATGATTATCAAGTATATTGGTGATGCCAGTATGCATGTACATGGTGCACCTTTAGAAGATCCGCATCATCCTAAGAGTGCAGTGCAAACAGGATTAGATATGTTAAAGGCAGTGGAGAAGTTTAATGAAAAAATTACTAGCGAAGGCAGACCACCCATTGGTATGGGTGCCGGTATCAATACTGGTATTGGCTATCTTGGTGAAATGGGGTCAACAGCCAGACATAGTTATGATGTTCTCGGGGATGCTGTAAGCACAGCGGCAAGAATAGAAAGTAAATGTAAAGAATACGGTTGTGTATTATTAGTAGGGGAAAGCACATACCAAGCAACTAAAGACGATTTCTTTTATTTGAAAATAGATGATTTACAAGTAAAAGGTAAAAGTGTAGGACTTACCATTTATACAGTGTTAGATGATGTAGGACCTGCATGGAAAAATGCACAAAAGAAACACATACAGATGCATGAAGATTATCGTGCCCAACGTTTTGATGAAGCAATTAATAAATGTAAACTATTACATGATCATTTTGATCACAAAATGCAAGGGTACTATGACATGTGGATAGAAAGATGCGAATTTCAAAAAACGCAGGATCTGCCTAAGGATTGGAATGGAGTATTCATCGCTACGACCAAGTAATTTTGAAAATCTTACGTCAGAAGAAAAAGTAGAAAATGTTAAGCGTAGGTATAAATTGCTAAGAGCACAAATAGATAGTAAGTCAGAAAATGCAGTGACTGATCAACTGTCTGCAAAATCCAAAACTTATGATCTTTCTCAGAAAGATTATAACGAACCTTCACAAGAGTCTTCCAGTAATCAACGTGCCAGTGAATTAAATAATCTAAAAGACCGATTGCGACCGCGTAATAAGGGCTAAACATCAACCCAACTAAAAAACTTGCCAAACCGTGATGGAAATAATGCGTATGAGCATTCTGGTCAAAGTAAAAAGTTTTATTTGCTGGATACAGACGTTGTAGTGCCAAATCACATACCGTGTGTTTGACAGTTAATAAAAATGCAAAAGTAGCAATAGTCGTAAGTTCCATCACATGTATTTATTTTAGAACTTAAACTCGTATCCTATTACGGCTCCTGCTTTGCCTTCCTCCATTGCAGGCGCAACAAAGAAATCTTTGTAAGTTGCTCTTACAAAAGGCACAACATCTGCTTCTGGGTAACCTGTTACTGCGGCTGCTTCAAAGCCAAAGTCATTTATTTCCCATCTGTAGCCTGCATATGTGCTTATCTTTTCTACAGAGTTATAGTATGCGCCAGCCATATAACCATTGTCTATATATCTGATGTGCGGGTGTATAGCATTATACTCTTGTGCAAGAGCTAAATGCATTGATATACCTAATGCTAATTCTATCATTTTATAAACTTTGTAACCATACTATTCTGTTTTCCCACCCATTCACTAATAATGCATAGAATAAAATTACACTTAGTAAAAAGAAAAAGGTATATGCTTTTTCAAGATTTGTCATTAAAAACTTCCTTCCATTTCCATTCAGGAACTTCGTCCCAAAATTCTGCAGGGGAAACAAATGTTGTTTCCCAAGTTGCGTTTACAACTCTATATTCAAAATATAGATGTGTAACATATGCAACACTTAAAGCAATTATTATTCCACATGCTAAGAAATAACCTTTTTCAGTTTTAGTAAAAAAATGGTCTTGATTAAAATTACTCATCTGCAACCTCCCTCTACATGATGTAGTCTTGTCTTACCCCAACAAGGATCATAATTTCCATGTGACCCTCCTGGAATTGCAAATTGTGGATTTGCTTTTAGAAAAGCCTTGGTAAACTCATAGTCTTTAATATAGAATTGTGTTCTACCTTTACTTGCACAGTACGAGGCTTTTGTAAAATCAAATGTCATTAATCTTTCTTCAACTGGTTTGTTGTAATCATATCCGTTAGCCAGAAGACACTCTTTGGCTATATCATTAAAACCCGCTTCCATTAGTTCGCTCCTTTCTAATGCTTCTTTTTATTTTTTTGAATCTGGTTTTGTTCCAGCGGAATCGAATGACTCCGATTGTGTTTGGTATCGCTTGATAATTTCTTCTAGGTCCTTATCAGGCTGCATACCACGCTGTTGATAATACTCGAGTATCATCGCCAGTTTAGTGTTCAATCTAATCATATCATTATCTAACATTCTGATACGATCAACTAGTTTGATAAGTGTTGTGTTGGCTTGACCAAGCACTGGTTTGATTTCAGTAGTTACCCATTTCCATACGTAGTAAACAAAGTAACCAAGACCCATTGCTGCAATAATAGGAAAGCCATATTGATTAATTGCTGTTGCTAGTTCACTAGTCACGTCTAGCATCCTCCTTGCCTTCGTTCGCCGCAAGTCTTTCTACGTTAGGCTTCACGCCTAAAACGTGACTCATTAATGCATCTATTTTGATTAAGTCGTTGTTCATTGTTTGTACTCTGTTATCAAGAGCACCAATTATGTTTTTAAGTCCGTTGACACTACCAGTAACAGATGCCAATATGAATTTTAATGTTGTGAAAACAAATATACCGGCCGCAATTGCGCCTGCTATTGGGAAACCCACGTCACCCACAAAGGTTAAGAAATCCATTTTTCGCTCCTATAGTAATTGGCTTACTATAGTAGTATTTAGTCTTGACAACAGATATATGCTATGTTAAAATATACACATGAATAACATATCTTTGAACAAAATTGAGCAGGTGATATCAGATTGGTATACTGTTGATACTAAGAACGATTATTACTCTAATGAAAAAATGCTGGTTTGGGCGTTAGAAAATTGCCAAGGAAAGTTTTACCATAGAGGTAATAGATTTTGGTTTCACAATGAAAAAGATGCCACAATTTTTAGTTTAAAATATGCTGATTCTGTTGGAGAAAAGAATGTCTTTTCTTCTTGACACAACCACTAAATAGTAGTATATTAAATTATTATGCCAACAAAATACGATAACTGGACAGCAACAGATACGATTGAAAAAAGTCTATTAGATAGTGACATACACTACCTACATGGCGATATTAGTAACGAAAATGTATCCGAAGCAATTAAATGGATAGTAAGTGCTAATCTGCAAAAAAAGCCAAAGCGTAAACTTACACTTTACATTAATTCATATGGTGGTGATTTATATGAAGCATTTGCACTAATTGACGTAATGAAAAACAGTTATCATAATGTATCAACTATTGGTATAGGTGCAGTAATGAGTGCAGCATTTCTTATATTTGTGTCAGGACAAAATGGACAAAGGTTTCTTGGAAAGAATACAGGAATAATGAGTCATCAACACTCTGATACAATGGATTCCAAAATGCATGATATGAAAGCAGCAATGACTGAGAATGTAAATTGTGAAGTAAGAGCATTGGGTATAATTAGAGATGCAAGTGAAATGAGTATGGCAGAAGTTAGGAAAAAATTCAATAGTCCCAGCGACCAATATTTTACAGCAAAACAAATGGTTGACTTTAAACTAGCAGATGCTATAATGTAGTTATGGTAGATAAGAGAAAGGTCCATAATATGAAAATCGTAAGCATCAACGATGCTCCCAAGAAGAATGATGATAACGCCGATGTTATTGATTTCTCTGAAAAGCGTAAAAAAAACTTGCTTGATATTCTTGAACATATGAAACAAGGTATTGAGTCTGGTGAGATTACCGAATTCACTGCAACAAGTTTAGATACAAACGGTGAAGCACAGATACATTGTTATGTAGGTGATGTTGCTGTTGGTGTTGGGTTGTTTGAAATCGGCAAAAACATATTAATGACTCAGTATAACGGCCAAGATTAATTTGGTTGACATTTAAGTTTCAAGACAGTATAATTAAAAAATAATTTAAGGGGTATAGTGTTAACGGTTTAGCACGCCAGTCTCCAAAACTGGAAGTCGCAGTTCAAATCTGTGTACCTCTGCCAATTATGGTCCCTTCGTCTATCGGTTAGGACATCAGGTTTTCATCCTGAAAAGAGGAGTTCGATTCTCCTAGGGACTACCAAACAAAGGTGAAGTATGTTAGATGAAGTTTTAAAATTTGCCACTAAGGCACACGGCAGTCAAAAAAGAAAATATACAGGGGAACCGTATATTGTTCACCCTATTGCTGTGTCTGAAATAGTAAAGACTGTTCCTCATACAGACGAGATGGTTGCGGCTGCATTACTTCACGATGTTGTAGAAGATACTCCTGTTACTATTAAAGAAATCGAAACTAAGTTTGGCACTAAAGTTGCAGAACTTGTAGGATGGTTAACTGATATAAGTAGACCTGAAGATGGTAATAGGAAAACAAGGAAGTCTATCGATAGGTCACACAGTGCAGATGCACCAGCAGAAGCACAAACTATCAAATTGGCTGACTTAATAGACAACACGAAAAGTATTGAAAGATACGATCCTAGTTTCTACAAAGTATACAAGCAAGAAAAAATTGCTTTGCTTGACGTATTGACCAAAGGCGATATTACCTTACGCAAGATTGCCCAACAGCAAGTAGGCGGCTCATAATAATAAATATAATATACGCAGATTAAGGAGTATATTATAATGATGTGGGTAGATTATACAGTCGAAAGCATTGGAATGAAAGGCGAAGGCTTTAGAATCAGAGGCGATTGGCCAGGCGAAGTAATGGGTATCAAGAAAGACGGAACTCCGAACGATCACTACTTGTATAGACCGGGAGATGTTTTTGTTGTTACTGAAGGCGGATGGTTAAGGAAGTCAGACGAACTAATGGTCTTTATCCAAAAAGGACTCCAGTCACCAAATTCCGAATAAGTTTTACTTTGTAGGAATAATTAATATGTTGCTGGCATAGCTCAGTTGGTAGAGCAACTGATTTGTAATCAGTAGGTCCCGAGTTCGAATCTTGGTGCCAGCACCATATTATTTCAAATAAATACCTATATGAATAAAGAAGAATACGACGAAACAGTAAAAACAATCAATAAAGTTATTGATCAATATGTTCAACCAGCAGTTGAACAACACGGCGGCTTTATCAAGTTTGAAGACTTTGATCAAGAAACAGGTCGTGTGAGTGTTTTACTACAAGGATCATGTTCCGGCTGTGCAAGTAGTACAGTTACTCTAAAAATGGGAGTTGAGAACATGCTGAAACATTACGTTCCAGAAGTTACGGCAGTGGACGGAATGGACGATCCGAACTTTAATAATCCTTACTATTAATCAATAGACACAGTCTATTAGATTTTTTACTTCTTACGTGTTATAATAATTTAAATAACATGTAAGGAGAAATCATGCCACCACGTAATCATAATAAATGGTTAGCACAACCAAAAGTAGATTCAATCAGTAGTACAGCCTACAACTGTCCAGAAATATTTGCACAAGAGCAAGAACTTATTTTTAAAAAGGTTTGGGTGCCTATGTGTCATATTAGTGAGATGCGAAATAAAGGTGACTTTCGAACCACACGAATAGCAGACATAAGAGTTATCGCAATAAATATAGATGGCACAAACGTACAAGCATATCATAACACTAACGACATAGACATTCGTAAACCGTCCGGAACATACAGTTGGGACTTTGCAACTACAGAAAAGCCACTGCCATGTGAA
>Ga0160423_10000631_pt1 | contig 28993 bp, 17 predicted proteins | sample CRUFie14St8metaG_FD_108191 | JGI IMG/M metagenome (GOLD analysis project Ga0160423, IMG submission 108191) | Marine microbial communities from the Costa Rica Dome - CRUD Field 142mm St8 metaG | ecosystem: Environmental > Aquatic > Marine > Oceanic > Photic zone | place: Costa Rica: the Eastern...
TAGTAGTTATCATTTGAGATTACTACAGCCAGTACTCATATTTTTTATTGATGAACATGCTGTAAATAAAAAAATCAGAACAAAAAAACTTGTAAGTCTAATCATAAAAAAATTATTTTACATTTCGTTTTTCAATTCTGTAGACTCCCCAAAACTCATAAACTTCTTTACCAGATATATCTCTTCCGTAGCTCAACCATTCGCTTTTAAGTAATATAGTAGTTTCAACAGCAGCACTAACAGAATTCTCTATCCTAGCATTAAATGTTTCATCAAAATTTCCACCATCTTCACCGCTTTGGTTTATGTTATTGCTGGCATTTACAAATGATTTTACTTTAGAGGCAAGTTCATTTTTTGCTTTTGTTAGAGTTGCGTTTTTAATTGCACTTCTACTACCGCTTCCTTTGGTACTCTGAATTGAATAAAAATATGAGTTATTATCTTGATAATCCTCTTCTGCAAAAGGCATTTTTACTGTTTTAGCACCACTATCACGCTTGAGGTTTATAGAGCCGCAATTAGTTAACATTAAAAAACCTGGAAATAATAATAAGAATCTAAATATATTTTTCATAATCTTTTTTTTCAAATATATCAAAAAATTAAATGAATTATAAAAAATATAATTTTAATCTATGAAAGTAACAGTAACTCGTCTGTTTTTCTGTCTTCCTGTTTTAGTTTCATTTGAATCAACGGGTTCTGTATCTCCTTTACCAAAAGTAATAATTTTGTCTGAATCACACCCAAGTCTAATTAAAAAATCTTTTACACTATTAGCTCTTTTTAATGATAATTCAAAATTACTTTCAGATTCGCCAACATTATCAGTGTGACCACTGAGTTCGACCTTCAAATTGTTTTCCATAATTATTGAACTCAATCTGCGTAATTCGGCATACGATGTTCTTTGCAGCTTAGAAGAATTAGTTTTAAAAAATAAATTACTTAATGGAACAGGAATTTGATTTTCAATCATTTCTTTAAAAGTCACAACCTTTATATTCTCGTTTAGCTCTATAGGATCTTGTTGATTTCTTAAATCAAGACTACTAGAGTAAGGGAAATATTCATTTTTATTTATGTAATAACCATAAATTTTACCCATTGGTAAAACAATAAAAAATTCTCCCGTATCAGGATTTGTGGAAGATCTCCCTATTTCTTCATCAGTCTCTAAATCTTCCCATATAATCTCAGCCGTAACTACTTCATTGGCTAACCCTTCTATTCTACCAGAAATAGTTGCAACAAAATCAGGTCTCAAATAATAAGGGATATTAACGTAAAACAAATCAAGATGATCTTCATTAATGATTTTTTTTGAAAAATAAGCCTTTTTGCCATCAGTAGAAATTTTATAACCCCAATCATCATCAATAGTATTTATCTCTTTTCCAAGGTTTACAGGCTCTGACCAACAATCCCAACAATCCTCACTCAGTCTAGTTGATTTAAAAACATCATAATTTCCTAAACCACCATGTCCATCAGAACTGAAATAAAGAGTTTTCATGTCAGGATGTAAGAATGGACTTCTTTCAGAAAATTGAGTGTTTAATATTGGGCCTAAATTGATAGGTTTGCCCCAAGAGTCATTATTATCTTTTTCAACAGCATATAAATCTAGAGCATATTTATCTGCCACTCCGTGATACTCAACATGATGGTTGTGATTAAATCCTGATTCTCTGGAGGATGCAAATATAATAGTGTTATTATCACTACTAAACATTGCGTCACCATTCCAATTTCCAGAGTTAATAGATTCTGGCAAATAAGATATTTCTGACCAACCATTGACTGTTCTAGTAACAATTCCAATCTTACCATCACGAAATGTAATTGCTTTATTACCATCCGAACTTATTGCCATTATAGCATCATTATTGTATTCTGATGAAAGAGAAGATTGAATATTTCCAGATGACCAAAAATCTTCGCTGTAATTTGAAACAAATACGTCCTCTAAACCAATATTATCAGGCCTATTGCTACCACAGAAATATAGTTTCTTGTCATCTGCTGTGATCACTGGATTATACTCATTATTATTTGTATTTACTATACTTAAATTTTTAGCTTTAATTGAAGAATCAAATTCTTTCTCAACCAGTTTTTTTAAATCATTATATTTCTTGAAATCAATGAAGTAATTTTCATATTTTTTTATTTCCCTCAAAACTCTTGACCATTTCTTTTTATATAAATCGTTAGAAATAATTTTCTGAAGAGCTAAAAAGGTTACATCTGTTGTTCTAGATGATTTAATAAAATTTTCATACAAATATTTATTGTCATCATTAATTCTTATGTCACCAAATTCAGTTGGTTCAAAATAAAATTCAATAATTCTTTTCTTTTTATTTTGACCTTGCCAAGAAATTCTATTATTATAATTTTTAATTATATTTCCATTTTTTACCCTAACTCTAAAGTTTGTTATATCAGGGCAATAATCATTGCAACCGTGCTTCTTAAAATATTTTACATAAACTGTGTAAACACCTGTTGGGGCGTTTCCTTCACTCCAATATATATTTTCTACGGGCTCCAAGGACTGACCATAATTAACGTTCATATCAACATCTAATTCACCACCAGTCGATGATGTCTTATTTGAATAAAAAATTTCTTCTCCGTTAGGGTCTATACAATGTAAATCCATATCATTATAATTATCCCATGATAAAGAGATTTGAACTGACCCTGTTTTAGCTCCTTCTCGTTGCAACCTTACATTTATATCATCTTCTTGATCAATTGCAATATTTCTTTCAGCTGAGTAAATTGAGCTAGTTAAAAATAAATCATATGCATTTTTTGCAGTTCTGAAATCATCTTCAAATGATTCAATTTGATTATAAGCCAAAGGAAATTTTTCTTTAAATTTTTCTAAAGTTGATAGTTCACCATCTGACGATATCCAGCCATAATATTTATTTAAGTTTGAAATCGTAAAAAATTTATTTTTATCCTCTTTGAATAAAAATTCCAGTGCATTGACATTACCTGTGGATAAAGCAATATTATATATTGAATCTAAAGCCTTGTTCCTTAATGAGTTATCATAAAAAAAATTATAAAAGTTACTAAAACTAGACCAATCGTTTGTTATTGTATTTTCTTCAAATTGAAGTCTTTCATATAAATCAAAAGCTTCTGTTGACTGAATACTATTTCTATATTTATTGTAAAAATCAAAAAAAGCTTTGGATGTGTTAATTGATTTTGCCTTTGAAAATGAAAGTTCATGAATTTTCTCTATTGCATTTTTTTTTTGGCTTGACTTAGGATATTTTTCTAAAAAATTTTCATAAGAATCAACAGTATTCAAACTTTCTGCAATTTCAAAAGCTCTTTCATTTCTTAATTCAATAGCCTGATAATAAAACTCAGAATTTGGATAGCTTATAATGTAATTTATATATGCATCCTCAGAGTCAACTAATTTGGCATTACTAAATGCCTTTAAATTTCTAAGAGCCAGTGTCTTTGACTTAAGATCACCCGACATTCTAGTAAAATTATTAATAAAATAATTATAATTCTTTACAGAATCAATTAGGCTGTAATCATCAAAAGCATTTTGACAAATTTCATTTAGTTTCGCGTCAATAATAACTTTTGTTATTTTTTTTCTTTTTAATTTACTAGGATTATCAATAAAAGCGTTAGAGTAATATCTTTCTGCTCTTAAAATATTATCATAAGATAATTTGGTGTCATAACCCTTATAGTTTCGATTATTATACAAATAAGAATATGCGAAATAAATATCTAGTAAATCAATGTAATCATTACTTGATTTTTTGGAATCCTCATCTAAATTTCGGACAACTCTTTTAAAATGTTTTTTATCAATCCATTTTACATACTTATTTTGTGCAAGTAAGGGTGTAAAAGATAAAAAAGTAACAAATATTATAAATTTCCTGAAGCTAAATGAAGTCATAACGCAAGACAAAAAATATTAAAAACTAATTTGATCTTAATTACCATAAGTTTTTTGTAAAAAACCGTTAGCAAAATACATTTCACCATCTACGATTTCTAATACATTATATGTTTCAAATTTCCCCTTAATTTCATTTAAAGTTTTTATAGTTGAGAATTCTACTTTATTATTTTCATTATCCCAAACTAGAACCTCTAGCTGATTTTCCAAATCATTAAAATTGTTGAGACTCTTAATTTTCAGCATATCTCTCAGCGATTTAAATCCATATTCTTTAAAGTATAAAGGATGATTAGGAGTAATCTTTATTTTATGATTTGAAGTTGAAATTTCAATCAGCTTCATATGCGTTGTTCTGACGGTTTTACTAACCCCACTTTTTATGACAGTTTTAAAATCAGATAGTAAAATATCTGTTTCTGAATCATTTGATATATCATTAATACTTGAAATGTTTTTTAGACCTATTTTTGTATCATCTGCCATACAGCACCCCATTGAATTCATATCAGAAATTGCAGTATCTTTCCATTTCCTTCCAGGATATACATCAATAATTTCAAAAATAAATTGTCCATCCCAATTATCAAATGGCAATTCAAATGATTGTCTTTTCATTGTATCCTCCAACCTTAAATAACAAATTGGTCTACCATTTCTATAAACTTTAAATGTTTTAACTCTTGAATTATCGTAAAAAGATTTAGAAGATTTAGTATAACCATTTACAATTGAATTTGGCACAAAATCTTCGATTATAATTTTTTCACCAATACCATAGCCAGATTTACCCTCAACCCAAGCAGTTGAAGTATCATAATCGAATAAATTACTTGGCGCATAATTATTTGAACCTTGAGATTTTAAAAAAGATGAAGCCGAATAATATTCTGAATTCATTGTACATATTCCATCATATTCGCCCATTGGGTGTTGCCTGTATGCCTCTTCAGTATATATTGTCTTAAGGTTTTGAGAATAAAAAACCATTGGAATTGAAAGTAAAACTAATATTTTCATTTTTTATTTTTAAATTTAACCACAATTTATTAAATTTTTTTTGCTTTTAAAATCTATTTAAATTTATAACCTAAAAAAAAACAATATGAAAAAAATTACTATTACACTTTTTTCTATAATATTTTCTTATAGTATATACTCTCAAGAAGTTTTAAATGAGAGTTTTGATACCGACCTTTCACTTCCAGCAGGTTGGACCAATCAGTCTAACAGTGCTTCAAATCCAGACGAAATTTGGACATTTAGTGATAATCAAGATTTCTTGTGGTTATTTGCAGCTGGTAACAATTATATGGCTGATTTTGCTGGTGGATCTGGAAATAATGCTGTTTTTGATAGCAATGCATACGGACCAGCTGTAATTGCTGATACTTCTTTAACAAGTCCAGTATTTGATTGCACTGATTTATCAGAAGTTAAGTTATCCTATGGGTACTTTATACTATCCTCAGCTATTGGGTATAGTGGCTCAGCATTTGTTGAAGTATACGATGGAGCATCATGGATAGTTGTTGCAGAATACTCTGAGTCTACAATTGCTCCCGATGCAAACGGATATTATTGGGACTATGGTGAAGCACTTTTAGACGTGTCAGCAGAACTTGCTGGAGTTTCAAACGCTCAAGTCAGAATTAGATTTAGTGAAATTACAGCTCAAGCTTGGGGTATGAAAATTGATAATATAGTGGTTCAACAGCCGCTAGGAAATGCTCCTGACAGCGTTGTTGGAATGCTGCCAGAAGATGGGGCAACAAATGTTGAAATTATGTTATCAGCAACTGGGACAAAAATGATCGATTTTGAATTTGTTTCTGCAACTACTGGAGATCCTGCCACGACGTTTGATTTTTGGTTTGGTACAACAACTGATGTTACTGAAGCTGTTACAGGAGTTTTACCTGATTTAGATATTACATGGGGAACAACAACTGATAGTGGTTGGCAGCCAAATACTACATATTATTGGGCAATAGAAGCTAACAATGTGGCTGGCTCTACATTATCTGAAGTTCAAAGTTTTACAACTGGAGCAGATGATCCCTTAGGCACAAATGACGAAATAGCTAAATCATTCAAAGTTTTTCCAAACCCAGTAGAAGACATACTATTTATTGAAGGAAACTCAAATATTGATGAAATCCAAATTATAAATCAACTTGGACAAGCTGTTATGAAATATGAAAATCTGAGATCAACTACACAAATTAATTTAGATAAGTTAAAATCAGGAATATATTTTGTCAAATTTCGAGCAGAAAGTAACACTGAAATTCATCAAATAATAAAAAAATAATTTATCTTTTTAAATCATGAAATTGTTATATACACTACTATTTATAAGCTTAACATGCTACGGTCAAAGTAAAAAAGAATTGGAAATAAAATTATCTGAATTAAAAACTTTAAACTTAGAACTTGAAAATAGAAATAAGGGTTTAACTGAAAGAATTCAAGACGTTGAAAATCAAAATTCAATATTAGATAGTAGTGTAAATGACTTCAGAAATAAATATGAAAACACGCTAAGTGAAAGAATAAATCAAGAAAAAATAATGCAATCACTTAGTAATAGCATTGATAGTTTAAAGTCAACAACAAATAGCAAAAACACCAGCGATGGAGTTTATAAGCTGATAGAATTTAATAATTCTAATTCTCTATTTACTGTTCCAGATGGGAAAAAATGGGAAATAGTGAACGTTTTTAGCGACTATTACGCCACTATTGAAAGAAATAGGAGACAATATGATAATAAGTATAAATATGATACTACTGACATAAGAATTCTTATAGAAAGTATCAATAATACAGTTATAACTGATCTTAATAATAAAAAACTTGGAACATGTGTTTACAGGTCAGGATTTACAGAGAGAGGAGTTAGATTTCCAATATTACTTCCATCAAAATCATCCATAAAATTTATTGTGTTAGAGAATATTGATAGTGAAATTATTGAAAATACTGGAAAATTTCCTTTTCAAAGAATCGATTCAAAAAAAGCTTACTTAAACTATATTGAATATAATAATTAAATAAGGCTGCTTTTACCATTAATTATTAAAAAACTTGTTTTTCGATCTATTAGAATATATTAAAACTTACCCTACAGTTTAAACAAATATGAATTATTATAATGGTCTATTTTAAGGATTTCAATTCTTTATAAATCTAAAGTCAAAGGATTGATTACTAATTAAATCGATAAGTTTAACTATGTACAAGGCATTTTTAAATTTTGAAACATCCATAGAATTGCCAATGTTTTCATGTAAAAGCTTTCCGTTGATATCAAATAGCTGAATTTTATAACTATAATCTGAATTTAATTTTATGTTGGATTTTGAGGGATTTGGAAAAATTAATGGCCTAAGATTAGTTTCAACATGATTAATATTTAAAACTGATTGTATATCATAAACCTGAACTAATCCGGTAAGTTGACCTGAGGAGTCGTCTGCTAGAATTGATGAAACTGCTACTTTAGTCCCAGCTCGATTTATATCAGTACAATATCCTAAATAATCTTCCTGAGAAAGCCCATTTAGAGATCCTATTTGATTCCAGTTATTTGAGCTCAATTGGTATATGATTGCTTGGCCTGAACCTGCCCCGTTTGGACTACTATTAGGAGAACCTAAAATTAATATATTTCCGTCTCCGCTAATGCTTACATCCCATCCTGCATTTCCGTTTCCTATTCCATTAATATCTCCACCAACTTGTATCCAATCTAGTCCATTAAATTTAAACACTCTAACATGCCCAATATCTACCCCATTTTGAATATTATTACTTGGTGCTCCAACAGCTAATGTGTATCCATCAGAGCTTATACTGTTTGAATAACCAAAATGATCCAGTGTTGGACCTTCTCCGTTAATATCTTGACCAATTTGAGTCCAAGAATTTGAAGACAAATTATAAGAATAGATTCTATTTTGACCAATTTCAAAACCAAATTCAGAATTATGTCCAGCACCAATAGAAATAATATAACCATTAGAACTCAAAGCTACAGAATGACCTGACATCTCATTAGCATATTCTCCATCTATGTCTTGACCAAGCTGATTCCAGGTACTTCCGTTATATTGAAAAACTCTAGTACTTCCGGATTCATTTCCTGAATCATTATTGAAAGGTCCTGAAGCAGCTACTATATCCCCTGCACTGTTGATACTGCATGAAAAACCAAAATTATCTCCAATATTTTCTCCGATTATATCTTGACCTAGCTGATACCAATCATTATTAACCTCATTCCACTGATAAACCTTAATAACACCATTATCGTTACTTTTTGGAGCACCTACAACAAAAATTTGACCGTCATCATTTAAATCAATTGAATATCCTAACCAGTCTCCAGCAGAATCACCAATAAAATTATTTCCAACTTGATTCCATAAATTACCATCAAATTGAAATATACGCGCTAGTCCTGATTCAACTCCATTATCATCAGCTCGATATGCACCAACCGCTAAAGTACCATCTGAATTTGCAATTGAAAGTGCTGCTCCAAACCTATCTTGATGATTGTCACCCCAAATATTTTGTCCTAATTGTACTTGTGAAATACTTAAGTTTATGCTTAAAAAGACTAGACAAAAAATAATTGAATATTTGATTTTTATTAACTTTTTCATATGTAATTGTTATTTCCTACAACTTACTTACCGATACAAAATTTAGAAAAAATATTTCCTAATAAGTCATCAGACGAAATTTCGCCAGTAATTTTACCAAGATGGTGAATTGCCTCGCGAACATCAATAGCTATCAAATCACTTGATAATGCTCTTTTTAACCCAGATTTAATATTATTAATACTGTCATTTGCTTTAACTAATGCATCATAATGCCGAGCATTTGTAATTATTGTATCATTATTTTTAATCTCACCTATGTGAATAAGATTTATAAGTTTTTTCTTCAAATCGCTTACGCCAAAACCAGTCTTAGCACTTATATTGACAGATTCAAAATTTTTGAATAAATCAATTGAATCAAGATTGGCTAATAAATCTACTTTATTGAATGCAATAATTATTTTAGCATTTCGAAATTCTTGTGAAATTTTCTCAACTGATAATATTTGTGATTTTAAATTTTTATTAAAAAGTTTAGAACAATCAATGACATACAAAATTACTTGTGAATTAGACATTTTTTTAAAAGTTTTTTCGATACCAATTGACTCTACTTCATCATTTGTTTGTCTAATGCCAGCAGTATCAATAAAACGAAATTTAATTCCATCAATAATCAATTCGTCCTCAATTGCATCACGAGTGGTACCTGCTATATCACTTACAATAGCTTTTTCATCGCTCAATAAAAAATTTAATAATGTAGATTTTCCAACATTTGGTTCACCAACTATTGATATTGGGATACCCTCTTTTATAACACTTCCCGAGGCAAAAGAATCAATTAAATATTTTAGAAAATGTGATATTCTTTTTAATAAAGATTCGAATTTTTTTAAATCAGCAAAATGAACATCCTCTTCTGAAAAATCAAGTTCTAATTCAATTAAAGAAGCGAAATTTATAAGCTCTTTGCGCAATTTCTTAATTTTAGAACTAAATCCACCACGCATTTGCTGCAAAGCTATTTTATGAGAAGATTCACTATCACTGGCAATTAAATCAGCAACTGATTCTGCTTGAATCAAATCCATCTTCCCATTCAAAAATGCTCGTAAGGTAAACTCACCGGGATTTGCAGCACGACAGCCATTTCGAATAAATAATTGAATAATTTCAGATTGAATGTAATGACTCCCATGACAAGAAATTTCAATTACATTCTCTCCAGTGTAGGATTTAGGACTTTTAAATAATGTCAATAAAACTTCATCAATAATTCTATCACCATCATTAATATGACCCAATGAGACAGTATGTGTTTTTTGATTTATCAAAGACTTATCGTTAATTGATCTAAATAATTCATCAGCAATTACAATAGCCTTTTCTCCAGAAACACGAACAATACCAATAGCTCCAGATCCTGAAGGAGTTGCTAGTGCTACTATTGTGTCAGTGTAATTCATTTTATTTTTTTACAAAAGTATTAATAATAACAAAAATACAGCATTAGCAATTTTTATTTATTTTTGAAAAAAAAATATGAGAAAATTTCTTTACATAAATTTATTTTTTGCTTTAATCATTTTTTTTGGTTGTAAATCAAGCTCATCTTCTAGTTCACAATTTGATATAGAATGTGAAGCACAAGGACTAATTGATGGAGTAAGAGCTTACATTAAGAGTGTTGAACCAGGAAAAGAGCAAATTATTGATACTTCAATAGTAATTAATGGGACTTTTAAATTCAAAGGAAATATGGAAAATCCTGAAATGAGAATCTTAACTATCGATGGTGTTTCAGGTCAAACAGCCTTTGTTTTAGAATCTGGCAAAATAAAAATTACCATTTTTAAAGATAGTTTATACAAATCAAAAATTAAAGGTGGAGTAAATAACAGGATTTTTAATGAGTATAAAAATGGTTATCAAAATCTGATTAATAAAGTAACAAACTTAAGAAATGAATACTTACAGAAAAAAGACAATATTGAAGCCATTAAGGACATTCAAAAGAGAAATATAGAATTACAATCAGAATTAAAGGATTATGGGCTTAACTTCCTAAATAACAACCTTAATTCAGATTTTTCCTTGATTTTATTAGAAAGTATAACTCAACAAAAAGTATACAATTCTAAACTTGCCAGTGAAATTTTTGAAAAAATTCCAAAATTGTTATTAAAAAAATCATATAATACTGAAAGGATACAAAGAATTAATTTTAATTTAAATAACTCTTTAAATCAACCAAAAATTGAAATCGGAAAATCAGCACCTGACTTTACAGCACCAGATCAAAATGGGAATCCGATTACACTTAGTAAAATATTGGGCGAAGTTACAATACTTGACTTTTGGGCATCGTGGTGTAAGCCATGTAGAGTTGAAAATCCAAATTTTGTAAAATTACACAATAAATATAATGATAAAGGTTTAAATATAATTAGCGTATCATTAGACAAGGAAAATCAAAAAGATCGTTGGATAAAAGCTATTGAAAAAGATAATTTGAATTGGTATAACGTATCAAATCTTAAATTTTGGCAAGATCCAGTTGCTGTTTTATATGGCATAACTTCAATTCCTGCTACTTTTGTATTAGATAAAGAAGGTAATATAATAGCTTCAAGGCTTCGAGGAACAGCACTTGAAGAAAAAATAGACGAACTTTTTAAAAATTAGTTTTTATCCTGTTAAATTATAACAGCATCACAGCATAGCTTACAAATGAGTATATTTATTAATTTCTTTAGAAAATTTACATGCAACTTCTAGCATTTGTTATACTCTACCCTATTCTTTGGATTGTTTCACACCTTCCATTTAAGTTGATTTATTTTATTTCAGATACTCTATATGTGTTTTTGTTTTACATATTTAAATATCGAAAAAGCACTGTTGAAATGAACCTAAAACTTGTCTTTCCAAAAAAAACAAATAACGAACGTGACAAAATTATTAAAGCATTTTATCATCACTTGTGTGATATGATATTAGAAGCCATTAAATCAATGAACATAAATATTAACGACATGAAAAGTCGATTCAAATTCACAAATATTGATTTAATAAATAATTATGAAAAACAAAATAAAAGCATTTCATTAGTGTGTGCACACTACGGTAGTTGGGAATGGATATTTATTTTGCAGTCATATACAAGTCATAAAACATTTGCCATATATAAACGTCTTAACAATAAATATTTTGATAAGCTATTTAGAAAAATTAGAGCACGTTACAATTCACAACTTATAACCACAAAAGAAGCTATTTCAACATTGATTGAAAATAAGAAAAAAGGGCTGTTAACAATAAATGGATTTGTTTCCGATCAAACCCCAAAAAAAGACAAAGCTTACCATTGGAAAGAATTTATGGGAATAAAAGTTCCTGTTCATACAGGAGCTGAAATGCTCTCAAAAAAACTAGATATGCCTGTAGTTTTTTTCTCAGTAAAAAGAATAAAAAGAGGCTTTTATGAAACTACATTTGAAAAAATAACTGACAATCCAAATGAATTTAAAGACTACGAAATAACAGATAGATTTTTGAAACTTGTTGAGAAACAAATTAATGAAGCACCCGAATATTACTTATGGACTCATAATCGTTGGAAACACAGAAAAAAATAACTTATAAAATACTTCTAATTTCTTTGATAAATTTGTTAGCCAACTTATCTGACTCTAACTGTGACTTTGCTTCACTGTAAATTCTTATTATAGGCTCAGTATTACTTTTTCTAAGATGTACCCAAGAATCAATAAAATCAATCTTAACTCCGTCAATTGAATTTATTTTATGATCATTATATTTAATTTTTATAGCGCTAAGAATTAAATCCAAGTTTTTATCCTCATTCAAATTAATTTTTTTCTTGCTCATGAAATATAAAGGGTACGTTTTCTTAAGCTCACTTACAGAAATTTTCTTTTCGGATAAAAGACTCAAAAATAAGGCAATACCAACAAGAGCATCACGACCATAATGAGATTCAGGAAGAATTACTCCTCCATTTCCTTCACCACCAATAATAGCATTGTTTTTCTTCATGGACTCAACTACATTTACCTCACCTACAGCACTAGCAGTGTATGATCCACCATATTTATTAGTTACATCCATTAATGCTCTGGTTGAGCTCATGTTACTAACTGTATTTCCCTTTTTAATATTCAATACATAATCCGCGCAGGCAACTAAAGTATATTCTTCACCAAATAAAATACCTTTTTCATCCATAAAAGCTAAACGATCAACGTCAGGATCAACAGCTATACCAAAATCAGCATTAGTTTCTAAAACCTTTTTTGACAAATCGTTAAGATGCTCTTTAAGAGGTTCAGGATTATGAGGAAAGTTTCCATTTGGATCACAATGTATCTTGATTACATCTACTCCAAGGCGATCCAACAGCATTGGAACAACTATACCTCCAGTAGAATTAACACCATCAACAACAACTCTAAAATTTGAATTTCGTATGGCCTTTTCATTAACATAGCGAAGACTAATTACAGAATCTATATGTTTATCAAAATAGGAATTATCTGTAAAAACTTTTCCCAAGCTTTCAACATCAGAGAAATTCATTGAATCATTTGAAGCAATATCTAAAACTCTTTGGCTATGACTTGATGATAAGAATTCTCCTTTAGAATCTAATAATTTTAATGCGTTCCACTCTTTTGGATTATGACTTGCTGTTAAGATGATACCTCCATCAGCATTTTCGTTTGGAACAGCAATTTCAACAGTAGGAGTTGTTGATAAATCCAAGTTAACAACATTAATACCCATCGCTACAAGAGTATTTATTACTAAATTTTGAATCATTTCACCAGAAATTCTGGCATCTCTTCCAATAACAACACTGTAAGTTGACTTATGACTCTGTTCTTTAATCCATAAACCATATGAAGCGGCAAATTTTACAACATCAATCGGGGTTAAATTATCCCCAACTTTGCCACCAATAGTGCCACGAATTCCAGAAATTGATTTAATTAAAGTCATTAAATTATTTTTTAGCAAATATAATATATCAATATTAAAGAAGTAAATCTTTGAATGGTAATAAAACTAGCTTATGTAATTCCACATGTTTTTGTATGTAGACATAGATTTATATGTTTTTAATATTGGTTTATTTTTATCCAATTTTAGATTAGGATCTTCTTTGAGAACTAATTTAGCAGAGTGACGAGCATTACTTAAAATATCTTTATCATACATGATATTGGCAATTTTCAATTTAAGTATACCACTTTGTTGTGTTCCCATAATATCACCTGGTCCTCTAAGTTTTAGATCAACTTCAGAAATTTCGAATCCATCTGATGAATTCACCATTGTATCCATTCTTAATTTACTATCCTTGCCTAGTTTATGACTCGTCATCAAAAGACAATAACTTTGTTCAGCACCACGCCCTACTCTACCTCGTAATTGATGCAATTGAGATAAACCAAATCTCTCTGCGCTTTCTATAATCATTACAGATGCATTAGGAATATTTACTCCGACCTCAATAACAGTTGTAGCTACCATGATTTGAGTTTCGCCTTTTACAAAACGTTGCATTTCAAATTCCTTATCAATAGCTTTCATCTGACCATGCACTATTGAAATTTGATATTTGGGTTTAGGAAAATCTCTAGAAATACTTTCATAACCATCCATAAGATCCTTAAAATCTAATTTTTGACTTTCTTTAATTAGTGGATACACCACATAAACTTGACGACCCTTTGAAATTTCATTTCTCATAAAACTAATAACTTTTAACCTATTGTTGTCAAATCTGTGAAGAGTTTTTACTGGTTTTCTACCTGGGGGCAATTCATCAATAACAGAAATGTCTAAGTCTCCATATAATGTCATGGCAAGAGTCCTAGGAATCGGAGTTGCTGTCATCACTAAGATATGTGGAGGGTATATGTTTTTATGCCATAATTTACTTCGTTGAGCTACACCAAACCTATGCTGTTCATCTATTATAGCAAGTCCCAAATTTTTAAATTCCACTTTATCTTCTAAAACAGCATGAGTTCCAACTAGAATATTTAAATCCCCATTATTTAATGATTCATGTATAATTTTCCTTTCAGATTTTTTAGTAGATCCTGTCAATAAGGATATTTTTATATTCAATTTTTTGCATAGAGATTTTAATGCTTTATAGTGCTGTATAGCTAATATTTCAGTTGGTGCAACAATTGTTGACTGAAACTTATTATCAATAGCAATAAGCATTGACATAAAAGCTACAATTGTTTTACCTGAACCAACATCACCTTGCAATAATCGGTTCATTTGAGTATTACTACCCATATCATAACGAATTTCCTTGATAACTCGCTTTTGAGCTTTTGTAAGGTTAAACGGTAAATGATTATTATAAAAATCGTTAAAATAAAATCCAACATTTTTAAAATTATAACCTTTTATCTTTGATTTACTAACAAGTCTCTTATTAATTAATTGTAATTGAATAAAAAATAATTCTTCAAATTTGAGCCTAAATTGAGACCTTTGTAGTAAATTTTGATTCTTAGGAAAATGAATATTTAAAATTGCCTCACTCTTCGAAATCAATTTATATTCATTTACTAATTCTATTGAAATTGACTCGAAAAAATCATTTCCAGTTTGTATAAATATTTGTTCTATTAACTTACATATAACCCTATTAGAAATACCTCGATTAGATAGCAACTCTGTTGATGGATAAATAGGTTGAATGCTTGATCTTAAGCTCTTATCAAATTCAGATTTCAATTCCATTTCTGGATGAGGCATACTGAAAACTCCGTTAAAAACACTAACTTTTCCAAAAACTACATATGTTGTTTTCTTCTTTAAATTTTCTTTAATCCATTTATGGCCACGGAACCAAACTAGTTCCATTTGACCAGTAGAGTCTTGAAAATTAGCAATCAACCTTTTACCTCGCTTTTGAGACACTTCACGAAAATCAGTAATTTGACCAACAAGCTGAATTTCAGAATTATTTGCAACTAATGAGTTTATTGAGTAAAATTGAGTACGGTCCACATAACGCCTTGGAAATAAATATATTAAATCTTGAAAAGTTTTTATTCCAAGTTCGGATCTTAATATGCTAGCACGAGTAGGCCCAACGCCTTTTAAAAACTCTATTGACGTCTGTAGAATATCATTAACCATATACTATTTTAATAAAATGGTAACTTCTTCGTTCAAAAAATTAAGTGCAATTTCTGTAGTGACTTCATTATTTAGTAAGATATCTAATAGCAATGGTCGAATATCGTTTGCAGTACTAACACCTTTACTATTAAATGAAACTATAGTTTGAATTGTACTATTTTTTGCAGCAGAAACAATACGCCAACAAGGGTCAGAAACATAAATTTGCTGCGAAAGATTGTGCTCATATTCTTGCTCAACTGTTTGTATAAGTAAACTTTTATAGTTTTCAACTTCCTGCGAAATTGGAGAAACACGTTTTAAAAGATTTTGAGGAGAAATTCGTTCCAAAAAAAGAGTTAATCGTTCATATGCCTGTAAACGAATCGGTAAAGATTCTTTTTGAATAGATTCTTTTAAAATGAAATTTCGCCGATTGTTTTCATTATCAGTATGTTCTCTAAAAAATAAAAAAGCAATTACTCCAGTAACTAGTGCAGGAATACAATAAACCATTAAACCTAAAATTTGCTCTCCCATAAAATAATATTTTATTGATCACTAATTTAATAATTTTAATGCTAATAATTAAATGATTTAAAATCGAACTATAACATTTATTTATTCTTTAAATTAAAAAAAAATACAAGAAATTGTTTATAATTATTCGTTAAACTAAGTACAAAAACAAATTACATTATTTAATTTCACAGACTAAAAATTACTTTATTGAATTCATATTTAAATCAGCTTAATGAGGCTCAACTTGCTCCAACTTTACAAAAAGATGGGCCAATGATTGTTATTGCAGGTGCTGGATCTGGTAAAACTCGTGTTTTAACTTACAGAATCGCATATTTGATGAGTCAAAATATTGACCCTTTCAATATTTTGGCACTTACATTCACTAATAAAGCTGCTAGAGAAATGAAATCCCGAATTGCTTCAATAGTTGGTGAAAGTGAAGCAAAAAACTTGTGGATGGGAACCTTTCATTCAGTTTTTGCAAAAATATTACGCTTTGAGGCTGATAAATTAGGTTATCCGTCAAATTTTACCATATACGATACTCAAGATTCGCAAAGATTGATTGCATCAATAATAAAGGAGTTAAGCCTTGATAAGGACATCTATAAGTATAAACAAATCTACAGCCGAATATCATCTTACAAGAACAACTTAATAACTGTAAAGGCTTATTTCAATAATTCCGAATTAATCGAAGCTGATAATATAGCTAAACGTCCAAAACTGGGAGATATATACAGAGTATATGTAGATAGATGCTTTAAAGCTGGAGCAATGGACTTTGACGACTTATTATTAAAAACTAATGAATTATTAACAAGATTTCCTGATGTACTTTCAAAATATCAACAGAGATTTCGCTATATTTTAGTAGATGAATATCAAGATACAAATCACTCTCAATATCTAATTGTTAGAGCATTGGCAGATCGCTTTCAAAATATTTGTGTTGTTGGAGATGATGCACAAAGTATTTATGCATTCAGAGGGGCTAATATTAACAATATTTTAAATTTTCAGCGTGATTATGATGATGTAAAATTTTATAGATTAGAACAAAACTATAGATCTACAAAGAATATTGTTAATGCTGCTAACTCAATAATTGATAAAAATCAAAATAAACTTGAAAAAGTAGTTTGGACCTCTAATGAGATAGGTAATAAAATTGTTGTTAATCGCTCACTAACTGATGGTGATGAAGGCAGATACGTAGCAAGTTCAATCTTTGAGAACAAGATGAATAAGCAATTGAAAAATTCTGATTTCGCAATCCTTTACAGAACTAATGCTCAATCCCGTGCGATTGAAGATGCATTAAGAAAGAGAGGCATCGATTATAGAATATTTGGTGGATTATCTTTTTATCAGAGAAAAGAGATTAAAGATGTCTTGTCATATCTTAGAATGATTATTAATTCTAATGATGAGGAGGCACTAAAAAGAATTATAAATTTTCCAACTCGTGGAATTGGTCAAACTACAATTGATAGATTAATTATTAGAGCGAATCAATCTGGAAAATCTATTTTTCAACTACTTGAAAATATCCATGACATTGAAATAAAACTAAATTCAAATGCTAAATCAAAGCTATATGATTTTTATACAATGATTGAAAGTTTCAAAATCCTAAACAAAACTTTAAATGCATTTGAACTAACTGATCATATTTGCAGAAAAACAGGATTGATTAATGAATTTAGAAAAGATGGATCTCCAGAAGGAATCTCTAGAATGGAAAATATTGAGGAACTTTTAAATGGAATTAAAGATTTTGTTGAAGGACAATTAGAATTAGTCGACTCAACTGGAAAACTTTCAGAATTTTTAGAAGACGTTGCTTTAGCAACGGATTTAGACAATGAGGAGGATAAAAATAGTAATAAAGTTTCTCTAATGACTATTCATCTTGCAAAAGGTTTAGAATTTCCATATGTATACATAGTAGGATTAGAGGAAGACTTATTCCCCAGTGCTATGAATATTAATACCAGAATCGATTTAGAGGAAGAGCGTAGATTATTTTATGTAGCTGTTACTAGAGCTCAAAAACAAGTGTATTTAACTTATTCTCTTTCAAGATATAGATGGGGGAAATTGATTGATTCTGAACCTAGTCGTTTTATTGAAGAAATTAATGATGAATACCTAGATATTGTTACTCCAAAGGAAGAACGGCGTTTCAATCCAATGATAGATGCTGATATTTTTGGAGATGTAAAGTCCAATCAAATAAGATTTAATAAAAAATATGCAACTACTAAACCAGTAAATAATAAGTCTAGGATTACAAAAAATTTTAAAAAAATTACAAATACTTCTAGCAATGTGAATTTATTTGATTCAAAACTAACAATTGGAAATATTGTAAATCACCAAAGATTTGGTAATGGGGAAGTTTTAAAAATTGAAGGTAAAGGTGCAGATTTAAAGGCAGAAATTAAATTTAGCTCTGTTGGAATAAAAAAACTATTACTTAGATTCGCAAAACTTGAAATACTTTCATAATAGCATTGAATTAAAATGAAAGAAAGAAAAAAACTCCAGGAATACATAGAAGTCAAAGGGGCTCGTGTTCATAACCTAAAAGGTTTAGATGTAACTATCCCAAGAAATAAATTAGTTGTAATCACAGGTTTATCAGGAAGTGGAAAATCTTCTTTAGCTTTTGATACAATTTATGCAGAAGGTCAAAGAAGATATATTGAGACTTTTTCAGCTTATGCAAGACAATTTCTAGGATCACTTGAAAGACCTGATGTAGATAAAATAGATGGCTTATCCCCTGTTATTGCAATAGAACAAAAAACAACTACAAAATCACCAAGATCAACTGTTGGAACAATAACTGAAATATATGATTTTTTGAGATTACTTTATGCAAGAATTGGTATAGCTTATAGCTATCAAACAAATGAAAAAATGATTAGTTATAATGATAAGCAAATCATGAAAATTATACAAGAATCATATAAAAATCAAAAAATTTCAATTCTGGCTCCAGTTATTCGGTCTAGAAAAGGACATTATAGAGAACTGTTTGAGCAAATCGGAAAAAAAGGTTTTGTAAAAGTTAGAATTGATGGGGTAATTGAAAATATAATTCCGGGAATGCGCCTTGATAGATATAAAAATCATGATATTGAAATTGTAATAGACAGAATGAAAATTGATCAACAGAGCGTCAACTCTAAAAGGCTACAAGAATCAATCACAACAGGAATGAGTCAAGGAGATAATGTGATCATGGTACTAAATGAGAATACTGAAAAGCCCCGATTTTTCAGTAGAAACTTAATGTGTCCTTCATCAGGAATTTCATATCCAAACCCAGAGCCCAACAATTTTTCATTTAATTCACCAAAAGGCGCATGTAATGATTGTAATGGAATAGGTAATCTTTACAAAGTAAATGAAGATAAAATAATGCCAGATCGTAAAATTTCAATTCAAAATGGAGGATTAGCTCCACAAGGATCAAAGAAAAACTCATGGATATTTAGACAATTAGAAATCATTGCGCAAAGACATAATTTTAACTTATCAGATCCAATAAATAAGATTCCTGAGGATGCTCTCAAAATTATTTTATATGGAGGCAAGGATAAATTTTCAGTTAAAAGTAAATCATTGGGCGTATCCAGAGATTATTTAATTGATTTTGATGGAATTGTGAATTTTATTGAACACCAATACAATAATTCGGAATCAACTAGCGTAAAACGATGGGCAAAATCATATATGGATAAAATAAAATGTCCTTCATGTAATGGTTCTAGACTAAATAAAACAGCTGGCTTTTTTAAAATACATAACAAAAGTATTGCTGATTTAACTCGAATGGATATTAATGATTTGTCAAATTGGTTTAATGGATTACATGAAAACTTAAGCGATAACCAAAATATAATTGGACAAGAGATTATAAAAGAAATAAAAACCAGGCTACAATTTTTATTAGATGTTGGATTAAACTATCTAAGTTTAAACAGAAGTTCAAAATCACTTTCGGGAGGTGAAACACAAAGAATCCGATTAGCAACTCAAATTGGATCTGAACTTGTTGGTGTATTGTATATATTAGACGAACCAAGTATAGGCTTACACCAAAGGGATAATCAAAAATTAATCAATTCTTTAAAAACATTAAGAGATTTAGGAAATTCAGTAATTGTTGTTGAGCATGATAAAGATATGATAGAGCAAGCTGATTATATCATTGATATTGGACCATATGCTGGAAAAAATGGAGGAGAAATTATAAGTCATGGAAACTTAAGAAATATTCTTTCGCATCAAACTTTAACTGCAGAGTACCTTAGCGGTAAAAGAAATATTGTAATTCCAAAAAAAAGAAGAATTGGCAATGGAAAATTTTTAGAATTAATAGGTTGTAGTGGAAATAACTTAAAAAATATTTCTGTAAGCATACCCTTAGGATTGATGGTTGGTATAACTGGTGTTTCTGGAAGCGGAAAATCAACTTTGATTAACGAAACTCTATATCCAGTACTCAATAATTATTACTTTAATGGAACTAAAGAACCTTTATCATATAAATCTATAAAAGGGTTAGAAAATTTGGATAAAGTTATTGATATTAATCAAAGCCCAATTGGCAGAACCACAAGAAGCAACCCTGCAACTTATACAGGTGTTTTTTCCGAAATAAGAAGCTTATTTTCAAAAATACCTGAATCCATTATTCGAGGATATAAGCCTGGTAGATTTAGTTTTAAAGTTATTGGTGGTCGTTGTGAAACTTGTAAAGGAGGAGGATTAAAAGTTATAGAAATGAATTTTATGCCAGATGTTTATGTGCAATGTGAGACTTGTATGGGAAAGAGATTCAACCGCGAGACTCTGGAAATTAGATATAAAGGTAAGTCCATTAGCGATGTACTAAACATGACAATAAGTGAAGCAGTTTCTTTTTTTGAGCAGATTCCAAAAATTTATAGAAAACTAAAAACACTAAAGGATGTTGGATTAGGATACATAACCTTGGGACAACAAAGCACAACCCTTTCAGGTGGAGAAGCTCAAAGAATCAAGCTTGCCGCTGAACTTAGTAAACGGGAAACAGGAAACACTATTTACATTCTTGATGAACCCACCACAGGACTACATTTTGAAGATATCAGAGTACTAATTCAGGTTTTACAAAAGCTTGTTGATAAAGGAAATACAATTTTAATAATTGAACACAATATGGATGTAATTAAAGTCGTTGATTACATAATAGATATTGGAAAAGAAGGCGGAAAGGAAGGTGGAAAAATAATTGCCACAGGAACTCCTGAACAATTGATTAAAAACAAAAATAGCTACACTGGAAAATATTTAAAAAAAGAATTAATTTAGAATAAAATTAACCAATATGAGACTTCAACAACACAAAAGCTGGAATGAAATTAAAACAAATGATTCATGGGCACTTTTCAAAATAATGGGAGAATTTGTTAATGGTTTTGAAAAAATGAGTAAAATCGGGCCTTGTGTTTCAATTTTTGGATCTGCAAGAACCCCTGAAGGCACTAAATATTATAAATTAGCTGTTGATACTGCTGAAGCAATTGTTAAATCTGGATACGGCGTTATAACTGGCGGTGGTCCAGGAATAATGGAAGCTGCCAATAAAGGAGCTAGTCAGGCAGGTGGAACATCAGTTGGTTTAAATATTGAACTACCATTCGAACAAAAAGACAATCCTTACATAGACTCGGACAAAAGCTTAGATTTTGATTATTTTTTTGTTAGAAAGGTTATGTTTGTTAAATATTCTCAAGGATTTGTAGTGATGCCTGGAGGTGTTGGAACTTTAGACGAACTATTTGAGGCAATTACATTAATTCAAACTTTTAAAATAGAAAAATTTCCAATAATTTTAGTTGGAACTTCTTATTGGAAAGGACTTATAGATTGGATTAAATGCACACTGTTAGAAAAACATAAAGCAATTAGTCCTGAGGACATGAACTTAATTCAGTTAGTTGATAAGCCTGAGCAAGTAACCGAAATATTAGATGCATTTTACAAACAATATCAACTCAGCCCTAATTTTTAAATCATACCACTCTTTTATATTAATATAACCCAAATCAAGCTTTTAACCTTATTAATTGTTTCTAGTTTTTCATTAAACTTAAACTCACAAATAATAATTAAAGTTAAATCATCCGTCGACATTGAACATGGAGAGATTGATGTTGATCAACAAATTATTTACACAAATAACTCAAACGATGAATTAAATGAAATCCTTTTAAACGACTGGATATCAAGTTACAGCAATAGCCAAACTCCTCTAACAAAAAAATTTCTTAATGAATATAAAACTCACCTATATATCGCAAAAGATAAAAATAGAGGATACACTAAAATAAAAGCAATATCGAATAATAATGGTGATACTTTAAATTTCAATAGGCTAAAAAATAATTATGATATAATAAGAATTAAATTAAATGAAACTTTACTTCCTAAAGACTCATTAATCATTAATCTAAAATATAAATTGATTGTACAAAGCGATAGATTTACTGATTATGGAAAGAAAAAAAACAACGATTTAGTTCTGAATTCTTGGTATTTAACTCCACTCGTATTTGATAATAATTGGAAAATTTATAGTAATCTAAATTTTGACAAACCCTATACACCAAAATCTGAAATTGAATTATTAATTAGTGTACCATCGCCTTATAATGTGTACAATGAATTAAAACTAATAGATAAAAAAGAAAATGAAGAATATATCCAATATTCTTTTAAGGGCAAAAATATAAAGTACCATGACTTAATAGTTGCAAAAAAAAAATTTAATCAATTTGATATTGGTCAACATCAAATTTATTCAAACCTAGATTTAAAAACAAATGACAATAATGAAGAAAAAGTTTTTAAACGTGTAATTAATTTTGTTGAAGAAAATATAAATGTTTCTACAAAAAAAAACATCTTACTATCAAAGGTAGAATATAAGAAAAACAGTCTTTACGGTCTAGCTCTTTTACCAGATTTTATATCTCTATTCCCCGACGATTTTAAATATGAACTTGCTATAGCAAAAAATATTATTAAAAAACAGATCGATGAAATTTTTGATATTGATACTAGACAAGATTATTGGCTAAGAAATGGATTTCAAATGTTGCTTTTGATAAAATACCTTGATCGTTATTATCCAAATCAGAAATTAATTGGAAAATTAGCAGATATATGGGGGATTGAAAGTTATAATTTTTCAAAACTTAAATATAATGAGCAATATCGATTGACCTTTTATCAAATGATGCGTACAGGAAGAGATCAGGCTTTAACAGAAAGCAAAAAAAACTTATTAAGCTTCAATGAAAAATTCACTTCATATTATAAATCTGGAGTTGCAATATTGTATTTAAAAAATTATTTAGGAGAAAAGGATGAATTGGATTGGTTGAGATATTTAATTAAAGAAAATAAATTTTCAACTCAAAATTTCGAATCATTTATAAAAGAAAAATACGATGAGGATGTTGATTGGTTTTTTAAAAATTTCATAAATGAATCATTTTCTTCAGATTATAAAATAAAATCAATTAGCCTACATAATGATTCTTTGAAAATTAAATTAAAAAATTTAAAAAAAGGGGCTTATCCTGTGACGATTAATTCAATTAAAAGCGATAGTTTGATATCATCAAAATGGATTCAAGGATTTAATAATGAAAAAACTATTTTTTTAAAAAACGAAAATCAGGACTATGCAGTAGTAAATTTTGAACACTATTCTCCAGAATTTAATAGAAAAAATAATTGGAAATCAGTCAATAAACTTTCTCTTAATAGACCCCTTAAGATCCGTTTTATTCGAGATATTCAAGATCCAAATTATAATCAACTTAATATAATGCCAGTTGTTGAATTTCAAAATGTATATGATGGATTTAAATTTGGACTTAACTTTAATAACAGGGGAATGTTAGCTAAACCCCTAATTTATGCTGTCGCTCCAAGTTATGGTACTAAATCTAAAACTCTAACTGGAAATGCAAAGATAATCTTTAATAAATTTTATGAACAAAATAAACTATTTAATGCAATGTTTGGAGTAACTTTAGACAGATCGAGTTTTGACTATGGTGCTTTTATAAGTAAAATACAACCATTCGCACAGTTTACTTTTAGACCTCAAAATGACCTTAGATCCAACACTAATAATAAATTACAATTTAGATATATAAACATTCAAAAAGATAATTCTGGAAGTATTACTGATGAAAATGAAATTCCCCCATATAAAATTTTTAATACAAGATTTATTCAACAAGTAAATAATATAGAAAATTATAAAAATTGGGATATTGACTTACAAGTTTCAAGTAATTTTGGAAAATTGAGTTCTAGTTATGAAATAAGAAAACGTACTCCAAAAGATAGACATTATAACTTACGTTTTTTCTCTGGAATATTTCTATATAATAATCTTAAAAATACAGAAACCAGTTTTAATTATTCATTAGACAGACCAACAAATTACCTCTTTGATTATAATTATATTGGTCAATCTGAATCATCTGGAGTTTTGTCTCAGCAACTGATTGTTGCTGAAGGAGGATTTAAATCTAAATTAGAACAATCTTTAGCAAATCATTGGATTACAACATTAAATGGGAGTATCTCATTATGGAGATATTTACAAGCATATGGTGATATTGGATTTTTAAAAAATAAAAATAGTAAAACTTTTTTTGCATATGATTCTGGAATTAGATTAGATTTAGTTTTAGATTATTTTGAATTATATTTTCCAATTTACTCTAATTTAGGCTTTGAAATTAATGACAATAATTATTCAAATAAAATAAGATTTGTTTTTACGACAGATTTATCAAAACTCACAGGACTATTTACAAGAAGATGGTTTTAGTTATTGTTTGATTTCGTTTGTATATATCATTATGTGTTGAAATCATTAATTCTTATATTTGCAAAAAATTAATATCAATGTCGGTTAAAACCAATTTAACAGAAAATATAACCTTTGAAGAATTTAAAAATGAGATCATTGAAGATTATAAAATTGCCGTTACAAGCCGAGAATGTAGCCTACTGGGCAGACGTGAAGTTCTTACTGGAAAAGCAAAATTTGGAATCTTTGGCGGGGGTAAAGAATTACCTCAAATTGCCTGGGCTAAGTCATTTAAAAAAGGAGATTTTAGATCTGGTTACTATAGAGATCAAACATTTATGATGGCTATTGGCGAGCTATCGATAGAGCAGTTTTTTGCAGGTCTTTATGCACATACCGATATTGAACATGATCCAATGAGTGCTGGTAGACAAATGGGTGGACATTTTTTAACTCATTCTCTTGATGAAAATTTTAATTGGAAAGACTTAACAAAACAGAAAAATTCAAGCTCAGATATATCACCAACTGCTGCACAAATGCCAAGATTATTGGGACTTGCCCAAGCTTCAAAAATATATAAAAATATTGATGGATTAGATTCATTAAAATTTTCTAATAACGGAAATGAAGTTGCCTGGGGTACTATTGGAAATGCTAGCACAAGTGAAGGAATTTTTTTTGAAACAGTTAATGCCGCTAGCGTTTTACAGGTGCCGATGGTAATTAGCATTTGGGATGATGAATATGGAATTTCTGTTCATGCAAAACACCAGACAACAAAAGAAAATATATCAAAAATACTTAAAGGTTTTCAAAGAGACGATATTGACAAAGGTTACGAAATTTTAAATGTTAAAGGTTGGGATTATGTTGATCTAATAAACTGTTATGAAAAAGCTGGAAGAATAGCTAGAAATGAACACGTTCCAGTTTTAATTCATGTTGAGGAATTAACACAACCGCAAGGACATTCAACATCGGGATCTCATGAAAGGTATAAAAGTTCAGATAGGTTACTTTGGGAAAAAAACAATGACTGTAATATTAAATTTAGAAACTGGATAATTAATAATGATATTTCTAATGAAGATGAATTATTCAAAATTGAAAAAAATATAAAAGCTAAAGTCAAAGATGCAAAAATCAGAGCTTGGCATAATTTTATAAATCCAATTAAAAAATCTGCTGATGAATTAGGCTCCATATTAAAAAATATTAACCAATTTGCATCGCAAAAATCTCTCATAAAAAAAGAACTTCAAAAACTTGAATCCCTCAAAGAACCTATAAAAAAAGATGTTTTATCAGTAGCTAGAAATTGTCTAAAATACTTAATATTTGATAACTTTCCAGCTAAGAACGATCTAATAAAATGGATAAATAATTATTTAGAAACTGAACAACCAAAGTTCAGTAGTTTACTTTACAGTGAATCGCAAAATAATCCTACTAAAATCAAACCTATTGATCCTGTCTATGATGAATCACCAGAATTTGTTGATGGTAGAATAATTATTAGAGATAATTTTGACATGATTTTTAAAAATTATCCAGAGAGTCTGACATTTGGTCAAGACTCGGGTGCGATTGGGGATGTAAACCAGGGGCTTGAGGGTTTACAGGCTAAATATGGTAGCGATAGAGTTGCTGATGCTGGCATACGCGAAGCAACAATAATAGGTCAAGGAATAGGAATGGCTATGCGTGGATTAAGGCCTATCGCGGAAATACAATATTTAGATTACTTAATGTATGCTATTCAAATAATAAGTGATGATTTAGCTACGCTTCATTACAGAACTTTTGGTAAACAGAAAGCACCGCTAGTAATTCGTACAAGAGGCCATAGACTTGAAGGTATTTGGCACTCTGGATCACAAATGGGTGGAATATTAAATTTAATTAGAGGTGTATATGTTTTAGTTCCAAGAAACATGACTAAAGCTGCAGGATTTTATAACACCCTTATGGAGGGCGATCAACCAGCTCTAGTTGTAGAATGTCTTAATGGATACAGACTGAAAGAAAAAAAACCTAACAACCTAGGATCTTTTAAAACTGCTATTGGCATAGTAGATATTATTAAACAAGGCACTGATATTACAATAGTCTCATATGGCTCAACATTACGCTTAGTTGAACAGGCAGCTAGAGAGCTTCTTGAAGTAGGAATTAATGCTGAGGTTATTGATATTCAATCACTGATACCATTTGATATTAATAATGATATTATAAAAAGTATAAGTAAAACTAATCGCATTCTTATTGTTGACGAAGATGTTCCAGGAGGAGCATCAGCTTACATTTTATCAGAAATTCTAAAACAAGATAATGCATATGAAAATCTTGACAGCGCTCCATCCCTATTGACAGCAAAAGATCATCGCCCCGCTTATGGCTCAGATGGCGATTATTTTAGTAAACCTTCCGTAAATGATATTTTCGAAAGAACATATTCTATTTTGCATGAGTTTGATCCAAAAAAGTTCCCTAAGTTGAGATAAAAGTTTTGTTAGACATATTAAAAATCGTATAATTAACAATTAAGAACATTTTTTAAGAAAAATCAATTTGATATCATTAAAAATATAATGTCCAAAAACTCTAAACAAATTTCATTAATTCAGGCTATTATTCCAATAACTTCGTTAGTAGTTATACTTTTTTTTAATGTTTTTTTTATATATGGAGACGATGCTTTAAGTGGAAGTAATCAATTTGTGTTACTTATTGGTTCAGCAATTGCTGCATTAATTGGTTTTATAAACAAAGTACCATATGAAAAAATGATACTAGAAATTTCTGAAAATTTAAAATCTTCAACAAATGCACTATTAATCCTGTTAATGGTTGGTGCTCTTTCAGGAACGTGGTTAGTAAGTGGTGTGATACCAACAATGGTTTTTTATGGACTTAAAATACTGGATCCTTCATATTTTCTTATAGCTTCTCTAATAATATGTGCAATTATTTCTTTAGCAACAGGAAGTAGCTGGGGGACATCTGCAACAGTTGGAATAGCTCTGATTGGGATTGGGGAGGGTTTAGGTATTTCATCAGGCATGACAGCTGGAGCTGTACTTTCTGGGGCATATTTTGGTGATAAAATGTCTCCTATGAGTGATACAACAAATCTTGCTCCTGTAATGGCAGGATCAGATCTTTTTAGTCATATTAGATATATGACTATTACAACTATTCCTACATTTACATTAACATTAATCATATTTATTATAATTAGCTTCAATATAGACACTGATGGTAATGCAAATTTAACCGATAAATTAAATGCAATTGAAAATACATTTAATGTAACCCCTTTGCTGATGTTTGTTCCTGGAGTAGTTATTTTTCTCATTTACAGGAAAACACCAGCGCTAATTTCGCTGTTTGTAGGTGTAATTATTGCAGGTATAGCATCAGTATTTTTTCAACCTAACATTTTAATTGATATAGCCGATTCAAATATCTTAAATTTTAATTCAGCTTATAAAGGAGTTATGCAATCTATTACAGTTGATACTGCTGTTGAAACATCTAGCTCTGAATTGAATGATTTATTCTCTTCTGGTGGGATGAAAGGAATGCTTGGAACTGTTTGGTTAATTATATGTGCAATGGTATTCGGAGGCGTTATGGAATCAATTGGTGCGCTTTCAATAATTAGTAAATCCATTCTTAAGCTTGCCAAATCAACATTTGGTTTATTTACTAGTACTGTGGCAAGTTGTTTAGCATTAAATATTACCGCATCTGACCAATATCTTGCAATAGTAATTCCAGGAAAAATGTTTAAAAAAGCTTATAAGA
>Ga0160423_10000632_pt1 | contig 28985 bp, 30 predicted proteins | sample CRUFie14St8metaG_FD_108191 | JGI IMG/M metagenome (GOLD analysis project Ga0160423, IMG submission 108191) | Marine microbial communities from the Costa Rica Dome - CRUD Field 142mm St8 metaG | ecosystem: Environmental > Aquatic > Marine > Oceanic > Photic zone | place: Costa Rica: the Eastern...
ATCAATAGTGGTGCAAGGATTACAATCTTCAAGAACCGTTAGTGTTGTATTTGAAGCTACAGGTGCAGTAAACTCTGCGTAGCACTGGTCGTTAACAAAATATTCTAATTGGAATGTGGTTTGCGCATCACCTGAAACTATCGCTCTTCCAATGCCTTGCATTGAAAATTCTTTTGAATCCAGGTTGTTATCTGAGTTGGTTGTAAAAGAAGTGGCTTCTCCTTTTATATAATTAAAATATTTACCTTCTTTGTCTAAAAATTCTTTTATAGAGCCATCTTGAAGATTTGTAAACATAAAGCTATTGTACCAACCCCTTGTGGGTATCTCCGTTAACGGCTGATAATTATTTGCTTGTACTTCTGCAATATTAAATTTATATGAAGAATCTTTCCCAAGCACTGTATATAAATAACTGCGAGACTCACTCCCGGAATAGTTTAGTGTTTTAAATCTTTTTACAGTAGCGGGAGCGTCGTTAAATATAAATCTTATTGCGCTATCATATTGTACTCCGTAAAAGTTATTACGATCGGTGGTTTCAGATCCATGTTCCCAAATCTCACCCTTTTTAAATGAATAATATTTGTTATTTAATGATAACCCAGTTTCAGGTATAAAATCTTTACGGGATGTCCAACCTTGCACATCTTCTTTAAATGCGAGAGTTGTTCCTTCTTCTAATCCGTTTGGATATACTGATGCATCATTTAACTTTAATGTTGTTTGCCATTCTGGCGTAAGTTTATCTAATGTTAAATAATAAACGTCTTTGTCATCATCATAGCTACCTATTAACTTTGTAGCGGAGTGTAGGTTATTTGAAAAGAAGTCTCGCATATTAGCGGCTGAAATTTCAGTTAAACCTTGTCCACCACCTAAACCACCAGCTAATCTTAAAACAACACCTCTATTTTTATCCGTGAAGTATGCTCTATTTCCATACGCTGCAAAACTTTCTGGGTTCTGGCTAATACCATATTCGCCCGCATAAGGCAATGCTTGCCCCAGAACAGCTTTATTAGATGTTATATTAGTGCTACCATCCGCATTAAATAAAGCGTCCTTATTTGCAAGTATTTGAAGACACTTATCTTCACATAATGTAATTAAATTAGTATCTCTTGCAAACAGCTTTTGTATACTTGTAAACGCGGGATTTAAATCTTTTGTAATTGCCTCAGCTTGTATAAACTGGTTTAATCTATTTACACCGCTTGTTGAATTAAATATTCCAGAAAATATTAATCCTGTAGCCTTTGACTCTTCACCGTAAGATTCGTCTAACACTGTTGACACCACGGGGTTTTTATCTATAATAGGCTGGTTAAAATCGTCACGTATTCTATTTGATTCTACACCCTGCCCAAAAGAATAACAGTTAAACCATGATAGCTTTTTAATAGTATTCCCGTGGTTTGCTATTGGCTTACCAGCGTCTTCTATTGCGTATACATCGCTTGCCGCATAATATAAATCCATATCAACAGCTTCTTTTGGATATGTTTCAAATATAGCTGGATTTTCAGAAGAATATGTATCTCCACCTGTCATGTACAATTTTAAAAACTCGACACCAGCCAAAGTTGTTTCGTCTGCTCCATTTGGATAAGGTGAATATGCAATAGGCTTATCAACGATTATATTAAAACGAACAACACGTCTAGACCCATATTTACCAGAACCATGTCTACCTGTTCTTCTATTGGCCACACAATAAGCTGACCTGTATGTTTTCTTTATAGTATATGTGTTTGCTGGGTTTTCTTTATTAGGATCATCTGTAAATCTAAATTGAGAACCAGCTGTATCTAATTGTTTTGCAAAACCAATACTATCTGCCCTATCAGGGTCATTACTTGGCCAACCCCACCAAACGTGTAACTTTTCATAAAAAGCTTTCTTGTTTTCCCATGGGTTTCCAAATCCGTGAAAAGATATACTAAGTTTTCTTTGCCCGACTTCAATACCTAAACCTGTTCTAGGAAACTCAGATGGGTTGCCTGATTGATATTTTATATCGCTACCAGCTCTTCTTCTTACATCTAGCGGGTTTACTTTATCCCAAAACCATTTTTTACTTAATCTAGGCGGATCTTCTTTCCACCAAGAACTTTTTGCATTTTTATTTATATAAGCTACATCTTTTGCATATTCAACAAACAATTGCCCGTCTTCTTGCCCTTTTAATATGTTTTGTTCTAATATAGCGTCTTTATATACTTTAACAAAAAATCTACCATCAAACTCTGGTTTCCTTTTATATTCAACTTGGTATATACTTATAGTGAAGGTATCAGATGATCTATTAGAATATTCATATGGTTCGCCTACTGTAGTAAAAGCCACAGATACATTCATTGGCTCTTTAAGTTGCACCCTATATATTTCGCCTTGTTTTTGTATACTTGTTACTTGAAACTTATCACTTATATTAGCCCCTCCTGATATTTGCATAAACAAATCAGGCTTGCCTATAACATTTTGGCCGTCTTCTCCAAATAAATTTTCAAAACTTTCTTCTGTGAGTTCAACAAACCCTCTGTCCCTTAAAGGAAAGCCTGATGCTGTAAAATCAGTGGAACCAGATCCTTTTAATGTATATGATTCTCTAATAGAATCAGGAGCTTCATTCGATATTGCTAGTATTTTGTATCTAGCTGGGTCAGGAATAAATTCGTCGTTATCATGCTGCTTTTTTAATTCTAAGAAAGTTTCTTCGTCAACTTTATTTCTATCAGCAGAAGGGAACGACAACCAAACACTTCCATCTTCCGGCAAATAAAATCTATCTAAAGCTAAATTATAATACTCATTTGCTGTTTCTTTAATGTAATATTTATAATGTGTGGCCCAGTTAGGCGGATTATTTGTTAAGTTAACATTTATAGTGTTGTATAAATTAGCAAATTCTTTTGCTAGTGATCTACCACCGGAATCGTTTGTAAATACTGGTGTTTGTCTTCCGAATTCATCCATATAAACAACACCCATTTGATATGTTCTTGCTGTTTTTAATGACTCAATAGGCGTGCCTGCTATGGGATCGCTACTTAAATTTTCACCTGTGTTTGGGTCTATGTCTTCATTCTTAGTCGGGTCATGTACAATTGAAAAATCAAACGTGGGTATAACTTCATTACCAGCATAATCAACCATGTTAAAGTTCTGCGTGTAGTTAGCAAATATCAACCTGTTAGCTGTAATTTCCTGTGCTAAAGCTTTTCTAGGCACGTTGTCGTAAGGCCTTAATATTTGGTTAGAAGGTAGCAATGAAGATATTAATTCTGTTTCTATTTTAATTCTACCTGTTGCGGAACCAGAAGGATTTCCATACGTGTTGTCGTTCCATTGATCACTATCTCTCTCAATAGTATCAACCCTGTATACGTTTGTTGACGCAGTATCTTTATACAATATATCCACCGCCACAACATCAGGCGGTATGTCTGGTGGCACAAAATCTCTAATCTCTAATACTCTCACGTTATTAGTCATTGCTAAGTTGTAACCATCTTCTCCGTTGTATTCAAAATCTTCACCTGGTATAAAAGCTATGTCTGTAAATGGTGAAAACACAGAAAACTGGTTGTCATCATATTTATACCTTGTGGCAAATCTAGGAAACTTAAATTCAAATAACGGATCATCAAGCTCTAATTCAACCTCCCACCCCTGTATACCTGTAGGTATGTCAGAGCCCGCGGTCTGCAATTCACAACTTGCAGAATATTCACTAAATACTTCTAATACTTTTAGTCTAACTTGAAAATCCCTATCGTACTCATCGTCAGGATCTTGTATTGTCAGTAATAGAAAATCACCAGCAAAATAATTAACAGGATTAGTCCAACTATATGTGTCAACTGTACCAAAATCTTCAATTATGATTTCTGTAGGGTCTAAATCAGTTCCCGATTCTGTTGTGGCAAACTGAGCAGATGTTGTTGTGTTAACCTCGCCATCTCTAACGGTTCTTTTCTTGTAGATTGTTGGTGCTAATAAAGGGGATTTTTTAATAACAGTAACGTCTTGAAGTATGAAGTTACGCCCAAATACTTGTGTGTGTGTTGCAAAGTCAACTGTGCCTTCTCTAAATTTACTTATTTCAATTTTCTTTGGTTCAGAGTTATTATCTGTAAAAAACAAAAACCCATCACTATCAGGCTCGCTGCCTATTATGTTAGCTCCTGTAATTAGTTTATTTTTTTTAAACTTTAATACGCCAACCCTAGAGTCATTAACATCTTTAATATCAACCAATACTGGATATAAGGTATCATTAGTCTGATCGTATTGAACAATAGCATCTACTGCGCTTGAAGTTATAAACCAATATATTCTTTCTTTTGCAGGGTCTTTAATTGAGCCTATAGCAACCGCATCATCAGGGATATACTTAGAGCCGTCAGGAGTGTATGTACTCCATGTTTGGTGCAACTGAGTTAAAGGGTCGAATAATCTATTTATTCTTTTTTCGTTTCCTAAAAGTGTTTGGAGTGTACCAACATCTGATCCATCAGAAGTAGCAACCTCTAAATTTAACGCGTCCCTATACTCGCCATTTGGAACTAATCGTTCATCAAGGTCTTTGTTCATTTTGCCCTTGATGAAGTTTCTTATTAATTCTGGCATATTTTAGTGTTTTATTTGCTTAGACTTGCCTCTCATTATTTGAGTTAGCTCTTCTATTTTTATATTAGATAATCTTAATTTAGCGTTTCTTTTTTCAGCTCTTAATTCTTTTTTATATCGCTGTACCATATATTCTGGTATTTGCGGTCTGGTAGATAAAACAGCGTAAGCTATATATTTATACATTGCCTCTTCTGCTAATTTGTGTATTTTCATGTCCTCATCATACGCGAGTCCATCAGATAAATATTTTAGTGTTACTATTTTACCGACTATATTAGAGCTAAAATGAATTATGCCAGCTACAGGGTCTATAAAGAACACTCCATTAGCATTTGTGTATTGAGGGTCTAAACCGTAGCGCCTGCCTATATAATGTTCAGCAAGTAAATCGCTATTATTTACATTCTCATTTATATTTGTCGTATGGTTACCTTTAAACTTTTTCCATGTTTCCGATGGCTTAGGTTTAACTATTTCTCTGTTTTGCTCATCAAACACATACTCATATTCATTATCTTGCAGGTAAGGTATTGGGTCGCTTGTTTTTATTGCGGGATATAATATTCTTTCTATACCGCTATTGTCAAGCCATGAAATTTTTATATAGTTCACATAATCCTGAGGCAATATAAAATTCAATAAAGGCCCTACTTCAATTTCAACAGACCTGTTCGATGGTAGCACATCAAAATTAAATTCCTGTAAACCTCGCTGAGCATGAAAAGCAATATCAGTTCTTTTTACTTTTGATATAATTTTACCCTCACCAACGTAAGCTATTATGAAATTATTTATAATATCTTTTATAGACACAAATTGGTAATCGCCATATGTTTCATCATAGCTATTCCATCTCCCGTCTGGTCCAAGGTAATATTGCTCGTTATTTTTATTTATTAACCCCATTTATTAAGCTTTTTCTTGTTGTGTATTTTTTGCTTCTTCTTGGGCAGCGACTTGGTAAACATCCATTGACCTTGTGCTAACTCCAGCTAATTCTAATATTTTAATTACAAGCTCCGTTTCTTCAGATGGATGTAATTCAAAATTAACAGCTTGGGTAGCGTCGTATAACGCCTCCCCATATACTATTTGATATGCCCATTCAACTTTAACAGGCTTTCTAATATAACTGGCCTTAACGTCAGCAGTTATTTCTGCGTCACCATAAACTTTTAGCCCTCTATCATCTGCCACATAAATTGGGCGTGTATTTTTAGGTTTTGTTAAAGGTGAAGAATTAATATACAAATAATCTTTTGCATTTATTCTTTCGGCTTCTATATCCTCTGTTATTGTTTGTCTATAAACTTGAGGATCAGCAACTGGAAAGTTTGCAATTTGGGTTGGAGATGGCAAAAGATCTCTTGTGGTTGTATTTGTATATACTATTGTACCTAATCGATAAAGATCTGTAGGTAATTCAAACGTACCATTAGAACTGAATAGGTAATTTAAAGTTGCGCTAGTTTGGAATAACGCTATCTTTTCATTAAGTATTTTAAGCATATCAGAATATGCCGTGTTATTTCCAGGCATGCGTCCAAACTGATTTATGTCATAAAAATATTGTTCAAACAAATCTAACTGAGCTTGATTTGCAAACAAATTAAATTCCTGAGGCGTAACATACCCTCGTTGTTCTTTATTGAGTATACTTAAAACTCTTTGATAAACAGTATCTATACTTACGCTCATATTTTTTTTTATTATAGTAATTAAGCCGCATATAGCGGCCTAACCACTATTGCTAACTATTTTAGCTTTTTGTCAATTGCTTTATATACTTCAACTCCTTCGTCTGTTTTAAAGAACGCTGCTAATGCAGAATAAGGGTTTTCGTCAAATGGAACTGTCATTAATTTTCTATCGCCGTCACCATAAGTAAATGTTCTTTGGTCTTGTGATAATTTAATGAATCCAGCTTCAGTTGCTTTAATACCAAAATTTCTAAGTTGTACGTTATCGTCATTAGCTAATTCAATAACTAATTTCGGATTTCTTTTAGCCATAATGAGTATATCTCTTTTTAGCTCTTTAGATGTTCTTGTATTAATTTCACTTCCGTATTCGACTCTAAGTATTGCTTCAACCTGTTCGATGTCCATTGTCTTAGCCAAGTTTAAAGCTTCAATTTCTAATTCAATCCAATCAGTTTCATATTCAGCAGTCATTACCGCATCGTACTCTTCATAAGCTTTATCTTTTAACGGATGATATAATGAAAGTAATTTCTGTAAGTTTTGCTGTTCTTTTGGAACCCTAAGCGCGCCATCTCTAATAATGATTCTGCCTAAAGTAGCTGTTCCTTTTTGTTCGTCTACAAATGGAGAGCTCTGATTAGTTGCATACCTCAATTCTCTTTGTTCGCCAGTGCTTTGGTCAAACCACAATAAAGATCTTTTAAGTGAATGCTTTGAAGGTAATGTAAAAACTAATGGTTTTTTGTTACCTTTTAATGTATATAATCTATCTTTTATTTCCCAGCCTTTTTCTACAGCTGGAACTTCTTTTGTTTTTCCCATGATATAATATAATAAAAATGTTAAAAATAAGGGACTGGGCGCCTTTTTGAGCTTTGCTTTTTGACGCCCGCCTCCTTATATAAATATTAAGCTTGTGTCTTTTTCAATAACACGAAGTTGTTTGCAGCTTGTACACAAAGTGCTCTTTCAGATAAGAAATGAACATTCATTTCATCTGCGTCACTTGTAAAGTTACCACCAACAGATCCAGTAACCCAGTTCTTCATCTTTCTGTCGTCAGCTTCAGAAGCTCTGTAGCGTACGTGTAAGAAAGGTCTAGAAATGTTTTTACCTAATTGTTGATCATATACTGTACTTGTACCAGCAGGAACAATAACTCCTTCAATATCAGCAATTAATCCTCTTGTTACAGAGTCATTTAGATATTTCCAGTCAGTTTTGTAGAAGTCATAAGAACCTCGTCTGAAACCAGAGAAACCTAAGTTAAGTGCCATATCAGCGTCGTTATCGAATACACCGTAAGATGTACCACCAGCTCCATATGTATTTTGCAATGCAAGCATATTGTCGATAGATAAAGCAGTAGCTCTGTCTAAGAACATCATATTCTCTTCAATTGCTCCTTGCTTATCTAGTTCCTGTAGTATTGTATCGAATTCTGCAATTCCAACACCATTCGCTGCGCCGAAGTCAGAGTCATTGTAAACAAGACCTCTAGTTTCTAATGCAGAGAAAAGTCCTTCAGAACCTTCAACGTTTCCACTTCCACCAAAACCAGTTTGAGCGATTTGTCTTTGAGTGCCGTTTACGTTTAATGCTTTTTCAGCTTCAACCATTGACATCTCTAAGTAATCTTCAAAACGTAGTCTTGACTCATGCTCAGATTTTAAATACCAAAGGTAACCAGATGTACCAGCTTCAGTTGTAACTTCTACCCAACCGATTTGAGCAACATCAGAACCGTTAACATTATATTTATCTCTAATGATTAATGGTTTGTTGTTGAAAGTTGTGAAAGAAGCGTCAATTGAATTACCAGCGTCTTTTGTTCCTTTTCCATATTCAGATCCATATACGAATACTTTTACGTCAGTAGCGTCAGGAATAGTACCTGCTAAAGCAGCTAATACACCGTAAGTTTCTACAGTTACGTCGTTTCCGGTTACAGATTTAACATACGCTTTTTGTGTATCATAACCTTGTGAAACTACTATTGTCATTCCTGGGCCAATTAAGTGACCAGCAGGGAACGTTAATACTGTTCCAGCAGCGTTACATGCTACATCATCATAAGCGATATGTAGTCTTCCTTGCTCAGACCAAACTACTACATCTGATGCCATTGGCATCTCAGCTCCTACCATTCTTAAGAAACCGCTAATTGTTCTGTTTCCAAAACGCTCAACTTCTTTCTCATAAACTTCAGGTAAAAACTGTTGTGTAAAGTCTAGCTCAGCAACAGACAGATAATTGTCTCCAAATAAACCTTTGATAGGTCTTGGAGTTAAGTGTGCCAGATTAGCTAATGTATCTGGACTAGTTGCAAATGCCATAATTTTTAATTTTTAAAAGTTATTTACGAATTTTAATTTTAAGTTTTGACATGCTATCTGCGTCGCTTGGCACTGCTCTAACGGACCAGCCATTTGAAATATTAACTTTTTCGTGGGTCCCTCTCGGATCCATATCAATATTCTTTGCCTTTTCCATACTGTTTCGCATTGCGTCGGCTTTGCCTTGTTCATAAAAATGATTGGCAATTGCATCAGCATTCATAGCTGTAAATAGAGATTTGTGATAACCTTTTGCGTTTGACATTTGATTTTTTTCATTTAAGAACTTCTTAACAAAATTGTTAATGTCGCTTTGGGTTTCCTTAATACCAGCCGGATCTTTTACTTTAAACCTATATTTTTTGTCTCCTACATTGTATTCAAAACCTTTGAAATCCTTGTTGAAAACATTTTCAGTTTGCTGTTTAAAATGCGACTGACTATCATCAGCTTGTTGTTGTTCTTTTTTGTAACGGTTAAAGAACTCTACCGCTTTTTGTTGTTCAGGCAACAAGTTTGTTGATGCCTTAATATCATTATAATACTGAGATTTTAATCCCTCTAAATGTTTTTTAGCTTTAGCCGCTTCTTCTTTAAAAGCAATTTTTGCTTTTCTAACCTGCTTAGGCTCATCTAGCTCTTCATCATAGTTGAAATCTTCCATTAGAAGAGATATATCCTCTTGGTCTAAATGTGGTTTAGTTGTTTCGTAATATTCACGAATTAACTGTGCTTCATTTAGTTTAGAGTAATCGGTGTTTAGTTTAACGTAATCATTTAAACTCCCACCAGTTTCTTTCATAAATTCAATTACCTTGTCTAATCCTTCCGGTAATTCAACTTGTGCTTTTTCTTCCGGTAATACTTCTTTTTGTTCCGGTGTGGGCTCGGTATCTTCATCGCTTCCCACCACTCCTGCTGGCTGAGCGTCGTTTTTTGTAGGGGTTTCATCGGTTATTTCTTCTAAGATTATTTCTTTTTCTTCGGTGTCCCGTACTTCTTCAACCACTTCTTGGCTGTCGCCCTCGTCTTTGGATTCTCCGACAACAGCATCGCTGTCATCTGTGCTTTGCTCTTGAACGGCATTTTCTTCTGGTTTATTAAGTTTACCTAAATCTAATTTAATAGTGCCATCATCAGTGACTGATGCCCCTGTGTCTGGCTTTACTTCTTCCGCTGGTTTTTCAGCGGTTGGTTGTGTCTCCTCTACTTGAGTTTCTACAACCTCTTCTTGTTTTTCTGACATGATAAAATATTATATAATTATACATTACTATTATTACTTAGGGTCAAAGGAACCTAAGCCAATTCCGCCACCCACAATATCATTTCCGGAGGATTCAAAATTGTTTGGGCCATTGTTTTGTCTTTGATTAACAAGGTCGCTTTGTATTTGACCTTGCCTTTCTTGTCTTGCGTCTCGCGCAAGTTCTTTTCGGGACTCCATTTGTTGACGCTGTTGAGCATCAATTCCTTTGAGTTGCATATTGTATTCAAACTCTAATCCCATTAATTCTCTTTTAGCTAACACCTCTTCTTGAAGTTTCTTTATTTCTAAATCACTTTTAATCTTTTCTAATTGTGCGTCAGCTTGCAAAAGGGCTTGTTTTTTCTGGACCTCAGCTTGAGCGGCAACTTGTTGAGCTTGTGCATTAGCTTGCGCTTGTGCTTGTATATTCTGTTGCTGCATTTGCTGATCTCTCTCTTGCTTTTTCTTTCTACGCAGTTTTAAAACCTGATTAGCTAGCTTTAAATTAGGTATTTGTCTAATATCAATTGCATCATCTAAGTCAATTAAACCTGCTGATAACGCTGTTTGAATATTGTTTTCAAGCAATTGCTTTTGTTCCTCATCCGGCTCTAACTCTATATATATACCAAAGTCTCGCATATGCAAGTTACCCATTTCTTCTAAAGTGCCAACGTTGTGACCGCCTATTTTTTGTATAAAAGCGTCTTTTGTAGGTGAATACTCTATAACATCTGAAACTCTTAGTGATAAACATTCTGCTAAATGCGATGTTATATATAAGCCACTATCTAAAATATGTCTTGTTGCTGTATTTGAATTAGCCGCTGCTATTTTTTGTATACCTACTAAAGATCTTGAATCAGGTGTACTACCATCTCTTGCTTCATTTAATCCCGTCACATCTCTTATCATTTGTAAATAATAATTGTAAGTTTGGATTAATGATTGCATTTTTTGACCACCAGAACCTGATTGTATTTCTTGGATAGGAATTTTACCTGGGTTCATATCCCCATCTTGTGTCATTGATCTACCAATAACGGAACCAGTTTGGAAGAACATGTTTAATGCTTCTTGCGGATTATAATTAGTTCCGTTGCCTAAATCAACTTCAGCTAATCCATCAGCGTCTAAATATACCCCGTCTGGAACCAGCCTTGACATTACTTGTTGTAACTTTAAATGCGTTAGCTGTATCATATCTGCAAAACCAGTAATGCGACTTACTAAAGATTCTATTTTGCCTTTGTACATACGAGGCGCGCACATACTATAGCTCATTAATACTTTTGTTTCATCGCTTTTAGGACGCATCATGTTTTTAGCTATTTCCCATTTTAGCAAATAATCTGTACCCAATACTAAAACACCTTCGTATAAAACCTCTAAAGATCTAGACATTTTTCCAAATTGTTGTTCAAGCATTTCGACTGGTGGATCAAATTGATCATCTCTCAATAATATCTTTGAAGCTCCAGTGGATGTTTCTTTAACTTTATACACCTCATTCATGTAGGTTTTATAATTAAAGTATAATACCTGTACTGTATTAGAGTCGCTTTCGTTATAGTTTGCTATTGTCCTATCATAAAATTGATTATTTTGATAACCTGTTTTAGCAATACTATTTAAGTCCTCTTCTGTTAAATCTGGAAATTGCTTTTTTAACTCATTTAAATGAACATTTCTAACTTCACCTACATAATAAATATCGTCAAAATAAGGTGAATCTGTATAAGACCAAACTAAATTAGCTGGGTCCACATAGTCAATTACTATTCCTTCAGCTTTAGAAAATCTATTTTTAACAGCACCAATACCTATAGTGGTTAAATCATAATAAACTCTTTTTCTAGTTAAGTCATAATTATTACCCTCTAATAAAACATTCAGTGCTTGCTCCTCTGCTAATTCTACAGCTTGCTTGTATGAGAGCTGCATGTGCAATTCCAACTCTTCTTTTCCTTCAGGTAAAGTTTCGGGTTGGTTTTCAAATAAATTTATACCGAATTCTGTTTGAACGAACTCGTTTATTTCTTTTGATTGTAAGTCTCTTATTATAGACTCTAAATATTCTGATCTTTTGTATACTCCGTAAGGGTCTTGTGAATAAGCTTTAATATCAAATGATCTGCCTGATATACCATTAACTACTATATCTACAAACTTAGGTATAATAGGCACTGGCTTCCAATCTATATTCAAATATGATAAATCACCATTAATAGATAATTCATCTTTATATTTCTGTATTGACTGCTCGCCTCTGGCATATAGCCTTAATCTATGAAATGTGTTTTGATTGCTTTTAAATCTTGATGTGCCCGAATCGGATTTAAACCATTCATCTTGAATAGCTCTACCAACTCTCAATCCATATTCTGGAGAAATTTTCTCAGCGTCGCTTGCAACTTGACTTGGAAAAAAACTGTTTATAACTGACTCAGCCATATGTTTATTTTATTATTTGAGATATTGCACCGCTGTTTTTGTATTTAGCAATATGCAAGTTTAATTTTGGTTTTAATACTTTTGGGTTCGGCGCATATAAGTGTCTATTACAAGCCATTATTGCCAATCCCGAACTAATGGTTGCATCAAATTTTGTTCTTTTAGTTATATCAAACTTAGCCCAATCATTTAAGGTGGCATTAAAATACATACCTCCGTACTCACCGGAGTCTTTAACTCCAACATGAGATTGTATATAAGTTTCAATAGCTGCCGCGTGAGCCTGCTTTATATCTTCGCTGGAATTAGGTATACCACCTACTTCTTTTTCTGCAACGGATAACTTATTCCATTTTTTATCAGGTCTATTCATTGAGTAACCTCTATAGCCTCTTCTTTTAAAATAATATAGTAATCTTGGTTTATTATTTTCTGCTAACAACGGCATTCCGTAAAACACGCAAGCCATTAATACATCTTCAAAAAACATTTCTGCAGTTGCTGGTCTTGCAATATATTCTAAAAAAAACTGGTTTGGCGGGTGATCTTCCATACTAAATTTGGTCAACCCGTGTAAAGAACCCTTAGATCCTTTACCATCTGTTGTGCCTGATATATCATAAGAGTCACAACCAAAAGCACCCATATGCTCATTGCCCGGATATTTTAAACCGTTTTTTATTACTTGCCTATTTTGTATATTTGGATTTGGAACCCAAGCAATATTAAAATTACCTTTAGGATTTGGAAGGAATAATACCCTGGAATCTTTAACTCCATATTCCCATTGAAAATTGCCCGTCGTTATTACGCTGGTATTTCTTAAATCCTCGTTGTAATCTATTTGTTCGTATATTTTTACTAAATTAAATATACTGTTTTTTGTTTCATCTCGGAACGCATGCTCCTCTGTCCTTGGAAACTGTCTATAATATTCATTTAAAGCGTCTTGATCGCTCTTTAAACCCTCAGCTTCATTTTGCCAATGCTCAATAACTCCGACGTCAATGAGCGTTCCGTGGACATCTTCACAATGTTTATGTGGGGTATCGAATACAGGCATTCCATAAGAATCAATGAATCCCTCGTAATTCCATTCCATAGGTATGAACAAAGAATATAGTCCTGACTTAGTCTGTCCATTGCGGTTTCTTTTTGTAACGTCCGAATCATTGTAAAGTTTTTTAAAGTTATCACCTCCTTTGTCTAAAGCATTGCTTGTAGATCCCATCATACACTTGCCAATAACCCGGCTACCTAGTCTTAGCGTGGTTTTCGTAACACGCCAGTTGTTGAGGATGTTGTCCGGCCTTTCCCATTTCCCCGATTCGTCGTGGACAAGTAAGGCGAGCTTCTCACCGTCGTAGGAGTTATCACCTGTATTCTTCCAGTCGATGGTGGTGTCCAATCCGGAAAGCTCCTCGGCTTTTTCCTTGGTGAGTATCTTCTTTCTTGTAAATTTACTGGCGGGTACTCTATACGCCAGTTCGGTCTTGGGGCGGTCCATACCGTCCTGTATTGGTTTGAAAAAGAAGGGATAGTTAACTGATATGGGTACCACCTTATCGGTAAACATCTTCTTGGCATCAGACCCAGACTTTGATAAAATGCCATATCTGGAGTCAGAAGATATGGTCGCCAAGTTAACCACCTCTCCTGAGGCCATAAATGAAAATCCAGAACGCCTGTTCTTAAGGTAGCACATTCCATAGGATCTAGGGTCAGCCTTACAAGCCTCCCAGAAAATGAAGAATAATCTATTTGCTTCCCGAAACTCTGGCTTCCCAACGTCAATTTTACTCCACTGCAAGTACATGTAATGAGTACCAGTAATGTAAGTAGTAACGTCTTTGTTATAAAACCAGTAACCCTCTTCACGTAATTTAAATTGTTCATCTATATATGGTTCCCATTTTTCTTTGAAATCCTCTGGGTATTCCCTCCACTCAAAAGCATTAGCAATTCGCTTTAATTCTTTAGGGTACTCATGAGAAGTCCATTTGTTATCTCCTTTAATTATTTTAGTAGGCTCTAGGTAAAGCTATTTTAAGATTTTGTATTTCGTATATTTCACCTATTTGCCCATTTTTGGATATAACAACTACATCATGTTCTTTATTATAACCATATGCCCACTTCTTAGATTTGTTTAATCTAGTAATTGTATTTTTCTTTATAGGTGTTACAACCTTATATAAAGTTTGTTTATACATTACTTTGATCTTTTTTCAGCAAATCCGCCAAAAGCTTCTTTTTTCTTTTCTTCTTTTGGCTTATCAGACAACATATTTTCTTCTGCCTCTATTCTATTTAAAATTTCAAATGCATCAAATATAGCTAGCTTTTTAGTTGCAGCTGCGTTTTTTAATCTATCTGCAGCTAAATCTTCATCAGACTCAACAATCGCTTCTTTAGCTACCTTAATTAATTCTTCAACCGCTTTGTGCCCAGCTTGGATTATATGCTTTTTCGTTTCCTTTATATTCATATTTAATTGTAATTGCATTGGTTGGAACTCGGTATAATCTATGCCCGTCTATTATAAACTCGTATTCAGAATTAGGCTTAAAACCTACTAAAGAGTTTATGTATATGTTTTCATCCATTAAACTTGGATCTATATACTTTATAATGCCTTTTAAAGGCTCTTCTTTGTCTATAGAAAACTTATCTGTATTTTCTATTGGCTTAACAAAATTAAAGCCATTTAAAGCCTCCCATTCAGATTCTCTCTTATAAGCATATATTTGATCTTCTGCCACAAAATATAAATTGTTTTCGTAAAAGCTTCTGCTTTTTTTCTCAACACCTTTTATATCTCTAAATGTTCTAAAAACATTATGATGCACAACAACTTCATCGCCTTTTTTAATACCTGTATTATTTTTTACAGGTGTAGAAACTACAACCCCAATTCTATTAGTAAATAAATGGTTTTGTAATTCTGTATTTAATATAAAGCTTTGAGGTTTTTGTTCTTTAGGCATAACCATAAAGTCAAAAACAGTCTTCATTAATAATCTATATTATATTCAACGGCAACAGCCATGTTTTTATTAAAATCTTTCCAAGGTATAATCTCATCCCCTTTTTTAATATATATAGAAAATTTGTCTTTATCCTCTAGTATACTATCTATAATATGACCACCATACACTTCCTGGTCAACAGAATAGTGCATGGCGTCGTTCTTATAGTCTTTACCTATACTAATCTTTCTTATCAGATTCATTTTTTCTAATTTCACCGGTTTTAATATCTACTGATACATCTCCGTATTCTTTTTGTAAATCCGCCTGAAGACCGTCAAGTTTTGTTTTACCATTAGCAATTATATGCAGTAGCTCGTGCTTTTGAGCTTCCAAACCACCTATTTGTGATTGTACGTTTTGCAATTGGTTTACTAAACCTTGCAATTCCTCTAATTGCGCTTTTTTAATTTTCTTTGCCATTTGATTTAATTTTATTTATTTTTAATTGTTTGAAATTTTTCCGCACCTCGTGATCCGAAATAAGCTACATAAACTGTAACTAAAAGTGTTTGAAGCAAATCTACCCATCCAGCAGATACGCTAAAGCTCCACTCAAAGCTATCTAATAGTATTAAAAATACCATTGATATTGTTAAAAAGATTAAGCTCATTGGCCTTGTATTCTTACTAAGCCATGAATCGGATTTCATATCTGAATCCCATCTTTTTGATACCTCTTGCATTTCCACCATATCCATTTCTAAAAGCTTCATAGCTTTTTCTTTGTCTTCTGCTGGTAATGTATCGTCTTTTGATATTATATTTTTTACAATGCCAAATACTCCGTTGTCAGGGAGAACATCCCCAACTGTTCCTAATATTCCAGGGGCAGCTTTACTTAAAAATTTACCGACTTTTGTGTCTTTAAATTTCTTTTTATTATTTGTTGCCATAAGGAAACATTTTATTTAATTTATTTTTTCTTTCGTTACAGCCACAACCGCCAGGAATTTTATCCGCAAGCTTTTTTATGCCTGTAGCCTTAGTAAACTTTTCTATAGTGTCTCCTAATCCTTTTGATTCCATAACTTAAAATTATTAAACTGATTACAATGTGATTCAAGTTTATGTGTAATTCGCCACACGCCCCTGTTAAATGTTCTAACATTTCCATCTTCTTCTTGCTGCGCAAATTCTTTTCTTTGGTGTTTTACTGCAATTAATCCCATGCATCTCCATTTGCCCTTTTGATCTAGCACAATACGAAGTACGTCTTTTACCACCTCCAGGTTGAGGTGCTTTAAGTTTACCACCAGTTTCTTTATTATATGCTTTTCTACCCGCTTCCGTCATTCCTGCACCCTCTTTTGCGGTTAAAAAATGTCTGCCTTTTCCTTTCGTAGTTTTACGAAGTTTAGCAGCTACCGTGTTTGTATATGGTTGCGAGTACATAATTATTTGTTAAAATAGTTTTTCTTTAGTCCACTCTTTTTTAATGACCTATTTTTTTGTGCCATAGTTCCTAGGGGATCTACATTATCTACTTGCAATACTTCTGTAGTAGACGGCTTTGGCCCTTTCTTTTTAAATGGATTAATAGCTCTTAAAGCATTTCCAACATCTGTACCGCCGTCTTTTTTAGCAAATAAAGATTTATCACTAACTAAATTATCACCTATTCCGGCAACCACATCTTTAAATGTAGGCTTGTCAGCTCCTGTGCCGAAGAAAGTACTAGCTTTTGGTTTTTCTGAGTTAATGCTAAAATCTTGACTCTTAATTCTTTCTCCCATTTCTTGGAACACTTTTCTGTAATCTTTTTTATTAGCATTTGCTGGATCACCCTGAACTCTCTTGATAATCTCTGATGTGCCTTCTATTTCTGGTTTTCCATCAGGGCCTAATTTTACTTGAGCAGTGTATAATTTTGCGTTTGGCGGTATATATTTATCATCTGTATAATTGTTTTTACCAAAGCCGCCCTGATCAGTTTGGGTGTTAATGCTGTCACGCATTGCTAAAAAGTTTTGACGATTAGATTGAAACTGTCGTAATTTACGCATATCTTTCTGAGACAGATTATCGTTTGCTTTAAAGTTACCGTCTTTATCAAAGGTGCCATACTTGCCCATTTTGCGCTCAAACTTATTTAGCTTCCTAGCATTTTGTATGCTTTTTCTGCCTTGCTGTCTAGCGTCAAAATTACCCATACCTTTATTTGTTTGAGTTTCAGGTGTTATGGTAATTTCTTCAGTTTTTGTTACGCAGTTACCATCAGCATCAGGAGCAGAACCATCGGCACAGGTTTTTTTCTCTTCGCTCTTTTTAGCACAACAAGTATCTCTGTCGCCTGCCGTTGCGCCAGCTGGGTTAAGCACAGTGCCTTCTTTACATTTTAGCGTACCAGCTTTGTATTGGTAACAAGGATCTGTTTTTTCTTTTTCTTTGTGACGTTCGTATGCGATTTTCTCTTTTTGAGTTTTAGGTCCATCACCAGAGTAATCTCTTTCTACTTTTACATTTTCAAGATTACCACCAGAGACCTTAGCTGCTTCTTTCTTAATTTTTTCTTCTATTGTAGCTGTTCCGCCTTTCCCTGATAGGTTTACGTCTTGTTGAACTTGTTTAGCTACAGTCCCTACGTTTAATAAAGGTTCTCTAACCTTCATGCCTTTGCTTGAAGACTTTAGGACTCTTGATGTGATTGGTATATTTCCCATGTTGTTGTGTTTAGTTTGTTACTCTGTTGACCCTTCCGCTGGCTCATTGCCCTCATTACTCTCATTGGTATCAGGTGCGTCTTTAGTTTTTGAATCCTTTAAACTCTCTAATGATTCATCGACTGCTGCTCGAACATCAGTAAATTTGGGTGCCGTATTGGCTGCTCCAGAAATTAACGCTTCATTTACATTTGCCATAGAGCCAAGCTCCATATTTTTCATGCATGAAGATGATGCTTTTTTTGTAATTGGTATTGCCATAATTTATGATTTTGCTTGTGTTTCCCATTCCCAGCCGTGCGCTCCCTCTGGTGCTTTTTGGCCGGTTTTCTTGTCAACTATCATAGAGCCTATTCTTTCGTATACTCTTGAAGGTGACTTTGTATCTTTTTTCCAGGTTACACTATTATTATCATAATGCAACTCATTTCTTTTAAATTGATTTAAATGCTTATGCTCTTCCGCTATAGATCCTTTTTGCTCTTTTCTTGTAGCGTCTTTACTAACAAATATAGTTCCATCTATATTAGCTTCTGCTATTACACCTGGATCTAATTTTTTCTCAAAAACGGGTTTACCGAATTCTGACAATTCTTCGTCGTAGCCTAACAGCTCACCTTGCGCTTTGAGTTTAAAAGCCATTATTTTTCTTTCTTAATATCTTCAGCTGCTTTTTTGCCTGCCTCAGTTGGGTTCATACCATTTTCTATATTAGCGCCTATCATTGCTCCGTACTTACTTGCTGTAGCCATACTTTCAGCGCCCATGCCTAGTTTCTTAGAAATTGAGTCATAGCCTTTGTTTTGGTTTTTAGCTATAGTTGGCCCGTAACCTTTGTTTTGGTTTTTAGCCATACTTTTTGGTGCACCTAAATTATTTGGTCCGATTCCTTTTCTCATGATTACCTTGTTTTGTCGTTTATCATATCATCAATAGCTTTATTATAAACTTTATCTGTATATGATTTGTTGTTATAAAATTTACTCCTTTGTGATGTAGGCAAATCTTCTTCTGCCAACATTATTCTATATATTCGTTTAATTAAATTTTTACACTTAAATGAGGTTTTATATATAGAGTATTTCATAGTGGTGCGGTTTCTTTGCCTCCACACGTCAATCCAGCCTTCTTTTCTAAGACGTTCCCATCTATTTTTATCCCAGCTATATGTGTATACGCCCTCTATAAAATCATTACGTGTAAAGTGAATTTTGCAATCTAAGTATATAAGTAACTCTAAATCTGCATCTTTCAAATTATAAGTTTTACAAGCCCATTTGCGAATGAGCCTGTAATACTTAAGTAGATTCATATCTTGTAGGTCACTTGGAGTTAATTTCATTCTACAACTACAACGTCTGTAAATTTTATAACATAATACAATTTATTATCGTATTCTATTCCGTGACCGGCATGCTTATCGTATCTTACAATTTGCTCAGGCATTATACCTTCAACAAGATTTCCCACGCTTATAACACGCCCTTTAATGTATCTTTCGTCTTTATTCTGCTTTTCCGTTAATTCAAGACCACCTACTTTCTTCGGAGCTTGTTTAACTTTGTCTATAATTATATAATAGTTAATAGCTTTCATTATGCCATTCTTTTATTACTTATTATACAATCAGCAGATAAAATTGTTTTAGCAACAGACAAAGCATTTCTTAAAGCTGCTTTCGTTACTAACACAGGATCTATAATACCAGCTTCTATCATATTCTTTTTGCACCCACAAGTTACATCAATTCCAACACCTTCGTCTAATTCTTCTGTATACTCATATCCAGCGTTTTCTAATATAGTTCCATAAGGCCAAGTTATAGCTGAAAGCAAAGCTGCTTCACCTATGTTTTCGGGTTCAATAGTTTTAAAAGCGCCTAATAACGCGGCACCTCCACCTGGTATAATCCCTTCTTTGTATGCTGCTTTAGTTGCATATATTGCATCCTCAACTCTGTCTTTCTTTTCTTTTAGCTCGACTTTGCTATCAGCACCAACATATACAATACCAACTTTTCCTGTTAACATAGACATACGCTGCTCTAACTTCTTTTTAAAGAATGGATTTTTTTCTTCTTTAATTTTTGCAGTTACATCATTTATTCTATCCAGCAAATCATCAGTTACACTATTTATTTGCAGTACAGTATTTTTTTCATCAGTAACAGACTTTTCAACCTCACCTAAAACATCAGGGGATATTAAGTCTAAATCATCACCAAGCTCTTCATTTATTATTTTAGCACCAGTAAGTATCGCTAAGTCTTCTAATGTATCTTGCTTAGTTGGGCCAAAGCCAGGTAAGTCAACTATATTAATTTTTATATTACCTTTTACTTTATTGGCAAGCAATGTTTGATATGGTTGCGATTCAACTGTTGATACTATTAATAAAGATCTTTTTGATTTTATTACATGTTCTAATATATTTTGTATTCTTCTTATATTAGGTATAGGAGAAGATACAATAAGCACGTAAGGGTTGTCTAAAACAGCAATACCTTTATCTTTATCAGTAACTAAATGAGGTGATTTTAAACCACTATCAAATTGTACTCCTTCAACAAAGTCAATATAGGTTTCATTAGTATCTGACTCTTCCATTAGAACGATACCGTTTTTGCCCACTTTTTTAAATGCTGCCCCTATCTGCTTACCTAGAGCATAATCATTATTACAACTAATAGTAGCAACTTGTTCTAGCATCGATTTCTTTATAGGTGTTTTTATCTTATCTAAATAATTAAGCACCTTTTCTGCACCACTATCTAAACCAGCTTTTATATCTCTTAAGTCTTCGTTTTCAAGCGAATCCATCGAGTTTTGTAAAATACCGTGAGCCAGCACGGTAGCCGTAGTGGTACCATCGCCAGCTTCTTTAACAGTATTACTAGCTGCTTCTTTTATTAAAGTAGCGCCTATGTTTTCAACCGGATGTAATAAGACTACGCTTTCCGCAACGGTTACACCATCTTTTGTTATCACCGGTTTTCCAAGAGCATCCTCGTATATTACGCACTTACCGCCAGCCCCCAATGTGGACTTTACGGCGTTTGAAAGTTTCTCGACGCCTTGCATAATTTGTTTTTTGGCTTCATTGCCAAATGTGAGTGTTTTAACTATCTCACTTGGGTTATTAAATTCCATTAAATTAAATTTTATATTTTATTATTCAAATGTTTTTACTACTTTTGGTCCTTTTAAAAACTCTAGCTTTTTATTATAATGCTCTATAGTTTTGTCTATTGATGTTTCGGCTGCTTCCATTGTCTCTCGTCTTGTAACATCTTTCCAAGTTTCTTCTTCGCGAAGATCTTTGTACTCTGTTTGGTAATATCCATTTGGTAATTGAACAATTCGCCAATTAGCTTTTTCAGCAATATGGTTCCATAGTTTAATTTGGTTATCATCTGGTTGTGGTTGACTACTCCACGAATTAGTCGAATAAAAATACGTCATTTTTTTTGGTTTTAAGGTTAAACGTAAGGTTGCTCTTTATTGAGCAGGTATATTGTTATTATTACTTGGTTTTAGTAATTTTTACTTAATCTTCTATTGTCACGGTGTATGTTGATGGCACCATCTGTTCATTTATGTCATTTTGAATTCTTTGTTCTATTTTGAGAACCTCATCTTCACCCAACGCACTCTTAACCCATTCTGTTAATACTTCATTTGTTAGGTTATTAAAAGAGATAAAACTGCCGTTAGGATCTATGCCTATCTCCTGCTCTCCTATAATTCTATCTGACACGACTTCCGACGCTCCTTGGCGATTTAAGCTGCCTCGTACTTTCCAGTGAACGTTAAACACTACATCTGTGTAATCATCTACAGTAGGGTTCACGTCTACTGTTTTACAATCCCAATTATATATTACCATATCTTTTAATTTTTATTATATTCAAAAACTACTGTATATGCGAAACCATATAAGCGTCTTGTGCCTCCATTCGTGGTGAATCCCAACATTATTCTATCTCCTTCGCTAAACGTTATATTGGCGTCGCTAAAGGTATATACCGCTTTCATGTTAATCGAAGCGGCATTAGTTACTGTAGCACTATAAGAACTAAGTTGGGTACTTCCATTTTTAGCCCACTTAAACGCAAGAGAGGTCGCTGTAGGTGTTGTTCCATTTGTAAATCTCATTATTATTTTCCTAACCCTACCATCATAAGGAGCGACCCAGTTATTGTAGTAGTTGCTACTTGTTACTTCACTAATGTAATTAGTAGGAAGCCAATAAACTGTTGTTGAACTAGAAGATGAGCTATGATAAAAACCTCCGGTTTGGTAATGAGGAACATAACCCTTATAATTGTTGGCTTTTACAGTACCATTAACATCTAGCTTTTCTGACGGAGATGAAGTATTAATACCACAGTCCGCGTCTAAAATTAATATATCTGCATAAGTACCTTTTATTTTAGCCCCATCTTGAAGCTGCTCTATGTCTCCAAGTTCAAAAATAGTACTAGAGTTTGGTAGTATTGCAAAAAAATCATCACCGTCATAACTAACTTTAAATGCAGAAGTACTATCGGTATCGTGATCCACATGGAGCCTTGCTGTCGGGGATGTAGTCCCCATGCCCACCTTGCCTCCAGTGAATAATGCGCATGTGCTTAAATGATTTCCAGTAAAATCAGTTCGCACAGGAAAAATAGCCCTCGATACTTGTGGAATCATGGAATCAAACACTATGGTTTGGGCTTGAAAAATATCAACGCCTCCAGCTTCAAGAGTTATTCTACCTCTTTTATCAAGTTTTTGATTGGTACCCGTAATTTCATCGATTCTTATGGCACATTCGTTGTATTGCCCAAGCGAGGCGTCTTGATCAGCTTCAAACTTCATTTTAATAGCACCAGTTGAAGGGCCAGAGCTGCTTTCTGATGTAATAAGTATTTGATTTCCCGAGCTTGAATTAGTAAGGCTAGAGAACCTACCAAATGTAGTATCGGCATAATTAGAAGAGGTTGAAGCCCCAGTGGCAAAAGAAATGTTACCATTAGCGTCAACTCTTATATATCTAGTATAGGAGCTCATCATACCTCTCCCCGTCATTGCCAATATGGCATATGAAGAGGAGGATGTATTTGTGTCTGTTATAGATAGAGTGGGACTAGATTTACTTAAACTAAGATCACCACTAACACTAATGTCTTCTAAAAATGATACACTCATTTAATTTTATTGTATTATCCTATTTTATTAATTAAGATTCTAATAGCGTTTGTTCCAGGAGCGCTTGTGAAATTTACTTGAACTCTTCCTGACGTGCTATTTGCGTCTCTTTTTATTTCAGCGTAAACTGTTTCTCCATCTGAAGCTTTTACTAGCTGCACCATCCAAGCGGCTGCTGATCCAGATATTCCGTGAGTAGCAGGGTCTATATTGTAACTAGTAGCCGAACCGTTTCCAAATAAACCTTGGTATTGTCTTGCTTCAATTTCATCTTCAGCTATATCGCCAATTGCTGAATTGCTTAATCCGTTTATTGTTACAGATCCCGTGGCACCTGAAACCGATATATTGGTTCCGCCAGTTAGATCTGACACGTAATTACCAGTTGTTTCTGTTCCAAGAATAACACCGCCGTTTTTAATAGTAACAGCACCCGCTGCACTTACTGAGAAATTATCTGAACTAAATGAAGCAATACCTGGTGTTGATGAGGTTGCTAAATCAATGTTTTTGTTAACTTCAGTCCAATGAGCCTCAGTTGTTGGATTATCTTGTTCAGCTATAATAAGATCACCAATCTCTAGCTTAGTAGTCCAGTAGCTGCCACCTGTTCCACTACCAGCAGTAGTTACAACGTAAGTATAACCTTTTAGTATACTCGCGCCAGATGGAGGATTTGTGCTAGCGTCATACCCACCTTGGAAAACAAGTTGGCCCGCAATAGCCGAACTAATCTCGCTGTCAACATAACCTTTAGTTGTTAGTGTTGTACTACCGTCACCACTTACTGTAGCTGTAGAAACACCTTTACCAGATATGGTAATACCGCTTGATGTTGTTTCAAACTTTTTACTATTGTCTGTATAAAGCTCTATACCTGCATCTTTTGTAAACTTAGCATATGTTTCTCCAAGTTCCCCTGATTTAATCTCAACTTCATTGTTTGACAATAACAATAAATCGCCCGAACCGGTTTCTGATATAATAGCATTATTCCCAGTATTTTTATATATTTGGAAATCTGAATCCATTATAATCTTAGACGTATCAGTCATTGTAATGTCGTCTCCAGCTGATACAGCAATATCATTTCCATCTGTTATATTGCCTCTAGTAAGTACGGATTTTAATGTATCTGATTCTGAAAAAGAAGTTAAATAACCAGAATCGTTTGTCCACTGTGATATGTTACCACTTTTATTTGTAAGAGTAGAGGTTGATGATGCTGTTATATAACCCGAGCCGTTTGTTAACTGATTGTTATTAGTCGGTATGTCTCCAGATTTAACAAGACCAGTGATAGGTACATCGGTTAGTCCTTCTCTTACTAATGTTATTTGTCCGTTTGAATCATTAAAAGATCCACTCTTTACATAGTTATTAGTGTCTGATCCTACTGAAACCCACCCGTCTGTTGCACCGGTATATATTCTTAGTGCTTGCGAATCTGATTTGTAGTAAATTTGGCCAACTTGTGGAGTTTGTGCGGTAGGGTCAGATGTGTCTGGTTGTATTACCGCATACTGAAGCTGGTTTGTGTTTAAGTTAATGTTGCCGTCTATGTCAAGACCGGCTAAATATTTAATGTCTGCCATGGTTGTTTAGTTTAAATAAGCCTTGCCGGAAAATACGGCGTTAAATGTTATTGTTAAATTGTTGTTGTCTATATAGTCTATTTTTCCATATACTTTATTGCCACCGTCCGATACTATTGTTACAGAAGGCTTTTTGTTTAAGTCGTGAACAACGTTCCAAGTGGCGCTTGCTTGTGTTTGGTCCCATTGGAAAAATTTGTCACCCTCAGCAAACTCTGCTAAAGCATAATGTTTGTCTTTCACTAGTGCACCATTTACCATGTCTGATATTGGTATTAAAGTAGCTATATAAAATTCTGGTTCTAGCTGACTTATTACTAATGAATCTACTTTAAATACGCCAAAGTTATTTACATCATCTGCTTGGCATAATATAATTCTATCTCTACTTACTGCCTGAAGCAGCTCTAATATTCTTTTGCCCCCTGAGTTTTTTATACTTATATATAATTCCCCTATATCGGCAAAATTCGTTCCGACACCTATACCGTACTGGAAGCTTATAGTGCCGGGTTCTCTATCATTCTGAGGCAATTCTAGCTGATCAGATTGGAATCTAAATATCATTTGGCCAGCAACAGCAACTGAGTTAGTCGAGTTAAACATGCTAATCATTTCGCGTAGCGAATAATTTTTTGTAACTAAACCTTCCCCGTTGTTTGTGTCCGTTCCTAGTACTTTGTCTCCTAAATCTGGTTTAGCGTCTAAAGCGTATGTGCTTATTCTTGCCATATTATTTTATTTATGCTTGAGTGAACGGTATACTTATTTCTCTATATAATATAGACATTTTAATGGGTGAATTACCTTGTGAAACTGATACACCAGAAGTTGAAATCAAATTAAGCGGTTGGTTCGGTGTCATATTTGTTCCCGCACTAACACCTAAAGGATCTGCAATAAAGTAAGTATCACTGGTGGAATTAAGATTATTAGTAAAGAAAGCATTGTCACCACTGATTTGTTGCGTTCCATACGATAGCCCTACACCATCAGAAAGCCCCGCAGTTGCAAAGTCGTACGTTACTGTTCCATAATCTAAATGTATAAGCGCATTTAAAATCGCTATTATCTTATTTGCACCAGGTGCTGCAATAAGCTGTATTGTTGCTCCGCCATTTAAACTAAGCATCTGTGCCGATGTTATAGTTACCTCTGTTTGTATTAGGTCCAACCCTCCTGCTTGACTATCAACATATGCTTTAGAAGCTGCATCTGTATTAGCAACAGGAGTTGCTGGGATTGTTACTTGCCCGGTAAAAGATGATTGAGTTCCTGTAACTGTGATACCAGTTGATGTGGTTTCAAAAGTTTTTACGTTATCATAATATAACTCGATTGGGCCGTCTTTAGTAAACCTTGCAAACGTTTCGCCCATAATGCCAGATCGAATTTCTACCTCATTATCCGACATAATATGTAAATCATCACTACCAACTTCGGATATAGTGGCAGGCCCGTTTAATGGGTGTGTTATTGTAAACCCTGAACCCAACGTTATTTTAGGACTGTACTGTAAAAGCTCTATTTCACCCGGTGTATTCAAACCATCACCTAAAGTTAGTCTCGCTACGCCTGCTTCACTAAAAGTAATGTTGGTAGTTTCCTTAATAGAGTTTGAAGAGGACCAATATGCTAGATTATTAGCAACACCGCTTCCTGTTAAAAGGCCGGCAGGGTCAAAATCTATTGTTATATCTGTTCCAGAGGCCACCGTACTTAAATGAGGGCTTGCAGTTTTTATAACTAACTCCTCACTATCTAAATCTACTGAACCATTTCCTGTATCTCCCTCAATATTTAGGTTATCGTCCTCTGCAACTGCCCAATATACTGTATCTACACCATTTGTAGTCAATTGAGCCTTATTAAAGCCCATATCGTTGGGTAAAATCATCTTATATGTTGCCGCGGCTGAGTGTGGAGGCCCTTGAATTGTGATTCCGTGGGTATTTTGCTCGCAATTTAGCACTAAAGCGCCCGATTTTCCCGATGCACCTTTAACTGTGACAGTTTCTATGGCATCTAATGTGCCAGATATTGATATATTGCTCCCACTAGGGTAAACATTCTGATTTATTATAGAAGAAGTGATCCTTGTAGCGTTTCCACCTTGCGTATCACTTATATTTCTGAAGACTGGGACGCATGATTGTACCGCATCTGGATCAATAAGCTTATCAATTACGTATTCGGCTATACCCGATAGCGTAAAATTCTTTGTAAACTCATTATCGTTATAGTCAGTACCTAGTAACATATCTAGGTCATGTATAACCGAGTCTATTTCGTAAGTAGGGATTCTTGCCATGTTGTAAATGTTAGTTTAATAGCCATATCGGCTTTGTGTTGTTTCGTTTTTTGTTCCACCTTTGGGTCCTGCCCTGTTTTCTGATGATGGTACACATTTCTTTTGTCTATGGTCATAATCGTGACCGTCGGGACAATCAGCCTTTTGGGCATCCCGTTTCTTTTTCTTACCCCATTCACTCATAGCGTAGGCTTTGTCGCGTGCAGCCTTAGCTCTTCGGGCTGTCGGGGATAATTTCTGACTCATACTTAGTATGATCACGCTAAATTATCTTTTATTAAAGGTGACAATAGGTTGCTACTATTTATACATAATTACCTAACGTCACAAATATAGAGGTGAAAGGTTGCTTTACTACATTTACAGCATACCCCTAAAATAAAAACGCGTTTGTTTTACCCAGCCCCCCATGACCATACCAGCCCGGGCCCCGGTAACCCGATTATCAGATGTATAGCATTTACAGATATACTACGACTAGGATTCGATAATAATAGTGTAACAAAATAACTATAATACTTATGAGCAAATTTAAATTCAACCACCAAATCATTCTGAAGTACACTGGTCAAGCGATCGTAATAGGTACGGTAACCTTCATCTTATCCGCATGTATCATGCTTCTTCATCACGTAGTAACCAATGGCGTTCCTAATATACCATGTGATATTTGCTACTAAACTCTACAAACTTAATACGACAAGTAAACGATAATATAAATGTAAATAAATAAATAAATTATGAATAAATCTAAATTAAACGAGACTATCTCAAAACTAAGTAAAGAAGAACTATCTGAAATCTTCCCTCCAATCGAACGTAAAAACTTCGTGGTAAGAAAATCATGGTTCGGTAGAAATCAAATCATAACCTTTGTAAATAACAAAAAACAAAAGATTACTTACAATCATGATGAGGTTTTAAAAGTAATGTTACCTAAACTAAACATTATGCCTTGCTGGCAAAAACGTGGCTACTGGTCTCAGTCCACAGATATGCCAACTACAGTAAGAGATGTAGTCATCGAGAGAGTGGAAGTACAGTAAGCTCTCTCTTTTAACTGGCGCGTTGAAATGTGTGCATCACCAGTCTAAACAATGTTGAACAGATTTCACCTAACGGTGTATAGCAAAAAAAAGGTAAATAACTAAGAATTAGTGCGACAATAGCTACTTACTATTATTTCAATAACTACCTAATGTCACACTTTTACTCAATGACAGAGTGAGAGTTATACCACATAAACTATTTTAACTAATAAACAAATAATATACTTTTACAAAACTAATACGACCGACTTACGATAATAATAATGTAACAAAAAATAATAAACTTTAAATTAATAACTATGTCTACTTTTTCTTATACACTACTGAAAATATCTTGGCGTCTATTTGACACCCACTATACTAAACTAACTCAAGAACAAAAAGATAAAGTTCACGAAATATACTACGATTTTTACTAAAATATATACTTATGAAATTAATAAACATTAACAAAAACGGAACTCAAAAGTTTCAACTAAAAGACGGTAGATTTATATACTCATATAACTCTGGCTATGTAAGAATTGACGGTGGTTTAGATAGACTATACCAAATTAATAGAGTGGTAAAAATTCCACCTAGAACTGACGGAAACTATTTTGAAATGTACAAAAGAGTACTTATACCTAATCCTCAAGAAAGGTTTCAATATATAGTTGATTGGGTAAACCGAAATGTAAAAGATATACCTTACACTGTAACTAGAAGACTAAAGCAATTAGAGTCTTACAAAGAAAATACTTACGGTATATACAAAACAAATACG
>Ga0160423_10000633_pt1 | contig 28976 bp, 27 predicted proteins | sample CRUFie14St8metaG_FD_108191 | JGI IMG/M metagenome (GOLD analysis project Ga0160423, IMG submission 108191) | Marine microbial communities from the Costa Rica Dome - CRUD Field 142mm St8 metaG | ecosystem: Environmental > Aquatic > Marine > Oceanic > Photic zone | place: Costa Rica: the Eastern...
AAAAAAAATATTTACTGAAAAAAAAGCATGAATACTATACATAATCTTTTATCGTTTGTTACTTTTCGAAATTCGAATGCTCCTCCGTCGAGTGATTCAACTCCTTTAGAGCAAGTATTCGAGAAGAGTAAAACAACTCCACAATTCCTTTGGTTTTTTGCATCATATTGTGGACATTGTAGTAGAGTGTATCCGGAATGGCATAAATTGTCTCAGAATATTAGAAATGTTGATTTAAGAGCTATAGATTGCGAAAAGGATCGTGATAAACTATTACAATTCAACAATATTTTGAGAACAAAGTATAAACAAGAACAAATCACAAGTTTTCCTACATGGTATTTAGTAAAGAATCAAGAATTGACTCTTTACGACGGTGAAAGAAAGGCAAACGATTTTGAGCAATGGATAATGAAAAGAAAAAATTAAACTGCATGCAAAGAGCAATTTAAATCCTCCTTGGCATTCGTTACAATTTGCGTGGTAGGTACTGATGGAAATTGTATGTCTTGTTGTTGTCGGTGAACAAAGGGTTCGGATATGTTAGCAGCTCTTTTTCTTTGATACAAATATTGTAATGTTTGAGCGGTTGTGATTGGAATTTCAATTTTTTTTCTTCTTCTTCTGCAAAAGTACGCTAGGCACGCTGCACTCAAAAATAGTCCGAAAATGGTTGATGATATTTCCCAGTTCATTGATATAGACGATACATTTTTTTTCGATGGAAAATTTCCAGTTTTACTGGAATCGTTACAGTCCTCAGGGTGCTGATTATATTGAAAACATACTTCAATGGAACTATGACGATCTTGAAAGGTGTCATAGTTATATTCAGTGGCTATTTCCAGTAGATGATGAAGAGTCAAAGTTCAATCATAATTCGAAGCTGATAACGACGACAGAATCTGAGCTTGTTTGTAAAAATTTGACTTGTTCATTGCGTGCGATACATTCTTATAATAAAATGTTGAATTTTTGGGGGTTTCGGTTATGTCACACTACGTGGAAAGTTTTTGTTGGAAATGAGGATCGATTGAGATTTTTGAATGGATCTAGGCACAATTTTTTGCGCATTACTCGAGTGCTGAAAAGTATGCCTTTACTTGGTATGTTTACATTACGTCAACATTTTATCGATGCTTTGTATGAGCAGGTTTTACATGGTAGCTTATATAATGCTTACGAATCCATGATAAATTATTGGCTTCCACTCTTGTCAGATGCATCCGTTCCTTTAGAAAATTCTGCGTTATCTGTAATATCTTCGGATGTTTTTACGCAGTTTTATACTTTATCTCAAGTTATTTGTGTATCGAACTGTCTATATGCAAAACTTTTATTGAAGCATTTTTGCAAGGTACCTCTTGAGTCATGTGTTTTTGAGAATACTGTTATTTGGTTGCTTGTTGGTGAACGAGAAAATGAATATATTATCATGAATATTCACACTTTAAGAATGAAAATTGTTGTGAAAGATAATGCACGACATAAATTTTCGAATTTTCTATGTTTTTCTGGTATGAATTTGAATACATGGAATTACAAAGGTTTGTGGATACATGATTCATTTTTTGACATCGAAGATGACGAGATGTTTCGTATTGTTTCGAGTTCGTATGTAAATGGACAAAAAACGATCAGTTTTGTTTTCTTTATAGTGTAATTAGTGATGATTTCTAAACATAAAAAACGGAACCGTCTTAACTTAAATGTAGCAAAGCAACTCCAGCAAAGTTTTTATGTCACTCGTATGCATTTATGTAGAAGTGTAGAAGATTTGTCTGACCATCTCAATGAATGTTTGTAAAATGGTACCATCCTTTTTTTGCAAGTAAATGAAAAATGTCTCTTGGGTTCATAAATCAAGCGAGGTCGAATGATGTTCAAAAGAATGCAATTCCAAAAGCTGATGCAGTCGACGTTGAAACACAGAAACTTTCGTTGAATGATAAGTCATTCTTCATTTATCATATAATGTTTGCGATAACATGTTTCGAGATAGTTTGTGTTAGCATTCCTTTGATTGTATCGGCGATTCAGTTGACATGACCAGTTCTGGACAATGGAGCAAATTTTGCTTCTGGATCCATCAAATTGATAAAGGTTCTAAAGTCAAGATTTTCATGTTGTGGGGGTAGATTGATAAGTTTTGTGTCTGTATTGTCTCTTAATTCTTCCATTAACTCTGTCGTTGCTTTTCCAGGATGTGAATAACGAATATGACATGCTTGATTTATCTGACGAAACCATTTAGAATAACGACTTAGTGTCCAAGTAGGAAGTGAGAAATCAATATGGATGTATCTTCCATGTGCGACTAGTTCTTGAACTGAATTTTGTGCATGTCTTATATGCATCATGGGAAAGAATACAGATGGATCGAGTAATACATGTAAACAAGTCGACAGATGATCAATTTTTACTGTAATGTCTATTTCAATTGTTGAGAATATTAAACTGTTTTTCAATATTTTCATTCTTGATGGTTTATTTGGTTCAATATAGGTTGGATTTGTTGTATAATGTATTTCATCCTTGTTATCGTCTTCTGCATATTTTTCGAATTCGTGATAATTGTTATATAATATATGGTAAGAAATGATTGGAAGTATAGTCAATGCGGAAGAGAAAATGGATGCGAAAAAGCGTCGTCCAATTGATTGATGTACGAATTGTTTTTGTAAAGGAAAGAATGAGTATGTTGCATTTGGTAATGACTCGTGTCTTCCTAATATAAGTTTGTCTTGTTTGATTATTTTGTTGTGTGTAATCCATAAGGTGCTGCTTTTATTGAAAGCATGTATGGAATCTATGATATCTTTGGGAGTTGACCAATAGGTTTTTGTAGTAATGTATTGTAATATTGAGAGTGGTTGGCCTTTTATACATACTTGTACTACAATTCCTAATCTTCCGATGCTTCCTGGTATGAATGACCAAATTGAATCATTCTTATTTATTTTTACAATATTTCCTAAACCATTAACAATTGTTATTTCTGTTACACAGCATTCGAAAAATCCAATTCCATCGTTATGTACTCCACTGGAAATTGCACCTCCTATAGAAATATCTGATACCCAAAAACTTGGCAATTCTTGACCATGCCTCATCATGAAATTTACGAGACTTCCCATGGATGTTCCACCACCGGCGATGAAAGAATCATTTACGAATTCCAATTTTCGCAGTTCTTGCATTTTTATTACGATTCCTGATTGATTAGGACATGTGTATGGATTCCAACTGTGTCCGAAACCTGCAGCTCTTATAGCTTGATTTGTATTAACTATATGTTGAACTTGTGATATATTTGTTGGATATTTTATATCTATATGATGTTTGCAAAAAGCAATGCCTGAAAAGTTGGTGTAATAAACAAAGAAGGAAAATATTTTATGACACCATATTGAAGATATTATACAGAATAAGTACATCAAAGTGACATATATAACATTTATTGTTAATTTTTCAAGACATTTGAATATAGAAAGCTTTTGTGTTTTTGATGTTTGAAAGTAACATATCCAAATAAATAAAAACCATCCTATTTGAAGTACATATGTGCTATACGATACGATGTTATTCTTCAAAAAAGATTCGCTAAAAGACAATACGAATATTATTCCTGATAAAAGTTTTGATTTTTTTTGTTTAAATGTAAAGCTTATCTTGATGAACAAGCAAGATAATAAGAAATAAGATATTAATTTCAACCAGAATGGTTTATATATTCTCAATATCACGTAGATATTTGAATAACTTAGTGTTGTGAAGAGTAAAAAGAATGTATATATTCTATTTGATAACATGAATCCGTATATGGTTGTGATGCCTATTATCTTTAATATAACAAATATAGCATTATCAGTATAGTATCCTAAGCTACTGTATAATGGCAAAAATGCATGTGATTGGACACATGTGATGCAATACAGAAATATTATAAACCAACCAGGTTGAGAAATTGTACAAAAATTTAAAAATACTTTTAGATAAATGAAAGAAGATATATCATCTGACGAAGTTACTTTTTTAGTATGGTCAGTTTGCATGTTTATAACAGGATATGTTTTCGGATTGCTTCAACAAAATTCAAATGTTATGCAAGGGCATGAAAGTTTGGGCGGTTTGGGTACTTGTGTTCATATTGACAAATGTGCTTTGTACATGTATAGATCAGATTGTGTTTCATTGTTAGACTTTTGAATTTTTTCACTTGGGTAATAAATGAACAACATACCTTTCAAATTTTGTTGGAGTATCTTTATGTTTTGCGTTGCTTATGGTTGTGCAAATTTACAAGTGATGATCAACCATTTTCATTTACATAATGAAGCTGTAAATCCTTGTCACAATGCACATTTGTGCGAATCCGCAGTTCCTATCGATTTGTGCGAGTCTTTGGACTGAAGACAAATATGTATTTTTTTCCATACATGCATAAATGTCTGCACCTATTTACAAGGAGATAAAAGTCAAAAGAAGGTGGAGTATTGATCATACTTGCAAATGTGATAATACCTGTAATAAAAGAAAAATAAAACGTATGTTTGTCGAGTCTTCTGATATGAAACATGAAAAGCATATTTTCTGGAAGCCTGTTTTTGATAATGCCAGCGGAAAAATATATTATTGGAATTGGAAAACCAATCATACCTCGTGGTATCTTCCAATCTCTCCTACATTCAATACCAATGGTAGTCAAAGTTTTGTGGAAAACTTGCAAACAAATAGATTGTTTGTGAAAAAAAAATTCGATCAGGCGATCGAGTATAATATTGTGACAATCGCTTGATTGGTTTTCTGAATCCCGATGAGAACTTTGCACATTTTTGACCAGATTAAGTACGCTGACTGAGGTAATATAGAAATGCTATTTTCCAACGATCATCTAATTCTATTGATAAATTCATTTCTGGTGCTATGTTAGCCATCGCCTTGACTAGTAAACTTCCAGACGAATTATCTTCTGTTTGCACACATTTAAGATGTAATTCAGAAAATTCATCCTTTTGCAACAACGATAATGACTTGATTCGATTACTTTTATCTATAATACCAATGCAAGCTAAATCTTCTTTGTATGTGAAGAGATCAAGCGATCGTTTTAGTGACATGCGTTTTAATTCGTTACTTTCATGTTGAATCCATGTATTTAATTGTTGTTTGCCATAGCTTAATTGTATTGGTACAATTTTTATAGCAAAGATGAAATAATAAAACATTGTGTTTTTATGTTAATAAATATTTTTCAGCTCATTTCGGAGTTTGATTAAAAAATTGCTTATATATAAAAAATGAAGAGATATGGTCTTATACTTCTAGCATTATCTGTAGGATCTACTATATTTATAAGTACAGAAATATGGTCAATTGTTCGTCTTTTAGGTTCTACAGTTTCTAATGCTAGTGTAGTCAGTGTTGTTACAGTAAATATTGAAACGCCCCCTCGTTTCTGTGTAAATAATTCGGGCTGTCCAGTTACAAGAGAATCAGATTTATGCTGTCCGGATGTATCTGGGCGTTGTCATGCTTGTTGTCCCTCAACTTGTCAACCTAATCATTTTGTTTTATGTTATGATGAGTGTGATCGAGCATTTACAACAAGTTTTGAAAATTTTTATACATGTAGTGGGAATGTCGATTATCCTCCATCACCACCACCACCATCACCACCATTGCCCTTTCTACCTCCCTCTTTTCCGCCAAATCCTAGTAATCCACCTTTTCCTCCTTTCTTACCACCTTCGCCTACACCATTTGTTCCTCCTCTTCCTGAAGCACCACCTCCAAGTCCTATGCTACCTCCAGCTTCACCATTTTCATCATATAGGTATGTATTTACAATTCAATTAAATATGAATGAGGTATTATCTGCCGGAGAATTCATAAGGAGTTTTGAATCAAGTAGCTTAGTACAGAATTTACGAAGTCTAGATTCTACTGTTTTAATAGATAATTTTCTGTTTTCAAATGTAGTTTCTGTAGACGTATTGTACAATGAGAGACAATCTGCTGAAATCGGTCAAAATCTGACGACTTTTGCTTCTGTTTCTGAATTATCAAGTGATGGTTATGTGACTGAGTTTTCTGTCTCAAATGTCATTCCTATGTTGGAATATTATCCTTCACCACCACCGAGCCCCCCACCTCCTGCTCCACCACTCTTACCAAATCAACCGCGCTTTCCTCTTTTTCCAAAAATGCCTCCACCATTGCCGAATTCTCCGCCTCCTTCACCATGGAATCCACCCTTTTCCCCTTCTTTACCACCTCCATTACTTCCTCCACCCTTACCGAGTGTTCCACCACCAGCACCGAATGCACCAAGTCCTGCATCACCTCCGCCAAGTCCACAACCATTTTCCCCTCCTCCGTATCCACCAAATCTGACTCCGAATATAGGTTCAAGTTATTGTTATCAATTCGGGTATCCTGAATTTAATTATTATCCAAGCCCAGAATCGCAATATTATGTCGTACCAAGTAGTCTTCCTGGTGTTCTAAGTGGTGATTGTTGTCATGCATGTTTTACTCTTGCTGATTGTTGCGGGTTTGGTGAACAAGTTATAAATTCAGTTCCACAAAGATTATTCGGACAAGAATGTGTTCTGTTTAGATGTGATGGTTCTTTACAGAATATGGGAACACCGAATTTCCGATTCTATTCTAAACATCAACCACCGCCTTCCCCGTTTCCGCCTCCACCGCCAAATCCTTTCCCGCCGGAACCATCTCCTCCTCCTCCTTCCCCGCCACCACCTTCTCCAATATCTCCACCAATGCCTCCGTTTAGTCCACCGCCTTCTCCTCCTCTTCCTTCACCTCCACCACCAGCACCTCCTTCACCATCACCACCTCCACCGACACCTCCGCCGCCATTACCACCTCCACCAGTACCTCCGCCACCATTGTCACCTCCTCCCCCTCTTTCACCGCCACCAGAGCGTCCTCCACCGTCACCTCCCCCACCGTCACCTCCTCCACCGTCAGGTCCTCCACCAATACCACCTCCTCCAGCACCTCCACCGCCAACACTTCCTCCACCACAACCTTCGCTACCACCTCCTTCACCACCGTCTCCTTTACCGCCACCTTCACCTGACCCTTCTCCTCCTCCTCCACCATCACCTTTCATGCCTCCTCCACCATCACCTACACCTCCTGAACCGTCACCTCCACCGCCTTTGCCCCCTCCTTTACCACCACCCTCTCCTCCACCGCCAATAACTCCGGGACCAAGATCACCACCTTTACCGTATTCTCCTCCAAATCCACCGTCAATGCCACCGCTTCCTCCTCCTCCTTCGCCACCTCCACCACCTACTCCACTACCTCCTGAACCATCTCCCCCTCCGCCGTCGCCACCACCTCCTGATTTGCCACCTCCACCACATCCCCCTCCGCCATCACCACCACCGCCTGATTCACCACCACCACCACATCCCTATCCTCCGCCACCGTCGCCACCGCCTCCATCATTACCTCCTACATTACCGCCACCAACACCGCCGCCACCTTCACCTCATTCACCATCACCTTCTCCTCCTCCGCCACCTTCTCCTGTTCCACCGGAACCATCTCCACCACCGCCATCTCCTCCGCCACCTTGTCCACCACCTCCACCTTATCCACCACCTCCGCCTTATCCACCACCTCCATCACCTTTTCCTTCGCCACCACCACCTCCATCATCTCCACCACCACCTATTCCGCCAAACATTCCACCAGACATAAATTTCAAGTTGACACCCACCATTTTGGATTTTACGATTGATGAGTCAGTCAACTTAATTAGAAATGTCGCATCGGAATTGAACATGAGTACAAGTAACTTACAATGGAATGAAAATAGCGTTGCGTTTTTCATTCCCGAAGGGGAAAATTGTAATTATCATACAAATGTGGAAGTTGCTTCTCCTCCTTCATCGGATATAATATTTCAATTATATCCAACTCGTCCGGTTTATGAAATATCATTGATACCAGGAATCTATCGAATTTCGTCTACTCTCTCTTCATCTGCGTTGCCTCCCTCACCCCCACAATATAACCATCCTTTTATGGGTTTATTCTATAATATAGGGGAAGATTGTACGGATCCTAATGTGGCATGCGGTACACTTATAGCATCATCGGCAAATGTGACTATTACTGATTATCCCGTGACTGTGTATCTTAGATTGGCAGTGCCTTCAAATTCATATGCAGATTCGTTTAGAAGTGTTTTAATAAATCAATTGAGTACATCGACAATAGCAGAAGATTCAAATCTATGTTATATTCGTCGTCCTGTGATTAACAATATATGTCAAAACAGTCGTATGTTACCTAGTACGGTTGCTCCAACTGGATTTACCGGAAATTATGCGAATTCTCTACCATCTACACATCACTTGTATAATGTTGATAAGAGAAGAGAATGTATGAATCGATGTAAATCTGCGTTTGATTCTGTTGACGGCTATGCTCAAACTTCATTCATGTATCAAGACACGGGGAAATGTTTCTGTGGATCTCAACAATCTTCAAATAATATTTATTGTGATATGACGACAACAAATGATGCAGAGCTTTATGACATTATTTCCTGTGAACTTACCGACGATCATTATGACCAATTGACTACTTATGATCAAGTAACGAATAGTTATTTTATAAATAATGCATATCCTATACAAAATGCATTTGATCAGGATCCCACAACTTTATTTTCTACAATGATAGATGCTCAAGAAAAATATCTATCGTGGAGAGTTTCAGGAAAAGTAAACATGATTAGTGTCATAAATCGACGAGATACTTATGAGTGTCACGCTTATCCTTTATATATTTATTTAGGTACATATCCATATGATACTTCTTATTTGTGTGCTGTTCATATTCCATCCGAATGTTCCTCCTCATTTTATACAAGTGGCGCAAGTATTGCTTCTTCAGTAGAGTATATTCCTTGCACGAGTGAAAATCCGTCATATCAGTATGTTACTCTTGATTTAAATGAGACTCTTGCAGCATCCACAATGATGACATTTATGCAAGTGAAGGCATATACATTATCAAATGATAGAGGACGAAGACTAGAACATGATAAAACATTATCAAATAGAAGAAAGCTAGAAAGTGATAAAGTCGAGATGTTCGAAAAAAATGTTACACATCGCCGTTTGTATGCTCTTCCGCCAACTCCATGTCCTTCCGATTTTGATCCTTGTTTACATATGCCTGTTCGTTTCCGAAATTTTGGGAATTCCATGTGTTGTCCTAGTGCTTGTGCTGCTTGGAACAGTGCATACTCTGATTGTCTTGGATGTGTACCGTATATGGAACGTAGCTGTTATCGAGATCCAGGTAACGCATGCAATCAACCAGGTAGTTGGTGTTGTCATGATATTGGTCAACGTGATGGACCAAGTTTTAGTGTAGATGCATTAAATACATACTACAATCGTGCTGTAAATGAGAATGTGTGTGATGATACTCCTAGAGCTCCACCTAGTTTTCCATCTCCTTTACCACCTCCATTACCACCTATTAACGGAAACGGATATGGAAGCAGAGTGAGTTCTTCTGGTGTATTTTCTGTAAATATTGATACTCCTGGAAATTATACATTTTGTTTGCAAACAAATAATGAAATTCAATCTTATCCGTATGCGAGAGCGATTGTATATCGCGATTTATATACATTTTGTCAAGCTAGAAGTGTGAGTGGATCATATTGTATTTCAGAATCTCCTTTGCCTTCTGCTCCGCCATCTCCAGTACATAATCCTCCTATATCTCTTATTCCTCCGCCACCTTTACCCCCAATAACTGATTTACAACTTTTTTATAATCTTGCACAACAATTTCCAGAGGCACCAAGTGCAGCAGATAATGTAAATTTTGGATTTACTGGATATAATGGTGCTACATGTAGGCTTCAACCTTCTACTCAATGGGTTACATATTTGTGGAATCATATGGTAGATAATAATTTAGGAACACTCACCATGACGCAGACAAACGATGATTGTCTATTGTGGTTTCGTATACCACAGAATAAACGGTTGACATATTTTCAAATATATCCATATCATTTGCAAACTCATCCGCAGTTTCATGTATATCTGTCAGTATGTACTGATATTTCGCAATGTAATCATAAATATATTGGTACTGTGAATCGGTTGTGTAATAATCCAACTGGTAATTCGTTTTCTTATGTAATACCTAATGTTGAACCAGACTATTTTCCATATATTGTAATACACAAATCAACTTGCGGTTCAAATATAGCAGACACCTTCATACTTAGTGAAGTGAAAGTGTTTGTTGAGGATATACCACCTTCGCCGTTGCCTCCTCCTCCGTTGTCAATTCCATCTCCTCCAATTCCAAGATATTGTTTTAGTGTTCAAGATCCTTCTTTTAACCTTCAATTTCCATGTCGATTATTTACGCGTGAAATGTGCTTAACTTATGATTTGACAGCATGTCCCGAAACATGTTGTTGTCAGTTTGGAATTTGCGATGAATATAATCACATTCCTATTGTGGGAAGTTTGTGGACATCGTTCCTAAATTCAGGAAGAAATGCAATATGCTTAGATAATTCCACATGTCCTCCATCAAATCCACCACCTAATCCACCACCATCTCCACCACCACCTCCTCCTCCATCCTTATCTCAGACATGTTCACATTGTTCTGTGTTTGATAATAATGATAATAAAAGAATTCCTCTAGGTGATTCTTGTCATGTGAACCAAAATAATGATTGTGTGTATACATACGATCCATTAAAAGTGCGTTGTGAGAGTGTATGTTTGTCGTTGGGAAATACTGACATGTATTGTTCATCAGTTTGTAATGCTGGCTTGTGGTTTCACTTTCTTCGATGTGATCCGAATGCTCCACCTCCTAATAATGACTGGTATAGTATGATTTCCAATGTTGATACATGTGGTACACTAATAAATACATATTACAATTCTAATTCTAATTTAAATGAAGCCAAGTTTATAACTTCATTCCTTTATCCAGAAGACTGTCAAGCATGTGCTACATCAGATAGTGTGTCTGGTATACCAGTGACATCTACTATCATTGTGAGCGATTTTTCATGTTTTAATTCCGATACAAGTGTATGTACTCCGATTTCGTATTCTCCTCCACCACCCTTTCCTCCTGTTGCTGGATTATCATTACAAGGTCGATTTGAACCGGAATTCTACTGGTTATGTTCTTCATTTAGTACGCTTATCGTAAATGGATATTTACAAATTCCGTCAACTTATAATGGATATAATGTATATGTTGTACGATTTCCTGCTGTAGTACCGAATGAATTTGTAGGATACGAAAATTCGTGTTGGATTGGATTAGGTTTAACGAATTCGATAAATTCCATCAATTGGTTCAGAAATTCTTCGAATCATATTATAACTTTTAGCGGCAGCGCATGCTCGGGTGTAAATGCTTTTTGTGTATTAGGAGTTTGTTCATCATATATTTTCCCAACAAATCAAGCGTACACATTTTGTGGTGAAGTCTCTCCACCACCTCCTTTTCCACCGGGAATCAGTTTAGTTTCTGGACTTTTGGGATCTGGATGTTCATATATGCATCAAAGTTCCACTGTGGACATTTTGGAGCGTGAACGGAATTGTCAAAGTAATTGTGATAATAATGCTGGATGCTTAAGAGGATGTGAGTTATACAAAGATTCATATATTAATAATCAATATCAATGTTATAGGTATCAGCCTTTTGCAAATTCAAGTGTATTTGGAGAAGCCCTACTTTTCACTACTGAAAGATCTCAACCGGAATTTTGTTGTATTACATGTAGGGGAAGTGATAGATGTGTAGCGTTCAAGTTTATTAGGCAAAATCTTCAAACGTTTTCGTCTATAGGACCAAGAAGTCCTGAGGGAACCGGAACATGTTATTATTACGAGAGTTATCAAACAATCGTGCCTTCGATTCTTCAAGAATCTGAAACTGTGTATGTTTATGATAGGCAAAATCAGCCTCCATCGCCACCATTTCCTCCTTTTTCACCTCCTCCTCCTGTATGTCCGGAGTATTATGAAATATATGATCAAGTGATTAATGATACTGCATGCTTTCCTTTTGGAGCGAATATCAACAACCAACCTTTAGTTGAATGTTGCAATTATTGTTCTAATTTAGAAGATTGTTCCGGTTTCAATTATAACAGAGCTTCTTTCGGAACAGTATGCGAGTTTAAAACTTGCGCGTCCTCTTCATTGTTGACTTCTGTTGTCTCTGGAAGCAAAATTTTTACAAAGATTTTGTATCCAAAACCTCCGCCTATGCCGCCAGATTCGCCACCAAGTCCATCACCATATATACCTCCTATATCACCCTTGCCACCACCACCACCCGCATTTACTCGCTTTCCTTTCTTTCCACCACCTCCAGTCCCTGAATCTATTCCGAATTTAATTTTCAGACCTGAAATATTAATACCGATCATCATAGGTGGTGTGGTTGTAATTATACTTGTTATTGTCTTGTTTGTATTCTGTAATGAAGAAAGGTCACAGGCTGTCACCAGTGTCATAAACAGTATACGTGGAAAGAATAATGATCGCCTAAATCAAAATATAACTATAAATGTACAGCAGCTCCCATATGACGCTCAAAATGTAAATGTAAATAATGAAAACAATACGAATGAAAAAAAAGACAAAAAAAATGAAAAAAAGATTGAGGATGACGACGATGATGACGAATGATTAGTGTATTTGTAAACTTCGGCTTGATCAGGCTCGCCATCTGACTAGATACGCATCATCTCAACTGAATGTTTCAGTTTCTTGAGTTCATTCGTCGAAAGACTCAGAATCAACAAAAATATAAAATTCATTTTTTTTATGTCAGATAAAAAAAAGCGGCCGTCCAAGATATTTTCTTCTTTAATTACATAAATGGGTTGTTCACACTCTTCATTGAATAATATTTTTCAAATTAATGTATGTATAACTCCTGCATTTTCAGATGAATTAGGTGGAAAAATTGAATTGAAATGTATAGAACATATTAAATGTGAATGGAGAAAGGACGATAATGCTGCTTTGTTGCAATTGTCTTCGGATAGAATGACAGCTTATAATGTACCACCCGGTATATATGAGATTTTGTGTACTTCAAAAGATGCTTCTCAAATAATAAGTGTTACAGTAGAGAAAATAGATCTGGTGATGATTGATGAATATATAGTTACGCATGCGTCTAATGATAATGCTCGTGACGGGATCATTGAAGCAAAAATTTCGAATTTGAATAGTAATCATGGCGTATATAAGTTTTTATGGACATCGGGTGTCGTCACAGAAGAACCGATTCTTCATGATGTACGACCTGGAACATATTATGTCAATGTAATTTCAGATGATAAGACACCTATATCATTTTATCATGGATGTTGTCCTGCGATTGTGAATGTGAAAATGGAAAATTGTTTAATTCATCCTAGTTGATTTCATTCTGAATAAAAGACAAATTATTAGAATGTTTGTCAATATAATACATACAAATAGTAACATGTTTGAGCGTTTACATTTCAATATTTTTACGCATTCTTGTTTTTCTTCATAGGTTAGTAAGTGTTCGTACTTGTTCAATGTTTTTAAAACATGTTCGAATGTGTTTTCTTGTTCTTCAAATGTGACTTTTTTGGGAGGTTTTACTTTTTCTGGTTGGTTTTCAATTATTTTTTCTTTTTGCATTTTGTTTTCAAAATTTGTTTCAAGCAATCTTTTTTTCCCTGATACTTCAGGTACAATTCTCTCTGAAATTTTGGTCGCATTTAAGTTGTCTTTAAATTTTTTATCTCTAGCGTAAATATAGTCTGCATGGGAACTTCCATCTTCTGTCATTTTATTTAATACTCAAAAAAAAAGTCATCCTATAATACGCTTTGATTATGGTATGAAAAAAATATACCAATAGAGAAATGATTCAGTATTGCAAAATTTCATTTGCGGCATTAGGAATTACTATTGTTTATTTACTTTATAGTCAAATGACAGGAAGTAAAAAATATGAGCATAAAGACACACAAACAGATACCGAAGATTTTGAGACGTATGAATATAAAAATGTGCTTGATACTATATATGAAGAAAACGAAGCCCAAGAATATGTAAAAGAAGACACAAATGAAGATGTAAAAGAAGACACAAATGAAAATGTAAAAGAAGACGCAAAAGAAAATGTAAAAGAAGACGCAAATGAAAATTTAGAAGAAGACGCAAGTGAAGAAGAAAGCGATAGTGAATCAAGTTCTGTGACAGATTGTGGGTTCGTGAATTCGTTTGTATGTAATTTCATTCTCAAAAATATAACAATAGATTGTTCTTTACACAAAGCATTTCAAGAAATACATGCAAAAGATATGTTTTATGATAAAAAAGTCATATTTTTCAATACAAATGCAAAAATTCACGAAGTTTTGAACAAACTTTTACATGAAAAATGTTCATGTTGTATTATAGAAAAAAACAAAAATATATATGGTATCGTTGACACGAACGATATTGTAGCTTTTATCATCAAACATGGATATAATCCCAACGAAGTCATTTCATTATTTGTTCGTAAACTTATTTATGTTTACGATTATACAAATCTGTTAGATATAACACAATACTTGAAACATGGAATACGATATGTTCTTGTGAAAAATCCTGTAACTTCGATAATTTCACAAGGCAGTGTCTTAAGATATATTTATTCTAATAAGAATCTTATGGAACAAGATGATATATTGAATACGAGTATCGTAAATTTGAAAATTTGCAAAAATCAAAAGATATTAACTGCAAGTGTATTTGAAAATATTTTAGAATCTTATGAAAAAATGAATTTGTATGATATCACTTCATTACCAGTTATAGATATTAATAATGCATGTGTTGCAATATTGAGTACAAGTGATATCAAACATATACGCTGTGAACGTTTGAATATGACATGCGAAGATTTCTTACATATTTTGCAAAAAAAGGATGAAATTATCACATTTGATGATTTTGATACAATTGATCATATTTTATATAAAATGATCACTTTTGATGTGCATCATTTGTATAAGTTGGATAAAGATAAATCTCCAATTGGTGTCATATCATATGTGGACATTATTAAAGCTTTGTTCTAAATTCTTTGATAAATTTTTTTGAGCAATCGTGCTCACAATTATATTTTTCTTTCTATCATAAATGGTAGGTAAATATAAAAACGATGACAAGTGGAATGATATAGCATCTTGGGGTGCTAGTATGGGATTGAGTACTTGGGGTGAAGAAATTGTTTGTATGAAATCAATACATCCTAAATTGTTTATGGGAAGTAGATTATCAGCACAATCTGTCATAGATAAAAAAGATTTAGTTGATCAAGATAAGTTGATATATAAAGGTAGAAATTTTCATCTTGTATGTGTAGCATCTGAATCCACTTGTAAATATTGTGAAATATCGGATAAATATAAAAAGTATGATATTCGAGATACAAATCATGAAGATGATTTATTTATTAAAACTGCTGTCAAGACAGCAGACTATATAAAAAGGTGTTTGAGTAGGGGAAGATTGACATTAGTCCATTGTCACAGTGGAAGAAACAGAAGCGCATTAGCGATTTTGGTATATTGTGCTAAATATACGGATTTAACTTATGAAAATGCACTACATCAGATTCGCTTAATGAACTCCTCTAGATTTCCGATGCAGAGTACACTTCAAAATACTACATTCACAACAGCAGTAAGAAGAAATTGGGATACTATTAGATCATCTAAAAAGAAGTCAATCATGGGATTTTTTTAATGTTTTGTCGTGGATATTTTTTCTGCATTAAAAAAATTTATTATGTAAATGTACAACAATCTAACAGAATATGTATTAGAGCATTTACGGTGTGTCATTTGTCAAGACTATCACGTTGAAATGATGCAATGTTATAATGGTCATTCTCATTGTAAAACATGTTTAAGAAAGTATGAAATTCATCATAGACAAGGAAAACGAGATGTAAAATGCTCGGTATGTATGAGTAAAAGAGGGTGGTGTACAAATAGACAAATGTGTGTTTTGGCTGAAAATTTAAAAATTAATATGGTTTGTGGAATAGATGGTTGTGAAAAAATGTTTAATACAAACGAAATAGAAAATCACAGGAAAATATGTGAGTGTCGTTTGTATTGTTGCCCTGTGAATGGGCATGAATGCAAACATATAAGATATTCTGATTTATTTAAACATGTCTCCACACACAATAAGATACTCATTCTAAATGAGGGAGATTCCCTACATTTAGGATTGTCAGAACTAGTAAATTATGGACCTCGGGTTATACTTTTTAAGCAACATGTTATTCAATTAAATTGTCAAATAACATATGAAAGGCGATGTGATACTCGTCTTATAATAAAAAGTTGTATAATCGGTCCAGAATCTCCAAGCAATACTCAAATAGACATATGGTTATGGAACATGCTTCAAGATGAACATTACACACATGTTTGTAGAGAACTTCAAATGATGCCAGATGCAAATGAAAATGTAGACGAAATAGTATCATTAGCGAGCATGAAAAATTACACATCTGAATTGCCTGACCAAGTCATTGTTGTCGAAAAAATTGAAAATTTATCAAATCCCATACGGCCAGCGTCATCTTTTATTGGATGTAAATTACATGAGTTCGATGTAAACGAAGAATGTCAGGAAGTTTTTGTTTTCAGTTTACAGTTTAGCAGCATATCTCAAAGTTGAATCAACTTGCGTTCATATTTTTTTATTGTATCTACTTTTAAAACAAATGATGTGGAAAAAGACTTTTGATCAAGACAATACTTTGACAGCACATATTTGTAAACAAGAAAATTTTATTATACATGATGAACTTTATACTGTATCACAGAAGACAAAAATAAAAAATCCGGAAGAAAAAAACAGTGATTTTTTAGAAGATGATGAAGAAGAGAAAGAGGAAGAATATTGGGATGCGAATATTATGCCACCTGATACATGGACAAGCGAAAAACTGAGTTCTTTTCTTTCCACATTCCCAGAACATGTACCAAAATTGTTGGGAATTTTGCAAAAACAAAAAAATGTTTACAACTGCAATCCATCTTTTTTGTGTCGATTCGAATCAATCGATGGTGATGTAGAAGTTTGGATAATAGGAACACTTTTGTATCATACATTACAGTATAGAGAAATCTACAAAGAATTCACAAATTCAAATAGAGAATGAGTAAAGATTCACAACATTTTCTTGTTTCTACCCAAATTACATGGACCAAACCACATATTTCGACAACGTAATATAATATTTTTTTGTTTCGCATCGTTTGTAATCAACCATGGTGGGAATGTAGCATTTCTGCGTCGTTCGCGTATGATATCTTTCAATTCACGGACAACATCTTTTCCAACCAAAACTGAATCAACAAACATGAAGCATACATTTGATTTTTTTATGCTAGATATCAATTCAACGCATTGAGATGATGAAAACCTGATTTCGCCTAAATTGATCGCCCAAATAGTATTTTTCTCAATTAATTCACACAATACTTTAAATATTTCAGCTTGTTCGATTTCATAAGTATTTACATACAAAATCTGAACATGATACAATTTCATTTCTTTCAAAAAGTCTAACAAATTGATTCGTACACGATTTCGAACATGTGCCCAATGTACAACATCCATGCCATATGTTTCTACATATTCTTCAAATTTCATTTTTTTTTTCACAAAATGAATTTACTCAGCTGTCATTCGTTTTTATCTTTTTTATGACTGTTTCATCTGTATTTCGATCCCTTTTTCTTTGTTCTCTTACTGCTTCTTTTAATTTTGCAAATCCAACATGTTTAATAAAAGGTTCATCTGTTCCAAAACAAGTCAAATTTGCTGGATCTTTCTTGTGCTTTTCCTTGTATGTCTCCCATATAGAGATGGCTTTCTGTAATTTTGTAGAATGTGAATTTTGATCATCAAACAACCATGGTAAAGTGTCTTGCAAACGTAATTTGACTTGTCTTATCATTTGTAATTTTGCTAATTTATTTTCTGAAATTTCACGTATACGCTTCATATGATCTAGTTGTAATACGATTTGATCTTCTTCTTCTGAACTCTCTTTAAATATATCTGGAATAGTTTGGCGTAAAAGAAGCTTTTCCTGTTGATATTTTTGAACTTCAATTGGTACTGGTTCAGATCCACGAGCAGTATGTTCTAATTGACATAATTTTTGAATCTCTTTCAAAAGATTTAACGAATGCTTCAAAATTTCTTCCGAAGTCACATGAACATAGAGTACAGGAATTTTTAATCCAACAGAATTGACTTTCATGATTAATGTACCAGACTTGTAATTTGGTATAGGAGCTTTTAAACTGAGTAAGGCACTTGCGTTTATTTCTGAACGATCAATAAGTTCTTGAAGATCTCTATGATATTTGTTTACATCACGAACTGTCTGCACAGGATCTGCAGCTTTGATTTCAAGGTTAGCTATAAATCCGTCTGGTGTGTTTACCTTCACATCCATGCAATGAGGATCCTGTGAAGTCGAAACAATTTCACACTCGTAATTGAAGGCTTGCCTTGTCATATCCTCCACAAAATGCTGGCCAATATTTCCCATTGCAACCATATTCATATGAGGAAGCTTTTCATTCAAAGCATCATACTTTAATTGAATATTTATCTTATCTTTTTCATATAAATCACATGTTTTTTGGAGAGTTTTTATTTGTTCTTGTAGAGAACCAACTACTAGATCTTGTGATTGTTTAAACTTGGTGCTCAATTCTATTTCCATTTCTTTTTGGATTTGTAACCGTAGAACATCTTTTTGATCATTTGTTAAGGATAGTAATCTTTCATAATCTAAAGTCAACCGTTTATTATCAGCTTCTAATTTAGAAATAATATGGTTATAATTCGTCATTGTTGTTTGCATTGCTCTCTCCATAGAATCATCTTTAGCAATTAATTGCATTTTAAGCTTTTCATCAATCGAATTATTTTCAACAGATTTTAAACTTTTTTCACCAAGTATTAGCATCATGTATATATCTTCGCTAGACGCATTTTTTATGCCTTCTGAAACTTTAAAATGAGATTGTTCTTCCAAAATACCTAAAAGATTTTCCCAAGCAGATTGAATCGACATTTATGTTGTACATTTTGTAATTTAATTTGATGATCATGTAATAATATGGATACGAAAGATAAAATGCTACAATACGTAAAGAACATGAAAATTCTGATCGAAAACTTGGAACTTGAAGTGAATTATCTTTTATTCATAATTCACGAACAGGACAAAACCATACAGAAAATGCAAATAGAATTAAAGAAAAAAAATATTTTGACAAATAAATGTCAGCCATACAATCGGAGAGAATCACGCCAATGTCCACTCCAACACCAAGAGTCGACACTCCAACACCAACACTAGGAGTCGACACTCCAACACCAACACTAGGAATCGACACTCCAACACCGACTAATGTTCCGACATCTACAGAAGTCAATACATCGGTACATGAAGAAATAATAGATTTTATGGTACAAAGAAATAAGCGTCCTTCACAAAATGCACGAAACTATCAAGTACGACCATATGAAATAAATCCAATCACTAGAGTGTTCACTTCTAAGTTACAGACTTGGCCAACTAAGGCATTCATTGGCAGTGTTACTTCTGTAACACCACGACACAGTGAGTGGGATAAGAGAACAATCACGGTAGAACAAATTTGGCAATCAAATATGTCAGGTTCGCATTATTGTTGTCGTACAGCAGATGATTCAACATGTACATTTGAGATGTGTGAAATTCCATATTCGTTAATGACGCAAATGACAATTGTAAATGCTCCAGATGTAAGAATAGGACAACGTATTTATGGTATTTATACACCCGAAGGTCCTTTTCATTTAAATTCAAATACAAATACTGAGTCAGAATCCGGTGTTTACTATTCAGTCGAAACTTTGAGTGCCTTGGATGGCAATTCTCCAGGTAGTACTGATACTATGAATAATGACTCACCTATAGCTCTACGCAATATCAAGCTATTCAATAGTTTAGAAGAAATGCGAAATGTTTTGAGAGGTGAACCTAGCACTGAAGGTGGTATGTCACTTATTACAATTGTTGTCATTGTATTTATCATTTTAGGCTTGTTTATGGCTTTCAGATTTTCCACCAGGAAGAGGAAAAATGCAGGATCGCAAAAGTCAGCAGCAGCACAAGCAGCACAAGCACCAAAATCAGCACAATCAGCACAATCAGCACAATCAGCACAAGCACCCAAACCAGCACAAGCACCAGTACCAGCACCAGCATCACCAAAACCAGCATCACCAAAACCAGCATCATCAGCACATGTAGAAAACATGTTGACAAAATTGAAAGTAGATCAAAGAACTGTACTTGAAGAAAAGTGTAAGTTACCAGGACAAACAACATTTACACTCGATCGAACTCAAATTCCTTGTAGTCTTTTGGAATCACCAGTAAAAGCACCACCAGCACTACCAGCACCACCAGTAAAAGCACCACCAGCACTACCAGCACCACCACTAAAAGCACCACCAGCACTACCAGCACCAGCACTACCAGCACCACCACTAAAAGCACCACCAGCACTACCAGCACCACCACTAAAAGCAGAAGCAAAAGCAGCAGCACTAAAAGCATCATCACCACCACTGACAGTGATGGAAGAATTGCAACAAACAATCGCAAAACGTGAGTGAAGTTTCATTTTTCTTGAAAAGTATTTCATGTTTTTTTTTGGATGTAAGAATAAAAAGGGTAATGTCGTACAAACAAGAGAAGTCTTTAGAGGAAAGGAAACAAGAATCAGCACTTATGTTGAGCAAATTTCCCGACAGAATACCTGTAATTGTAGAAAAAAGAAAGCAATCAATTGCAACAATTGACAAGAGAAAGTATATGGCTCCTAAATCATTAACACTTGGTCAATTCACATTTGTGATTAGAAAACGCCTTAAGATAAAACCATCGGAAGCTATTTTCATATTTATAAACAACAAGCTTATAACACAATCGCACACACTAGACGAAACATATATAACTCAAAAAGACGAGGATGGTTTCATTTACTTAATCTACGATTTTGAAAATACATTTGGTTAAAATTAGCATTCACTATATTGCTCAGAATACAAACCCCAAGTCGTTGGATTATCAATTGATTCTTTATTTTCTTTCCGTCTCTTCTTTTTCAGTTTATTTTTATGAGGAGTCTCATTTTTTGGTTTATATCCAATATACAAAAGTGCTCCAAACAATGATAGTAGTAACCAAAATATATGTGTTTCATTCAAATATACATCTTCTTGCAGTAAATCAGATAGGAAAAAGGAATCGTTATATCTTTGATATACTAACTTTTCAGCAATGTTCGGATCTGCAAAATGAATCACAGATTTTGCAACAAATATCTTATCAGGAAATATTCTTTGATTATATGTTTGGTCACAATGTTTACCACCAAGTAAAACCTCGCATTTTGAAGTGCATTTAATGCACATATTTATGACATCAGTAGTTTGCTTCACTAGAAATCCTTGATCGATGTACATCGAAAAAAAAATGGGAAAAAATTTTGAGCAAAAATGGCTTCTGATTAGAGTCATGTACAATATTGATATTGCTGAAATTATCTTGGAAAATATGTGCGACAAATGTCAAATATGTCAAAGAATGACTCCCATTCTTATTGATAAAGCAGGAAGATTTTGTTCCATGGAATGCTATAATTTTATATAACTAAATCAATTTAGTAAGCATATCATTGGGATTTTTCACAATGATTTTTTCAATAGTGTTCAGAGGTATATTTATAATATAAGCCACTGGTCTCTTTGAATTTAAAGAAGCGCGAATCGTTGCACTTAGTCTATGAGAATGATTGATTTCTGGATTCCAAATCAAATAAAATATTCCATCTGGTGATATAGCATGCACTCTAGCGTACAGCATCGTATTTGGATAATTTGGTGACATATTTTTTACACGAACATCGAATTCAGGCGAAAATTTAGTAAATTGTTTGCGAAGATTTGAACATCCTTGATAAAATTTGTCATCATCAAACCAAGTAAAAGGTTTTAGTTGTCTCATAGTATGATGAAAATCATTCCATGATCGTGCAACACATGCCAATTCACACCATTGTACAGGTGAAATATTCTTTTTCTCATTGTAGACTTTAAATATTTCGATCATATCTTCTCCAAGCAAAGTATTTAATGGTACATTTGGACTGACAAATCGAGAGTTATGACCATGTAAAATGGCGGAATCTTGTTTATCTCGTGGTAATCGCAATGGCGCACGAATATCTTCAAGAAGTCTTACTTTATTTGTAAACTCGTATTCAATTGCCATGCAACAAGCAACAGCATATATTGTAGACACATCTTCATGAATATCTGTCAATTTTACAATATCATCTAATACACTTTCTTCTTCTATTTTATGAATTACTTCAATATCCTGATAATCACGAATCCACCGTGCAGTTCCTTTGGGTCGATAATTATCTAAAGAATATGTCACAGCTTCACAAATGTTAAACTGATAACGATCTTTGAGTTTGAATCCATTATTTTTCAAATTTTTTGTCGAATCGCAAAACAAAATATTCTCTGCACCTAGATAATTTAGAGAATTCATTAAATTTGTGTGTGGGTTATCTTCATCTTGAATGATAATCAATTGATGCATTCCTCGAGTCAATGCAACAAACAATGGATTGGTTTCAGATTCAGAAGACACGCCAAGAACAATCACAATTTTTTTTTCAGTGCCTTTGGAAGAATGCCATGTGCTGACACATAATTTATTTTGTCGAACTCTTTCATCTTGACCATCGATTCCGTGCAAATATATTTTTACACCTTGAGAAGACAAATAGTTTAATGCTGCCCGTAATGGTCCATTATTTTTCTTTTTAGGCACCAAAACAACAACATCGTTCCAATTTACATTTTTTATCAGTTGAATAAGAAGAGCTCCTGATTTCCACAATTTTATTGTATAGAGCTGAACCGGTAAAAAATTTTCTAGATCATTTGCTCTTGCACTCTCCAAATTTATATTGAAAATCTTTGATACTACTTTTGCCATCGGAGGTGTAAGTCTGTGTGTTTTGAAAAATTCAACATGATCCCAGAAGCGTGTTGAGTGAAAATGAGTCAATGGAGTCGTTAAAAAATCAATATCAGCAGGATCCTCATCATCATATGTATACAACATTTGATTGGAATCACCAACCACCATATATTGAACATCATTTTGTAAATCCAAAACTAGATTTAATAATCGTTTGAAACTATGCCTAAAATCCTGAGCTTCATCAATTAAAACGCCAGCTACACTTATCTTATTTTGGACTTCAATTTCTCCAGATTCTACACCTTCTAATGCGTCAAAAAGCGCAGTGTCGTCATAAGTTGGCATTATGCAATAAGTTGCCAATCCATGAAAAGTCATACAAATGACCCTATCTTCAAGATTTGCTTCAGCAATTTTTTTTCGAGTCTCTTCACATAAATCATGATTATATGCTAGTATAATAATAATTCCCCTTGTAAAATTTTTGCATGCTTCGAGTAAAACTTTACTTTTACCAGCACCGGGAACTGCTGTAACTTTTACATTCAACCCAGAATCCCATTTTTCAATCGCGATCTTTTGTTGATCATTGAGCATTATTTTTAAGTTATTTATTTTTGAAAATATGATTAAACGAAATGTGCTAAAATCACATGAAAAAAAAACATTCATAACAAAAAAATGCTATATATTTTATGTTTATCATTCACTCGACGAGATCTAATATCGACGTCATCGCAGTTGATAACTTCAAAGTTGATTCCAACAAATACGAAATCTGATGCGCTTAGTATTTCACCATCCTTTTCTAATTCACCCGAGGTGTATTTTTACGATGATATCGACACTGACACTACATTGGATCTAAAAAAATCATTAAAAGCGGAGTGTCTTATCAGTGAAAAACTGAAAAACGACTTGGAGTTAGATATGTATCCACCCATCAATCTTCACATTCAAAGTAAGGGAGGATCTGTTTCAAGTGCTTTAAGTGTATGTGATTTTATGAAAACTAGTATTGTACCTATTGATACATATATTGATGGTATGGTTGCAAGTGCGGCATCTTTGATATCTGTATGTGGGAAAGAAAGATACATGTCAAAAAATTCTGTTATGTTAATTCATCAACCGTCTCTGCAATTATTGAACACAAAATATAGCGAATTACAAGACGAAGCGTACAATATGAAATTATTATTAGATTTAATGATTGGTGTGTATAAACGAAATTCTAAACTAGACGAAAAAAAAATAAAGAGTTTAATATTTGATGAAAGGTATTTAACATCAATACAGTGTATTGATTATGGATTTGTAGATCATCTTTTTTGAATTATTGTTGTTGATTTGGTGGAGGAGCAGCACTAGCAGGGCTTGCGTTTCTTAGTTCCATGTATTTTTGCAAATCTTGTTCTGTGATTTTGTCTGTTCTAGTTTCTTCAAGTTGGGGTTGTACATCCATTTTGAAGTGATCATCTAGACTAGAGTTTTCTTGTGGATTAAAGTCGTGTACCTGGTTTTGTGCTACTTGGTTCTGTGGTACTTGGTTTTGTGCTTGGTTCTGTGGTACTTGGTTCTGTGGTACTTGCTTTGTCTCTCTTTTTCTAGTTTTTCTTTTCATAATATTTGCAAGTTCATGCATTTTTGAAATAGCTTCTCTTCCTCTATATGCAACGCCTTCTTCTTCATTGATTAAAAGTGGTGTGCCATCTAGCCATTCTGGAATCTCCTGTGTTGATTGTTTTAAAATATCACAATTTTGAATAGATAACACATTTTCTGGTATTTCTTTTGCTATAGATATGCATACGGTTGAACCTGGACACATTACTTTATTATCATATTTGTCACTAGCGACATATAAAACATTCATTTTATTTTCCAACCAGGAAAAAAATTTTTTTTTTGAACTCATACTCTACTCATTTCTAATCGTGATTGAGGAACTCTTCGTGTTTGACCTACAACACTTCTTTCTTCAACAATATCAGGAGGTCTTAATATACTTAAAATTAAGAACAAGTAAAATATGTAGAAAAAGAACAAGGGAGGTACAAAAATCAAGAGAAAAAATGCAAATATTGGTATTCTCGTTTTAGTATATGGATATGCTGCCATAACTAAACATATATAGAAAGAAAGCATAAATGCAGTCACAATCCATGTGCTAGTAAAATACGGATCATATTCATAATCATGTTCATGAACTGCATGAACAAGTGGCAACATTAAAAGTAGATGTTTCATTTACTTTATCGAGTATTTTTTTTTTCGTATGAATAAATAATGTTATTGAATATGTTGAGTCAAACTTTTAAAAATATATCGCAATTGATGAATCCGATGCGAGATAAGAAAATACAAAACATTGAAAAAATTCGTAGTAAGAAATCTTATGATCATATATCAGATCAACGTAATAAGGTGAGTAGGGTTGACAAAAATTTTGATCATATAAAATTGTCCAATAATGTAAAAAGTACATCGATGTCCTCAAATCCAAAAACCGTGAAAGAAAAACCTATTCGAAGTAAAGATAAAGAATCTTTTGATCATATACATATTATATAGAGTTGAATTGCGAATATTTAAAAGCACATACACATCGATTTATAATTATTATGCATACATTTAAGTATGATTCTTCACACATAATAAAGTTTAAACTGCATGCAATCATTGCAGCACTATATGGATCCAGGTATCTAGTAGTACAACACTTTTGAAGATTGTAGCCTAATTCGGCATACCCAATCGTTGAATTTGGGAGTATATCAAGTAAAGTCCCCAAAAAAAACCACATATAAATCAAACATAAGATGAATGATATTTTGGATTTTCCGAGTTCATGAATATCCGCAAGAATACAAATTCCGATGATACACGCAAATGCTGCAATACTTGGTCCAAATAAGCCTCCGCATGCTATACCATTCAAAAACATGAATAATGGAATATTTGACTCAATACAAACTTCATTTAGGATAAGATAAACTTCTGTCTTGATAAAGCCTATCCAAGATGTGTATGTAGTATATACATCGTCCATTGGTTTGCAGGATTCTGAATCTATCTCGGTGTCCTCGTTTTCTAATGTGTTGATGGAATCGATTTTACATATTGTGTCTTCTTGTTTGACTTCTTGCGTGTCTTCTACCTGTGTATTCTCGTCTAAGTTATCTTCAATATCATATTCTTCATCAGACGTATTCATTTTTTTTTTCACAATTTTTTTTCTGGATTAGATAAAATGGAATGTTATAGAATGGAAATATTAGAATTTGAGAATCCTACATTCAAAACAATATCAACTTCATACCTTTTGACGATGGAAGATTCGAAACGACGATCACACTATATGCAACAATTGCAAAAGTTTAGACCGACTTCCAAAGTTATAATCTTACATAACAAAGGATTCAAAAAGTGTACGAAACCAGATTGGGTAAACAAGTCGTCTGATGATTTATTCCATGCAAATTTATATGCACTTGAAGATCATTTTTCCAAAGATACAAATCCCGTCTTGATTTTAGAAGATGATGTAGAGTTCTTAGATTGCTTTCTAGATACAAGTACAGAGATTGAAGAGTTTTTATCAAAGGAAAATGTTGACTTGTACTCTTTGGGTAGCATACCTTTTCTCAGCATTCCTAAAAATTCAAAGCATGTTCGTATGTACTTGGGTTGTATTTCTCACGCATGGATTTATACTTTTAGTGGTGCACAAAAATCCAAAAAAATAAACTTGTCGACGACTCACGATTATGAGGTTGTGAAGCGATTGAAGACATATATCGGAACAAAACCGTGTGCAATTCAAACATTCGAAGAGACGGAAAACTCTGCATCGTGGAATTTCGGTGGAATAGTTTTGAAGTACAATCAATTATTCGGAAGACAATTATTTCCAATTCATCATTTTGTTGGATGTTGCGGCGGGTTAGTGGTATTTATCATAATCATTTGTATTCTGGTGCTGTTATTGTTTAAAAGAAGATTTTTAAAGGAAGATTTTTAATATAAATGCTTTAATAAAGAGAGATGCAAACAGCACTTGTAACGGGTGGTTCGAAGGGGATAGGACTAGAAATCGTCTCGGATCTTTTGCAAGGTGTAGGACTGGATAGCGATCTTATGCCTTTACACAAACCTAAACGGTCAAAATATCTGCTCATGAAACCAGGACAGTTTTATATATTTTCAAATTTTTTGCTGCATAGAAGTCATATTACGAATGGTAACATAGATAGAAAAGTTCTCGTGATGCGTTTTGCGGACAAGAATGTGATTTTGAAGCAACCTCATTATCATGTAATGGAACCATTGTACAGTTTAAGAGGGTCGCAATTCGTACAAATGGAATGACTTCTGATATATATGTCTTTATTTCAGTCACATATTCTGTCATACCTTTTCCACAACACATTGGCGATTGCAATCAAATCACTTTTTCTTACTCAAAGTTAAAGTTATTACAATAAAAACAATAACAACAATAATTCCAACAGATATTAGGAAATTATCGTGTAATACATAAAATAATGTCCAACATGGTTCAGCTCTCTTATCAAGATGAAGCGCTTTTGTTACATATTGTAAAATTTTAGGCCAGTTTTGATTTTGATTTTGTGTCTGTTCAAACAACTGGTAGCAAAGTTGTTCATGATATCTGTAGCACAAATGATTTTCACTCATGTAAGGATCAGGAAACTCTATAGCACATGGTCTCTCTTCAAATGTTTTTATAAAAGAAGCCATGCCTTTAGTTGTACTTATAACTGAGTGACTCGCTAAGGTCCGACTATCGATCTTTACATGTTTTCCTATCTTTTGAGGAAGTTGTAATGAAGGTAATGGAATGCACCCAAGCCAATAATGATCCACACTAGGGGTATCGTTTAAAAATAGCATAATATCTTTTATAATTTCTGGAAGTGGGTCGACATTTTCTCCCCAGAAGAAGTCATCTTCTAACAATAAGATCGGCTTGTTTTTATGATACAATTGCGCGTGTTTAAATATTTGTACATATGAAAACACGATGTCGTAGACTGGGGCTTGTTTACAAAGTGGTCTTTGATTTTTTTTAAAACTTTCAGCGATTACAATGTATGTATTCATTGAAGGGCTAAACCTATCAAGTTCTTTAGCAAAATTTCGTTTTGAATTTTCCATTGTTAGAACATATGTTGCTTCTATAATTTCATGGGCATTTATCGGGCTTATTTTTTTAAAAGTGAACCCAAATTCGTTTCTCATTTATATATTATCAGGTTATTTTTTTTCATTACATTTGTAAATGGAAAGGATTACTTTTGTTATTTTTGTAATTTTATTTTGTATTATACGAATGATTTGGTATCCTCATATAGTGATTGCTTTTCTGATATCCATAATAATAAGCTTTACATCGAGATCATCAATTTCGTTAAGCAATAATTTGCATCGAGTTTTATTAGTTGCTATCAGTTATTATATCATTTTTAGCACTACTGAAGTATTTATACATAAATATTTGATGCATGAATGGAAAATTATTGGATTAACAGAAGGTCATATAAAACATCATATTAATGTTGACGATGAAAATATGCAATTAAAATTACCAGATGATACACATGAAGATGAATTCTCATGGATGAATGGTTTGAAGATTGCGTTAATTGCCATAATAATAACATGGCCTTACTTTCGCTTTTTGCGTGTTTCTTTTCATACACATGTAATTATAGTTATATTGAGTACACTAATAATAATATGTTTGTGGA
>Ga0160423_10000634_pt1 | contig 28941 bp, 28 predicted proteins | sample CRUFie14St8metaG_FD_108191 | JGI IMG/M metagenome (GOLD analysis project Ga0160423, IMG submission 108191) | Marine microbial communities from the Costa Rica Dome - CRUD Field 142mm St8 metaG | ecosystem: Environmental > Aquatic > Marine > Oceanic > Photic zone | place: Costa Rica: the Eastern...
GTTATAGTTACGGCCGCCGTTTACCGGGGCTTCGATCAAGAGCTTCGCCGAAGCTAACCCCATCAATTAACCTTCCGGCACCGGGCAGGCGTCACACCCTATACTTCCACTTACGTGTTTGCAGAGTGCTGTGTTTTTAATAAACAGTCGCAGCCACCTGGTATCTTCGACCCTCGTCAGCTTAGAGAGCAAGTCTCATCACCATCAAGGGCGTACCTTCTCCCGAAGTTACGGTACCAATTTGCCTAGTTCCTTCACCAGAGTTTTCTCAAGCGCCTTAGGATTCTCTCCCCACCCACCTGTGTCGGTTTACGGTACGGTTCTGTATTACCTGAAGCTTAGAGGCTTTTCCTGGAAGCATGGCATCAACCACTTTCCGGCACATAGGCCGGTTGTCATCGTATCTCGACATTAATAAGAGCCCGGATTTGCCTAAGCTCTCTGCCTACATACTTTCCCCGGGACAACCAACGCCCGGTAGATTTAGCCTTCTCCGTCCCCTCATCGCAGTAATACAAAGTACTGGAATATTAACCAGTTTCCCATCGACTACACCTTTCGGTCTCGCCTTAGGGGCCGACTCACCCTGCGCCGATTAGCGTTGCGCAGGAACCCTTGGGTTTTCGGCGTGCGAGTTTTTCACTCGCATTATCGTTACTCATGTCAGCATTCGCACTTCTGATACCTCCAGCATGCCTCACGACACACCTTCACAGGCTTACAGAACGCTCCTCTACCATGCATGCAAGCATGCATCCGCAGCTTCGGTGTATAGCTTGAGCCCCGTTAAATCTTCCGCGCGGGCCGACTAGACCAGTGAGCTATTACGCTTTCTTTAAAGGGTGGCTGCTTCTAAGCCAACCTCCTGGCTGTCTATGCCTTCCCACTTCGTTTCCCACTTAGCTATAACTTTGGGACCTTAGCTGGCGGTCTGGGTTGTTTCCCTTTCCACGACGGACGTTAGCACCCGCCGTGTGTCTCCCGTGATTGCACTTCTTGGTATTCGGAGTTTGCATCGGTTTGGTAAGTCGGGATGACCCCCTAGCCGAAACAGTGCTCTACCCCCAAGAGTGATACACGAGGCGCTACCTAAATAGCTTTCGAGGAGAACCAGCTATCTCCGGACTTGATTAGCCTTTCACTCCTATCCACAGCTCATCCGATAATTTTTCAACATTACCCGGTTCGGGCCTCCAACAGGTATTACCCTATCTTCACCCTGGCCATGGATAGATCGTCCGGTTTCGGGTCTACTCCTAGCTACTAAATCGCCCTATTCAGACTCGGTTTCCCTACGCCTCCCCAAGAAGGTTAAGCTTGCAACTAAAAATAACTCGCTGACCCATTATACAAAAGGTACGCAGTCACCCCTTAAGGGGCTCCCACTGCTTGTACGCACACGGTTTCAGGTTCTATTTCACTCCCCTAACCGGGGTTCTTTTCGCCTTTCCCTCACGGTACTAGTTCACTATCGGTCAGTAAGTAGTATTTAGCCTTGGAGGATGGTCCCCCCATGTTCAGACAAGGTTTCACGTGCCCCGTCTTACTCTTTGTTACTCCTCTAAATCACCTTTCGTGTACAGGACTATCACCTCCTATGGTTGAACTTTCCAGATCATTCCACTAGGGTCATTAGATTGATGGTAACTGGGCTGGTCCCCTTTCGCTCGCCGCTACTAAGGGAATCTCGGTTGATTTCTTTTCCTCCGGTTACTTAGATGTTTCAGTTCACCGGGTTCGCTTCTTACACCTATGTATTCAGTGCAAGATACTCTGCAAGCAGAGTGGGTTTCCCCATTCGGAAATCCTCGGGTCAAAGCTTGTTTGTCAGCTCACCGAGGCTTATCGCAAACTACTACGTCCTTCATCGCCTCTTACTGCCTAGGCATCCACCATGTGCGCTTAGTCACTTGACCATATAACCCAAAAAACTTTTAGGCATACTGTATGTCTGAAGTGCCTCCTTTTGTATAGACAAATTTTTCATACAGTATTAATTCAATCGTGCAAATTGAATATATGTCATGCAACATGTGCAAATGCGACACTTGATTGAATCAACATATTTGTTGACCCACTCAAGACGTCAGAAATTTCCAAATTGTTAAAGAACAAAAATATAAGACGAAATCGTCGTCTTAAAAATCTTGTGCAACAGCAGATTGAGTTGATGGTGGAGCCAGGCGGGATCGAACCGCCGACCTCCTGCGTGCAAGGCAGGCGCTCTCCCAGCTGAGCTATGGCCCCATGGTTTACTACATACACCTCAAAATATATTTGGTGGGTCTGGGAAGATTTGAACTTCCGACCTCACCCTTATCAGGGGTGCGCTCTAACCAACTGAGCTACAGACCCAAAAACATTTCTGAATGCCTGGTAGCTCTAAGAGCAAAGCTCTTTTAATCCAGGGCTGTTGCTGATATCAGATAACTTGTGAGGGTACTCGCATTTTTGTAATCGGCTTAGTTTGCTCTTTAAAGGAGGTGATCCAGCCGCACGTTCCCGTACGGCTACCTTGTTACGACTTCACCCCAGTCATTGACCACACCGTGGTAAGCGCCCTCCCGAGGGTTAAGCTACCTACTTCTGGTGCAACCAACTTCCATGGTGTGACGGGCGGTGTGTACAAGACCCGGGAACGTATTCACCGCGACATTCTGATTCGCGATTACTAGCGATTCCGACTTCACGGAGTCGAGTTGCAGACTCCGATCCGGACTACGACGAGCTTTAAGGGATTAGCTGGCCTTTGCAGGTTTGCGGCCCTCTGTATTCGCCATTGTAGCACGTGTGTAGCCCTGCCCATAAGGGCCATGATGACTTGACGTCGTCCCCACCTTCCTCCGGTTTATCACCGGCGGTCTCCCTAGAGTTCCCACCCGAAGTGCTGGTAACTAGGGACAAGGGTTGCGCTCGTTGCGGGACTTAACCCAACATCTCACGACACGAGCTGACGACAGCCATGCAGCACCTGTATCTCGATTCCCGAAGGCACCAAGTCATCTCTGACAAGTTTCGAGTATGTCAAGGGCAGGTAAGGTTCTTCGCGTTGCATCGAATTAAACCACATGCTCCACCGCTTGTGCGGGTCCCCGTCAATTCCTTTGAGTTTTATCGTTGCCGACGTACTCCCCAGGCGGAGAACTTAACGCGTTAGCTGCGACACTGAAAGGTAACCCTCCCAACATCTAGTTCTCATCGTTTACGGCGTGGACTACCAGGGTATCTAATCCTGTTCGCTCCCCACGCTTTCGCACCTCAGCGTCAGTATTGGCCCAGGAAGTCGCCTTCGCCACTGGTGTTCCTTCAAATATCTACGCATTTCACCGCTACACTTGAAATTCCACTTCCCTCTACCATACTCTAGTCATGCAGTATCGGATGCAATTCCAGGGTTAAGCCCTGGGCTTTCACATCCGACTTACAAAACCGCCTACGCGCGCTTTACGCCCAGTAATTCCGATTAACGCTTGCACCCTCCGTATTACCGCGGCTGCTGGCACGGAGTTAGCCGGTGCTTCTTGTATAGTTAACGTCATGACACAAGGGTATTATCCTTGTGCTTTTCTTCACTATTGAAAGTGCTTTACAACCCTAAGGCCTTCTTCACACACGCGGCATTGCTGCATCAGGCTTTCGCCCATTGTGCAATATTCCCTACTGCTGCCTCCCGTAGGAGTCTGGGCCGTGTCTCAGTCCCAGTGTGGCTGATCGTCCTCTCAGACCAGCTACGGATCGTCGCCTTGGTAGGCCTTTACCCCACCAACAAGCTAATCCGGCTTAGGCTCATCTATTAGCGCGAGGTCCCGAAAGATCCCCCGCTTTCCCCCTTAGGGCGTATGCGGTATTAGCTCGAGTTTCCTCGAGTTGTCCCCCACTAATAGGCAGATTCCTAAGTATTACTCACCCGTCCGCCACTCGACGCCTGGAAGCAAGCTTCCATCGTTTCCGTTCGACTTGCATGTATTAGGCATGCCGCCAGCGTTCAATCTGAGCCAGGATCAAACTCTTCAGTTTAAAGCTTTTGAGCTTTATAACTATAGAACGCAATCCCCCTCGTTACTATTGAACGTGGTTCTTACGTTTGTTTTTTGCCAATTATATATTCGCAAACGCAAGCACCCACACAAATTATCTGATTAAATTGTTAAAGAACATACTGCAAAAAAAACGAATAGCCTCAAATTTTGTTGCTATTCGAAGATTAATCAAAGCAGAACTCGACATGATACTGAGTACTGACATTTTTAGCTAGTACTTTTGATGCTACATCATTTTCGGTTTTGCTATGAAACACCGTTTTCACAGCGGAAGTGGATTATAGCGAGCAATTACAAACGGTCAACATTTATTTGGGTTTTTTTTTGGATATCTAAGGTTCAGCTTTTCAAAGTAAGCCTGAACAGCCAATATCCAGTGTATTATCAATAAACTGACAAAAAAACTATTTGAATTTTCAATTGAAAGATGATCATGTATGGATGATTTATCTGGAAAAATTTTTCGTATGCGCAAAATTTTCTAATTAAAAAGAGACTAGTTCAGAAGATTTATTTTCGCGAAACGTCTTTTTCCAACCTGATAGACATGTGTCGATCCACCCCTAATCACTGTATTTCTATCCTCTATTTTTTGACCGTCTATTTTAACAGCGCCCTGCTGTATCATTCTGAATGCTTCGGATGTGCTCGTGACAAGACCTGCATTTTTTAGGATATGTGAGAGAGGCATTTCCCCATCGTTGCTTTTCAAATCAGATTCAAAAATTTGATTTGGCAGAGAGCCTTTCTGGAAGCGCTCAATAAATTCTTGTTTGGATTGCTCGCCTATTTTCTGATCATAAAATCTTGAGACGATTTCGACAGCCAATTCAAATTTAACATCTCTTGGGTTCATTCCATCCTGAACTGATTTTTTCTTTATGTTTATCTCATCTATCGAGCAGAAACTCAGTAGCTCATAATAACGCCACATCAATTCATCTGATATAGACATAATTTTTCCAAACATTTCATTTGGGGGCTCTGTAATGCCTATATAATTATCATAAGATTTGGACATTTTCTGAGTTCCATCAAGACCCTCCAAAAGCGGCATTGTAAATGCAATCTGTGGTTCTTGGTCATAACTTTGTTGGATATGACGCCCGACCAGAAGATTAAATTTTTGATCAGTTCCACCCATTTGCACATCCGCTTTTAGATTGACTGCATCATAGGCTTGAGCTAGAGGATAAAGTAATTCATGAATTGAAATTGAATGACCAGATGCCAGTCTTTTGGCAAAATCGTCTCTCTCAAGCATTCTGGCCACTGTATATTTCGCGGCTAATTTTATTAAACCTGCTGATCCGAGTTCAGTGGACCACCTAGAGTTATAATCAATAATGGTTTTTTCTGGATCAAGAATCTTAAATACTTGTTCTTTATATGTATTCGCATTGAGCTCAATTTGTTCTCTTGATAATGGAGGCCTCGTAACATTTCTTCCGCTAGGATCTCCGATTAATGCCGTGAAATCTCCAATCAAAAAAATGACATTGTGTCCAAATTCCTGGAACTGTCTCATTTTATTTATTACCACTGTATGCCCTAGATGAAGATCTGGCGCGGTTGGATCAAAGCCAACATAAACATTCAAAGGGCGATCAAGTTTGAGTTTTTCCTTCAAACCACCTTCGGGCAAAATTTCATCTGCACCTCTTGAGAGCTCTGCAAGTTGTTTATTGATATCTGACATATTTATTTATAGAGTATTTTTTCTATTTTAACACTGTTAAAAAAGATAATGGAGTTAAAAAATTTCAACCCCAAAAATAATAATATTGCAATTTTGACTGCATCGATTCATAAATGTAGAGTCACAACTAAAAAAAAGATATAGAAAAAATTGAATAACAAAAGAAAATATCTCCTTCGCGATTACAAACCGCGACTCCAAGAGAAAAAGAATAAAAAGACTTCTCAATCGAGTCTTACAAGTATCGTTGTTGTCTCCTGTTTTTTAGTTTATTTTGGGTGGCCATTGAATGAAGAAGAAAGTTTGAAAACAAAAACTCAAATGGAACCACTTGAAATTATCCACCAAAAGGATACTGAATCGACTATAGAGAGAGGGGTTAAATCTAATGAAGAATTAATCTCTCCTGTTTTGAACCTTGATTCAGAAATACTTCCAAGTAATAAAAAAATTGAATTAATAATTAAATCTGGGGATACACTGGAGAACCTTTTCAAAGAGAATAATTTGAATATTGCTAACCTATTTCAAATTATGAGCCTAGAAAATACAAAACAATATCTCAAATATCTACGTCCTGGAGACAGATTCTTAATAGAGCATACAAATGGTGAAATTGACACACTAACGAAAAATCTAAATTTAACTAAAGCTCTAATTATAAGAAAAAAAGATGGCACCTTTGCATCATCATTAGTTGATAAGGAGATCGAGAGAAGAAAAAAGTTTGGATATGGAAAAATTAAAACCTCCCTATTTGAGGCAGCGATTGAAAATGGATTGACCGATAAACTAATCATGAATCTTGCGTCTATACTTGCTTGGGATATAGATTTTGTTTATGACATCCGGCTCGATGACGATTTTTTTGTCCTCTATGAGGAAATCTGGCAAGACGGCAGGTATATAACCGATGGCGAAATAGTTGCGCTCGAGTTCAACAATAATGGAAAAAAATACGAAGCCATTCGTTATACCAATGAAAATGGCGTTTCGAATTACTTCACTCCAAATGGCAATAATATGAGTAAAGCATTCATAAGGGCTCCTGTTGATTTCACGAGAGTAAGCTCAAACTTTAATCCGAACAGAAAACACCCGATTCTGAATACGATTCGCGCACATCGCGGAGTGGATTATGCTGCACCAAAAGGAACTAAGATCAGAGCTTCAGGCGACGGTAAAATTATTTTTCAGGGAGTAAAAAGTGGTTATGGAAATGTAATCATACTTCAACACGGAAGTAATATAACAACTCTCTATGCTCACATGTCTGATTTTAATTCAGCCTTCAAACTTGGTGATAGAGTGCGACAAAATCAGGTTATTGGTTATGTTGGAAGCTCTGGTTTAGCAACTGCTCCACATTTGCACTACGAATACAGAGTAAATGGAGAACATAAAAATCCTAGAACTGTTGAGCTGCCTCAAGCTAAACCTATTCAAGATAAATATTTAAATGACTTTCTAGTAAAAGCAACATCTGTCATGAATGAATTATTTGTGTATAAACAATCTCGATCATTATCAGTAGCGCAAAATAATTGATAAAGCCCAAGAAAAATAATAATTACTATATGGGTCTGATGTCTGGGACAAGTATGGATGGAGTTGATGCAGCTGTTGTTGAAATAAATGAAAAAAACATCAATGTCATAACGACATTAAATAAGTTATATGACGATGAGCTAAAAAAAGAATTAATTTTAATACGAGATAATATAGAAAGTATCAATATTGATAATTACGCGAGGCTAGATCATAAGGTAGGTAAATTTTTTGGTGCTGTAGCTCTATCCGCAATTGAACAATCAGGGATCAAATCAAATCAGATACAAGCTATTGGAAATCACGGTCAAACGATTCGTCATCAGCCAAGAGGTAGGTACCCATTCTCTCTACAGATAGGTGATCCAAATTTAATTGCCAATGCTACAAAAATTACAACAGTATCAGATTTTAGAAGAAGAGATATTGCCAGTGGAGGTGAAGGAGCACCGCTTACACCAATTTTCCATAAATTTTTATTTCACGATAAGACCTCCGATCGCGTTGTTTTGAACATTGGTGGTATCTCGAACGTCACATTCTTGAAAAGTGATTCAAATCGAACAAGAGGTTTTGATACAGGGCCAGGTAACACACTGATGGATCTGTGGATAAAAATACATTTAAACCTAGATTTTGACGAGGATGGGGGATGGGCAAGAGAAGGTAACTGTGATTTGAAATTACTTGAAGCAATGCTCTCAGATCCATACTTTTCGTTGCAACCACCAAAAAGTACTGGTTTTGAATATTTTAATCGCACTTGGATAGAAAAATACTTGAACAAGAGAAAATATCAAGCAGTAGATGTCATGAGAACACTTCTTATGCTCACTATTGAATCAATCGCATTGCACATTGAGAGACATGCAAACAGTGCTGATGAGATAATAGTTTGCGGCGGTGGAGCGAAAAACAAAATTTTAATTGAGCTTTTAACAGATAGAATGAAAGATAAGAGCGTCTCTCTCTCAGGCCAACATGGAATTGATGCTGACTATTTGGAAGCTGTTGCTTTCGCTTTTTTAGCAAAAAAAACGCTGAGTCATGAGCCGGGAAATATCAAATCAGTAACGGGAGCTAAAGATGATGTAATTCTTGGAGGGATATATCTGGCTTAGTGCTCTATACTGAAAATGATGAGCCACATCCGCACGTTGTTGTGGCATTAGGATTTCTGATCACAAACTGAGCTCCCTGAAGATCTTCCTTGTAATCAATCTCAGCACCCATTAGATATTGCACGCTCATCGGATCAACCAATAGTGTTACTCCCAGATTCTCGATTTGACTGTCTCCAGTTTCAATTGTTTCATCGAAAGTAAAGCCATACTGAAATCCTGAGCAACCTCCGCCGGAAATAAAGACTCTCAATTTTAGAGAATCATTTTTCTCTTCTTCGATAAGCTCAGAAACTTTCTTGGCAGCAGAATCAGTAAATACGATTGAAGGATTTATACCTTCTGCGCCAATTGTTTTTATTTCTGTTTGATCCATAAATATTCTCAAAAAGTCCAACAACCCTAGTATAAGTAATTTGTAGAAATATAAAAATACAAAAAAAGATATTTCTGTGTTCACCCATGTATCTCAATTGACTATAATTTGATTCTAATGGCAAAGATATTAATCATACATTCTTCTGTTGACGGACACACAACGCAAATTTGTGAGCGAATATGCTCTATGAGAGACGATCTGGATATCGACATAATCTCGCTATCGAAAACAAAAAATATTTCATTAAATGATTATGGAATGATAATTATTGGTGCAAGCATAAGATATGGAAAATACAGGAAAGAGCTCTTTGAGTTTATTGATCAAAATCTCAGCACAATTCATGGCAAGAAGAACGCATTCTTTTCTGTTAATGTCGTAGCTCGAAAAGCAGAAAAAAATAGTGCTGATACAAATCCATACATACAGAAATTTTTACTTAAAACATCGTGGAAACCAAAAATAATTGATGTTTTTGCCGGTAAAATAGAATATCCGAAATACAATCTATTTGACCGAAGTATAATTAAATTTATTATGTGGATGACAAATGGTCCAACGGATACCAGTAAGATCTATGAGTTTACCGATTGGTCCAAAGTTGAAAATTTTTCAAAAAATCTTTAGCCATATTTTTTATTTTTTTCGATTTATATTAATGTTAGTTTTTTGCGGTTCTCTCTCACAATCTTGCCTCCAATGTCCCGGCCACCATTTTGGCCTGTCCGGTATTTTATCATTGAAAATTGATCTGCTGAATTCATCTAAGACTGCATTATAAACCTGTCTCTTAAAAAAAATAACTTTACTCACGGGTTTCCAGTATGGCACCCATTGCCAACATTCAAATTCAGGATTATCAGTCCTTTGAAGAGATATTTTAGCTTCATCGCAATTTAATCTTAATAAGAACCAAATTTGCTTTTGCCCTATACAATGTATTTTTGAATCTTTTCGAATATATTGATCTGGTAATTGATATTTTAACCACTCTTTCGTTTTGTCTATTATTATTACGTCGTTCTGTTCGAGGCCAATCTCCTCGTAGAGTTCACGATACATTGCTTTCTCTGGATTTTCAGAAATATGAATACCGCCTTGAGGAAATTGCCAGCCCTTTTTTCCAATTCTACTTGCAAGTAAAAGCTTATTTTCTGAGTTAAAGAGAATAATACCAACATTCTCTCTGAATCCATTTGAGTCAATGTTTTCAGTATCCATAGATTCAATATAACAAAATTAATTTAAAGATTTTTATGTATATTCTTTTACAATTCATTAACAAACTTTATGCTATGAGTTGAATATTTTCAAAGTAATGCAATGAAAAAAAATAGAATTATTATTTTAAGCCTATTCATTCTATCGCTTATCTCGATCTTTATTGGCATTTCATCGGGAAGCGCTGATATCGGTCTGGGTGAGCTGTGGATAATATTTTCAACTGATATTCACAGTGAATACAGTAATGTGATATTTGAACTGAGAGTTCCTCGTGTTTTTACGGCTTTTGCAGTAGGTGGTTTACTGGCGATCTCTGGTGTATTAATGCAAGTGTTATTGAGAAATCCTCTGGCAGAACCATACATTCTTGGTAGCTCTGGTGGAGCAGCGGTTGCAGCTCTTTTGGCCATGAGTTTTGGTTTGGGTTCAATTTGGGTAGATGTGTCCGCGTTCAGTGGATCTTTATTTGCTACATTACTTGTATTCGGAATTGCAAGTAGGAGTGCTGATTGGGGCCCAACTCGCTTGCTGCTAACTGGAGTGGTATTGGCATCTGGCTTCAGCGCCATCACCACTTTGATCCTGGCTTTGAGCTCTGAACAAACAGTAAGAGGAATGCTATTTTGGATGATGGGAGATCTCAGCTTTGCCTATTATCCGGAACATCTGATTTATCTGCTAATTACAATTACCGTTTCAACGATTTTGTTATCCAGATATTTTGATATTTTGTCGAGAGGAGAAATTCAGGCATCAATTGTTGGAATTGAAGTGCATTTTTTTAGGCTATTCATATTTTCAATTACAGCGCTTGCCACCGCTCTATCCGTTACAGCAGTGGGTGTAATTGGTTTCGTAGGTCTTGTTGTCCCGCATACTGTTAGACTTTTAATAGGAAGTAAGCACAAATATGTGATTCCAGCTTCTGCTCTCCTTGGGGGAGTATTATTGGTAATATCCGATACAATCGCGAGAACGGTCCTAGCGCCAAGACAGCTTCCTGTTGGTGCGCTTACGGCACTGATTGGTGTGCCTCTTTTTATCTTGCTTATGAGAAAGAGCCTCGCTAGAGGGCAGTTGCGTTAAGAGCGACTGTCTAGGTATTTTTTTCCTTTTTCCATTAACTCAACAAAACTTTTTTGGTCGTCATTCATTACAATTTCACGCAACATGGATGCGGAGGCACACAATGCGTCTAGAGGTTCAATACCGTATTCATTAAGTTTTTGGATCTCAAAATAAAGCTCAGGGCTATCAGATGCCACCGCTTCAGAAACCAGTAATTGCGCATCAAATGTTGTCGATGAGAGTTTAGCCAACTTTGGAGCAGCTTCGCCACTCCCTGACAAAGCAGTAAAAAAGACGATATTCAATGCATGAGATAAGCCGAGGACATAGGCAATTAGCCGATCGTGATCATCTATGTTCATATCAAGTTTTTTTACCATGGTTGATTCAAATAATTCTTTGGCTTTATTTGTTGCTTCTTTGTTACCAACGTCAACAAATATAAGATGCCGACCCGATAATAGTTCTGTCTCTGGCCCAAACATTGGATGTAATGATGTAATCATACAATCTGAATTTTTCAGAGCATTTAACCCATCTCTCAGTGGAGTCTTTAATGAACCGATGTCGAATATAAGTCCAGATGGTTTTTTTTCGGATAATTCTGACAAGATTCCGGCTGATACTTCAATAGGTGTAGCAACAATTATCACGTCAAAATCAATTCCTGCTTCCCGCCAATCTGAGTATGAATGCGTGTCATTTTGAAGATTCTTATCTGCTACAAATGTCTCAAAACCCTGAGAATTAAAAAAATCTACAAACCACCTGCCCATTCTTCCAGCACCACCAATTACCAGAATGGATCTTCCGTTTCCTTTTCCTTCTGCTTCAACACGATCCTTTTCTTGTTTAGTGAGTGATGAGCGAATCAGGACAGTAATTATTTCCTCTGCGATATCAGGTTCAATGTCAGCTTCAATTGCCTCTTGTCTGACATAATTTATAACTGCGCTTTCTCTCTCGAAATCGCGGGTGGGTCGGCCAACTTGTAATTTATACTCACCGATTTGATGAACGATGCTTTGTCGTTCACTAATTATTCTTATTAGTTCTTTATCGAGTGAAGTAAGCTTCTCTCTTAAATCTTTGAGCTCCATAATATGCCCTTATCCACTATAATTATTTTTGTATATTGTTCTCACGTAGAATCATAAAGCAAGATTTATTAAAATATAATAAGAAATTGTTTCAGTATTTATGAGAATATAAAAAATAACTCTAAGGAAAAAAGGAAAAAATCAATGAAAACACGTGCTGCTGTAGCCTGGGAAGCTGGAAAACCTCTGGAAATTGAAGAGCTTGATCTAGATGGACCAAAGGAAGGTGAAGTATTAGTTAAAATCATTGCTACTGGCATTTGCCACACAGATGCATTCACCCTATCCGGTGAGGATCCAGAAGGAATATTTCCGTCAGTGCTAGGCCATGAAGGAGCTGGTATTGTTGTGGAAGTAGGAAAAAATGTGACCTCAGTCAAGCCAGATGATCATGTCATACCCTTGTATACACCAGAGTGTAGAGAATGCAACTTTTGTTTAAACCCAAAAACAAATTTATGCCAAGCTATTAGAGAAACACAGGGACAAGGTTTGATGCCTGATGGCACCTCAAGATTTTCATTCAAAGGCAAGCCAGTATATCACTACATGGGTTGCTCAACTTTTTCTGAGTACACCGTCATGCCTGAGATCGCACTCGCGAAAGTAAGAGAAGACGCTCCCTTCGATAAAATATGTTATATCGGATGCGGTGTAACAACAGGAATAGGTGCAGTTTTCTTTGATGCCAAAGTAGAGCCGGGATCAAATGTAGTAGTCTTTGGATTGGGTGGTATTGGTCTTAATGTAATCCAAGGCGCGAATATGGCTGGTGCCTATAAGATAGTTGGTGTTGATATTAATGAAGAAAAAGTGGCACTGGCAGAGAAATTTGGTATGACAGATTTTATAAATCCAAAGAAAATTGAAAATGTTATAGAAGCCATTGTTGATATCACAAAAGGTGGGGCAGACTATTCATTCGAGTGCATTGGTAACGTCGATACAATGAGACAAGCTCTTGAGTGTTGTCATAAGGGCTGGGGAGAATCTATAATTATTGGGGTTGCTGGAGCAGGACAAGAAATATCTACAAGACCATTTCAATTGGTCACAGGAAGAGTTTGGAGAGGTTCTGCTTTTGGAGGAGCCAGAGGAAGGACAGATGTACCGACTATTGTAGATTGGTACATGGACGGAAAAATTAATATCGATGACATGATCACCCATACTATGCCATTAGAGGATATTAATGAGGCATTTCATCTGATGCATGAAGGAAAAAGTATTCGTTCGGTAGTTCAATACTGATGTCCTAGCATTTTGAGATCATGAGTACTTTTGACGATAGGAATTTATTGCCGGAAACTCTCCCGGAAAATCCAATGCATCTTGCGAAAGATTGGTTTGATAGAAGCTGTGAAAAGAAATGGCAGCCAAATCCCAATGCGATGACTTTATCGACTGTGGATAATAAAAATACACCATCTTCAAGGATTGTATTATGCAAATACTTCATAGCTGATCCGGGTTATATTGTATTTTTCACAAACTACAACTCCAGAAAAGGACATGAAATTAGAGAGAATTCAGAGGTTTCATTAGTTTTTCATTGGGACAATATTGGCCGTCAAATTCGAATTAAAGGCAAAGCAATCTATTCACCGTCATCAGAAAGTGACAAATATTTTGCTTCCAGAAATAGAGGAAGTCAGATTAGTGCATGGGGAAGTAATCAGAGCCAAACAATTCAATCAAGGAATGATTTAATTAAACAAATGAACAATAAACTTAACGAGTACGACAGTGCTGGGATACAAAATGATAAAGAAATTCCTCGTCCTCCTCATTGGGGTGGCATTCGTGTCTGGGCGCATGAGATCGAATTATGGATGGACGGCGAAAATCGTGTTCATGATAGAGCTCGATGGACAAGAAAATTGGAAATAAATAAAGATGATTCTTTTTCAGTGTCAAAATGGACTGGTACTAGATTGCAGCCATAAATGGATATCTGGTAAAAAAAGAATAAGTTTTAATTTTCATGAAAGATTCATCATTGATTTCTCTTGAACAAATAGACATCACAATACCTGGTGCAATCCTTGTTCAAAATCTAACTGCCTCTTTTAAAAATAATGAATTCATTGCCATTCTGGGTAGAAATGGCACAGGAAAGTCTCTCACATTGCACACAATCGCAGGTTTAAGAGACCCTAAAAAAGGCAAAATTGTTCTCGGTCAGGATAATTTGAAAAATCTAAATAGGCGAGAAATAGCGATTCGATTATCTTTACTGACTCAGGATTCTGAGGATATTCTGCCCTCTACCGTCTATGATACCGCCAGTATTGGGAGGCATCCTCATAAAAAACCTTTCAGTGGTGAGACACAAAAAGATAGGGAGATGACATTGGATTCTCTTCGTAAAGTAAGCCTCGAAAATAAGTTAGAACAAGATATTCATAGCTTGTCTGGAGGTGAAAAAAGACGTCTGAGTATCGCGCAAGTTCTGAATCAGGATACGAAGATATTTTTACTGGATGAGCCTACCAATCACCTTGATCCGCTCCATCAATATCAGGTATTGGATACATTTAAAAAATTAACTAAAAAAAGTTATTTAGTGATTGCAACAATGCATGATCCTAATCTGATTTCCCGTTACGCTGATAAATGCCTGCTTCTCTATGGAGATGGTCGTTGGATTTTGGGAGAAACAGATGATGTTATGAATGAAGAAAACCTGTCTAGTTTATACGGAATAGAAATGCAAAAAATAAGGCAAGATAATCGAACTTTATTTACGGCTAAATAAATTTAGTATCCGTCAAATTATAATAATTAGTGACCATCAAGATGACTTTTTATTTCTGAATGCAGAATTGAATTTGCTGCCAAGGTCGATGTGATATTGAGATGAGGTTTTTTTCCATTCAGATCTGTAAAAACACCACCAGATTCACTAACAATTATTGATAATGCTGCGACATCTAAAATATTTACATCAGATTCTATAACTGCATCGATTTTTCCAGTAGCCAGAAGATGATAATGATAAAAATCTCCGTATCCTCTGATTCTGTCTATGCGAGAAACTATTTTTCCAAAGTTCGACCATTTTTCTGAGAGAGCCAAAGACTTCAAATTGCCGGTAGAGATGGTGGATGATTCGATTTTACTGGTTTCACTTACACTGATTCTGTGATTATCAATCCAGGAGCCCTTCCCAAGTTCAGCGAAAATTATCTCTTCAAAAATTGGTGCATTTGAAACACCTAAGATAATCTGACCCTTATGCATTAGAGCAATTTGAGTGGAAAAGAATGGATAACCTCTCACAAATCCCTTAGTCCCATCAATGGGATCAACCAACCAAAGAAAATCAGAATCTTGATTTTCCCGTTTTGTTTCCTCTCCATAAAAACCATGATCTGGATAAGCATTAAGAATAATTTCTTTGATTATTTTTTCTACCTGAATATCAACTTCAGTAACAGGAGTATGGTCATTCTTTATTTTAACCTGAAAATTGCCCAGATAATATTTCTTGATTATCTCTGCCGCCGCTCTTGATGCTTCTATGGCAATTTCGAGTTCTGCTGATGGTTTTATAAGGTTATTCATAATTGTATCTGGCCAATAAAAATTATAACTCGATGCTCTGAATTAGCGAAATAAAATTGATTATTGACAATCACAAAAATCAATCATAAAGTGCTTTTGTGGTTAGTGTTTCGTTATATTTCAAATATTCCGATTCATGGGAATTTAGTGATTGTGTAAACAAAAATCTAAAGCTGCCCCCGCAACGGTAATCGAGTCAAACCTCAATGAAATCGTCTGCTACAAGATGATTTACCACTGCGAATTATCATTAAAAATAATGATTTCGTGGGAAGGGATTGAGGCAGGAAATGTCCACTCGTAAGCCCGGAGACCGACTAATCATAATGAAAGTTGATACGGAGGGTATCAGGCAAATTAGTCATTACCCTCTTTTTTTTTAAGAATTATTATCCACTTGCGGGGATGCAAGAAAAGGAGTCAAAATGACTAGTAAACACATAAAAGTATTTCTTACTTGTATCGTATCATTTTTTTTACCATCATTATTAATAGCTCAAACTATTGATAATATTGTAGTTACAGCAACAAGATCAGGTGTTCCAATTAATCTTGTCAGTGCACCAATTACAGTAATCGACAGGGAGCAAATTGAATTATCCCTCGCCAAAGACGTAGCGCAAATTTTGAGATTTGAAGCAGGCTTGGACATAGGGAGAAATGGTGGGCCAGGTCAAGCTACTTCAATTTTTACAAGAGGCACAGAAAGCAATCATACATTGGTTCTTATTGATGGAGTTAGAATCAATCCTGGGACGATCGGTGGGGCTGCATTTCAAAACATAAGCCCTGAAATTATTGAAAGAATAGAAATTGTTAAAGGGGCAAGATCGGCTCTTTACGGAACTGATGCAATTGGCGGTGTTATAAACATTATCACGAGAAAAGTTCAATCAAGTCGAATAAAAACAGGTACAGGATATGGATCTTTTGGAAGCAAAACAACACATCTAGATCTGGGTTTCGCCAACAAAAATTCAGAGTTTGGATTCAGTATAGATTCAAATAAGACCGATGGTTATGCCATAAGAAAAGATAGTGACATAAAAAGAGGTTATGAAAATATTACGGCGAACACCTATTTCAAACAGAATTTTAAAAATAGTGATGTTGCAATACGTCATTGGAGATCAAACGGAAAAGTCGAATATTTAGACTTCTTCTTGTCACCACTTGATCAGGATTTTGTTAATCAGAGCACTGCATTCGAAGTGAACAACAATATCAATGAGACATTAAAGACTAAGCTTCTAGTAAGTCATGTGAAAGATGACATTCAACAGAATCAATCATCAGATTATGTCACTTCTAAGAGGGTGATTTTTGATGGTCAGATGGAATTTAGTGCGGACAAGCATAATCTAATGGCCGGTGTGTACATTAGTGATGAAGAAGCGGCAAGCTTCGCCTGGGGCTCAGGCTTCACTGAAGATACAGAGACAAAAGCTTTTTTCATTCAAGATAACATTGTAGAGGGAAAACACCGTGTATTTCTCGCTGGACGATACATTGATCATGAGACATTCGGGGATAAATTCGTTTGGAATGCAGAATATGGTATTGATATCAATGATCGCATTGCTATTTCAGGTTCATCTGGAAGCGGTTTCAGAGCACCTGATGCGACAGATCGATTTGGGTTTGGAGGCAATGTGAATCTTCTTCCTGAAAAATCACAGGATATTCAAATATCCACGTCCATTAAATGGAGTGAAAACTCTTCTTATAAAATAGAGATTTTTAAAACAGAAATCAGTGATCTTATTGAATATGATCTATCTGCTAGCAAAATGCGGAATATTGGTAGAGCCTCTATGAATGGAATCCAGCTTGGATATATGTTTACTGGAGAGAAATTTAATATCCGCTTAAATGCAATCAATCAGAAAGCAAAAAATGATGTAACAAACCAAGATCTGCTGAGACGACCTAATCAGAGCATTACATTAAACATCACAAGGGACTTCAATGATGCTCTTTTTGGTTTATCAATACTTGCAAGTGGTGAGAGAAAAGACTTCGGTGTGACACTCCCAGGGTATGCTATTGTGAATGTAATGGCTCAGTATAAGCTGAGTGATAAGTTATCAATCAACACACAAATTGAGAATTTATTCGATAAAAAATATGAAACAGCTGCCAATTATAATATGCAAGGCAGCAGTGTGTTTTTTGATATAAATTATTCTTGGTAAAGAAAATGGGAAATAGACTCACAAAAATATACACGAAAACTGGAGATGACGGTTCTACTGGTCTTGGTGATGGATCCAGGGTTTCGAAGCATGATGTCCGTGTCAAAGCATACGGAACTGTCGATGAGACAAATAGTGCTATTGGCGTTGTTTTGTCATGTGAAAACGTGCCAGATTTAATAAGGGGATACTTAGCCAATGTTCAACATGATCTATTTGATCTTGGAAGCGAGCTCTGCATTCCGGGGCACGAAGTAATATCGAGTGATTTTATTCTCCGTTTAGAATCTTATCTTGACAATCTTAATAAAGAGTTACCGGCGCTCAAAGAATTTATTCTTCCGGGCGGTAATCCTGCAGCAGCGCATTGTCACTTGGCCAGGACAATTGCCAGAAGAGCAGAAAGATGTGTGAGCGAACTGATGCAGAAAGAAGATATTCGCATAGAAGTATTGAGGTATTTAAATCGACTCTCAGATTTGTTGTTTGTGGTTGCAAGATTTCTAAATCGGAGTTCAAACAATAATGAAGTATTATGGGACAGAGAGAAAATCAACGATTCAAAATAATTTAATTTTTTACAGTCGTTTCCATCTTCAACCGAGCTTCTTCTAGTTTCTTACACAATTCCTCACCAGCTGAAATAATGCGAGTGGTCGGCCTTTCAAGTGCTTCTGAGTGTAAATAGTAAAAATTATCATATTTATTTGCAGACAAATTTCCAAATTTTTTCCAGTATTGAAAATTGCTCTGACTTTTTGCTTTTGCCATGCTCATAATTACCTGTGGGTCTCTTACGATTACTGATTCGACTGAAACTGATGGCGCCAATTGTTCTAATTCTGAAAACACATTGGTGCCAGCACACAGCTCTATCATTTCACTGATAAAATGATTTCCTCCAATAGTAAATAATGGTTGCTGATCTATTTGAAAGAATACCTTCACCTTCTGTTTATTTTTATATTCTTCTTTTAAATCTTTCAGTTGATCACTGTATTTTTTGATAATTACTCTTGCTTGCTCCTGTTTATCAACGATCTGACCTATTTGATTTAATGCAGCACTGATCTCATTTAGATTATTTGATTTAATGATTTCTAATCGGTAGCCCAGATTATCCAATTCTTCAACAACTTTTCTGGGCGTTCCACTCTCCCACGCTAAAATGACGTCTGGATCGAGTAATGCCATTCTTTCCAAGTCTAAGACAAAAGCATCACCTATTCTTGGGATTGATTGTGCGGATTCAGGATAATCTGTAAATGAACTGACGCCCACTAGACTTGATTCTGAACCCAATTCATAAATCATCTCTGCTAGGTGCGGGGAAAGTGTAACTATCTTGATGGCTTCATCCTGATCTGAGGAAGTATTGTTGGCATTTCCCTCAAAAGAAGCGAAAGAGAGAAGAATCAAAATTTTCAATAATAATTTTTTAACCATGATTTTTAGATTGGCTTCTAATTTCTGTGTAGAGCCTCTTCCAATTAAAAGCAGGTCCTGGATCGGTTTTTCTTTTCGGTGCAATATCACTATGACCAACTATGTCCCGTGCAGACATCCTTGGGTAAAACTCAAAAAGTGCATTGATTGTTTTTGCTAAACACACGTATTGGATATCTGAATACTCATCATTGTCTTGCCCTTCTAGTTCAATTCCAATGGAAAAATGATTGCACATTTTTCTTCCTCTATAAGCTGATTCTCCTGCATGCCATGCTCTCGAATTAAAAGGAACAAATTGAGTCACTCTTCCCAGCCGATCAATAAAAAGATGTGAAGATACCTTTAGGGTGGAAATCTCATTAAAATATTCACACACTGAGATATCCAAAGAGTTAAGAAATAAGTCGCTGACGTAACTGCCACCGTATTCACCTGGTGGCAAACTGATCCCATGAATTACAATTATTTCAGGATCTTGCCCATCACGGCGATCATCCTGATTCGGTGAATTGAGGTATTCCGCATTTTTTAAGAGATAAGATTCCTTATCTATTCGAAAAAATTGATCTTTAATTGGATTGGCTTCGTTAGTCATGGATGAATGATATAATGTATGGAAAATTTTTTTATGAAAATTCGCATCATATTGCTTAAATTAAAAAATATTCCATCATGTCAAAACACCGTTTCTATATAGATAGCCCTCTAGATCCAGGAAACGAGATAACATTGGCGTCAAAAGCCCATTATATAATTCACGTATTAAGGCTTAACGTCGGTGAGAATATCAGAATATTTAATGGTCATGGACATGAACATACCGCCAAAATAACCAAAATAAATAAGAAGAATGTCTCACTTTTAATAGGTAGTTCAGCGTGTTACGAGGAAAAATCATCCACAAGAATTCGAATTGCACAATGCCTAATAAAAAAACCAAAAATGGACCTTTTGTTACAAAAAACGACTGAATTAGGTGTAAATATAATTACTCCAGTCAACTCAGAGTTCTCCGTTATTAAAATAAAGGATGATCAACTTATTACAAAAAAATTACACTGGGAAAAAATTACGCAAAGCGCTTGCGAACAATCAGGACGAAATTACATCCCCTTAATTGAAGATCCTATTTCAATAGGTAAATTTCTTTGTCAGAAAAATGACAATTTAAAAATAATGCTGGACCCTTCGGTAGATATCACAATAGGTGATATCAAGACCACCAAAAGACAGATTGATATCTTAATTGGCCCAGAAGGAGGTATTTCAGACGAAGAGAAGCATCTAGCTTACGAAAATGATTTTATTGGTGTATCTCTCGGCCCCAAGATATTAAGATCTGAGACAGCAGCAATTGCTATGCTTGCAATAATTCAATCTCATTGGGGAGATATGCGTGCTGACTAAACAAAGAAGAAAAATAGGATTAAGTTATGAAAAGGACAAAATATAAGCTGGGTATTGTAATGGACCCTATCTCTGCTATCGATCCGAAAAAAGACAGCTCTTTGGCAATGCTTATTGAGGCCGCTAAACGAGATTATGAAATCTACTACATGGAACAAAAAGATTTAAAATTAATAGATGGGTGTGCAACTGCGCAGGCCACTATTATTGAAATTTTCGATGATCAAAAAAAATGGTACAAGAGCAAATCAAATGTCTCTATAGACTTAAAAGAACTGAATATCATCCTCATGCGAAAAGACCCCCCTTTTGACATGGAATATATTTATACAACCTATGTCTTAGATAAGGCTGAAGAGGATGGGGTTCTTATTGTTAACAAACCACAGTCACTAAGAGACATGAATGAAAAAGTATATACTGCCTGGTTTCCAGAGTGCACACCATCCACATTGATATCTAGATCCATGGCTGAAATAAAGTTTTTTTTAGGACAGCATAAAAAAATAGTTGTAAAACCTCTTGATGGTATGGGTGGAAAGTCAATTTTTGTTGTTGATGAAAGTGATGGTAATGCCAATGTAATTATTGAAACTCTTACAAATTATGGAAAATGCTCAGCAATGGCACAGGTTTTTATTCCAGAAATCAAAGATGGTGACAAAAGAATATTGTTAATTGACGGCAAGCCTGTGCCTTATGCGCTGGCTAGAATTCCTTCAAAAGATGATAATCGAGGCAATCTTGTCATGGGAGCAGTTGGTGAAGGAAGAGAGCTTACTGAAAGAGATAAATTGATATGCAGCAAGATCTCTGAAACATTAAAGAAAAAAGGAATTTTGTTTTGTGGAATTGATGTCATTGGGGATTATCTGACTGAGATTAACTCTACAAGCCCGACAGGAATTAGGGAGCTCGATTCAATATATAACCTTAATATAGCAAGCGATCTTTTTGACATGCTCGAGAAAAAAGTCAATTGAAATGAATAAAGAGGGTGTTGTAATTGCTTTTGATTTTGGCCTAAAAAGAATTGGATGCGCAGTTGGGCAAAAACTTACAGGGACCGCTAGCCCGATTGGAACCATAAAAAATAACAAAAAAAATACAGATTGGAACAAGATCAACCTATGGTTAGATGAATGGCAGCCCCAAGCCATTATAGTCGGAGTTACACGACAAGCAGATGGCTCAGCATCGCCGATAGAAAATGAAATCAAAAAATTTATAAGAAATCTCAAAGAAAAAAAGATTCCGATTCATTTAATTGATGAGGAAAATAGCTCCATCGAAGCAAAAAGAATCATAAAGGCTAAACGTCAAGCTGGAGTTATAAAAAAACAAAAAAAAGAGATTATTGATTCTATTTCAGCGGCAATTATTGCTGAAAGATGGCTCAATGAAAGCTAAAATTTATCTTCTCATATGCAAACGCAATCAAAGTAAAGTAAATGTTATGTATAATGATTCTATGGATGAATCTCAATTACAGTTAAATGAAAAAGATGAGCTTTGTCATCTGCTTACACTAAAAAATTTAGATAAAACCGCCATTGAAAAAATGTTAGATCAGGCGCAGAAATATATTTCTTCGAAAATAATTTCTGATGAAGAAAAGGATTTTTTTAAGAATCTTACTATCGCAAATTTATTCTTCGAACCAAGCACGAGAACACGTGGTTCTTTTGAGATTGCGGCAAAATATTTGGGTTGCAATGTTATCAATATTGATGTTGAAAATTCCTCCAAAAAAAAGGGAGAAACGCTCCTAGATTCGGTAAAAACCATACAATCGCTTGGTGTAAGTGCGCTGATTGTTAGGCATGGCGAAAAAGACTCTCTGAGTCTAATCACCGAGGAAATTGGAGAACATTGTGTTGTAATCAACGCTGGTGAAGCAAATATTTCACATCCTACTCAAGGTTTGCTTGATCTTCTTACAATTCGCCAAGAAAAGAAAAGTTTTGAAAATCTTGTCGTTACGATAATTGGTGATCTCTCGCACTCAAGAGTGGCCCAATCAACCGCCCAGGGACTCACCACCATGGGGGTGAAGGAAATTAGACTGGTATCACCAAAACAATTCTCTCTAGATGAAAATATCTCTCCAGTTTGCAGAACTATCAACAACGTTGATGAGGGCATCAAAAATGCTGACGTCGTGATGACATTGAGAATTCAACATGAGAGGATTAATGTAACTGAAGAAGAGTACACAACGCAAAACTATTTTGAAGAATTTGGATTAACTCACAAGAGAATGAAGCTCGCATCGCCAGACGCCATCATAATGCACCCCGGTCCAATGAATCGTAATGTCGAAATTGAATCCTCACTCGCTGATAGTCCTAAATCGGTAATTCTGAAACAAGTTGCAAATGGTGTCGCCTTGAGAATGGCAGTTATTGATCAGTTACTGAAATCTCGTTTCAAATCATGATTAAAGAAAATTTTTTAAAAATAAATTGTGCTATTGATGAAGCGGCCAAAAAGTACGGCAAAGAAAAAGATGGTATTACTTTAGTAGCGGTGAGCAAAAAACATTCAATAGAAAAAATAAAAGAAGCTTTTTCCTTGGGACAAAGAGATTTTGGTGAAAATTTTGTTCAAGAGGCCGTTAATAAAATAATCACGCTAAATAACACTGAGATAATTTGGCATTTTATTGGACATATTCAAAGTAATAAAACCCGGCAGATAAGTGAGCATTTTAACTGGGTTCATACTGTAGACAGAATTAAAATTGCAGAAAGGTTAAGTAAACACAGGCCCAGATACGCTGATGATCTTAATATTTGCATCCAAGTTAATGTTGATTTTGAGGATAGCAAATCAGGAGTTTCATACAAAGATCTTATGGATCTATGTCATGCGATAAAAGATCTCCCAAGAATTAAATTAAGAGGTTTGATGTGTATCCCAAAAATAAGATTTGAACATGAGATGCAGAGAAAGCCATTCAATACAATCAAGAATCTACTTGTCGATTTAAATGAAAATGATTTCGATATGGATACATTATCAATGGGGATGACAGATGACTTTAAAGCAGCTATACAAGAGGGCTCAACAATAATTAGAATAGGTACTGCTCTTTTTGGTTCTAGGTAATAACTTAAATAATAACTCTATCGATTCATCCAATTAATAAAATTATATGAAAAACGCACTCTATTTTTTAATTCAAACACTTGGTAATTTAATTATCTTGTTACATATTCTCAGGTTTTGGTTACCTCTTTTTGGTGTAGATTTCAGAAATCCAATCTCTCAATCAATACTAAAATTTACTTCGCCACTAATAAATCGAAGCAGAAGATTTATTCCCTCTTTTCGGCAATTTGATAGTGCAACATTTATTGTGACACTTGCCCTTCAATGTGGACTCATTCTTATTCTTGCCTCTTTATCTGGAATAACTTTAACCTCATCAACTATTTTGATTACTGCCGTATTTGAATTACTTCTATCAAGTGCAAACATATTTTTCTTAGCGATAATTGTGAGTGTATTATTCAGCTGGATAGCGCCATACTCATACAGCCCATTTAAAGGCCTTATAGACAATATAGCAGAGTCACTTTTACGCCCTTATAGAAAGATATTCAGTCCAATTGGAGGGTTAGATCTCTCACCTTTATTTGCCATAATTGCGATTCAGACTGTTATGATCTTTTTAAAAAGTAGCGCGCCAATGTCTCTCTAAAACTAATATTTATTCAATATTATGAAATTAAAATATATCTCATTGCTGTTTCCCCTTCTGATGTATGGCTGTGGTGGCGAATCAAAAAGAATTCCATTAGCTTCCAAAGCGAAAGACAATATATTTTATATAAAAGATCAAACTGTTTATCTCAGCACAAATAAATCAACAGATATCTCTGAATTTGAGGCAGATAAATATGATATAGAAAGGAAAAAGGACCTCGTGTTATTGAATATCTCAGTCATAAACAACAAGGATTTTACAAATAGCAATGTGAAAATTGATGTAACTGCTAATAATCTTCTTGGTCAAAAAAAAGAGATAAAAATACTTGAGATTGTCGAAAATAATTCTGTCTCTTATGCGGCTCTAACTTCAGTATCTAATCTTGAGACACTTAATTACGATGTTAAGGTCACGCTCATTGATGGCAGCTCTAAAAATTTTAAATATACCCATCAGTTTTATACAGAATGAATATCACAACACGATTGAGAATTCTGTGTTTCTTAGTTTATTATAGATTGCCTGCAGAAAAATTTTTTGTGCATAAGGAAATGATAATTAAATATAACTATCAATGAAAAATAAAAAAAGTAAAAAAGTAAGCAATAAAAAGGCACTCAAAAAATCTGAGATCCTCAAACATATTGCTGATGAGACCGGTCTAACACAGAAGGATATAGCAGCCGTCTTTGACTCAATGACAGTATTGATGAAGAAGAATCTTGTTGGAAGAAAATCGCCCGGCGAATTTACTATTCCCAATCTTGTTAAAATAAAGGTATCAAAAAGAGCGGCGACTAAAACACGCCAAGGAGTCAATCCTTATTCAGGCAAAAAAATGACAATTAAGGGAAAACCAGAGAAAAAAGTGATTAAAGTTGCTGCACTGAAACGAATAAAGGATATGATCTAGCTTTCATAAGCTTACTATGCAAAGTTTAGTGAATGATATTAACCAATTTTTAGAAATACACTCTCACAGTATAGTCGCTCTTCTCCTTATATTACTGATATTAATAAGTCTTCTACTTATTAAGAGTTTTAATACCTCAAGAAAAAAAAATTTGAAGCTTAAAAAAATGAAGATCAGCCAAAACAAAATAAAAAAAGATATCAGTAGTTTATTATCAAGAATTCAAATAAAAAAAGAAGATAAGAGCAATTTAAAAAAGAAAAAAAGAGGCGAACTCATTGCGACAAAAAGCAATCACGATAAAGAAATCAAAATCTTATCTAGAGAGTTAACGCAATGGAAAAAAAGGGTGCGCCCCCTTGTTGACCGATATAAAGCATTAGTCGAAGAAAATAAAAAACTAAAAAAACAACTGTTAGAAAGACAGAGAATTATTTCTACCCTTGAAATAATGAACTCTCCGAATAAAAGCAAAACGGTCATCGACTTGAATAACTATAGGTCAAGAGATAATCTTCAGAAAATTAGAGGAATTGGCCCATCAATCGAGAAGATACTAAATAAATACGATATATACAGATATGAACAGATTACTAATATCAGTGAATATGAAATTGAAACTGTTGCTAGTGATATAAAGGGCTTAAAAAGCCAGATACACAGAGAGGATTGGATAGGTCAGGCTGAATATCTAATTAATAAGAAAGTTAGTGAGATCAAACAGACTGACTAGCTTCGAAATCCAATGAAACAGAATTAATGCAGTACCTCAATCCTGTTGGTGCTGGGCCGTCCTCAAAAACATGACCCAGATGTGCATCACACATATTGCATAAAACTTCTAAACCAGAGCTCGTCCCATCTGGTCTTATGTGTTTTGGGTCAACTTTTGTTTTGATATTTTTTTCTGAAATCACATCAAAAAAGCTAGGCCATCCAGTTCCTGAATCGAATTTATGTTCTGATGAAAACAACATATGTTCGCAACAGATGCATTTGAACACTCCGGAACGATGTTCATTCAAAAGGTTTCCAGTGAATGGCATTTCTGTTCCTTTCTCCTGAGTAACTCGATATTCTTCTGGAGAAAGCTTCTTCTTCAAAGAATCTTTTTCTTTATTCATAACTTCCTATCACTTGGTATCAATTGGTTTATTTCTTCTTTCCTTCTTTTTTTGCAACCTTCTTCTTTGTTTTTTTCTTAGCTGATGATTTTGTATCAATAGAATTAATCAGTAAATTTGAGATTCTCTTCACATAATCTGCAGGATTTTGAAGTTGTTCTCCGTCTGACAATAGCGCATGGTCAAGTATTGTACTTGCCAGATCTGAAAATGCTGCTTCATCTTCTAGTTTATTGAGTTTCTTCATTAAATCGTGTTTCATATTAATTTCAAGAATTGGTTTTGTTTCTGGAAGCTTTTGTCCGGACGCTTCAAGCATTCTCTTCATTTGAGGTGGTAAATCATTATCTCCGGGAACGACACAAGCTGCTGATTCAACGAGTCGCTGACTCACGTTAATCTTTTCAACTCTGTCTTTTAAATTTTCTTCCAATTTTGCTATGAAACTCTTGTGCCTCTTATTGACAGCATCTTGGTCTTTCTCATCTGCCTTAGGTAAAGAAAAATTTCCTCTTCCCACGTCCTGAAATTCTTTACCATCAAATTCTTTTAGATGCTCTGCCATCCAGGGATCAATTCGATCTGTAAAGAACAGAACCTCAATTCCTTGTTTCTGAAGTTGCTCAAGATGAGGATTTGATTTTGCCGCTTGATAGCTGTCTGCAAGGAGATAATAAATCTTGTCTTGATCCTTTTTAATATCATCAACATAATTTTGAACCGATCTTATTTGCTGATCGGATTGTGTTTTAGATGAAGAAAATCTGAGTAACTTTGTAAGATTTTCAATATTTTTTGGATCCTCAACAAAACCTTCTTTTATTACTTGACCGAATTCATTCCAAAGATTCTCATAAATTGATTTATCTTCTGCTTCTTCTTTTGAAGCTAATTTAGCCAGCATGTTTAAAACACGTTTGGTTAAAGCAGATTTTATTGCGTCAATCTCTGGATTCTTTTGAAGTAATTCACGCGATATATTCAGCGGGAGATCAGAAGAATCAATGACTCCTTTTATGAAGCGGAGATAAAGCGGCAAAAACTGTTCCGCTTCATCCATTATAAAAACTCTTTTAACATAGAGTTTTAAACCTTTGGGAGCTTCTCGATTCCAGAGATCAAATGGAGCTCGCGATGGGATGTAGAGTAAACTCGTATATTCCCTCTTGCCCTCAACACGATTATGACTCCAATGTACCGGATCGGCAAAATCATGTGCTATGTGCTTATAGAACTCTTTGTACTCTTCATCACTTACTTCTTTTCTGGGCCTGTTCCAAAGTGCTGTCGCACTATTGATTACCTTTGTCTCTTTCTCTTTGTCTGTTTCGTCAAAAAGATCAACTGGAAAAGCAATGTGGTCTGAGTATTTTTTTATTAAATTTTCCAATCTCAGTCTATCAGAATATTCAGACTCAGAAGGTTTGAGATGAAGTATTATCTTTGTTCCTCTATCTGACTTTTCGATATCTTCAACTGTAAACTCTCCCTGTCCATCAGAATTCCATCGACATCCATTTGATGCTTTTTTACCAGCACGTCGTGTCTCAACAGTAACTTTGTCAGCTACAATGAAGGCAGAATAAAAACCTACACCAAATTGACCTATTAATTGAGCATCTTTCTTTTCATCACCTGTTCGTTTACTTAAGAATTCTGCCGTGCCTGATTTTGCAATTGTTCCTAAATTTTCAATCAGTTCCTTTCTTGACATGCCAATACCATTATCAGAAATGATCACTTCATTTTTCTTTGAATTACAGGAGATTGAAATTTTCAGTTCGGGTTGATCCTCAAGCAACTTTGCATTTTCCAGAGACTCAAATCGAAGTTTGTCGGCAGCATCGGATGCATTGGATATTAACTCTCTGAGGAATATCTCTTTATTACTGTAGAGAGAATGAATCATCAAATTCAGTAATTGTTTGACTTCTGTTTGGAATCCCAATTTTTCTTTGGTTTTTACTTTAGACAATTTGTCACCTTCATTTTTTAAAATCGATATTGTTCATATTGGTGGCTTTCGGAGCATTTTCAATGCTTTAATCTTTAAACCTATGAAAACACTGATATCAGTGTATATGAATTTAAAGAATATTCATTGGAAATAAGTTGATATTATAAAAGAGTGCAATTTGCTGTATCCTAAATATTCAATTTTGTATTCTCAAAAACACTTAGAATATGACTGCTGATAATAAAACACCTCTTTATAAGTTCTTAAAACCATCAAATACACATATATGGATATTATTTGCTCTTCTTAAAATAAATAGTTTTTTGCCTCATCTTATGCAGATTAATAATGGAAAATTCTTAGGTAGAGTTCTACATAAATTCCTTGCCAAGAGAAGAGCAATTTCTCGTAAAAATCTTTCCCTTGCCTTCCCAA
>Ga0160423_10000635_pt1 | contig 28940 bp, 22 predicted proteins | sample CRUFie14St8metaG_FD_108191 | JGI IMG/M metagenome (GOLD analysis project Ga0160423, IMG submission 108191) | Marine microbial communities from the Costa Rica Dome - CRUD Field 142mm St8 metaG | ecosystem: Environmental > Aquatic > Marine > Oceanic > Photic zone | place: Costa Rica: the Eastern...
AGATAAAAAAAGAGAAAAAAAAAAAAAAAAGAATCCTCGTTGTTCAGCGGAGCTGGACGAAAGTCGACTTACAGGGTGGCTACGCGACGCGCGCGAGTGCCAAGAAAGGGGCGGAAGCGGACCGAGGGCAGGAGGACAGAGAGAGAGAGAGAGAGACCATGGCGGGCGAGAAGGGTAGCGTCCTGTTTTCGCTGGTGTCGAGGGGCGCGGTGGTCCTCGCGGAGCAGGGCAGCGACAAGACGGAGGCCGCCCGCGCGGCGCCAAGGGTTGCCAGAAGGATCATAGAGAAGCTCAGCGCCTCGAACAACAGGGTGACGTACTCGCAGGACAGCCACCTGTACCACATCCTGTGCGAGAATGGGATCATCTACTTGTGCATGGCCGACGAGAGCTTCGGCAGGCGCATTCCTTTTGCGTTTTTGGAGGACATCAAACAGAGGTTCTCGTCCCAGTACGGTGCGACCGTGAGCACCGCCCTGGCCTACGCCTACAACACCGAGTTCTCCAGGGTCCTGAGGTGAGACATCTCGCCCCGCCCCGTCCCGTCCCGCCTCGTCCCGCCTCGTCCGTCCTCTTCTTCGCGCTTTTCTAACCTCGTTACTTCACCCCCTGGGGTGGTCGTTTTTTTTTTTTCTCTCTCTCTCTCTTCTTCTTCTTTTTAGGCAGCAGATGGAGTACTTTAGCTCCAACCCGAACGCCGACAGCATCAACAAGGTGAAGAGCGAGATCGCGGAGGTGAAGAACGTGATGGTCGAGAACATCGAGAAGGTTCTGGACAGGGGCGAGAAGATTGAGCTTTTGATGGACAAGACGGACAGGCTGCAGGGAGAGGCCTCTAGGTTCAGGGGCCAGGCCAGGAAGCTGAAGAACCAGATGTGGTGGAACAAGATCAGGAACATGATGCTCCTCGCCCTCATCATCTTCCTCGTCATCTACTTTATCCTGGCCCTGGCGTGCGGACCCAAGCTCAAGTGCTCCGGCTAGACAGAAGAAAAAACATTAACTTTTTAATGCTTTAATTTTATTCCCACGCGTCCTGCTCGCCTTCCGTGTCCTCATCTGAGTCAGACCTCAGCCCGTAGACGGCGGTGACGTGCTCGTGCGGGTAGCAACGGCCGCAGACCTCGCAGGGCTCCTCGTCCCCCTCGTCATCGTCGCTCCCCACCTTGCCACCGTTGCGGCGGCACCCCAGCGAAAGCAGCCACCGCTTGATCTCTCTCTCGTCCACACTGCTGGGCGCCCCGATCTCCTCGCCGAAGAGGATGGCCCTGTGCTGGCCGTCCGCGAAGCAGCACAGCGCCGCCTGGTTCACTGAGAGAGCGAGAAAGCAAGGACACAAGACGGGAGGAACCGGGTCAGTTTGGGTGGTTTGTTGTTGGCCGGCTCTGGTGGACACTCACCCTTGTCCCTCTGGTTGACCACGACGCCCTTGACCTTCTCGACGCGAACGAAGTTCGTTCCAAAGAAGTCCGTCGCCGCGATCTCGTCCACGACCTCCGAGAGCTCGTGACTGAAGGCGTCTCCCTTGACGCTGAACTGGCACACCAGCAGGGTGGGCGCCCTCGCGCCGCCGCCGTTCCAGCGGGACTCGGCGTGGGTCTTCAGCAGGCCCTGAAGGGCCACGTTGTCGACGCTTGGCACCACGCCCTTGCCGACCTCGAGCCTTAGCCCCTTCGCCGCGCCCCCCTCGTCCCGTCCACCGCCCTTCTCCTGAAGCTCCCGAAGCCTCTGCGCCCGGTACCTCTCCAGGAAGTCGTCGTCGTCGAGGTCGTCGTCGTCGCCGTCGCCGAGACCGTCGCCCTCGCCATCCCCGAGGCTCAGAGCTCCCATGCCCATGGCGTCGGGCGGCCCGGCCGTCCCGACGACCCGCTGCCTCTCCCTCTCGCTTTTCGTGGAGGGGTCGAACCGTTGCAGGATGGTCCGCACGCGGTTCGCCTCCTTCCTGTCCTCGAGCTCCCGCTCGCAGCAGGCGGCCATGGGCGCGTCCCCCAAGGCCATGCCCTCGGCCCTGCCCTCCTCGAGGTGCACCAGGGCATCGTTCCCCCCGCTGCTTCCCCCAGGAGCGCAGCAGTCCTCCATGATGTTGCCAGAGTGAATGATGGCGGGAAGGTGGCGGGAAGAAAGGAAAGGGAATCGCATGTCGCATTGCTTTTCAGAAGAATCGATATTTACATCCGCCTGATTCCCATAGTTTGGTATGTCTGTGCAACATGCAGAGGCACCATTCTGAGTATAAATATGTTGCACGAAGTTCGTGACACGAACTGGCACTGTGTTGGCTGCAAAGAATACAAGTCGCTGGCATGGATAGGTTTGTCAAAAGGCAGACCGTTATGTCACATCTGCTCTGCAGGTCTTTTCCTTAGACCTGACAGAGAACGAACCCCTGAACCCACAACTTTTTTTTTTGTTGCTGGCTCCACCACCTCGAACAACAACGCAGTCACCGAGGAGCTCAACTCAAGCGCCCTGCACGGACCAGAGTCATCGGCTTCAGACCCGGCATGTCCCAAAGTGGTGGTGATCGATCTCCTCAATAAAAAATACAATACAAATAACATAATAATCTTACTGTGCCGCCATCGTCAGCTCCCTGGCCCTGTGGATGGTCGTGGCGGCCCTCCTGACGCACCCAATGCTCTGGAAGATGCTGGAGGCCTCTGACAGGAGCCTCGCCGCCCGGAGCGACACCCCCTCGTCCGCCCTACCAGCAGAGCCCAAGACCTCCTCGGCCCTCCTCACCAGCCCGTTCGCCACCAGCCTGGTCTTGTTGAAGTGGTGCAGGGCCATGTCCAGGTCGCCTGCGTCGCCCGCGTCACCGCCGCCGCCCCGGCGGTGAAGCGAGGACAAGATCTCCCGCTTCAGGTTCCTCCGGCGGCTCACCGTCCTCTCCTTGGCGTCGTTGGAGGTCCTCTTCTTCAGCAAGAGCTCGAGCTTGTCGCTCGCCGCAAGCGCGTCGATGGCGTGCTGCCTCAGCTTGGACTGCCCGATGCCGTTCAGCAGCCTTACGATGGCCTTGTGCTCGCCGATCTCAGCGTATGTCGACACCCTGCCAATCGCTAGGGTCGTCAGGACGTCCACTCCGTTCATGGCGTGGGCGGCCTCGTAGTCCTGGTACGCCAGGATTATCACCTCGACCTCAAACTCGGACGGCAGGTGGTGCTTGGTGAGAATGATGTTCAGCAGGGCTGCGGAGGGAGGGGAGGTGTACGGCGCGTCAGAGGGGAAGGAATGAGGATGAAGAATCGCTTTGTGCGTAGGTGGGCGGAGGCCAGCTGCTCACCTCTGCCAAGCTCGGCGTCGTCGCCGCAGACTCCGGCGCACTTGTCAAACTCCTCCGCATTGTACGCCGGCTCGTAGGACGAGGACGACGCTTCGTCGCTCACGTCGCGGTGGCAGATCAGCAACCCCTTGAAGAAGCTCTTGACCAGGACGTCGGCCACCTTGGCGCGGGGCACCCTGAAGACATCCACGAACTCCCTCGCCCTCCCCAGCAAGTCGGGGCCCAGCCTCAGCAGGGTCTGCAAGGTTCCCTCGGCATTGGATCTGAGCACAGAATTGGGGGTAACAGAGCTCGAAATGGAGGACACCTCGAAGGAGAAGGCGACCCTGTCGGCGAACTCGCGGCCGTAGTCTCGCGGGATCCGGTCCCTGCAGAAGGCCACGGCGTCCACGACCAAGGAGGGCACCCTGCAGTCCGAGGGCAGGAGGTCCTGGAGGTAGGAGAGGCACCCACCAGCGAGAGAGGGCCCGCTCGAGCTCATCTGATCGTCGCCGTGGTCCGCCAGGACCTTGACGAGGGCCTCCAGGAATCTGATTCCCTCGACCTTGCCCTCCAGCCGGCCGCCCAGGGCCTTCACGAGGTCGATCTCGCCGTACCACACCAAGGCGTCAAAGAGCATGCCGAGCAGGGGGTCCGACATGCCATCCCAGGACCCAGAAGCCCTGGCGTAATGGACCAAGGCCTCGTGCTCCGCTGATCCGAGCATGAAGGGGCCGCTGGCCGCTGCCCCCTCCCGCCCCAGGCCGGCCATGTACCACCTCTCGGCCCCCGCCGTCCCGCCGGGAGCCCCCAGCGCGGCGGCGTGACCGCAGATCAGGCCACGAAATTTGACCCCGGACAGGAGATCCGGGGTGCACCAGGGCTCCCCGGCCTCCTGAGCGCCGAGGTACCAGCCATGGGCGAGCTCCAGAACCCTGAGCGAGTCCACCGCGGTCTCCCTCGAGACCTCCGCGCCAAAGTGTGCAAAGAAGAAGTCCCCGGCCCGCCTCGCCGTGACCTTTGCCTCCTCAAAGAGGGCCTGGATGTCGCCCCAAGGCCACGACCCGGCCGCCTCCACCTGTTGGCGGCTGGCCTTGGCATCCCCAGCGATCCTCTCGGCGTGCCTGAGCACCACGCCCTCGGTGTCCAGGCCGCACCGCTCGCACAGGATCCTGGCCTCCCCAAATCTGTTCTCAAGCTCCAGCCTCGCGGTTGCCTGCTCCAGGTCTACGCTGACCAATGGGGTGTCCCCGCCGCCCGCCTGGGGGCGCCGCCACGTGACGAACTCGGCGTGCGCGTCCTCACCCAAAATGTCCCGCAACACCGAGACCTTCCTCAAGTTTGGAAAATGGCCAAGGACGTTGCACCTCTTGAGCGCGGCCAAAGCGGTGTTCCTCAAGAAGGAGTTCGAGGCCTCGGACGCCAGGGAGGACTCCAGGGCCAGGACCGTGGAGGAGGCCATCCAATCCTCGTCGGCAGCGCCGGCGGCGCTGGACTCTGCCATCCGCTTGAACTTTTCCAGGTAGGCCTCCGCGTCGAGGAGCCTGAGCTGCATGAAAGAGTGCAGAAAGTATAGGAAGGTGACAAAAACGCTCTTTGGGAAGAAGGTTTCCCCCCCTCTGATCAGAGGAAGGTAGCACCTGCGGCCGCACAGGGCGGTGACCAGGTAGGGGATGGAGTGCTGCTGGGGCTCAAAGCCGCCCTCGCTCGTGGGCAGGCAGGTGGAGCCCAGCCAGTGCTGAAAGCATGCAGTCTTGGTGACGTCGTCGTGGCATGAGGACAGGACGGCCAGGAAGGGCCATCTCCACCTAACGCACGACTCGAGGAGGAACTTTCCTGGCAACGGCTGCCTCTCCGACTCGGAGACAAGCGCGAAGAGCTCCGGCAGGGGCTTCTGATCCTCCGGTCGGTCCTCCAAAGCCCCGTCCTCGGCCTCCCTTGTCGACAGGAGAGCCCTCTCCACGTGGCACCGGAGCTCCTTCCTCCCAAAATGACCCGCCAGCCCCAACACCTCCCTCAGGGTGTACCCATGCCTCTCGCATTCGGCCAAGAATCGTACCCAATCGTTCCCCCGGGCGAGATACGCCACGTAGGATTCGTCCCTGGGATGGCCAAAGACTTCGTTCAGGGCGTTGAGCAGGACCCACGTCGCGACCCTCGCGTCAGTGGGGCTCCCGTCCACCTCGATGACGTCGTCGTCCTCCTCCTCATTTCGATTTTCAGCCCTCAGCAGCCCCCCGAGGAGGTCGGCCAACATCTCACGGAGCTGCGATGCCCCGGCGTTCTGCGCCCCCAGCGCGAGCCCCTTCTTCACGTCCTCGCAGATGACCTGGACCACCGGGGTCAGGAAGTCGTACCCATCATGGGCACTGGAACCGGCCGCCGCGGTGGTGAAGGGCTCCGTGGCGAGCCCGCCCTCGAGGCAGAGTACCAGGTGCCTCAGGATCGCGATTACCAGCTGCAGAGCGTACGTGTCCTCCCCCAGGACCTGCAGGGTGAGGACCCCCGCGGATACCACGGTCTCGTCCTGAAAGTTCGATAGTGCGGAGCAGTAACAAGTCCTTTCAAGGGTCGTGAAGTCGTCGTTGGCCCTAATCTGGGCCCAGCTGGCCCCGGCCTCCTCCATGTGCCTGGTGGTCTCCGACTTGAGGCAAGCGTCGATGGAAGCGAAGCTCCTGCCGTGCATGATGTTGTTCTGCACCTTGAGGCACAGGGAGCTCTCGTAGGGCAGCACAAAGAACTCGTTCTCCACGTACTTCTCGATCTCTCTCTCCTGCCTCAGCGCCGCCTCGGCGAGGCCTTGGCCCTCCGACGACCCCCCCTGGGCACCGCCCCCCGCGCGGCGCCTCACGCTAGTGGACAAGTGTAGGAGCTTCTTGGTCCATTGGGGGAGCTGGTTTGGGTAGTTGGACAGCAGTAGGGACGAGTTGCTGGAGCAGGAGAACAGGGCGTTGCGGACCGCAACGAAGGACTCGTCGCGGGCGCAGCTCGGGCCCTCCCCCTCCGCCCTCTGCTCACACATCTCCGCGAGGAAGCACGCCAGGGTGGGGTACTTGTGCTGCAGCCTTGCGTTCTGCATGAGCTCCTCCTTGAAAGCCACCCAGAACTCCTGGCCGATGTGCGGGCAGCGTTCGCCCTCGCTCGGCTCATAGCCCAGCAAGGGTAGGGAGTGGAGGTAATTGCCGATTCCCTCGATCCCCTCGACCCAACCAAACCCCTCGCACGATGTCGTGCGGACGTCCAGGTGGCACACGATGGCCGTGTTCAGAGCGCAGGACAGGCCCTGAAGACCCGGGTGCTGGGCGATGGGTAGCCACCCGCACCAGGAGAGGTCGGCGATGTTCTCCAGGGCATCATGAGCAAAGTCGGCGCTCCCGAGTGACCTGTCGTGGAGCAGGGACAGGTTGGCAAAGCCATTCTCCCGGCAGTAGATCGCGGAGACGGTCTTGATGGAGGTCGCCGCCTGCTCCAGGTCCTCCCTTGGCATGAGGCACCGCGGCGACAGCACCTTCCTCTCGCAGAAGGACAGAAAGTCCAGAGCGGAGGACCAGTAGAGCTGCTGGAAGATCCCCTGCTCCGCGAGGCGATGCCGTACCTCCGCCAGAACAAAGTGGGGCAGTCCCTCGGGGAGGGCGGGGAGGAAGACCGCCATGGGGATCTCCTTAACGGCGCGCTGGCTGATCTTGACCTGCAGCTGGCCGGGGCACCTCGCCCCATCAGGGATTCTCTGCAGGACCTCGGAGATCATGTCAATCCTAGCGTGCTCGCATGCATACCTGAAGCATGACTCCCAGGACTCGTACGACTCGCCCAACGGGAGCGGTCCACCACGGAGCCTCGCCCCCTCAACGATGATCCTCCTCACGGACTCCTCCTCCATCTCCGCAAACCACAGCGCGGGAATGCTGTCCAGCCCATCCCCATCATCTTCCTCATCGCCTTCCCCATCGCCATCGCCATCGCCATCGTCATCGGCGTCCTCCCGAATCATCCTCTTCGGCCAGGCCCGCCCGAGGACGCCCTCGAACTTGCACGTCCCCTCCAAGTCAATGTGCACGTCCAGGTGTGGCGGCGAGGTCTCCACCCCAAACCGATCACCCTCATCCAAGCAGCGCAGGTTCCGCACCAAGGCCTCGGGGCTGGAGCTGGGGCCAGGGGCCGTGGCAGCCGCTGAAGAGCTCTCGTAGGCTCCACGGATCCTAAGAATCCTCCCGGCCGCTGCTTGGACGTCCTCACCGGCGCCCCCCAGGGCGTCCAGAAGCGCCAGCGCCCTGCTCCTGATTCCCGGGGTCAGGGCCGACCAGAAGACGTCCAGAAGCGTGCGGGTCGGGCTCAGGCCAAGCCTGCCCAGGGAGTGACCAATCTCGTCGATCGGGGCCTCCTGGACGAGCCGAACGATGTAGGAGTTTATGGTCCTTTTGACACCGCCGACGTCGCCGTGCATTGGGGCGGCGGAAGCGGGATTGTTCAGGCCAGAGGAGAGGAGCCGAAACATGGCCTCCGAGGCCCTGTCCGCGGCCAGGCCCGTCCTCAAGATCTCGAACTTGTCGCCGCACCCTGGCTGCTGGCCCTCCTCGGTGACCTTCTCGGGCTCAGCCTCCACCCCGCCGCCGGGCTCCACCGCCCGCCCCCCCGGAGACCTGACCCTGGAGAAGGACCGCAGCATCTTGAGGTACCTGCTGAGCTCCAGCGCGGTGGCCTCGTCCCCACTCGAGTGGGCCCGGCCCAAGATCGCGATCACGAACGTGAGCACCTTGGGCAGCACGGTCTCCTTCAGCGAGGGGTATTTGAACAGGTTGATGGCGACCTCTAGAGAGACGAGCCTGGCGCAGGAGACCCACAGGTCGGCGCCTCCGGACACGATCTCCGGGACGAGCTTGCCGAGCAGGTCGACGTCGAAGCGGTGGAGGGCGGCGCGGAGAGGCAGGAGGACCTTGTCGTCGTCCCCTCCACCGCGGCAGATGCCGTTGAGGTCGACCAAGTTCTTGACCCTGTGTACCGGCCTCGTGGCGAGAAAATCGGTCAGCCAGGCATGGACATCGTCAGCGACCGCCAACGCACCCCCATCCCCCTTCAGCGTGCGCTCGCACAGGTGGAAGGCCGGGTCCTCGCGCCCAACCCCCGCGGCATCCGGCCCTGGCAGAACGCACACCACGTCACCACCGCTTAGGAAGACGGCAGAGCTCTCGGCAACCCCGAGGACCGTGGCGCGCTCCAGCGTCAGGCATCCCTCAGCGCGGCTCCTCTCCGCCTCCCTCCGCCTCGGCTGTGGCCTGAGCTCGGCCCAGGCAAGCCTGGCGGTTGCGCCCGCAAAGTGGATGGCGAGGATTCTGTCGCGCTGGAATGCCAGGGCAGCGAGGCGGCATCCCCAGAACGGCTGCAGAACAACCCTCCTGACACGGCAGCGGAAGTCGCGGGTCTCGACCCTCCCGCCCCGCGGCGCTTGCCTCGACCCAAAGGAGCCAAACGGCTCCAACAGGGTTACGACACCTCTGTCGTCCCCCACTGCGATGAGCAGCCGCCCACGGGGTAACGTCCTGACGGCCAGGGAAGAGGCGGCTGCGGCCGGGGTGGGGCGCAGGCGGTGGCGCCAGACGACAGACGGGTCCACCGGCGCCCACGCCAGGACCTCCCCGGGCGACCTGCACGCCAGAACCAGGTCCCTGGTGGCGCAAAGAGCTGTTGTGTTTCCCGGAGGCGGCAGGCGGGGCGCCGGGTACGACTCCACAAAGTGTCTGGACGACTGCAGCGCCACAAGGGACTCCGAGCCGTCCTTGTTCTCGACGGCTAGGACGCATGTACCCTCGTGACAGTCGCAAGCCAGGCGGGCCACCCTGACCGGCCTTGCCCCTTCCGCACCTTGGCTCGCGTCCAAGCAACCCACGAGCTCGTAGGTCCCTGGGCCCTTGCCGCTCCCGACGAAGTACCTCTTCCCCGAGCCCTCGTCGACGCTCGGGGCGAGGGGCTCCGCCGCCCCGTCGCCCATTGTGAATTGCGATCCCGAATCCTCGTCGTCGTCGTCCTTGACCTTGTGAAGCAGGAGTCGGAAGGACCCGCCGTCGTCGTCACCTGGATCGACTCTCGCGCACGCCAGCCTGCCGCTCGACAGCCAGCAGAAGGACTCGCAGGCCTGCTGGACCTCCCCCAGGCGCCGGCCATCTTCCGTCCTCACGAGTGTGACCCTTCCGCTCCCGCCCTCCCTCCTTGCCACCAGCCTGCCCGACGGAGAGACCTTGAGTTCCTCGGGGCCTTCGCCCGCGTCGTCGTCGCCCTCCCCCCACCGGGCCACCTTCACGACGCATGGGCGGCACGACATGGCTGCCCCCCACCTACCTCAGCGCTCCACAAACCCCATTGCGATCGATCGATCGCGCGATCGCACTGCAGTGTGATCGCCGCTCGCCTGCCAGCGCGAAGCGCACTTTTGCGTTTTCCATTCCCCCAGTACAGCTTCATTTTGCCCCCCGGTGTTCTTTGAGAGACGTTCCATTTCTTTGAGCTTGTTTGATAAAGTAACGTCTCTCTAAGAATAGACTTGCGGGCCTGGCGATTTTTGTTTCGGGGGCGCGAGCGAAGAAAAACCAAAGCGGAGCGTCCTGTCGCTCGAAAACGGGAGAGGCGGGCGAGCCCGAGGAGGGGGAGGGAGAGAGAGAGAGAAAGAAGAGAGGGAAAGGGGGTGGGGTGGGGCGGGGGTTTGTCGTTGCGTCATGACCTCGTCCACGACGGCGACCATGTCCATGTCGGCGAGCCTCATGCAGGGCCTGCCGGTCCAGAAGCGCTCGGGGAAGGGACAATACCGGTCCTTTGCCTTCCTGCCGACGTACCTTCGGAGGATCGTGAAATACAGGCAGATGGATTTTGAGTACTCGTTCTGGCTGATGCTGCAGCTCTTGGTCTCGCCCAAAACGGCGTACAGGCAGACGACCTACCACAAGCAGACGAAAAACAGGTGGTCTAGGGACGACCCCGCGTTCGTCGTGATATGCAGCCTCTTCATGGCAGTCTCGGCCAGCGCGTACTGTATCTCCTTCGGGGCATCCGTGGGGACCTCGATCTACAACATCCTGGCGGCCGTGGCGGTGGATTTCATCCTACTGGGCGTCGGAACCTCCACCCTGTGCTGGTGGCTGGCGAACAACTACCTTCTGGCTGGGAAGGGCAGTCACACCCACACCGTCGAGCAGCGGGTGGAGTGGCTATACGCCTTTGACGTCCACTGCAACTCCTACTTTCCAGTGTTCCTCATGCTCTACGTCGTGCAGTACCTCCTGTCGCCGCTGCTGCTGGCCAGGACCTTCATCTCTAGCCTCTTGGCCATCGCGCTCTACGGCTTTGCCCTGTCCTACTACCACTACATGAACTTCTTGGGCTACAGTGCCCTGCCCTTCTTGCAGGAGACGGACATGTTCCTGTACCCGATCGGCGTGATCGCCCTGCTGGCGCTGCTGGCCTTCTTGTTCCAGTTCAACCCCGCCATTTTCACGCTCAGCATCTACTTTGGGTGAAGTGCCTGATGCTTTTTGTGCGTGCGGTGGGTGGTGGTGAAGAGCTTGGCGGACTAAAACATCCAAGCGATAACTTTGTAATTTATAGGGGATAGGTAGGAAGCCAAACTTCAAGCGAGGTCGCGGAACGGTCGACCATGACGCGCGTGCTAAAAAAAAAAGAAACAGCCTCCCCCTCCCCTCCCCTCCCCTGACCGGGGGCTCTGATTTTTTTTTTTTTTTTTCCCCCGCGCGGGGGGGGGGGGGGATCTCTCCTGAGAACAAGATAAGTGAACGTGGCGCCGTGCTCGACGACGATGGAGCGAGCGAGGTGCAGGATCTGGCAGGCCCCAGCTTCCCGGGGGCCGACGGTGAGCGGCAGGAGCCCATGCAGCCCCGCACGGCGGTGCCGGCGCGGCCGGCCAAGGCCCGTCCTGGTGTCTTCGGGGGGCGGTGACGACTTTGACCCCTTTGCCGCCGCGGACGAGGGCAACAAGGTCCCCCCAGGGTCCATGAACTCGCCATTCTTGAACAGTCCAGTCGTGGCCCAGGAGGCTCAGGCGATCTTCGAGCAGTTCCGGCAGCTGAGCGCCCTGCAGCCAAAGTTCTCTCGTTTCGACACCGAGGGAAAGCGGATGTTCATCGAGCAGATGGAAGACATGTGCCAAAAGCTTAAGGTCTTCACCACGAGGTACAAGCTCGCTAGCGACGACCAGTACGCCCAGGAGATGATCAGGCGGCTGAACGATCAACTCTCTCAGGTTGGGATGACGATAGACTCGATGTATGACGGACTGGTTACCACGACGAGCGGGATGAAGGACCTGTTGGAGCAGGAGGAGAAGCTGGGCGCGGACGTGTACAGCACGGGGAACCCTTACTTTAAGGACGGGTCGCACGCCGGACCCGGGATGCAGGAGATGCCTGACTTTGCGAAGATGATGGAGGACCCCGAGGCCGCGGAATTGTTGTCCGACCCGGAAGTCCTCAAGATCATGCAGCGGTGCATGGCCAACCCGGAGGAGTTCGTCAAGGAGGCGGACAACAACCCAAAGATCCGGAAAGTCGTGGAGATCTTCCTGCGTAACATGGGGGACAACCCCTTCCAGCCCTAGGTGAACGGACTGATCACTCGTTGAGGAAGATTTATTACTGAATGATGAATCAAATAAGAGAATAGACTTGCTTTATTTCCTCCAATCCCCACCCCTTTTCTCTGTCCTAGCAGCCAAGTCAGAACGCAATCCTCGCGCCTCTGACGACCCCACGCGCCCTTGCCTGGGGTCTTGATCCCCTCGTGGCCCTCAGCGGTCCAGCCCTCCTCGGCCTGAGCGACCCGGCCGCCACTGACTTTCTCGACTTGAACGCCGTCGAGCTGTTTGCCGCGGCCTCCGACTCTGAGACGTAGTACTCGTCCGCGGCCTCATGGACGCCGGAGATGGCCCTGCCTGAAATGTCACCCTGGAGCTGGTTTTCCCACTCGGATTTCCACGCCAGGGCCTCCGGGGTGGAGCAGGCCACGCTCCTTCCGTCCGGAATGGTCGCGACCGCGTGTTCACCAGGGTAGTGCTTCTCGAACATGCTCCTCAGAAAGTAGTACTCCTTGGTCTGCGGGGTCTCCTCCGCGAACCTCTCGTACCTGAGCTCGAACTCCGCGTCGCTGATGACGGCCTCGGCGTAGTTCTTTAGGCCGTCGACCCAGTCGTAGCCCACGCCGTCCGAGAACTGCTCTTTCTGCCTCCACAGCACATCCTCGGGCAGGTAAGGGTCCTCCGGGGTGTCGAAGGCCTTCCTCAGAACGTACTTCTCCATCTTCGGGTGGACGCCGTCGGGCTTGAGCGACATGTCGCACACCTTCTCCTCGGGGTCGATGTTCATCAGGAGGTCCAGGACTTTTTTGTCCAAGAACGGGACGCGGGCCTCCAGCCCATTGGCCATGGTAGCCTTGTTGGCCCTCAAGACGTCCCACTGGTGCAGCCTGGTGGTCTTCCTGACGGACTCCCTGTGGAACTCCTCGGCGCTGGGGGCCTCGTGGAAGTACAGGTACCCGCCCAGGGCCTCGTCAGCGCCCTCCCCGCTCAGCACCATCTTCACCCCGAGGGCCTTGATCTTCCTGGCCAGCAAGAACATGGGCACGGCGGCGCGGACCTGGTGCCAGGACTCCAGGTGGTACACCACCTTGGGGACCGCGTCGATGGCCTCCTCGGGCGTGAAGTGGAACTCGTGGTGCGTCGTGCCCAAAAAGTCCGCGACCTTCTTGGCGTTCTCCAGGTCGGGGGCTCCCTTAATTCCAATGGAGAAGGTGTGGAGCTTCTCGGACCAGTCCAACGAGTTGGTGGCGCGGTCGCGGTGCTTCGCGGCGATCGCGGTGACGAGGGAGGAGTCCAGACCGCCCGAGAGCAGCACGCCAAAGGGGACGTCGGCCATCAGCCTCTTGAGCACGGCCTCGATGACGGTCTCCCTGACCTGCGCAAAGTCCACCGCCGCGGTGGGGACGTACGACTCGTCCGTCACCCAGCGGGGCTCATACCACCTGATGAAGTCCGGCCTCTCGCCGGCCTGCCACAGGCAGAAGTGGCCCGGCGGGAAGAGCTCGTAGCTCTTGATCTGGGTGACGTGCTGGAAGCACTTCATCTCGCTGGCGACCCAAGTGGACCCGTCCTCGCCGTGCCCGATGTACAAGGGAGATATTCCCATGTGGTCCCTGCCCGCCATGTACACGGGCTCGTCGCCCCTGGAGTCCACGATCGTGAAGACGAACATGCCGTCCAACAGCTTAACGAAGCTCGAGCCGTACTTCTCGTAAAGCAGTCCAACGACCTCCGAGTCCGACGTCGTCTTGCAGTCCAATCCGTGCTCGTCGCGGAGCTGGGCAAAGTTGTATATCTCTCCGTTCACGACCCAGGAGATGGTCCCGTCGGCGTTGTGCATGGGCTGATCCCCGGACTCGTTGGGGTCCATGATGGCCAGCCTCTCGTGCGCCAGAAAGTTCTTGCTGCCGTCCGTCCACACCGAGGACCAATCGGGTCCACGGTGCCGTATCCGGGACGCAAGCTCCACGACCAGCCTACGGAGGGTCGCGTCGTCGCCCGAGGCGTTCAGCAGGGCGAATATTCCGCACATACTTTTCTCTCTCTCTCTCTTCAAACTCCTCAAGGCTCGCCTGCGACACGAACTGAACTCGTCAAGTCCAAAGGCACGTGTTGAGGATCACTGGACTCTGGAAACTCTGGACCGAAGGTGGCTGGGGAATGAGCTGGAAGTCGCGCGCGCGGTGGTCCAAGAAAAGGGTCGCGCGGTTAGGCAGTGGGTCTCGGTGCTGGTCCCGGTTCTCCTCTCGCTTGGTCTACCTCGGTTCCTTCCCTCAAGGGTCACGGCGATTGCCCAGCGGCGCGGCGAGTCTGCGCCAGTTGTGCAGGTGGTGCCCACGTTGTCCCCCCCCCGTGAACATCCACAACGTTTTTCGGATATTTTTCGGACAAGACGTAATTTCTACACGGGATCTGCCCAACCTCCAACGACAGAATTGCCTTTGGGTACTCTCAAATTGTCAAAAAATTGGTCTCGATTTTCATTTTCGGTTTGTGTCGTTATGTATGGAAATTTCCAGACGACAGCCAGCGTTGATTTCGCGTGGTTCGCGTGGCACAACGCGTCTGCCATGTGGCACGCGGCGGGTTTCGCGTGTAGAAATCGCGTTGTTAAATTATTCGACGAGACAAGTTAGACATTCGATGGGAGACGTTACCCCATCGTATGCATTTTTGGGCAAAGAAGGAAATACTACAGGAAGAGGCCTCCCTAAAGTTGCAGACTGACGTGGACACGAGGCGTACAAGGGTGGTTTTCTTGGAAGCGTGCTAAACCCTTTTACGGGATGTACTGGAGTTCTAATTCTTCCTTCGTGGATAAATGGGGCAAAAGGGGAGATGAAGGGGTCCGGGCGTATCCATTTTGGGAACTCCACCTCCCTCGTGTGGGTCGCGAAATCCACCTCCTCCACCTGCTGCAGGAGTCCTACGCCAAAGGAAAAAAAACGAATCACATCTGTGGCCGACCTCCTCGTCTTCCGAAGATTCAGGGCCGCCCCAATCGTACCGATCAGCCCGCCACGGTGGTGCTCGGGCTTCGATCTCCTCGACCTTTCGGGGGCGGTCGGCAGCGACGGGAGTGTGCGTGCGACAAGTGTATTCTATTTACAACCAACTGCTCGCCAGTGGAAAAAAAGGCGGGTTGAAACGAATTCGAAGAATCAGCGGCGACCGACCAGCCCACCCTGCATCACCGGGGAGTTGACCATGGCCTGCACCGTGATGCTCAAGTTGCCCTTGATGTATCCCGTAAGCTCGTTCATGTCGTACAGCAGAGGCATCAGCTTGGTGATCTCGTAGGCGGCGTCGACGCCCTCCTCGATCTGATTGAGGTCTTCGATGATCGAGTCCAGGTTTGGGATAATCGTGTCGGTTGCGCCGTTCAGCTTTTCGATCTCAAAGAGGGCCAGCAGGGCAAAGACGGCGAGCAGAATGACTGCGGCGGAGAGGCTTTTTGTTTCACAACAAAGTGAGAGAGAGATTTCCGCGAGGGGGCCGCGGCGAGGGCGAGAGCGGAGGGAGAGGGAGAAGGGCGGAATGCGAGCGTCAGAACACCGCCGGCAGGGAGAGTGGTCCGCCGCCGTCAGGCTCGTCTCGACTCACAGCGCGGCCTGGGCCATGAGCAGGATGTTCTGCTTCCTCTGGTTCGGGTTCACCGCGTCCCTGATCTGCTTCAGGAGCTCGTGCTTTGAGGACATGGTGCCCACCCTCTGCAACGACGACTCGTCGCCCATGGGGTTCTCGTAAGACTTCATCCTCGCCTCTGCCTGTCGTAGTGCCGTGGGGTTGCGTTCCTTTTTTTGTTTTTGGTTCCGCGCGCGTTTCGGCCGAGGGCGGGGGAGGAAGGCCAGGTCCGTCAGACTCCGCCGAGACCGGTGCTCGCTCGCTCGCACGCAACGTATTCTTATGTGACAGAATTGTGCTACGGGCGGAGAGAGAGAGAGAGAGAGAAAGAGAGAGAGAGAGAGGGAGGAAGGAAGGCGTCCGGCGCGCTTCCGGATGACGTACCTTCGATGCGCTGGGTGGAAGGGACTCGTCGTCGCGCGTCCGGGCGACCGCTCCTTCGTTCGCTGCCGCGGTTTCGACTCGACCCACTAACCGCCCGATGTCGACGTTACGTTACTCCCCGATCAAGAGAGAAAAGAGGGTTTGCCCTCCGGGAACCTTGGGGAGCGATAAATCGAGTGTCCAGATGCTGAAAATCAGTGTCCAGGGAGGGAAGGGTGGCCAAACGACAGATCTGGTGGCGAGGGCCCGATCACGAGAGAGGAGAGGGAGAGAGCAGGAGGATGCCCGTGGCGGTGACCTCGCCGGATGGTGCCTACTATCCGGTGGCCCCGGGCCAGGGCGCCGAGGTGAGCGGCCTCTTCTCTTCCCGCAACGTCTTCGTCCAATATGCTCTCCGCCGTTCTCGAGACCGACCTCGTGCTGAGTCTGAGTTGACCTGCAGCCCGATCTCTGACACTGACACTGACCCCTCCCCTTCCCCCATGCCGCCAAACGCTCACGAATCATCTGTCCTCGCAGCACTACGGCCCGTATGGGTTCGTGACCTCCTCGAGCGGAACGACGAGAAAAAACCTATTTCACGACAAGGTCACGAGGTGCCTGGATGCCGTGTGCAAGGCGCTTTCGTGTGGATACGCGCTGGGCTCAGCGGTCCTGTCGGTTCTGGTGGTCCGGGAGGAGAACGGCGCGGATGAATTCGCGTACGACGCAAACACGATTGTCAAACTCGAAACGTTGGGTGCCGTCCTCGACTTTCCCGAACGTAAGGTGTATGAAGCCCTGGCGTGGGTGGAGGACGGGTACCGGTCGGGAGCCTTGGGGGGTGACCTTCCCGCCATAGTGGGAGGGAACGAGTTGAGGAAGACCAAACAGGGCGGCAAGGGCGGGTTCACGACAATCGGGGCGCTGCCCCAGGCCTTGGGCCGCGACGTCGAGGTGGGCATTTTGCTCTGCGCTCAGCAGGGAGGGGGGAGGGTGCTCAGTGTGAATTCGGGAAGGGATGCATCAGGCCCACTCGCGCCGCCCAGGTCATGCGGGCCCTGCACCGGGTACCCGCTGGACCTCCACGAGCTCAGGGAGCGGGGTAACCTCGCCGCGCAGGTCGAGGATAGCCTGAGGCGGCGGCCTCGGAGGCGGCGCGATGGGCTGGTTGCCAGGGACCCGCCGCCCTTCTGCTCCATGGCGGCGATGGCGGCCAAAAACAAGAAGAAGACGTTCTACAGGCAGGTCAGGTTTTGGAACCGAAGTGGGTCACCCGTCTTTCTGCTGCAAGCGAAACTAAGGGGCGGGCACAACTCGCGCTGCCCGGGCCTGTCGCTGTCGGACGACCACTCGATCTCGGAAACAGATCTGGCCGAGGACGCAGGTGGCAGGGAGGAAGTCGTCCGGCTGGATCCCTCGAGAGAATACGAGGTGACCGTGGCGTGGGACGGCGAGGCGAAGATCGGCAGGGGGACCGAGGTCGCGCTCTCGTTCTGGAACGAGGAGAGTGGGTTCGGGGTCGTCGTGGCCGCTGTCAGGGTTGCGGGCCGCACAACTTCGGGGGAGGCGTCGATATCGTCGTCGCGGGCAGCGGCGGCCGGCACGCTGAGCTCTGAGGCAGACCTGTACGTCTCGGAACGCCTGAAGCGGCTCTTCCGGCGGCCTCCCTCCGCGGTCCTGGGCGTGGAGTCGGTCTCGCTGGTGAGCGGGCTGATTGGCCTGGGCATCCTGCCCGCCCCTCGGCCGGCCCCCATGATCTCCACTCCGTTCAAGTCCGCCGCGGATGTTGAGTCGAACCTTTTCGCCATCCGGCTCGGGTCACTGCCACCCCTGACCCTCCCAGAGGACCAGCATAGGCTGGAGGTAAGGAGGGCGGTCCTGATGAGGGAGGCGATAGAGGTGAGGGATCGCGGTGCACTCGAGATGTTCTCAGTCAAAATCTCCGCCGGGGTCGTGGATCTGCGTAGAAGGAGGTACCGGGAGCTCGCGGACGAGGGCACAGACTCGGAACCAAGGGAGGGCCCCTACGCTGGCCCGGACCTCCTCGCCTTCCGTTCCCAACACAACCTTTCCAGTACGATGTCGTCCCATGATGTCATCCTCCTGGACGTTCCAGGGCTGCCAGAGAAGGAGCCAGATCTCAGGATGGGGTCTCTGGTGTACCTGAGGCAGGCGAAGAGGGAGAATACCGAATTCGTCGCCATTGCGGTGGCGTCCCACGCCTCCGTGCTGATCCTACTTGGCCCAGACGCCTTGTTCAAGCAAGTCGGACTGGCGTTCCATGTGAAGTTCGGCGTGGATCATGAGCATTACTACGAAAGGGTCCACATGTCCATCCAGTTGGCCGACTTGGACGGGTGGTTCGGCAGCGGGCTGGGGCCCTCCCGACCCGAAACGAACCTCAACGCGTTCCTGGAGTCCGAGGTGCCGGCCGACTCCGGCGAGGCCCCTCCCCCGCCCAAGGTTGGGGAAATGCTTGCCGCCATGCAGGAGGGCCTGAACGAGGCCCAGCTGCGGACAGTCTGCGAAGTTACGTCCCTGAAGGGCCAGGAGAAGGGACTGGTGTGCTGCACGGGTCCCGCGGGCACGGGGAAGTCCCTGACGGCAGCGGTGGTCGCCACCTTTGCCGCAATGGTCCAGCAACGGGAGGGTGCCAGCTGGAATCGAGTTTTGGTCACGACCCCGGAGGAGTACACCGCTGATCTGCTCGCGCTGGCGATCAGGGACAGGGCGAGGGCCTTGAGGCGCGCGTTCCCTCGAGCCTTCGGCCAGGAGCTTGAGATCGTCAGGATTAACGACTCCACAAGGCCCGTTGCCCACGCCGCCCCTGACGTCCTGCCACTCTGCGATCTTGACGAGAGATGCGGCGTCTTCCAGCCGCCGCACCCGGGGACTTGGAAGGCCTCGGGGGCCAGGGTGATCGTGTCCTCGTGCAGGTCTTGCTTCCTCCTCCACAGAGGCCAGCCTGAGCTAGCCCGCGATCTTGGCGTGGGCCTCCTCGTTATAGACGAGGCGGGGCAGGCCGGAATCTCGGACGTGGTGGCCGCGCTGGGCTCTAGGCCCTCCTCCGTGCTTGTCCTGGGAGACGAGCACCAGCTGGGGCCCTCGAGAGAGGGGTCGGGAGAATGGGGCGACCAAAGGTCCGGGCTTGACTGCTGGGGCCCGTCTGCCTGCCGTGTCACGCTGAAGAGAAACTACAGGTCCAATGCGGGCCTCTTGGAGGTTCCGAAGCAGCTCTTCTACGGCGACGACCTCGACGCGGTCGCCCCGGCCTCACAGGTGGCGCCGCCCGACCTGGGAGCCCTCGATGTCTTCGACGCGCCGCAGGGTGATGGGGTGGGAGCATCCGTCCTGACCGTGGGCGTACCTGGCCGGCACTCGCGGTCATCGGTGTGGGCAAAGGGGAGGAGCTGCGTCAATGCCGCTGAGGCCGAGGCGGTGAGGGACATCTGCGTGGACCTGTGCATGAAGAGAATCGCGACGACCGAGATGGTCTCGGTCATCTCTCTCAGTAGGGCGCAGGTGCAGCGGATAAGGTCCGAGCTCAGGGCGGCCGGGCTCGCCCAGATTCGCTGCGGCACCGTGGACGACTTCCAGGGCCAGGAGTCCGAGGTGGTGCTGATCTCGTGCGTGGGTAGCTCGGCCAAGGCCCTCGACACAAGCAAGAAGAGGTTCAATGTGGCCATCACAAGGGCCAGGAGGCTGCTGATCGTTGTGGGGAGCCTCCCGGTGCTGAGGAGCAAGGACGCGGGCCCGTGGCACGATCTCTGCGAGGCGTGCCGGGACAGGGGATCCTTTCTTGCCATGAGGGGCGGCGACGCCGGAGAAGGAGAAGGAGGGGAAGGGGAGGAGAGGGAGTCGGCCATGACGAGGATCGAGGGGATGGCGAGGTCCGCTCTCCTCGGTGCGGGAAACATCAACACCATCTTCCCCGAGACGCTCTACGAGACCAACCTCGAGCTGGGATGGGCGGCAACGGACGACGACGCGAACCTGCCGTCCAGGATCGAGCTGTAAGCAATAATGCCCTGTACAATGCCCTGTACATTAAGATGAGCGTTGTTGTTGTTTTCACTCCTCTCCTCCCCTCCTGCTGTGGAAGACGGCCTCAGCCGCCTTCTCCGCGGTCGCCAGCGCCAGCATGGCCGTCTCGGCGCTCGACCTCCCCATCGAGCTGGCTTGGACGACGCTCGCGCCCGTTTGATCGCCCTCCGTCACGAAGAGGTAGGCGTAAGTCCCCACCAATTCGCAGGTCGACTCCTCACGCAGGTCCGGGTCCAGCCGCACCCTGGGGGTTCCTGAGTCCGCTACCGCGATGGAGACGGCGACGGGCGACCCAAACAGGGGTACCCCCGCCTCCACGAGCGCCATGGCGGTCGCGTTCAGGATGGTGGCCAGCAGGGACCCGTCCTCGGAGAGGATCTGGACGACCACGGTGACTGTCGTTCGCGGCGGGCAGCTCGGATCGAGGATTCCCTCGACGAAGCTCACGACCTTGGACTCCAGGTCCTGCTCCCTCTCCCCCGCGAGTCCTGATATCGGCCGCACGATCGATCTCACGGTGACCAGCAAGCCGTCCCTTCCCGCCTTTGGCTTGGTGGGCGCCCCCGACGGGCTCGACTCGGGTCCCTTCACCTCAACTGCAACCGCCGTCCGCCCGCTGGACAGTCGAACGGAGCCTTCCACCTTGCCGCTCCCGCAACCCGCGATGCCGACCTCGCACCTTGATGCCCTGAGCTCCAGGTAGTCCCTACCCCCCGCCCTCTCACACGCCTCGTCCACCTCCATCGCGATCGCCTGCCCAGCCCACAGGCTTCTCCCACAGGCTGCCTCCTCCCACCCAGCACCGAAAAATGTTGGAAATGTTTTTTTGTGTGTGTACGAAAGCGTGGAGGGGAGGTCTGGTTCCAGCGATTGATCGACGAAGCGAGGCGTGTCATGGTGGGGACAAGACATAGGGGCGTGAGGATGGGTCCCGCGCAGAAGGCGCTGGCTTTCTCGCTGGCCGTCCTCTGCATCCTGGGCGCGAGGGCGGCGACCTACGAGCAGGGCCAGACCGTGCCCATGTTCGCAAACAAGGTCGGACCCTTCAATAACCCGAGCGAGACCTACGAGTTCTACACGCTGCCCTTCTGCCAGGCGACAACGATGAAGGAGAAGCTTCTGTGGCTCGGGGAGGTCCTCGAGGGCGACCGGCTTGTGAACACGCCCTTCAAGATCGACTTTGGGGTGAACAAGCCCGACGAGAAGCTGTGCTCGATGCCTCTGGACTCCAAGGCGCAGGCCAAGCTGAAGCGTGCCATAGAGCAGGACTATTACTTTCAGATGTTCTTCGACCACCTCCCGCTGTGGGGCTTCATCGGAAAGGTTGAGAAGGGCCACTCCGTGAAGCTCTTTTTGCACACGCACTTTGACGTCCACTACAACGGAAACCAGGTGATTGAGATCAACGTGGCTACGGACCCCTCCCGGGTGTTGGACCTCACCAGCCCAAGCACCTCGACGGGAGCGACCGCGGAATTCTCTTACTCGGTGAATTGGAAGCCCACCACCGTCAAGCACGAAGACAGGCTCGCCAAGTACTCGAGGTTTTCCTTCCTGAAGCAGCACCTCGAGATCCACTGGTTTTCCATCATCAACTCGATTGTCACCGTCCTTCTGCTCACGGGCTTCTTGGCCACGATCCTGATGCGCGTGTTGAAGAACGACTTCATGAAGTACACAAACGAGGACCCCCTGGAAGCGGAGGAGGAGGACGAGTCTGGCTGGAAGCTTGTCCACGGAGACGTCTTCAGGTTTCCAAACAACCCTAGCTTGTTCTGCGCCATCGTTGGCGTCGGCACCCAGTTCCTCGTGCTCACCGTGTGCATCTTCCTGCTCTCCATGGTCGGAGTTTTCTACCCTTACAACAGGGGGGCCATGCTCACGTCCTGCGTGGTTCTGTACGCCCTCACGGCCGGGCTCGCGGGATACAGCTCTGGAATGCTCTACAAGCAGATGGGAGGGACGAATTGGGTCAGGAACAACATCTTGACCTCCGGGCTGTTCTTCGGCCCGCTCTTCCTGGTCTTCTCGGTCAACAACTCTATCGCTTGGAGCGCGGGCACCACCGCCGCACTTCCTTTCGGGACCATCTGCATCATCGTCGTCATCTGGGCCCTCGTCACCCTGCCGCTGACCGTGTTGGGCGGCATCTTTGGCAAGAACAGCAAGCAGGACTTCGGCGCGCCCGCCAGGCCCAACAAGTACCCGAGGGAGATCCCGCCACTGCCGTGGTACAGGTCCACCGTGCCCCAGATGCTCATGGCCGGCTTCCTGCCTTTCTCCGCGATCTACATCGAACTGTACTACATCTTCGCCTCCATCTGGGGCCACAAGGTGTACACGATCTACTCGATCCTCTTCATCGTCTTCGGCATCCTGATCGTGGTCACCGCATTCATTACCATCGCACTGACCTACTTTCAGCTCGCCGCGGAGGACCACCACTGGTGGTGGAGATCGATCTTCTGCGGCGGCAGCACAGGGTTCTTCATCTTGGGCTACTGCTGGTACTACTTCTACTACAGGAGCGAGATGGACGGCCTGATGCAGACGTCGTTCTACTTTGGGTACATGGGGCTGGCGTGCTACGCCTTCTTCATGATGCTCGGTATGGTGGGCTTCAGGGCCTCCCTTGTCTTCGTGAGGGGAATCTACAAAGCGATCAAGTCGGACTGAGGCCTTGGCGAGCGAGCCTCACCGGCCTCGTGTTCTAAATCTTCTTTTTAGTGTATTCTTCCCGCCATTCTCATGTCTCTCTCTCTCTTTCTTTCCCTTCCCGCCCTCCTTCTGGCCCCGCAAAGATCTGGCCCCCCGAAACGCTGGGCGGGGCCGCCGGACCGATCGAGATCGGGGGTTTCGCGCGCGAGGCGGGAGGGGACAACGCGAACGACCGCAGGCGTTGCGAGCGATCATGAAGCACTGTCGCGGGGGGACTCGTCTGGCGGGGTGCCGCGCGGTGCTCGCCCTCGCCCTCGGCCTCGTCCTCTTCGGCGCGGCGCGGTGTATGCCACAGAAGAACTTGGTGCCGATCGAGGTCACCGATCTCACGTTGGATACGACGGAGGAGAACGCGGGTGGGGTCACGGAGACGAAATCCTCAGAGGTCATCATCGGCGGTTCGCTCAAGGAGGCCGCCCACCTCCACGACTCGAACGAGCTGGTGGTGACGCTGTCGGTCCTTGTCGACAAGCCAAGGGTGAGTTCACATTTCAAGTTTGTTTGTTTGGTTTCCTCTTCTTTTGCTCTTTTCTAACTCCACACAAAACGCACTTCATCTTAACCGACCTGCAGGACTTCAAGCCCCAGCAGAGGCTGTTGACGCTGTCTCACGCGGAGAGGAAGACGAGGGCGGCCAAGTTCGTGGGCGACGTGCGCTCGGCGGGCGAGGGGTCCCTCCGCGTGGAGTTTCGGGTCACGGCAGAGGCCATTGAGAAGCAGGTTGGCACGCTCAACGGAGAGTACAGCGCCGAGGTCATCGTCGCGGACTCGGCTTTCGAGGAGTCCTACAGGACGTCCTTCGGCAAGATCGTGGTTTCGCACGCCCACCAGGAGGACGGGTCTCTTTCGGTGGACCCGGAGCCAAGCGCGAGGGAGTCCGCGTACGAGCTGAGGAAGGAGTTTGAGCACGTGATGAGGCCGGCGGACAAGAGGGCGCCGTCCGCGATCTCGCTGGTGTTCGCGGGCGCCATGTTCTGCCCGCTCGTCCTCCTCGTTCCCGTCGCGGCATCCGCGGGGGCGAACCTGAAGAAGCTCCCGTCTGTCTTCCTCTCGGCGGTCCTCTTCCACGCCGCCGTTGCGGCCACACTGGGCGTCATCGTCTACTACTGGCTGTCCCTGCCCTTCCTGAAGACGCTGCCCATTCTGTCGGGCCTTAGCGCCTTTGCAGCCCTCGCCGGATTCCACCTCCTCAGGGGACTGTGCAAGGAGAAGGCGGACTAGGCGTGGTGTTGTCGGGATCGGGGTCCCAGGGGAGGACGGGAAAAAAAAGTACAAAGTAAAAAAAAGTAAAATACTTCTTGCTCATAGAAGCTTCTTCTCTTCTCTTCTCATAGCTGGTACCACTTTTTCGTGACCTGCTGCTGCTCCTTATGCGCATCGCGGGAGATCTCATTCAGTACGTTGATGATCTCCTCAAAATCGGGCCTCTCCTCCGGTCTACCGTTCCAGCACCGCTCCACCAGTTCCCCGAGTCGCCTCCTGGCCCCTTCCTTCTTCAGCACCTTGAGCTTTGGCCGGTACCCCTTGAGCGCCGCAGCCACAGCGGCCTGCTGCGGCTCAAGCATCACAAATGGCGGCTGCCGCTCGAAGAGCTGATACAATATCATCGCATAGGCGTACACGTCTACCTTCTCGTTGTACTCCTCGTGCCTGTAGACCTCCGGGGCCATGTACCGATAGCTTCCCGTCTCCCCCGTCAGCATGTAGCTCTCGCCCTTCTTCTTGTGCGCGACGTCGCCGAGAGTCTTGCTCAGACCGAAATCGGTCACCTTGAGCGTGCCTGACTTGAGCAGAAGGTCCCACTTCCTCTCCTCGTCGGCCTTCTTGTCGAGCGTTTGGTGCGGCGAGCCGAAGATCATGAGGTTGGCGGGCTTGAGGTCCCTGTGGAGCATCGCGGGCTTCCTTATCGCCGCCGTGTGGAGGTAGGCCATCCCGTTGGCGCAGTCCAGAGCCAGCTCGATCAAACGGGTCAGGGGCAGAATTTTCTTGGTGGCGAAGAAGTCCGAGAGCGACCCTCCCGCCGCCACCTCCGTGACGATGAAGTAGGGCTTGGACCGCGTCCCCGCCCCTAAGAACTGGATGAGGTTTGGGTGGTGGAGCTTCCTCATCATGTTCATCTCTGTCACGAACTCTCCGATGGCCAGGTTGTCGCTGTGCTTCAGCACCTTCATCGCCACCGGGGTCTTGCCCCAGGTTGCCCTGTACACGATGCCGAACTCGCCCGCCCCTAGCTTCTCTGACTTGACCACAGCGTCCGATGATATCTCCCAGAACTCGTCCTCCAAGCAGAGGGTGGTGGCCTCCGAGGACTGGAGATCGCCCGCAAACGAGCCGATCGCGTGCAGCGGCTTGTAGTCCACCAGCACGCCGTTCTTGTTTCGGCAGACGGCGGAGAGTGAGGGTCAGCGGCGGGGGCGTGGTGGGACTTGGTCGTTGTTTTCCTTTTTTTCTTCCTGCGTCTCACCTCGAGAAGCTGCCCGCCGTGCTCCACCAGGAGGTTGACGATGACCTTGTGGTCTCCCCAGATCGCGCCCTGGAGCGGCGTGTTGCCAAACCTGTCGATCGCGTTCGGGTTCACCTTCTTCTCCTTGAGGAGCCACTCCGAGACGCGGAAGCTGCCCTCCGCCGTGGAGAGGTGGAGTGGGGTCCTCTTGTCGTAGTCGCAGCAGTTCAGGTCGGTGAGGTACAGACCCGCGGCCTCCAAAGTCGCGGCCTTCCGAATGCACGCCGACAGCCTCCCTCGCGCCGCAGAAAACAGCAAGTCGATGACGATGATGTTCACCCGCTCGCGCTGCCTGCTCTCCTCGCGCTGAATCGCGGACAGGGCCTTCCCGGAACCATGCTGCGAGTCCTCCAGCACGTCGTCGTCGTTGCCGACGGCAAGCCCCGTGAGGTGGCCGTGCGACGCCCGGCGCTTCAGAGACTCAGAGGTCGGCGCCGCGGCGAGGAGTCGCTTCTCGTTTGGAGAGCCCGGGCGCGCGAGCCCGTCCGTTCCGTCCTCGCTGTCGCTCGAAACTTTTTTTTTGGCAAACGTGCGTTGTGTTGGGCCGGAGGGTCAGCGGGCGAGGCGAGTCGACTGAGGTCTGCGGGGGTTCGAGGGGTCGGGTCTCACGTTCGTCGGCTTTCACGCCCCTCGACTTCAGCTGGAGAAGTATCTCCTTCTCGCGGATCCTGAGCTCGCGTATCTCCATCGAAAGCGACCTCGTGAGCTTCTCGCCGTACTCGTCGCTCACCCTCGGCTGCGCCGGCGGGTCGTCCTTGCCCTTGGCCTTCTTCCTGAACATGGCGGGGCTGCTCCGCGCGCCGCGGACCCCGCGGCCCCCTACCGCTCCCTGCTGCGGCCGTTTAGATGGTTTGAGGATGAAAACGTGCTTCAGGATGTACAATGGACTGATGGACAACACGTGGATTCCTTTTCCTTTTCCTTTTTCGATGAGGGCGCCCTGGAAAATGGTACCAGGTAACGGACCCGCAAATCGCGGTGCGTGTGGGGGGAATGCGTACAAGTTCAAGAGTTCAAGAGTTCAGGAGTGCCCGATATCCACGGGCCCGATGGCCAGAGCTGGGTTGATGTGGTGATTCCACCTCTTCTTGACGGCGGCGGTCTTCCTGACCGCCCAGACGTAATTTTTATTGTCCGATCTTACTCGGATCCTCTCGAGACCTCTTAAGAAGGTACGACTAAGAAGCCTTGGTGGTCCTTGTGAGCACCATGAGCTTCAAAACCCCTGAACCCACAACTTTTTTTTTTCTGTTGTCAGCCCTTCCTGCTCTCTGGAGGGTCGCAGAGAGAGCCATAGAGGAAGGCTGGTGTACGCCAACCCCATGCCGTACTCCCACCTGTCCGAGTTACGGACCACCCTTAGTCCTCCGGGGGGTGGTGCCTGGAAACTGCTCGTCCTGAAGACGTTACGACGGCGCGAGCAATCAACCAACAAAAAAGAAAAGTGGTCTGAAAAATCCTGACAAAGAGAGAGAAAGGAAAGAAAAGAAAAGGAAGTTACAAATCTTCATCCGATCCTGATGTCGCTCCCGTACAACAGCGCGTGGGCCTTTACCCCAACCACGCCTCCGTCGAGGTCTTTGGATTCTAGCAGACCTGGTTCCTGCTTGGCAGGCTGGGCAGCAAGCGCTGGGCCCGCCGCCATCTCGCTCACCAGACGCCGGCCGGACGCCGCGCTCGCCCTCCGGTAGTCCCTTGCCCCCCGCCCGCCCCTCCTCCTCCGCACTAGCATCGTCACCACAATTGCGATCACGATGATCCCTACGACGACGATGGAGCCCACGGCCACCACCCTGCGAGAAGGAGAGCGAGGTCAGAAGCGAGAATTAACAGCGAGGAGGAGGAGGAGACTTACATCCAGGGCACCTTGGGCGAGTCGGCCGCGGCGGGGGCCTCGCTGGCAGAGACCGAGGCCGCATCCGCCTCCGGCTGTTGGCTCCGAACTGTGGTGGGGGGAAGGAAGTCGTCGGGGACGTCCAATGAGCAGGCTGGGCCGCCGTGCCCGAGGAAGCAACGGCACTGCCCGCCGGCGGCGCAGTCCCCTCGCCCCCCGCAGTCCTCCTCGCATGCAAGGCCCGGGCAGATGTCCTTGGGTGGGGGGCAAGGGCCAATTTTCCCCTGGCGCAGCCTCGGGTTGAGGGAGCTGGCCTCCAGGTAGCCCCCCTCCGGACACTCGGCCTCCGCCTCCCCGCCCATCGAGACCATCACCCTCGTCCCCCCGCCATCGCACCTCACGTTGAAGCAACCGCCGCCGCCGCCGATGTCCATGATCTCGTATGCAAACGCATTGCCCCTCTGCCACGCCGCGGGGTCGCTGGAGATGGGGAGGCAGCGAGATCCCGGGCCGTAGGACTGACCCCACTTCAGCGGGTCGTACCCCAGAGACCCCTTGCAAAGGACAAGGAGAAGGAGAAGCGAAGGAGAGCGAGGTCAGAATCGAGAAGGACGGCGAGGAGGAGGAGCAGACTTACCTCGCCCTGGGACGGCTCCCGGCACCGCATGTTGTCGAAGGTCTGGACAGACGGGCACGTGGACCCTACCCCACCGCCCGTGCAGACTCCAACGCCGTAGTAATCCGATGAGCAGGCCGTCTCCCCGGCCTGTCCGGGCTGGCAGAAGAACCGATTGGGCTCCGCGTTGCACCTGTCCAGCACGGCGCAACCCATGCCCTTGCCGAAGTCCAGCTCCCCGACCCTCCTCGCCCCCGGCCTGACTTCGAACCACCCCGTGTCCTCGATGAGGGCGTACGTGAGCGACGAGATCACGGACCTGCCACTGCCCACCGTAGGAGCCATAAGCTCCCTGGAGCCCACGAGCGAGTGGGGCCAGTGCGATCCGGCCGTGCCGCTTCCGCCCTCGCTCTCTAGCGGGACGCTGGAGAGCTCTTCGCAATCGAAGTGCGCTCTAGCAGCCTCCACAACCTTGGGCGTCCGCAAGGCCAACTGTCGAGAGAGCGAAGAAGAGCGAGGTCAGAATCGAGAAGGAGATCGAGGAGGAGGAGGAGACTTACCTGGGATGGCTCCAACACGGCCTGCTCGCCCAGCGGCTCACCGTCGTCGCCCACGAAGGATTCGTACAGATCGGAGTTGAAACCGATGATATGAAGGTGCTCGTGGGCCAGCGTGTCCACCAGGAAGTAAAACTCTCGGTCAGAACCTTCAGAGGCGCGCCGGATCGTCTCTGGGCACACGTTCACGTTCCCGCTGGTGGGCCTCCCGTCGATGACGCTCAGCGTGCAGTGCGTCGCGCTGGCGAGCTCCCCGACCTGCGAGAAGGAGAGCGAGGTCAGAAGCGAGAAGGACAGCGAGGAGGAGGAGGAGGAGACTTACCTCGGAGCCGCTGCTACACCCTGGACCATCCACCGCTGTGACGTAGACCACGAGCTGCGCCCCCGGCACGCCCTGATTTCCCTCACCCACAACCTCGCAGTCTCCCACCCTTCTCTCATCGCAGACCTCCCGCGCGCGGAAGAGGGAAGGAGGAGGCCGGGCCTTGCCGCAAGCCGTCGAGTACTCCACGCACTCGTCCCGGCTCCCCCCGCCACCGGGGTACGAGATCGTCCTCCACTTCATGCAAGTGGGCTCCAGCAGCAGGGACGACTCGTCGTCAGGTCGCCTTACAACGAAGGTGTCGTTCAGGAATCCCGCGACGATTCCCAGGGCCCTCTCGAGGGTCTCCCGCTGGCCTTCGCCCACCCCATCGTCCAGCTGGTACTCGTAATGAACCGCCAGGGGCTCCTGGGCTGAAGCTGTGGCGGCAACCAAGAATGCCGTTACGAGAAGTAACGCGCGCAAGCCCCCGAGGACGAGGCCCGCAATCGGGGACCCCGAAACGCCGCGGCTCATCAT